>Ga0102832_1000478_pt1 | contig 63376 bp, 54 predicted proteins | sample EBPBio282013_DNA_FD_88942 | JGI IMG/M metagenome (GOLD analysis project Ga0102832, IMG submission 88942) | Wastewater treatment Type I Accumulibacter community from EBPR Bioreactor in Madison, WI, USA - Reactor 2_5/28/2013_ DNA (Illumina Assembly) | ecosystem: Engineered > Bioreactor > EBPR >...
TGGTGGTGCCGATCATCGCCACAAGCTTGCCCTCCCGCAGTTCGGCCAGCGAGGTGGCGCCGGCCAGCGGCGATCCCTCGTAGGTGAGCACCGCCTGCGCGGTCGTGTAGTACGGGGTCGAGAAGTCGACGGCCTTGCGGCGTTCCTCGGTGACGGAGAACTGCTGCAGGTTCAGATCCCAGTCCTTCGGCCCGGGAGCGATCGACGCGTCGAAGTCGACCCGCATCCAGGCGACGTCGTCCTTGGCGAAGCCAAGCTGCTCGGCCACCGCGTACGCCACGGCCGCCTCGAAGCCCTCGCCGCTCTCCGGAGCGTCGTTCTCGACCCACGGCGAGTAGGCCGGGTTGCCGGTGGCGATGGTGAGCGTGCCCGGGGTGGCGGTCAGCTGGCCGAGATCCACCGCGGTCGGCTCGGGGGACGATGTCGTCTCCTGCGGAGCGGGCGAGGCGGTGACCGGGGCCGGCGAACCCGCACAGGCGCCCATCCCCAATGCGAACGCCGCGGTGGCGGCGACGACGGCGAAGCGGGTGAACGGCCTGGGCATGATGTGGTCCTTTCGCATGCGTGGCCGGCGCAGCGGCGCCGGACCGGAACAGGCTACGGCGCCCCGGCCCCCGCGACCCACCTCGCCCATCCCCCGGAAGCGCGGCCGGCACTGTGCCAGGATCGTGCCGTGAGCCAATCCGTCGTCCTCGACCACCTGGTACTGGCCTCGGGAGACCTGGCCGGCCTGATCGATGCCTTCCGGGTCGCGACCGGCGTCGAACCGACTCCCGGCGGCCGGCATGCGATCGGGACGGCGAACGCGCTGATCCCGATCACCGTGCGGGGCACCGCGACCCACACCTACCTGGAGTTGATCGGGCCCGCCACCCCGGACACCACCCTCACCGAGGACTTCTTCGGCCTGGCGAGCTCGGGCACGCCTCGGGTCGCCACCTTCGCCATCCGCAGTTCCGAGCCGTTGGAGGCCTGGTCGCGGCGCTACCGGGATCTCGGGCGCGAACCCTGGCGGATCAGCGATCTCTCCCGCCGCACCCCGACCGGCGAGCTGCTGGCGTGGCGCTTCGTCCCGCCGGCTCCGGTACCGGTGAACCCGGTGCCGTTCGTGATCGACTGGCTCGACTCACCGCACCCGTCCGGGGTGGCCGCCCCGGTGATCGACCTGGTGGCCCTGCGGCTGAGCCACCCCGACCCCGCGGTCCGCCAGGAACTGGCGGCGTTGTCGCCCGTCATCGAGGTGGTGGACGCCCCACCGGCACTGGGCATCGTGCTGCAGACCCCGCGTGGTCTGGTGACCGAAGCCGACCTCACCCACTGACGAAGCCGGCTCGTTCGTAGCGCCCGGCCCTGCCCCCTCCCCCGGGAGACAGGACATGCGCCGCAGCCTCGTCCTGCTGGCTGGACTCCTGGGACGTACGGCCGCAGATGCTCCCCCATGCGGCGAGGGCCAGCCCTACGCCTCGAGGGCCAGCGCAGAAGGCTGGCTCTGGGGCAGTAAGGCTGGCCCTCGCTGAGGAGCCGGATCAGCCCCCGACGACCTCGATGCCGGAGTTGTCGGCGTTCACGTCGAACACCACGGTGTCGCCGTCGTCGATGTCGCCGGCCAGCACCCGCTTCGCCAGGCCGTCCTCGATGGTGGTCTGCACCAGGCGGCGCAGCGGCCGGGCGCCGTAGACCGGATCGAAGCCGGTCAGCGCCAGCCAGTCCTTGCCGGCCTGGGTGACCTGCACCGCGATCCGACGGTCGGCCAGCCGGGCGTTCAGCCGATTCAGCTGGATGTCGACGATCCGGGTCAGGTCATCGGTGCCCAGCGGCTCGAACATCACGATCTCGTCCAGCCGGTTCAGGAACTCGGGCTTGAACGCCTGGCGCACTACGCCCATCACGGCCTTGTTCTTGGTCTCGGCGTCCAAGCCCTGGTCGGCCAGGAACTGCGAGCCCAGGTTGCTGGTCATGATGAGGATGACGTTGCGGAAGTCGACCGTGCGGCCCTGGCCGTCGGTCAGCCGACCGTCGTCCAGCACCTGCAACAGGATGTTGAAGACCTCGGGATGGGCCTTCTCCACCTCGTCCAGCAGCACCACCGAGTAGGGGCGGCGCCGCACCGCCTCGGTGAGCTGGCCGCCCTCCTCGTAGCCGATGTAGCCGGGAGGCGCCCCGACCAGCCGCGAGACCGAATGCTTCTCGCCGTACTCGCTCATGTCGATGCGCACCATGGCGTGCTCGTCGTCGAAGAGGAACTCGGCCAGGGTCTTGGCCAGCTCGGTCTTGCCGACGCCGGTCGGGCCGAGGAAGAGGAAGGAGCCGGTCGGCCGGTTCGGATCGGAGATGCCCGCCCGGGAGCGCCGCACCGCGTCCGAGACCGCGCGGACGGCCTCGCGCTGGCCGATCAGCCGCCTGCCCAGCTCGTCCTCCATCGCCAGCAGCTTCTCGCTCTCCCCCTGCAGCAGCTTGCCGACCGGGATGCCGGTCCAGCTGGCCACCACCTCGGCGATGTCGGAGCGCTCGGCCTCGATCCGCAGCTTGTCGATGTGCTCCTTGACCTCGCCGACCCGGTTCAGCCCGGACTTCTCCGCCTCCCAGCGGGTCTCCAGACCGCGCAGCTCCTCCTTGGCGTCGGCCAGCGCGGCGGTCAGCCGCTCGTAGCGATCCCTGGACGCCGGATCCTCCTCCTTCTCCAGGGCGTTGTCGGGCAGCTGACGCGAGGTGATGTACCGGTTCGACAGGGTGGCCGCGGCCACCAGCGCCCCGTCGGTGATGGTCACCTTGTGGTGCGCCTCGTAACGCTGCCGCAGCCCGCGCAGGATCGCGATCGTGTCCTCGACGCTCGGCTCGCCGACGAAGACCTGCTGGAAGCGGCGCTCCAGCGCCGGATCCTTCTCGATCCGCTCGCGATACTCGTCCAGCGTGGTCGCGCCGATCATCCGCAGCTCGCCGCGGGCCAGCATCGGCTTGAGCATGTTGCCGGCGTCCATGGACGAGTCACCGCTCGCCCCCGCGCCGACGACGGTGTGCAGCTCGTCGATGAAGGTGATGACCTTGCCCTCGGCGTCCCGGATCTCGTTCAGGACGGCCTTGAGCCGCTCCTCGAACTCGCCGCGGTACTTCGCGCCGGCCACCATCGAGGCCAGATCGAGCGAGACCACCCGGCGTCCCTTCAGCGAATCGGGGACGTCGCCGGCCACCACCCGCTGGGCCAGGCCCTCGACGACGGCGGTCTTGCCGACGCCGGGCTCGCCGATCAGCACCGGGTTGTTCTTGGTACGCCGGGCCAGCACCTGGACGACCCGGCGGATCTCGGAGTCGCGTCCGATCACCGGGTCGAGCCGGCCCTCGCGGGCGCGCTCGGTGAGGTCGACGGAGTACTTGGCCAGCGCGGATTCACCGCCCTCGGATTCGGCCGAGGTGACCCGTTTGCCGCCCCGGGCCTCGTTGAAGGCCTGCTCCAGCGCCTTCACCTTGACGCCGAGGTCGGCCAGGATCCTCTGCGCGTCCGAGGGGACGGACGCCAGCCCGAGCAGCAGGTGCTCGGTGGCGACGAAGTCGTCGCCCAGCTGTTCGGCGCGGTTCTCGGCGTCGGCCAGGACGCGGGCCAGCGGCCCGGACATGCCGGGCTGGCTGACCGAGGAGCCCTGGGCGCTCGGCAGCTTCTTGATCGCACCCTGCGCGGCGGCGTCCACCACGGCCGGATCGACGCCGATCGAGGCCAGCAGCGGCCCGACGGTGTTCTCCGGAACCATCAGCAGCGCGTACAGCAGGTGCACGGGTTCGGTATTGGGGTTACCTGCGGTCAGCGCGATCCGGACCGCGGCCGACACCGCGTCCCGAGATCGCGCCGTGAGCCTGGAAGTATCCATCTGGTGTATTTCTCCTTGTCATTGGCCTCTTTGGGCCGGAAGTAATCAAGATTGAGTCCACTAGACTCAACTAGTCTACGCGACGTGCTATTCCACGGTCTTCAACGGCTCTTCAGTTTTTCGCACGGCGACCCGAGGTCAACGTGCTCGAGTTGCTTCTGGCCCCCGCCGGCCGTCACAGAACGACCCGAAGGACGACCGCGCGCACCATCCGCTTCAGGCTCTCACCGAGAAGGGACTCGCCGACCGCTTCCCCAGAGGAGCAGCAGGCGTTCCACAACGAGCGCGCACAACAACCACAGGCTCGGACGCGGGCGCCTCGTCGTGGCAGCACCTGGGGTTCGATATTTGTCGCCGATGAAGCGTTCTTCCAGTTCGTGCTGGCCGGAATGGTCGGACTTTGGGTGATGAGCTCACTGAACCCGCCAGCGGCCCACCGACGCGACGTCACTAGGATCAGGGCATGAAGGTTGACACTAGACGGAGTCTGATCGACATATCTGATCGTCTCTACGATCATGCCCTCGCCGCGGAGTTTCTCGCGGACCACGTCGAACCGATCATCCATGTTCGGCATGACCAACTCTCGAACGAGAACTACAACTTCATGGTCGTGACCCGTGACAACCCCACCACTCGGCCCCTTCTCGACATTCTGACACAAGCCGGCTACTACATCTATGGCGTCAACCAGTACACGACTTCCTTCGTACACGACTCACGAATCGACGATGTGTGGCCGGACGTTGCCACCAAGAAGATCCAACGGACTGATGAAGGCGTGCTGTTTAGGATCGAGGAAGCAAAGTCGGGCAACTCCGAGAGCCTACTCGTGGTGCTCTCATCGATGGCCGGCGGACTGTACCAAACAGACATCTCACGATATTTCCATCCGAACTTTCCAACGATCGCGAAGTATCTTCCTGAAAACACAACCATCCTGCGCATCGGCGACCTCGGAGGAGTCAAAGGAGCGTTCTATCTCCCAACGGCATTCAAGCCCTCACGCCCAGCGGCGACCGCACGACTCATCCGGGACACTGCTAACGAACGCGGTATTCCCGCGTCACGTATCGTTCTATACGGCGCATCAAAGGGTGCCACGGGAGCCGTAGCCCTCGGTTTGTCTGGCAACCTCAGCTTCTTGGCAGTGGATCCAATCTTGAGTGATCGGTTCTACGAGGAGCAGCGAAATGATCTCCACTTCACGACAGGCGGGATCTTCCCTTCCACAAAAGAGACATATTTCAGTCGACTACTCGATAGTAGCGGCGGGTATCAGCATGTACCTGTGTTCATCTCGTCGCCCAACTCTGAGCAGTTCTCCTCTGTACGCGACTTCGCTGATCGTCTGGGACCAACCAGTACGCTGTTGATCTCGAAGAACCCCTCCATCGCGCACCATCCCGACGTTGGCGCGCGCACGGTGCACATGCAGACCTCCGTGCTGAACTTCATGCTCTCGGGGTTCCATCTCGAAACTGGAAGGATGACATTCAACTGATGCCGCTTCCTTCAGTTGTTTCACCGAGTTATGCCTTGACAAGCTGGCTCACCAGACCTCGATGGCATCGAGATCGTCGTCGTCAGCGATGGCTCTCCTGAAGGCAGCAAGGCGATCATCGACCGCTACGCAGAGCAGCATCCCGAGTAGAACGTGCTCTGATCAGAATCCAGCCGTTCGGACGGCGCTAGGACAGACGCGCTGGGCGCAGATCGTCGCAAGGAAGCCGTCTTGTCCCACCTTCGAGCCTGGCTCGCCCTCACCGTGAGCACAGCCATCGCCGCGCTCGCCCTCACCGGATGCACCGGCTCGTCCGACCCCATCGAACCACCTGACAACGGGCCGACCGCCAACTCGGGCACCGCCGGGGAGCCCGGTGGCAAGCTCAGCGCGGCCGACTCCCCACTGCAGAAGTACCGCGACCTGGTCTTCGGTGACGGCGCCCCGGCGAACGCCAGCGAGCAGGAGCGCTGGCGGCTCTACGCCGAGCAGCAGAATCGGATGAGCGAGCTTGTCTCCGCCTGCATGGCCAAGGAGGGCTTCGACTATCCCGTCCGGCGCGTGAACGAAGAGGCCATGCCGCCGAACCTGAGCGGATCGGATTGGGAGCCGGAGAACCGCGACTGGGCCGCCCGCTACGGCTACGGCCTGCTGGACTACCCGGGACGCGTCCCACCGAACGCCGAACCCGAGGACGATCCGGACGAGGGCCCGCCGCCGATGTCCGAAGCCGAGGAGGCTGCCTGGCAGGAAGCCCTCTTCGGACCCGAACTCGCCGAGGGCGAAGAGTACGACTGGCGCAACGGCGGCTGCCACGGTGCCGCCGAGCATGAGGTGATGGGCGACCAGGCTTGGCGGGAGGCCGAGAACCAGCCGATCCTCGAGGCGATCATGGCCTTCCCCCAGGAGGTGGCCTCCCATCCCGACTTCGTGCCGCTGGACACCGAATGGGCGGCCTGCATGGCCGAGCGGAATCACCCGGAGTTCACGGCGCAGCAGGAGGCTCCGGCCTCGATCCAGGCGCTGCTCGACGACTACTTCCCCGCCGACGAGGACAGCGACGAGCCGGATCCGCGCACCAAGGATCCGCGCTTCGCGACCCTGGACGATCCGGCCTATGCCGAGATCGCCGAGCAGGAGGTGGCGCTGGCCGTGGTCGATCTCGAATGCCGCGAGCAGACCGACTACGCACAGCGTCGCCTGCAGATCCAGTTCGCCCTGGAGCAACAGTTCGTCGACGACCACAAGGCCGAACTCGACGCCGCCCTGGCCAGGCTCGAAGCGGGTAGATAGCCCGAGGAAGCAGTTCAGCCGGTGATCACGAGACAGCCTGCGCCCAGAGCGCGTCGCCTGGCGGCGCTGCTCGCCGCGCTGGCGCTCGGGATCTCCACCCTGGCAGGTTGCTCGGGGCAGGCCGAGGAGGAACTCGCCGCCAAGGATTCCCCGCTGGAGAAGTACCTGACGGCGATGCAGCTCCTGGGGCACGGAAGCTTCGCGGCCTTTCCGCAGGACGGCACACCGGCCGAGCAGAAGGCCTACAACGAGCAGGTCCACCGCGAGGCCGAGGAACTGGTCGCCCGGTGCATGGCAGAGGCGGGCTTCGACTACACCCCGGACGTCCGTACCACCCAGGAGGTGGGTGGGTCGGACACCGTCGACTACGAGCCCGACAACCGGGACTGGGTGGCGGCATACGGCTACGGCATGATCGCCGGCCCGAGCGAGCCGGTCGAGGTACGGCCGGTCGGGCCCGACCCGAACGAGCCCTATCTCTCCTCACTGTCCCAGGCCGAGCGGGATGCCTACGACCAGGCGATGTGGGGCATGCCGCAGCTGAACGAGGACGGGGAATACGAGTCCACCTGGCAGACCGCTGGCTGCCGGGGCTGGGCCCAGCACGAACTCGACGGCGTCAGCCCGCAGGAGAGCGGCGAGTTCGCGCAGCTGGCCGACGCGATCAACCGCTTCGAGGAGACCTCCTCGTCCGATCCCGGCTACGCAGCCCTCGACGCCGAGTGGTCCTCCTGCATGGCCGAGGCCGGCTACGGCGGCTTCCAGAAGCAGCAGGAGGCCAGGGAGTCGATCTTCGCGGTGATGGACACGTACTACCAGAACTATCCCACCGACGACTCGGACCCCGATTTCGGCACCCCCAGGGATTCCGAGTACGTCAAGCTGGCCCGGACCGTGGAGATCCCGCTGGCGCTGGCCGATCTCGACTGTCGCGAGCAGACCGACTACCGCACCCGCCACACCAGGATCCAGTTCGATCTGGAGGAGCGGTTCATCGCCGATCACCGCGAGGAGCTCGAAGCCCTCGTCGCCCAAGCCGGGCAATCACGGTGATGGCCGTGCCCGACGCCCTCACCCTCCGGAAACAGCGCTGGGGCGCACTTCTTTATCGGTTCTTCAGGCTGGAAGCGCTCCGAGTTAAGGCTGTTGTGGTGAGGTCGGAGCATGATGGAAGCCGGTCCGACGGGCGGGTCCCCCGGGCAGGTGACCGACCACTCGTGCGTTCGGCCCAGGGGAGGATACGCCCTCGTCCCTGCGGACGAGGCGGGATTTACCCGGCTCACAGTAAGTTGATAGCGCACCCACCGACCAAGGAAGACGCCATGGCCAGAACTCGCTCCCTCGTCGCCATTTTCGCGGCCGCAACGCTCGCGCTCACCGGGTGCAGCGGTGACGGCGGCAACGGCGGTGGCGGCGGGAAACTCGACTACGAGGATTCGCCGCTGTCGAAGTACCTCATGGCGGTCTTCAGCAACGGCCTGTCGCCGGACGCCACGCCGCAGGAGCAGCAGGACTTCTACAACGAGCGGCAGCGCAAGACCGAGGAACTGGTCGCCGAGTGCATGTCCAAGGAGGGCTTCGAGTACGTCCCGAACGTCAACAACGGCGGCGTCGTCATCGACTCCGAGGGCGACAACAAGTGGCGCCCGGACGACCGCGACTGGGTCGAGAAGTACGGCTACGGCGCCATCAACTCCCCGTGGCAGGAGGAGGCCCCCGAACCGGAACCCACCGAGTACGTCGACCCCAACCAGCAGTACATCGAGAGCCTGCCCGAAGCCGAACAGCAGGCCTACAACGAGGCGCTGTGGGGCAAGCCGATGGAGGGCGGCACAGAGGACGAGCCCCAGGAGTACAACTGGGAGAACAGTGGCTGCTGGGGCTGGGCACAGCACGAGGTGGAAGGCGACAACCCCTGGGAGCAGGAGGACAACAAGCCGATCATCGAGGCCATCCAGACCTTCTACGAGTCGCTGCAGTCCAACCCCGACTTCGCGAAGCTGGATGCCGCCTGGTCCACCTGCATGGCCGAGGCCGGTCACGACGGGTTCAAGACCCAGCCCGACGCCCAGAACTCGATCTACGAGCTGACCAACAAGTACTGGGAGAACGCACCGCAGGGCGAGGGCGAGATGGATCCGAACTTCGGCACCCCGAAGGATCCGGAGTACGCCAAGATCGCCGAGACGGAGATCCCGCTGGCCATGGCCGACCTCGAGTGCCGTGAGAAGACGGACTACCGCCAGCAGCAGCTGCGCATCCAGTTCGACATGGAGGAGCAGTTCATCGCCGATCATCAGGCGGATCTCGACGCGCTCAAGGCGCGAGTTGAGCAAGGACAGAAGTAGTGGCACGGGAGCACGACCCCTCGGCGCCGGAGGACCACACGCTGGCCGACTCCCTGCTGGCCGAGCCGGAGGAGACCGTGGAGCTCGGGCCCGAGCCTGAGCCGACGCCGCCCTCCGGCCGAGTCAAGGGTCTGGGGCGGGTGTTCCGGGGCAACCGGGCGGTCTGGATCACCGCGCTGGTCGCCGCGATCTGCCTGGTGGGCGGGCTGCTCGTCGGACGGTTCGTGCTCTCTCCCGCCGACGCCGCGGCGCGGGCATCGGCTCCCAACCCCGGCTACATCACGGTCGCGGTCGAATACGGCGAGTTGAGCAATGATGTGACGCTGCGTGGCCAGGTCGGCTACGCGGACGCCGTCGAGGTCAAGCTCGCCGCGAGCGAGCTCGCCGATGCCTCCGTGGCCACCGGCCACGTGCCGGACGTGGGCGACGAACTGGACGCCGGAGACATCGCGCTGGAGATCGCCGGCCGACCGGTCTTCGTCCTGCCCGGCCAGTTGCCGGCCTACCGGACGCTGCGAATGGGGATGTCCGGGCCGGACGTCTCCCAGTTGAAGAAGGCGCTCAACGCGCTGGACATCAAGGCGGGCAAGGGCGACACCTTCGACGAGACACTCGCCGAGGCGATTCGCCAGCTCTACACCGACTCCGGCTACACCGCCGCGGTTGACGCCGATGCCGCGGCCGGCGTTCGCGCCGCCCGCGAAAGCGTCCGGCAGGCCGACGAGGGGATCACCGCCGCCCGGAAGGCACTGCGGGATGCCGGCGCGCCGTCCAGCGCGGTGAAGAAGCAGTGGAACAACCAGGTCAACGCCGCCAATCGCGAAGTGACGGTGGCCAAGAAGGCATGGGACGCGGCCAGGGACGCCGAGCCCGCCGACCCGGTCGCCATCGCCTCCGCCAAGGCGGCCTGGGAGAACGCGAAGGACAACGTGGCGCTGGTCAAGGCCCAGCGCAAGGAGGCTCTGAAGAAGCCGGACACCTCCGACCAGAAGGCCGCGCTGAAGGCCGCCGAGCAGCGCCGTACGGATGCCGGCAAGGAACTGACCAAGGCCAAGAAGGCTGCCCTGCCCTTCCTGCCGGCAGCCGAGGTGCTCTACCTCACCGAACTGCCGCGCCGGGTGGACCAGGTGCTCATCGAACGCGGCGGCGTCATCTCCGGCCCGGTGATGAGCGTCTCGGGCGCCACCGTCGAGCTGAGCGGTTCGGCCGCCAACTCCGACGCCAAGCTGCTCACGATCGGCGACGAGGCCTTCTTCGAACTGCCGGACGGCACCGAGCACCGCGCGGTGATCTCCAAGATCGAGCCCGATCCGGGCGGCGGACGGGCGACCATCACCTTCGCCCCCGACCCGCTGGAGACCGAGATGATCCAGCAGATCCAGGGCAGCAATGTCCGGGTGAAGGTGGCCGTCGGCGCTACCGAGGGCAAGGTGCTGTCGGTGCCCTTCGCGGCGCTCACTGCCGGCCCCGGCGGGGAATCGCGGGTCGAGGTCGTCGAGGGCGATCCCCGCGACGAGAACGCCACGACCCGGCTGGTCGTGGTGACCCCCGGCCTGGCAGCCGGCGGCTACGTCGAGGTCACTCCCACCGAAGGCCAGCTGAAAGAGGGCGACCTGGTGGTGGTCGGAGCGTGAGCGACCCGCTGGTCGAACTGATCGACGTCACCCGCGCGTTTCCGGGTCCCCCGGAGGTGCAGGCGCTGAAGGACGTCAGCCTGACGCTCGGCCAGGGCGACTATGCCTCGATCGTCGGCCCCAGCGGTTCCGGCAAGTCCACCATGCTCAACATCCTCGGCCTGCTGGATCGTCCCAGCGTCGGTCAGTACCGGCTGGCCGGCACCCAGACGGCCGATCTGGCCGAAGACCAGCGCGCGGCCGTTCGCGCCCGGGTGATCGGCTTCGTCTTCCAGGCCTTCCACCTGATGCCTCATCGCAGCGCGCTCGACAATGTGCTGATGCCGATGCTGTACAGCGGCGTCTCCCGCGACGAACGCGAATCCCGCGCCCGCGCGGCGCTGGAGCGGGTGGGGCTGGGACATCGGATCGACTTCATGCCCGGCACCATGTCGGGCGGTGAGCGGCAGCGGGTGGCGGTGGCCCGCGCTGTGGTCAGCGGCCCGCGGTTGCTGTTGGCCGACGAGCCCACCGGCAACCTCGACCAAGCGACCTCCGGCGAGGTGATGGCCCTGTTCGAGGAACTCCAGGCCGACGGGCTGACCCTGGTGGTCATCACCCACGATCCGCAGATCGCCCAGCGCGCCTCGCGCCGGATCCGGATCCTCGACGGCCGGCTCTCAGAGGCCGCCTGATGTGGTGGCGTCGCAACACCGAGCCGGTCGACCCGGCTCCGGGCGGGAAGCCCGGCTCCGAGGCCCCGGATCCCGTCCGGGATGACGCGGCATGGGGCCCCGACGGCGCGGCCCTCGAGCCCGCCGACCCGGCCCCTGAGTTCACCACGACGATCCCCGAGCCGGTCGAGGGTTCGCTACCCGAGGTCGACATCTCCGACGAGATCGGCCTCACCACCGCCGGTCCCGACTTCATAGCGGGTGTGCCCGAGGCCAGCGCCGAGGAGCCTCCTGCCGAACCTCCTGCCCGTGGCCGGCGACGCAGACGGCGCCGATCCGAGGCCTCCGAAACCGAGTCCGCTACAGGCGTAGAGAAGCTCTCCCGTCGCAAGCGCAAGCGGCAGAAGCCGGAGCCCCTCGACATCTCGACCCTGGTTCCACCGGTGGACAGAGCCGACCGCTTCAATGCCACCGACCTGCTGGTCGAGGCGACCAGCGGCATCGGCTCGCGCCCCGGGCGGCTCGTGATGACCATCCTGGGCACCGTCCTCGGCATCGGTTCGCTGATCGCCACCATCGGCTTCGCCCAGACCACCGCCGGCCAGATCGCCCGGCAGTTCGACGCCGTGGCCGCCACCCAGGTGGTCATCACCCCGGCGACCGCGCAGACCGGCGGCGGCAGCACCGTCGCGACCACGCGGCTGCCCTGGGATTCCCCGGAACGGGTCGAACGGCTCGCCGGGGTGGAGTACGCCGCCCTGCTGACCGAGGTCAACCTGGGCGACGGCACGGTGACGGCGGTGCCGGTCAACGATCCGTCGGCTCCGGCGACCGCGCCGCCACCGGTGGTCGCGGCCTCGGCCGGTGTGCTGGACGCGATCCGCGGCCGGCTGGTCACCGGACGCGCCTTCGACGAGGGGCACGACCAGCGCGGCGATCGGGTTGCGATACTCGGCGCACGGCTCGCCGAACGGCTGGGCATCAACCGGGTGGACCGGCAGCCCTCCATCTTCATCTCGGGCCTGGCCTACTCGGTGATCGGGATCACGGACGACATGGCTCGGCGCGCCGATCTGAAGGACGCGGTGATCATCCCGATGGGCGCGGGCCGGGCGGACTTCGGCGTCACCGCTGCCAGCGAACTGCAGGTGCAGATCGTGGTGGGGGCAGGACCGCAGGTCGCCGAGCAGGCGGCGATCGCGCTCTCCCCCGGCTCTCCGGAGAACATCAAGGTCTCCGCGCCGTCCGGCCGCAGCGAACTCAGCGAGAACGTGCAGGCTGACATCAGCGTCGTCTTCCTGGTGCTCGGCGTGGTCGCCCTGCTCGCCGGCGGGCTCGGCATCGCGAACGTGACCATGCTCGGCGTGATGGAGCGGGTCGGCGAGATCGGTCTGCGGCGGGCGCTGGGCGCGACCCGGCGTCAGATCGCCGCCCAGTTCATCCTCGAATCGGTGGTGATCGGGCTCCTCGGCGGGCTCATCGGCGCCAGTCTCGGCGTCTTCGCCGTGGTCGGCGTCTCGCTGGTACAGCAGTGGACGCCGATCATCGATCCGCTGCTGGCCGGAGGAGCCGCCGTCCTCGGCGCCCTGGTCGGCCTGGCCGCCGGCTGGTTCCCCGCCCGCCGCGCCTCCCGGATCGAGCCGGTCAGCGCCCTGCGCGGCAGCTGAGCCCGGGGACGATCACCCGCGCGGACGCTCGGGCCGCAGACGCGGGAGGAACAGCGCGAGGGTGAGCAGGGCGACACCGGCGAGAACCCCGATGTTCACCACCAGTTGCTGCCAGGGCGCATAGCCGAGTTCGACGTCGTCCCCCCGGGGCAGCCACTTGAAGGGGGCGAGCACTCCCCACGCCACGTAGGCCAGGCCGAACCAGCGGTACCAGCCCGGCAGCCGCCGGGCCTGCCAGAGCACGATGCCGAGCGGCACGATCCAGACGTAGTGGTGCGACCACGAGATCGGCGATGCCAGCAGGCTGGTGATGCCGGCCAGGCAGATCGCCAGCCCCACCTCACCGGCCCGGTGCACCACGACCGCGGCCGCCACTCCCAGCACCACCACCAGCGCGCTGAGCACCAGGCCGCCGCGACTGGTCTCCCCCAGCAACCGCGTCCAGGCCCCCAGCACCGACTGGTTGGTGGCATAGACGATGCCGGAGTTCAGCCCCGTCTCCCCGGCCAGCAGACCGCCCCAGTAGTGCAGCGAGGCCGCGGGCAACAGCAGGAACCCCAGCCCGGTAGCCGCCACGAAGGCGGCGAAGGCGACCAGGCCGGGCTTGCGGCGCCCGGCGAAGAAGTTGTAGGCCGCGACCACCGCGGGGGTGAGCTTCACGGCGGTGGCCAGACCGGTCAGCCAGCCTTCGGGAGCGATCCGGCGGCTGAGCAGTCGCGGGCCGGGCATGGAATCCAGGACGGCTGCCGCCACCAGCAGGATCCCCAGCTGGCCGAAGCCCAGCGTCTCGGTCACCGGCTCGACGAAGAGCACGCAGACCGTGGCCGCCAGGCTGAGCCGCCAGCCCGAGAAGCCGAGCCGGTACAGCATGGCAGCCAGGGCCCCCACGCAGAGCACGAGCCAGCCGATCGCGGCGGCCTCCACGCCCACCACCGCGAACGGGACGGTGAGCAGGGCGGCGAAGGGCGGATAGATCCACGGCAGGCCGTCGGCGTTGAAGAAGTCCTTCCCGGCCAGGAGCAACTGTCCGGTGCGGCGATAGACATCCAGGTCGATCATCCCCGGCCGCCAGGGCCACAACGTCGATCCCGGGATCTGGGTTCCGGCCACGTAGAGCGCGGCGAGCAGCGGCGGGATCGTCCAGCCGACCCAGCCCAGCTTCTGCGTCAGCCGGCTCACCACGCCTCCTTTCGACCGAGGTTCAGCCTACCGGCGTGCCGAAGCCCGCTACCGTCACAGCACCAGCGAGGTGCCCAATCCGATCATGACCAGCGCGATCACGCCGTCCAGGATCCGCCAGGCCACCACTGTCGACAGCCAGCGTCCGAGGAAGCGGGCACCGTAGGCCAGCGAGAAGAACCAGATCACGCTGGCGGCCATCGCGCCGCCGGCGAACAACCAGCGCTGTTCGCCGTGCGTGGCGCCGACCGAGCCCAGCAGGAAGACCGTGTCCAGGTAGACGTGGGGGTTGAGCCAGGTGAGGGCCAGGCAGGTCAGGGCCACCGGCCACGCGCCCCCGCGAGGGCCCGCGCGCCGCTCGTCCAGCGATGCCGGAGCGGGTTCGGACGCCTCGGCGTGCAGCGTCTGCCCGGACGGGAACAGCGCTCGCCGGCCGGCCAGCACGCCGTAGCCCACCAGGAAGATCGCTCCCGCCCAGCGCACCACATCGACCAGCCACGGCAGCGCCTGGGTCGCGGCGCCGAGGCCGGAGACGCCGAGCAGAATCAAGGCCGCATCCGAGACCGCGCAGATCGTGGCCACCAGGCCGACGTGCTCGCGCCGGATCCCCTGCCGCAGCACGAACAGGTTCTGGGCGCCGATCGCCACGATCAACGAGAAGCCCAGCCCCAGGCCGGCCAGCACCGAATTCACGCCCCGACGATACGGGTGTACCGGCGAAGCCGGTCGCCCGTCCCACGTCGTCCCGGCAGCGCCCTCCCGGCTCCCGAGCGACCGGCGGATCGGCGCCGGTGGCCGTGAGAGGACTCTCATGCTGGCTTCCTGGTCGGCTCATGGAGGTGGGATTGGCTGGAGCTAACCCTGAAGGAGGCACCATGAAGATCACCCGTTCCACCGCAGCCTGGGCCGTCACCGGCGCCATCGGACTGAGCATCGCCGGCGGCATGGGCCTGGCCTGGGCAGACACCCCGACGCCGGAACCGTCCGCCACCGCGAGCGCGACCCCGAGCCAGACCACCACCCCGAGCGCGACCCCGTCCGGCACCCCGAGCGCCACCCCGTCGGGTACTCCGAGCGCGACTCCGTCCACCAGCCCGGGCGCGACGCCCACCTACACCGCCAACACCGCTCCCTCTGCGCGTACGGCGGTCAGCGCCCAGACCATCCGGACGGCGCCGTCGGCCAAGACCCCGCGGTCGCCGAAGTCCCCGGTGAGTGCGAAGTCCCCGGTCAGCCCCAAGTCACCGGTGAGCGCCAAGTCGCCGGTGTCCCCCAAGTCGCCGGTGTCGGCCAAGTCCCCGGTCTCCCCCAAGTCGCCGGTATCGGCCAAGTCCCCCGTTTCGCCGAAGAGCCCGGCGAGCCCCCGTAGCGCCCGGAGCGCGGCTTCGGGAGACTGACCTTGTGAGTGCGTTCGCTGAGGAGACCGAGCTGCTGACGTCCCCCGAGGCAGCGGATCTACTTCAGACGGCGCTCACCGGCGATCCAGAGGTCGTCCTGCCGGGCTTCACCGCCCGGCTGGACGACCTTCACTATCGTCCGGGCTCTGAGGTCACGGCGATCTACACGGTGAGTTTCGACACCCCGGACGGACAGACCACCGAACACCTCCTGGCCACGACCGCGGCCGTGTCCGGAGAGGTCGCCACCCTGACCCGGCAGGACATCACCCTGCGGGTGTGGCGGCATCCCGCCGATCCGCGCCTGCCCGGGCTGGCACCCGCCTGCGATCCCGCCACCGTGCTCGGCTGGCTCGGCGACGCCGAGCCGCGCCTGCGGGAGGCGGCCGCGCTCCACCTCGAACTTCTCGCCTACCGCCCGCTGCGCCGGGCGGTGCTGCGCGCGAGCGCGGACGGCGAGCACTTCTACCTCAAGGTGATGCGACCCGGCTACGACGATCGGCTGGCTGCCAGGCAGAACCTCCTGGCCGCCGTCGACCTGACCGTGCCGCTGCTGGCACGGCCGGTGCCCGGGGTGCTGATCTCTCCGAGTGTCCCCGGCCGGTCGCTGGCGCACCGGCTCGTGGAATGGCAACGTGGCAGGGCTCCGCTACCCCAGCCCGGGGAACTCCTCGCCCTGCTGGACCGGCTTCCCGCCGGCGCGCTCGATCTCCCCCGGCGTTCTTCGTGGAGCGAGAACGTCGAGTTCCACGCCGCCACCGCCCGCCAGCAACTCCCCGCCGAGACGGCGCGCATCGACGCGCTCGCCGCGCGGGTCGCAGCGGTGGCCGGCCAGGGCCGGCACGGTCCGGTGGTACCCACCCACGGCGACTTCTACGAGGCCAACGTCTTCGTCGAGGACGACACGCTTCGCTTCATCGACGTCGACTCGGTGGGCCCCGGGCTGCGCGAGGACGACCTGGCCTGCTGCCTGGCCCACCTCGCGGTGCTGCCCAGCCTCGATCCGAACGCCTACCCCCGCGTCCCCGAGGTGCTGGATGCCTGGCAGCACGCCTTCGAGCAGCGGGTCGACCCGGTCGACCTGCGCGCGCGGATCGCCGGGGTGCTGCTCAGCCTGGTCGCCGGAGCCGAGCCGGATCAGGCGCTGCGCCGCCTCGAGATCGCCGAGCACTACGCCGTCTCGATGCACGAGCGCTGAGCGACGCCGGGTCCCGGTTCATGAGAGAAGTCTCATCCGGATGCAGCGGTTGCCCTCATCCGGCGCTATTAGCCTGGAAGGGTCGAAGGGAAAGCTCATGCCGCTGTCGAAATCCGCGATCGCCTGGGCGGTCTCCGGCACCCTCGGGGTCGGCACCTGCACCCTGGGCATCATGGCGATGAACTCCGGCGTACCGGCCGGGGCCGATCCGCAGCCCGCGATCGTGATCGGCGCCACCGCGCCGGCCTCGCCCACCGCGACGCCGAGCGCGTCGCCGGCCAAGCCCAGCCCCACCGCACCGATCCTCACCGCTGCGACCGCGCCCACCGCGGTCACGGCGAAGACCCCGGTCTCGGCCAAGACCCCGGCCACCCCCAAGAAGAAGGTCACCAAGCAGGCGGTCTCACCGAAGACGCCGGCTTCCCCCAAGACTCCGCGTTCGCCGCAGACGGCCCCCTCCCCGGTCAGCCCGGCATCCCCGATCAGCGCGAACTCCGGCGACTGAACACGCGCCGGTCAGCGGCGATGCCAGGCGTCTTCGGACGAGATCAGCCGCTGGACGCTCTCCGGCAGGCGTCCGGCCACCAGGTCGGCCACCGTGGTCGATTCGAGAATCTCGCGCACCGCGGCGCGCACCGCGACCCAGACATCGGTCAGCGCCTGCGCCGCCCCGGGGTAGGACACCCCCTCCGGAGCGACTCCCCGGACGGCGGCCAGCGGCCCGTCGACGGCCCGCATCACGTCGGCCAGGGTGATCTCGCCCGGCGAGCGGGCCAGCTGGAAGCCGCCGCCGGCGCCGCGCCGCGAGGTGAGAATCCCGTCCCGGACCAGGTCGCGCAGGATCGACTCCAGGAACTTGCCCGGCAGGCCCTGGGCCTCGGCCAGGTCGTTGCGGGAGAGCGGCCGTTCCGGCTCGGCCGCCAACTCGGCCACGGCACGGAGTGCGTACTCGGCGCGCGCCGTGACCTGCATCCTTGCCCCTTCTACAGCCGCGTCGCTCCCAGCCCGCGGTTCCTACGAACGATCTCGGTGAGCTTGCTGAACAGCCCGTCGAACACCGTGCCCAGCACCAGGACCACGATCATGATAGCCAGCAGCGCCGGAGCATTGGCGAACTCGCGGTAGTACTGCAGCTGCACGCCCAGCGAGGGCTTGCTGGCGATGATCACCAGCAGCTCACCGGCCATCAGCGACCGCCAGGCGAAGGCCCAGCCCTGCTTGAGCCCGGCGACGTAGGTGAGCAGCGCGGAGGGCAGGATGACATAGCGGTAGATCGTGAACCCCTTGGCGCCCAGCACCTTGGCGGTCTGAAGCAGCGGCGGCGGGACGTCGTCGATGCCCGAGATCAGCCCGTTCGCGATGGACGGCGCCGCCCCCAGCACGACCACGAAGGTGATCGCGTTCTCGGTCAGCCCGAACAGCAGGATGGCGAACGGGAACCAGGCGATCGACGGCATGGTCTGCAGGCCGGTCAGCATGGAGCCGATCGCGGCCCGCAGCACCCCGGACGCCGACACGGCGATTCCCAGCACCGTCCCGATCAGCAGGGCCAGCGCGAAGCCGAGCACGGCCCGCGCCAGCGTGTTGCCGAGTGCCTGCCAGAACTTCGGCTCGCCGAGGAAGGCGAGCAGCTCGGCGCCCACCTCGCCGGGCGAGGGCAGGACGTAGTCGGGCTTCCAGCCCGTCCAGAACACGATCTGCCACGCGGCGACGGCCAGGGCCACGGCCAGCAGGCCGGGCCAGACCTTCGCCCAGACCCGCCGCGGCTGCCGCGACGGAGCCTCGGCGGGTTCCGGCGCCGGGGTCGGCAGCGGCGTCCGGGGCGTCGCCAGTTCCGCGGTGTGCGATACGAGGGTCATGACGCCAGCCTCTCCAGCGCGGAGGCGGTGTCGTGCAGGTCCATCAGCTGGTGCAGAATTCCCGACTGCTCCGCCACGGCCGCGTCCTCCATGCGGCGCGGACGAGGCAGCGCGATGGCCACGTCATCGACGATCCGGCCGGGCGACGGGCTCATCACGACCACCCGGTTGCTCAGCCGCGCCGCCTCCCGCACGTTGTGGGTCACGAAGACCACCGTGATCCCCCGCTCTATCCAGATCCGTTCGATGTGCTCGTGCATGCCGTCGCGAGTGATCGCGTCGAGCGCCGCGAACGGCTCGTCCATCAGCAGGATCCGGCAATCCTGCGCCAGCGACCGGGCCAGCGCGACGCGCTGCCGCATGCCGCCGGAGAGCTCATGGGGACGCTTGTCGCCGGCCTGCGGGAGCTGGACGATCTCCAGCAACTCGGCGACCCGGTCACGCCAGCTCTGCCTCGGCACTCCGGAAAGGCGCAACGCCAGCTCGATATTGCCGCTCACCGTCAGCCACGGGAACAGGTTGGCATCCTGGAACATCATGCCGACCCGATGGCCGTGGGTGTCGACGCTGCCGGAGGTGGGCTGCGTCAGGCCGGCGAGCAGCGACAACAGCGTGCTCTTGCCGCAACCCGACCGCCCCAGCAGGCAGACGAAGTCCCCGTCGGCCACCTTCAGGCTGACCTGGCTCAGCGCGGTGGTGCGCTGCCCGTGACCCCCGAACACCTTGGTGACGTTCTCCACCGTCAAGGCGACCCCGGCGCTCATGCGTCGCTCACCTCCGCCTCGCCGCGCTCCTTCAGCAGCCCGTTGAGGAGGTCGAGGGAGTACAGGCCGGACAGGTCGGCGGAATCCAGCAGCCCCACCTCGCTGGCGTGGGCCGCGCCCTCCCGGAGCGTGCTGGCCAACGGATCGGCGGTGAACACCACGTTGCCCCAGGCCTGATCCAGCACCTCGGCGTTCATCGGCTTGCCCGAGATCTCGGCGATCGAATCGTTGACGATCTTCTTGGAATCCTCCGGATCCTCGGCGATGTACTCCAGCGAGTCCAGCAGCCCGGAGAGGAATGCCTTGACCTGATCGGGATGCTGCTCCAGGAACGCGGTACGCACGATCACGTTGGTGACGATGAACCGTCCGTTCGGCCAGAGATCCGGCTCGTCGACCAGGACATGGCCCCCGGCCTCGCGCACCAGCCGGGTCGCCCACGGCTCGGGCACCCAGGCCCCGTCGATCTCCCCGGCGGAGAAGGCCTGCAACGCCGTGGCATTGTCCTGCGGCATGATGCTCACGTCGCCGCCGCCCTCGGGGGTGGTCTCGAAACCCTGCTGCTTCAGCCAGTACCGCAGGGCGACGTCCTGGGTGTTGCCCAGCTGGGGCGTGGCCAGCTTGGTCCCCGCCAACTGCGAGGGCTCGGTGATGCCCTCCCGCACCACCAGCGCCGCACCATTGGCCGCGGCGCCGGCGATCACCCGCAGCGACTGGCCCTTCGACTGGGTGTAGCCGGTGATGGTCGGGTTCGGCCCGATGAAGGTGATGTCGACCGATCCGGCGTTCAACGCCTCGATCGCGGCCGGGCCGGCGTTGAAGGTGACGGTCTTCAGCTCGGTCCCCTCCCCCAGCGCATCGGCGAAGTAGCCCTTGTCGACGCCGACCAGCGCCGGCGCGTGCGTGAGGTTCGGGAAGTAGCCCAGCGTCAGCGAGGCCGCCTGGCCGCCTGGCTCGCCACCATCGGCGGCACCACTACTGCACCCACTCGCCAGACCCAACGACAGCGCTGCCGCCAACGCGACGATCCTGCTCATCCGGATATGCATATTCCCCCCAAGTTCCCTATGAATCCGATGAACTCTATTAGATCAGTAGGATTAGTAGGAAGCAAGAGTGTCCACGGAACGGTCAGCCGGAATCAGACGAGGCGGTAGCCCATGCCGCGCACAGTCTCGAAGTACTCCGCGCCGAGCTTGCGGCGCAGGTAGCGGACGTAGACGTCGACCACGTTCGAGCCCGGATCGAAGTCGTAGCCCCAGGCCCCGGAGAGCAGCTGCTCCCGGCTGAGGACGTGCCCCGGATTGCGCAGGAACATCTCCGCCAGGGTGAACTCCCGGGCGGTGAGATCGACGCTGCGACCGGCCACGGTCGCCCGGCGGGTACGCAGGTCGAGGCTCCACTCACCGTGGGTGAGCACCATCGCCGATTCGGCGGCCTCGCCGCCGTCGGTCCGCAGCCGCAGCTGGATGCGAGCCAGCAGCTCCTCGAAGCTGAAGGGCTTGGGCATGTAGTCGTCGGCGCCGGATTGCAGCCCGGCCACGGTGTCCGCGACCGACGAACGCGCGGTGAGCATGATCACCGGAGTGGTGACGCCCTGGCCGCGGATCCGCGAGAGCACCTCGAAGCCGTCCATGTCGGGCAGCCCGACATCCAGCACGATCAGGTCGGCCTCGCCGCCGATCGCCAGGCTGACCGCGTTGTAGCCCGAATCCTCGACGATGGTCGCGAACCCGGCGGCTTTCAGGCCCTTGGCGATGAACGCGGCGATCCGCGGTTCGTCCTCAACGATCAGAATCTGGCTCATCGTCCTCCTCCTGGTGGGGCGCGGCTTCGGTCGGGATCACGATGGAGATGCGGCTGCCGACGTCCGTCATCGACTGCACGTCGATCCGGCCGCCGTGGGCGTTGGCGATGGATGCCACGATCGCCAGCCCCAGGCCGGTGCCGGTGCCGCCTCGTCCCAGCACCTTGCGGCTCAGGATGCGCAGCCGTTCGTCCTCGGGGATGCCGACGCCTTCGTCGCGCACCCAGAGCCACAGTTCGCCCTCGGCCAGCCGGCTGCCCATCCCCACCGTCGAGCCCGGCTCGGAGTACTGCACGGCGTTGGCCGCCAGTTGCAGCCAGGCCTGCGCTATCCGCTGCGGGTCGAGCGCCACCTCGGCGTCGGCGAGCTGGTCGAGCACCCAGTGCCGATCCCCCAGGCTGCTCGCCTTGGCCAGGGTCTCGTCGGTGAGCCTGGCGACGTCCACCGGCTCGGTCACCACGAAGTCGGGCTGTTCGGCCTTAGCCAGGGTGAGCAGATCGTCCACCAGCCGGCGCATGCGGTCCAGTTCGTCGAGCACCAGGGTGCGGGTGGCTGTGACGTCGCCGGGGTCGGCGGCGTCCATCAGCTCCAGGTGGCCGCGGACGATGGTCAACGGCGTCCGGAGTTCGTGGCCGACGTCGTCCAGCAGTTCACGCTGCGCGCTGACCGCCGATTCCAGCCGGTCGAGCATGCCGTTGACGGTGCCGGCGAGCGCCGACAGGTCGTCGTTGCCGCGCACCGGGATCCGCTGCGAGATGTCGGTCTCGGTGATCCGCTCGGCGGTCTGCCGCATCCAGCTGATCGGACGCAGCAGCCGTCCCACGACCAGCCAGATCAGCATCGCCACCAGCAACAGCGCACCGATCGCGATCAGCGAATAGGTGATGTAGACCGGCTGCAGGACGGCCCGCTCCAGACCCATGTCCGCGACCCGCACCAGCGCGCCGGACGGGTCGCCTGCCAGGCCGCGGACCGGCACCACGATGTAGCGGTACTCCCGGAGCGCGGTGGTCAGGTCGCCCTGCACCACCTGGTCGCCGGCGGCCAGTGGCAGTACCGCCGCCACCAGTTCCGGGTCGTCCTCGGGGCGCAGCACCACTCCGTCCGGTGCGGTCCAGCGGATCCGATTGCCCAGAACGGCGAAGGAGCCCTCGGCCGGGGGATGAACGGCGCGTTGCATGCTGGCCCGCAGCAGCGCCTCGACCCCGGTGAACGGTTCGCCCGTTTCGGGATCGTTGCCTTGGGCGAGCTGCGCCACCTCGTCGGCGGCCTGGGCCAGGTCGCTCGTCACGCGTTGCCGGGTGCTGGCCTCGCCCTGGATGTAGATCACCGCGCCGGAGAGCACCAGCGCCAGCCCGGTCAGGATCATGACGGCCGCGATCACCCGGGCCCGGATGCTCCAGGCGGTTCGCGTCGCGGTCACCGTCCCAGTGTGCCGGACGCTCGCGCTCTGGCCGACCACCATGAGAGGACTCTCACCCGCGCCGACCCTGGGAGGATTTGCACGCTGGATGGCCTGCAGCGCCGGAATTCGGCCTGTTCGCGGCATCTTCAGGGCGTTTTGTCCCGTCGATCCAGGACGGCCACCCGCGTGCGCCGGGCGGGCGGCTGTCGGGTCACTACAGTGAGCGCATGAGCGCGGCGGGTCAACGGAGTTCTCTGACGGCGCGGCAGCGCGTGCGAGACCTCTACGCCACCCCGCTGGGGCGTGACATCGTCGACAAGATCCTGCTGCAGAGCGGCGTCTCCCCGTCCGTGACCCGGCTGGCCGGCGGGCTGCGGCTGTCGACCCTGGGACGGTTGGCGCAGCGGTTCACCGGGCCCGGCCTGATGGACGCCCTGCTCGGCCTGGTCAACGCCCACGCCGCGCCGGTGCCGGATGGCGAGCCGGCCGATGCCTGGTGGCGGGAGGCCGTCTTCTACCAGGTCTACCCACGCTCCTTCTGCGACTCCGACGAGGACGGCATCGGCGACCTGCGCGGCATCATCTCCCGGCTCGACTACCTGGCGGACCTGGGCGTGGACTGCCTGTGGCTCTCGCCGATCTTCGCCTCCCCCAACCAGGACATGGGCTACGACATCAGCGACTACCGCGACGTGATGGCCGAGATGGGCACGCTGACCGACGTCGATGAGTTGATCGAAGGCTGCCACCGGCGCGGGATGCGGATCATCCTCGACCTGGTGGTCAACCACACCTCAGCCCAGCACACCTGGTTCCAGCAGGCGGTCGCCGATCCGGACGGCCCCTACGGCGACTACTACATCCTGCGCGAGGGCTCACCCGACCAGCCGCCGAACAACTGGGATTCCTTCTTCTCCGGCCCGGCCTGGCGCTGGGTTCCCGAGGCGGAGCGCTGGGCGCTGCACCTGTTCGCCGATCACCAGATGGATCTCAACTGGGCGAACCCGGCCCTGCGAGCCGAGGTCTCCGACATCGTGCGCTGGTGGCTCGACCGCGGCGTCGACGGCTTCCGGCTGGACGTCATCAACTACATCTCCAAGGCCGACGGCCTGCCGGACGGCAACCGGTTCGTCGGGGAGTTGATGGAGTTCACCGGCGTCGAGCACTACTTCTACGGCCCCCACCTGGACGATCACCTGCGCGAACTGCGCCGGGAGGGGTTCACCCGCCCGGACGGCAGCGTCGCGGTGATGGTCGGCGAGACCCCCGGCATCGGCATCGAGGGGGCGCGCCTGCTGAGCAACACCAGCCGGGCGGAGATGGATCTCGTGTTCAACTTCGACGTGCTCGACCTGCCGGGCCGCACCCGCTGGCACGACTATCGCTACGACCTGAACTACCTCAAGCGGTTCTGGCTGGGCTGGCAGGAGCGGCTCCGTCCGGGCGACTGGATCGCGCTCTTCCTCGACAACCACGACAACCCGCGGATGCTCAGCAAGGTGGCCCACGGCGCGGAGCGGGATCCGGCCGTCCGCGCCGCGATCGCCAAGCTGCTGGCCACCCTGCAGCTCACCATGCGCGGCACGCCCTTCCTCTTCCAGGGCCAGGAACTGGCCGCGGTGAACCAGTCCTTCGCCGGCCTGGACGACCTGCGCGACGTCGAATCGCTGAACCGCTACCGGGAGTTGCTGGACGCGGGCACCACGCCGGAGGCGGCCTGGAACGAGATCATGGCCGGCTCCCGCGACCATGCCCGGGTACCCATGCGCTGGGGAGATGCCAGCGACTTCGGGCCTGCCGCCTGGCTTCCCGGCAAGGACGAGACCCCTGGCTTCACCGCCACCGAGCAGCAGGCGGATCCGGATTCGGTCTGGCACTGGTACCGCCGGCTCATAGCGCTCCGCCGGGAGCACCCCGCGCTGACCCGCGGCTCCTTCACTCCGGTAGCCCCCGGATCCAAGGACTACCTGGGCTACCTTCGCGAACTGGACGGCGAGCGTTGGCTGATCGAGGCGAACCTCTCCGACCGGCCGCTGCGCCGTCCCCGCCATGGACTAGTGGCAGAACCCGTTCTCGGCCCTTCCCGCGGCTCGGTCATGACGCCCTGGGAATCCACCCTTGGCCGCGTCCGGACCCCATCGAAGCCCACGCCGGCAGACTGAGCGCTTTCGACCGATGCGGACGAGCCAGCAACCGGGGATCCCGGCGTGGGCTGAGCGCCAGAACCGGCCGTCGGGCCGGTCTGGCGATGGCTCGGGCGTACCGCGAACGTCCTCTCAATGTCCCTCTGGAGGTCCACGCCCCCAACGATCCGGATTGGCCCACCGTCCGCATACTCGTCGACGGCTTGAATCCATTCGCGAAGATCGCCGGATTCGACGTCGAGGGCCGGCCCTCGGCGAAAGGGAGTGCTTCAAACATGGTGGTGGCCGGCGCTCGCCTTTGCAGGGGAGGCTCGCGCCGACCGCTGTCAACGCTAGATGGACGGTCCGTCGCCGCGTCATCCCCAGTACTAGGGGATTGGTCCCAGTACCAGGGGATTGGCCGGAAACCCGGGCAGGCCGTCCGCCTCACCCCGAGACCCTGATCGTCCCGGACGGCGGGGAGTGTTACCTTCGACGGACAGCTCCCGATCACGAAGGATCCACGTGAACCCGCCCGAATCCCGTCCACGCCTGGTGGCGACCGACATCGACGGCACGATCGTGCCCGCCGGCGGCACGCTCAGCCGTCGGACCCGCGCGGCGCTGGAGCAGTGCGTCGACAACGGGATGTCGGTGGTACTGGTGACTGGACGACCGCCCCGCTGGCTCGGGCCCGTCGCGGAGGCGATCGACCTGCCGGGCGCGATCATCGCCTCGAACGGGTCGATCCTGCTCGACTCACGCTCTCTCGCGCCGCTGCGGGTGGCGACCATCGCGGCCGGGGTGGCTGCCGAAGTCGTGCGGATCGTGCGGGAGGTAGCCCCGCAGGCGGCCTTCGCGGCCGAGACCGTGGACGTCCTGCGGGCCGGGCCCGGCTACGAGAACGCCCGGCGCCATCGACCCGCTCCGTCCGGCGGGCTCGTCCCCACGCAGCGCGCGGTGATCCACACCGACTCCGACGAGGCGATGCTCGCCACCGACACGCTCACCAAACTCGTCGCCCTCGATCCCCACGCGGATCCGGACCGGCTGCTCGACCAGACCCGGGACGCGGTCGGCCACCTGGTCTCGGTCACCCGATCGGTCACCGGGCAGGCTCTCATCGAGTTCGGCCCGGATGGCGTGACGAAGGCCACGGCGCTGTCGGACTACGCGGCTTCGCTGGGAATCACGGCGGACGAGGTGATCGCCTTCGGCGACATGCCCAACGATGTCGAGATGCTCCGCTGGGCCGGACGCGGCTACGCGATGACCGGCGCCCATCCCGACGCCACCGCAGCGGCGCCCTTCCTGGCGCCGCCGGCGGAGCAGGACGGCGTCGCCCAGGTGCTGGAGGCAGTGCTCGCTGGCGAAGCAGCCGGATCCTAGCCCCGGCCGGGCGTCTACGTGGCTCGCCGTTCCCCACGAGGTCGCCAGCCGTCGATCACGTCCCGGCTCACCTCTGCCAGGGGAATCAGTCGGGGCAGCCGTTCCGCGGTGGCCCGGTTCGGCCATAGCCGCCACTTGCCCACGACCAGCTTTCCCGGGCCGACGCCGGCGACGGCCGCCCAGTCGATCGACTTCACCACGAGACGCTCCAGCGCCTCGGCATCGTTGATACTGCGCCGCTTGCGGTAGGTGTCGTAGTAGTGCTCGACCTGCCGCACCACCTCGGCCCGGTAGCGGCCCAGGCGCCAGTAGCCGAACAGCAGCAGCGCGCCGTAGGCCAGAATCACCAGATTGATCAGCACGGCATTCGCCTGGTAGACCGCGAGCAGACCCTGGCCCCAGTCGCCCAGTATCTTCTCGACCAGCCACTCGCTCACGAGTCCAACCGCCCACGGTCTCGACGCGACTCAGGCAGGTCAACCGACATGGTCATTCGTCTTCCTTTCCGGAGCCCCCGGTGAAGAGCTGAACCAGGCCACCAGGGTCGGCGCTGTCGATCAGCGCCCGGCCGACCACCACCGAGTCGACCCCCATCGCGGCCAGGGATTCGGCATTGTCCTCGCTCACGCCGCCGTCGACCCAGAGCTCGACCCCAACGGCCCGCGCGGCCGCGGCGGAGGCCGGCAACGTGGCGAGCATGCCGGTGAGGAAGTCCGGATCCGGCTCAGGTTCGGTGGTGAGCTGCAGCACGTAGTCGAGGTGCGGCGCGAGCCGTCCCAACTCCGGCAGGCTCGTCACCGGGTTCACCGCGAGGCCCGCCCGCCAGCCCGCCTCCCTGATCTGGCGGAGCACCCGGCGCGGATACCGGGTGGCCTCCAGGTGAATCGCCACGCTCCGCAGGGGCAGCCCCCGCAGTCGGGCGATGGCGAACTCCGGGTCTGCCACCATCAGGTGAACGTCCACCGGGAGCCCGCCCCATGCCGCCACGTCCTCGACCACCCGCAACCCCAGCCCCAACTCGGGGACGAAGTGGCCGTCCTCCACGTCGATGTGCAGGGCGTCGACGCCGCTCTCGCGGAGCCTTTCCAGCACATCGCCCAGTTCGAGCAGGGGCGCGGAGATGATCGAGGCCGTGACCAGCATGGCGTTGCCTACGCGGAGACGGGCTTGGCGTCGGGATCCGCGATCGGCAACAGCCGCTCACCGAGCGGGAACTTCTCCTTGAGGATGTACAGGCCGCCGACGAAGAGCAGGCTGACGATGATCGCCACCACCGCCGGGGTCTGGTACAGGTAGTAGAACAGGTAGGAGATCGGGTTCGCACCGTCGCTCATCACCGTGAACTGGCTGTATCCCTCCGGCAGATCGACCGCCGCCGAGTTCCGCACCATGTCCGTGATCGCGGGGGCGAGCTGGGTGGCGAACATCAGGCCGATGCCCATCACGATCGCGCCCAGGATCACGATCATCAGCAGATCGCCGGCGACCAGCGGTGCCAGCAGCGCCGCCACGAACGGCCCGTCCGCCAGGTCGACGAACGGCAGCGTCCCGTTGCCCAGGGGCGCGAGCGCCAGCGCCAGCGCGATCTCCACCGGCACCATCAGCAGCCCGCCGGCGATGACGGCCGGGTTGCCGATCAGCACGGCGGCGTCCAGGCCGATGTTGATCTCGCGTCCGGCGAACCGCTTGGACATGAAGGTGGACGCGGCGTCGGCCAGGGGCGCCAGGCCCTCGACCAGGATGCCGACCATCCGGGGGATGAGCAGCATGGTCGCGGCGATGTTGACGGCCGTGGTGAGCGCCGCCACCGTGTCCTGCCGCGCGGCCAGCGCCAGGGCGAGACCGATGAGGAAGCCCAGCACCATCGGCTCACCCAGCAGGCCGAGCCGGCGCCGGGTGGTGTCGGGATCGAGACGGAGCTTGGACAGACCCGGGATCTTCCGCAGCACCCACGCGAACGGGACGGCCAACAGCATGTAGCCGGCCGACTGCAGGTGAGGGATGGAGATGCCGGGCAGCTTGAAGAACCGGCGAACCAGCGGCACCGACCAGTCGGCGAGGAAGAGGGCGATCACGAAACAGATCAGCGCCGCGAAGAGCGCCATCCAGAAGTTCTCGGTGACGAACAGCACCAGCGCACCGACGAACGCCATATGCCAGTAGTTCCACAGGTCGATGTTCAGCGTGTTGGTCACGCTGACCGCGACCAGCACCAGGTTGAGCACGATCCCGACCGGGATGATGATGTAGCCGACCGAGCTGCCGAAGGCCAGCGCCGAGGCCGCCGGCCAGCCGATGTCCATGACCCGCAGCCCGGTGCCGGAGGCGTCAGCGAAGGCCTCGCCGATCGCGGACACCGTGGAGCCGAGCAGGCCGACCGTCAGCCCGATGCCCACGAATGCGATCGCAATGGTCAGGCCGCTACGCGCGGCACGGGAGAATTTGAGCCCGAATACCAGGCCGACAATGATGATGATGAAGGGCAGCACAATGGTCGCCCCCAGGCCATTGAGGATATTCCCAACGCCCGCCAGGATCTCGTCGAACTTCATCGAGAGATCTCCTTTCCAATAAGTGAAATGAAACTCTTATGAGCGAGCCAAGACTTCGGCCAGCTCTTCGAGCACGGCCTGCTGACCTATTCCGGTGAGCAGCGCCACGCCGTTGAGCACTGGCACCACTTCGGCGAACTCATCCGGCATACCGGTGGTGGATACGATCGCGTCGGCGTCGACGCGGTCGACGGACAGCTCCGAAACCCGGTACTGGGTGACGTGGGCGTCGATTCCCCGCTCGCGGAGGAAATCCTCGACCTTCATTCGGACCATCGTGGATGTCGCCACGCCTGCGGCACAGACGACATAGACCTTCTTCATCTTCTCTCCTTCCCCATTGACGCCCGCTTGAGCGCGACGTCCCGCAGGCTGCGAACCGTCTGTATCCACTCGACTTGCCTCGGTTGGGGTCGGACGGGCGCGCCGACCCCAACCGGCAGACCTCGGTGTGGTCAGGCTCCGCGGAACCTGTTGACCTCGGCCATGAACTCGCGCACCCGGGCCACGTCGGTGGCGTTCTCGAAGATGCCGTCGACCTTGAAGGCCGTCCCCACCACCGCGCCGTCGGCGATGCCGAGCAGGTTGGCTGCGGTGTCGACCCGGACGCCGGTGTTCGCCAGCACCGGGACGTCGCCGGCGGCGGACTTCGCGCGCCGGAGGATCTCCGGGTCGGTGGCGGAGCCGGCGGTGGCGCCGGAGACGGCGAGGGCGTCGGGCTGGCAGTTGAAGACCGTCGTCTTCGCGATGCTCTCGATCTCGCGATCGGCCAGGTAGGCCGCGGCCTCTGGCACGATGTTGTAGATCATCTTGACGTTCTGAGCGTCCACCCGCCGGCGGTGGCGGGCTGCCACGCCGACATCGGTGTTCCACAGGCCGAAGTCACTGGCGTAGACCCCGCTGTAGATCTCCCGGACGAAGCTGGCCCCGGTCGCGGCAGCCAGGTCGATGGTCGCCAGGCCGTCCCACAGCACATTGACACCGTGGGGCACGGCGATCTCGCCCAGCAGCTCGCCGATGACCCGCGCCATGGTGATCGCGGTGATCGGCTCCGTCTTGGTCAGGTAGGGCAGCGAGAACTCATTGGAGAACATCACCGCGTCGACGCCGCCCTCCTGCAGCGCGACCAACTCGCGCCGGGCGGCATCGGTGATCGCGCGGACGCCGGCTGCCGAGTCGTAGCTCGGATCGCCGGGCATCGGACGCATGTGCAGCATCGCGATGATGGGCTTCGATTTGCCGAATGTGTCTTCAAGCCAGGTCATGGCCTTCTTCCCTTTCGTTGACGACCGATGGGCGGGTCACCCATCGGGAAAGTCGTGGCGGGAGCATCACGTCGCCTGCTCCGGCTCGGTGCAGATGACCTCGGTGCCCGCCTGCCGCATCGCCTGAAGAACGGGGTCGTCCTCCGGAGCGTCGGTGACCAGGACGTCGATGTCGCTGGCGGGGCAGATCTCGCACAGGCTGACGTGCCCGATCTTGGACGAGTCGGCCAGCGCGACCACCCGGCTGGCCCGCGCGATCGCCAGCCGCTTGACCTCGGCCTCTTCCAGGCCGTAGTCGGTCAGGCCACGCTCGAGGTGGACCCCCGCGGCGCCGACGAAGGCGGTGTCGACGTTGTAGCCACGGACGGTGCGCTCCGCGTCGGCGCCGACCAGGGAATGCTCCTGCCGGCGGATCAACCCACCGGTGACGATCACGCGGATGGAGTCGCTCTCGCTCAGGGCGATCGCGGCGCGGAGATTCGGCGTGACCACCAGCAGATCGATGTCGAGCATCGCCAGCCGGCCGGCGAACGCGGTGGCGGTGGTGCCGGCGTCCAGGAAGATGCTGTCCCCTGGCCGCACCAGGGCGGCTGCGGCGGCGCTGATCTGCTCCTTCGCCTCCCGGCCGGCGAGCTCCCGCTCCCCGACCGGCGGCTCATGCCGGCGCGAGACGACCGAGATCGCTCCGCCCAACACGCGGCGGGCTTCGCCGGCGGCCTCCAGGGCGTCGATGTCGCGTCGGGCCGTCATCTCCGAGACCCCGAAGTGCTCGGCGAGCCACACGTACTCCAACTCGCCCCGGGCGCGCAGCAGCCGCTGGGTCTCGCGTCGCCTCTCACCCGTCAGCACACCATGAAAATTACTGACAGGCTTCGTGAACTGTCAACAGATTCACACGGAACTGTGTGAAAGTTGTCAAATACCCACAGCTCTCCGGGGCACCAGCGCCCCGGGCGGGTTCTCCACGAAGGACCGGATCACAACCGCGCAACGGGGCCGCGTAGCCCCGGATCGCCCGTCCGGCTGGACAGAGCGGCCTGATCCGCGTCCATGACCGGTTCGAACAATGGACGGATGAACGCACCGACATCCTCCACCTGAAGGGCCCAGGCCAACGCCCACAGCGTCGTCATCCGGATGTCGTTGACACCGCGTCGCCCGTTCAGGATCTCGATGACCGTGGAACGATCGAGTCCCGATCTCATGGTCAGGTCGTTGATGGAGAGCCCGCGCTCTTCCTTGAGTTGACGGACCTGCCTTCGCCAGCCGTCCCAATCCAAGCTCGGCGGCGGGATCAACCCAGGCGGAACTGCGGCCACCTCGCCGCTGCTCCATCGGTGGGATATATCCGCCATGCGACAAGCTGACTACGGTTGGGCTCTCGGTGAGAGTGGGATGCATCCCACCTGGGGAGGGCTGAGATGACTGGTCCCGTTCCTACCGGCAAGGGCTGGCACCCGAACTCCGAGACCGGCGGCACCTCTCAGGAGATCCAGGTCGACGCCGGCAACGACCGATTGGGGCATACCCGCCACGGGGCGGGCTCGCCCTGACTATGCTGCCGAAGGTGGGATACATCCCACGTTAATCGCACGGTGTCGTGGGAGGTTGGAGATGCGAAGGCTTCGCTTGACGATCGCGCTGGTCCTCGTTCTTGGTCTTGGTCTTGCGGGCTGCGGATCACCCGCTGCCCCCGTGATGCCCGATGTGCTGGGCAAGACCCTCGATGTTGCCAAGAGCGACATCAAGCGCGTGGGCTTCAAGGACACGGTCGAGGTGCTGGGCGGAGGCCTCTTCGGCATCCTCGATGAGAAGAACTGGATGGTCTGCGAACAGACACCCTCGGCGGGAGACGTCATAGCGGACAACCCCCGACTGGTAGTCGATCGCTCCTGTGGCGACGAAGAGCCCGAGCCGAGCGAGACGCCGGCCGCACCCGAGCCAAGCGACACGCCGGCCGCACCTGAAGCCAGTGCGGAGCCGTCCGAGGAGGCATCGGCATCCGATGACGACGAAGACGACTCGACCGATGAGGACCGGGACGATCGGGCTGAGTCCGCGATGACTTTCGAGGAGGACTTCACCGACGAGTTCGAGGGGATCTTCGGCTACCCGCCGGACCAGCAGATCATCGACATCGCGACAGATTTCGCTGAGGAGACCTGCAGCACGCTCGATCAGGGTTCGACCGTTGAGGAGATCCTCACGAATATCGTCGCTTCAACCGATAACACCGATTCGCAGACAGCACTGGCAATCGCCGCGGCGGTCGGCATCCGGCACTTCTGCCCGGAACACGAAGGCCAGCTGCCATGACCTTCCGGTCCGCGATCAACGGGTCAGTGCGCGGGGGGTGTGCACCCGGGGACGGCCGAGGTGCACTTCGCCGGTCTGGGCGGCGGTGAACAGGCGGGTGTCGCCGCCGGTCAGGTGAAGATGCTTGACCAGGGAGGTGAGCTGGGCGACCTGCTGCTGCAGATCCTCCAACTCGGCTTCCAGCGCGAGGATGCGGCGGATGCCCTCCAGGTTGATGCCCTCGGTCTGCGAGAGGTGCTGGATGTGGCGCAGCTTGGCGATGTCCCGCAGCGAGTAGCGGCGGCCCCGGCCGCGGGTCCGTCCGGGCACCACCAGACCCAGGCGGTCGTAGCCGCGCAGGGTCTGGGGGTGCATCTCGGCCAGTTGGGCCGCCACCGAGATCACGAAGATCGGGGCGTCCGGGTCGATCCGGTCGGGCAGCTGGGCGCTCATCGGGCATCCTCGAAGAGCTTGGCGCGGGGGTCTCCGCCGCCGGCCAGCTCGGCGTAGGCGCGCAGCGCGTCCGACGCCTCGGAGTTCAGCGCCTTGGGCACCTCGACCTCGACGGTGACCAGCAGGTCGCCGGGCTCGCCCTTGGCGGTCGGCGCGCCCTTCCCGCGCACCCGCAGGGTGCGACCGCTGGGCGTCCCGGCCGGAATCCGCAGGCGCACCTTCTGCCCGCCGAGCGTCGGGACGTCGATCTCCGCGCCCAGCGCGGCTTCGGCGAAGGTGACCGGGACCTTGACGGTGAGCTGCTTGCCCTTGCGCGCGAAGACCGGATGCGGACGGACGTGCACGGTGACGTACAGGTCACCGGCGGCGCCGGAGTTCTCACCCGGCGACCCCTTGCCGGTCAGCCGGATCCGCTGACCGTCGGTCACCCCGACGGGAATCCGGACCTGCATGGTGCGGGTCGAGCGTCCCCGTCCGGAACCGCCGCAGGTGGGGCACGGGTCCTCGATCACCAGGCCACGGCCGTGGCAGACCTCGCAGGGCTCACTGATCGAGAACATGCCACCCGAGGTGGAGGTCTGCATGCCGCTGCCCTGGCAGGCGCGGCAGACCTGGGGCGCGGTGCCCGGACGGGCACCGGTTCCGTGACAGGTGGGGCAGGCGGTCTCGGAGACCGTCTGCATGCTCACCGTGGCGCCCTCGACCGCCTGGACGAAGTCGATCGTGACCTCGCCCTCGATGTCGTGGCCGCGGCGCGGGCCGCGGGCCTGTGAGGCCCGCCGTCCGCCGCCACCGAACAGGCCGCCGAAGATGTCGCCGAGGTTGCTGTCGCCGACATTGCGGAAGAGGTCGTCCATGGACGGACCGCCGCCGCCCGAGCCCGAGCCGGGGAACCGGAAGCCGACCCCCAGCAGTCGCCGGGCCTCGTCGTACTCCTTGCGCTTGGCCGGATCCGACAGCACGTCGTTGGCCTCGGAGATCTCCTTGAACTTCCGCTCCGCCTCGGGATTGTGCTGGTTCGCGTCCGGGTGGTTCTCCCGGGCCAGCTTGCGGAAGGCCTTCTTGATCTCCTCCGGCTTGGCGTCCGAGGAGACGCCGAGGATCTTGTAGTAGTCCTTCTCGAGCCAGTCTTTGGTGCTCATCGCGCCTCCTTTCGTTGCTCGCCCACGGCGCCGGCTTGCGGTCCCTCGATCGTCATCCCGACGTGGGCCGGGATGACAGGAGTTGTCTGGTCAGGCTGGATCTGCCACCCCCACTCGCGCGGGGCGCAGTACCCGATCGTTCAGCTTCACGCCCTTCTGCATCACGGCTGAGACCACCGTCTCGGTGATCTCCTCCTCGCCCGGGTAGGGCATGTGCATCAGGGCTTCGTGCACCTGCGGGTCGAAGACGTCGCCGACCTCGCCGTACACCTCCAGGCCGTACTTGGCCGTCAGCTTCTCCAACTCGTCGGCGACCAGCTTGAAGCCGCCGACCAACTCGTCGTGCTCGCGCGCGGCCTCGATGCTGTCCAGCACCGGCAGCAGATCGAGCACGACGGCTTCGACTCCGCCGGCCCGCGCCAGGCCCCGGTCGCGATCCACGCGCTTCTTGTAGTTGGCGTATTCGGCCTGCAGGCGCTGCAGATCGGCAGTGCGCTCAGCCACCATCTCTTCCAGTTCGACAGCCTTCGCGGTCGCGATGGGGTCGGCCCCCACCGGGGACTCGCCCGGCACCGGCCCGGCGGACGGGGTCCGCGGCTGGCCGGTCACCGGATCGATCCGCCGCCGGTCGCGGATGGTGGGACCGGACTCCTCAGCCCGGTCCCCGCCCTCCGCCTCCGGCACCTCAGGGGTCTCCTGGGGCGTGGGTTCGCTCACTTGTCTTCCTTACCGTCCTCGTCCACGATCTCGGCATCCACCACGTCGTCGTCGGACGGCGGCTGGGTCCACTGCTGATCGCCCTCGGCGGCTCCGGCCTCCGACTGCTGCGCAGCCTGGGCGGCGGCGTACATCGCCTGGCCCATCGCGGACGCCTTGGTGTTGAGATCGTCCATCGCGGTCTTCACCGCGTCGTCATCGGTGCCCGCCAGGGCCTCCTTGAGCGTGGCGACCGCCTCGACCACCGGCGTCTTGACCTCGTCGGTCAGGGTCTCGGCGTTGTCGGCCAGCAGCTTCTCGGTACGGAACGCCAGCGCGTCCGCCTCGTTGCGCAGTTCGACGGCCTCGCGCCGCTTGCGGTCCTCCTCGGCGTGCGCCTCGGCCTCACGGACCATCCGGTCGATGTCGTCCTTGCCCAGGGCCGAGCCGCCGGTGACAGTCATCGACTGCTCCTTGCCGGTGGCCATGTCCTTGGCGTGGACGTGGACGATGCCGTTGGCATCGATGTCGAAGGCGACCTCGATCTGCGGGACGCCGCGCGGGGCGGGCATCAGGCCGGTCAGCTCGAAGTTGCCCAGCGACTTGTTGTCCCGGGCGAAGTCACGCTCGCCCTGGTAGACCTGGATCATCACCGACGGCTGGTTGTCCTCGGCGGTGGTGAACACCTCCGAGCGCTTGGTCGGGATGGTGGTGTTGCGCTCGATGATCTTGGTCATCACGCCACCCTTGGTCTCGATGCCGAGGCTCAGCGGGGTCACGTCCAGCAGCAGGACGTCCTTCACCTCGCCCTTCAGCACACCGGCCTGCAGGGAGGCGCCCAGGGCCACGACCTCATCGGGGTTGACGCCCTTGTTGGGCTCCTTGCCGCCGGTCAGCTCCTTGACCAGGTCGACGACGGCCGGCATCCGGGTGGAGCCACCGACGAGGATGACGTGGTCGATCTTGGCGACCGAGGTGTTCGCATCCTTGATGACGGAGTTGAACGGCGAGCGGCAGCGGTCGAGCAGATCCTGCGTCATGCGCTGGAACTCGGCCCGGGTGAGCTTCTCGTCCAGGTGCAGCGGGCCGTCGGCTCCGGCCGTGATGTACGGCAGGTTGATCGAGGTCTCCTGGGTGGCCGACAGCTCGATCTTGGCACGCTCGGCGGCCTCCTGCAGCCGCTGGCGGGCCATCTTGTCCTTGGAGAGGTCGACGCCGTAGGCGTTCTTGAACTGCGTCACCAGCCAGTCGACGATCCGCTGATCCCAGTCGTCGCCGCCCAGCCGGTTGTCGCCCTTGGTCGCCTTCACCTCGAAGACGCCGTCGGCGATCTCCAGCAGGGAGACGTCGAAGGTGCCGCCGCCCAGGTCGAAGACCAGGATGGTCTGCTCGTGGTCGCCCTTGTCCAGACCGTAGGCCAGGGCCGCGGCGGTGGGCTCGTTGATGATCCGGTCGACCACCAGGCCGGCGATCTCGCCGGCCTCCTTGGTGGCCTGCCGCTCGGCGTCGCCGAAGTACGCCGGAACGGTGATCACCGCGTTGGTGACCGGCTCGCCCAGATAGGCCTCGGCGTCCCGCTTCAGCTTCTGCAGCACGAAGGCGCTGATCTGCTGGGGACGGTAGGTCTTGCCGTCGATGTCGACCTTCCAGTCAGTGCCCATGTGGCGCTTGACGGAACGGATGGTGCGATCGACGTTGGTGACGGCCTGGCGCTTGGCGACCTCGCCGACCAGCACCTCACCGCCCTTCGCGAATGCGACGACCGACGGCGTCGTGCGAGCGCCCTCGGCGTTGGGGATGACCGTCGGTTCGCCGCCTTCGAGGACGGCGACGACGGAGTTGGTGGTGCCGAGGTCGATGCCGACAGCACGTGCCATGGTGGATACCTCCAGTGAGTTCGTGGTTCGCGATTGAGCCTAGCACGCTCAATCACAGGGTTGAGTACACCAGACTCAACTATGGGTGGGCTGTGGGTATTCCCACCTACCGACGCCTTGAGCCCGGCTTGAGAGTTCCACGGTTGTAACTCAGAGGTTCCTCAGCTTCATTGCTAGCGTCCACGAAGTCGCACCTCACCTGGCTCAGGAGTCTCATATGTCACACCGGCACGGTCATCGTGTCTGGCTACGCGCGCTGGCGCTCCTGACCGCATGGCTGCTCGGCGTGACCCTGCTCGCGCCCGAGGCGGTCGCCGCCAGCCCCAAGCCGCCGGCGGGGCTGACCAAGGTCGCCACCGCGACCACCTCGATCCGGGTGACCTGGAAGCCGGTCGCCAAGGCCGCCAAGTACCGGGTCAGCTACGCCAAGAAGTCCAGCTTCTCCGGGGCCAAGACCAAGACGACGACGGCCGACGCGCTGGAACTGACCGGCTTGAAGGCGAAGACGACCTACTGGATCCGGGTTCGTGCCCTGGACGCCAAGGGCAAGACCCTCACCTCCTACTCCAAGTCGATCAAGGTCAAGACCCGGAAGAAGGGCAGCTACTCCCTGCTCTCCCCGGTCGGGCTCACGGCCGGCACCCTCACGCCGACCACGGCAAAGCTGAGCTGGAAGGCCCGCGGTTCCACCAAGCGGTACCGCCTGCAGTACTCGACCTCGTCGAGCATGAAGAAGCCGAGCTACACCAGGGTCACCGGTACCTCAGGCACTCTCGCCGGCCTCAAACCAGGTACCACCTACTACGTCCGGGTGCGGGTGATCGACTCCAAGGGACGCAACCTCAGCCAGTACAGCCCGGCGGCCAAGCTCACCACGAAGAAGTTCGCCGGCGCACCGGGCGGCATCACCGTCTCGTCGAACACCACGACCTCGGTCACCCTGACCTGGCCGGCGGTCGCGGGCGCACCGGGCTACCGGGTGAAGTACGACGCCACGCCGTGGAAGAAATCCCAGTACGCCTACACCACCGGCAACACGATCACGCTGAAGAAGCTCACCCCCGGCACCCGGTACTGGGTGAAGCTGCGGATCGCGACCGCCAAGGGATCCTTCCTGACGGCCTATGGCGCCAAGACCGCGGTCACCACCGCCGGCAACCCGCTGGCGCCGGCTCCGTCCCCCCGCCCGACGGCCTCGCCCACCCCGACCCCGAAGCCGACTCCCTCCCCGTCGGCCTCACCCTCCCCGTCACCGACCCCGAAACCCACGCCGACGCCGACGCCGACGCCGACGCCGACCGGGAGTGTGCCCACCGTCTCCCCCACCACCGCGCCGCCGGTGCTCACCCCGGGTGGACCGGCTCCGACCGGGCTGGTGGCGACCCCGATCGACGCCACCTCGGTGAAGCTCACCTGGAAGGCGATCGCCGGGGCCCCCCGCTACCGCGTCAAGTACGACGTGGATCCGTGGAAGAGCTCCCTCTACGCCCACACGACCGAGACCTCGCTCACGCTGACCGGCCTCACCCCGCGCACCACTTACTCGTTCAAGGTGCGGGTGATGGACACCGCCGGCAACTTCCTCACCGACTACGGCACCACGGCCAAGGCCACCACCCCGGCGAAGCCGGTTCCGCTGGTCGCCGGTTCGTACAACGTCCGTTGCCACAACTGCAATTCGGGCCTGGCCGAGGAGAAGCCGTGGACGACCCGCCGCGCCGCGGTCGTCAGCACCATCAAGGCCGAGGATCTCGACGTGGTGGGTCTGCAGGAAGCGCAGCAGTCGTGGCTGATCAAGCCGGACGGCAGTACGCAGAACAAGTCGCAATTCGAGGATCTGGTCGAGCAGCTGGGGACGCCCTGGACGCTCACCAGCCCGGCGCGCAACAACTGCGTCAAGTCGACCACCCCGACCAACTGCGTCTACGCCGACCAGGGCGCCTCCAAGGGCACCAAGATCATCTATCGCTCCGACCGGCTGAAGCTGATCGCCAGCGGCAGCGTCGAGCTTTCCCGGCTCACCTCGGGCGCCTACGAGCGCTACCTGGCTTGGGCGACCTTCGAGCAGCGCGCGACCGGCCAGCGCTTCTTCTTCGGCGACATCCACCTGGAGCCCGACAACGACACCGCCGGCCAGACCGTCTACCACGACCACCGCGCCCGGCAGGCCCGGGACGTCCTGGCCGCCATCAAGGCGAAGAACACCGCGAACCTGCCGGTGGTGCTGGCCGGCGACCTGGCTTCCAGCCGGGCCGACAATCCCAGCAACGCGCCCTACGACGTGCTCACGGCAGGCGGCCTGATCGATCCGCTCGGCAATGTCAAGGGCTCCACGACGCCCGTGAAGCCGACCGTCGAGAAGCGGATCAACACCAACTACTACAGCTTCAACGGCTGGGCGCGGCGGGCCCGGCGCACCACGACGCAGGTGAACGGGGTGCACGTCGACGCGATCCTGACCACGCCGATGCGCGTCTCCGAGTGGGAGATGTCGGTCAACGTGGATGCCGACGGGTTGTTCGTCGGCACCATCCCCTCCGACCACAACCTGCTGAAGGCGACGGTCTGGCTGCCGGCCGGCTGAGCGGCGCTGACCGGCCTCAGTTGCGACGCTGCACGCGGACGGCCTGCTTGGCCGTCCGGGCGAGGTCGTCCTCGCCGACGGGCTCCGTAGCGGCCAGCTTGGGCAGCGAGAACAGCCTCTCGATCACCCGCTCGGAGCTGTGCCCGTCGTCGTGGGCATTGAAACGCTCCTGCCAGGCCGCGTACCGGGCGGCGTACCGCTCGGCGTCGCCGGCCATCGCGCCGATGGCGGTCAGCACCTCGGCTTGGGTGAAGGCCACCGGCCCGGGCGCCAGTTCGGCGAGGTCGAAGTACACCCCGCGCGTCTGGTCCCGGTAGGCCTCCAGGTCGGGGGTGAAGAAGATCATCGGCCGGCCGGTCACCGAGAAGTCGAACATCACCGAGGAGTAGTCGGTGATCATCGCATCGGCGGCCAGGAAGATGTCCGCGGTGTGCGGATAGCTGGTGACGTCGATCACCCCCGGAACCCGGACGTTGTCGCCGCCGCGCAGGGTGCGGGAATGACCGCGCAGCAGGATGACGTAGTCGTCCCCCAGCGCGCGCGCCATCTCGGGCAGGTCGAGGAAGTCGACCAGCAACTCCTCGTTCTCTTCCCGCCAGGTGGGCGCGTACAGGATCGCGGTCTGGTCCGGACGGATTCCCAGCAGTTCTCGGATCGGCTCGCGGGCCCCGGTGACCAGTACGTCGTTGCGCGGGTAGCCCTCGGTCCAGAGCGGCTTCTCCCAGGCGTAGGCGGAACGGAAGATCTCCGCGGAGTGCTGGTTCTGCGCCAGCAGAATGTCCCACTTCGCGCGCTCCAGCGCGAGGAAGTGCTCCTCGTCCTTGCTGAACGCGGTGCGGTCCAGCCCGATCCGCTTGAACATCGACCCGTGCCAGGTCTGCAGCACCACCTGGAAGGGCTGGTGCTTGAACTTCTGCCGCAGCCACTCGTTGGTGATCACGTACCGGCTGGTGAAGCGGGCGTCCCACCACGCCTTGGTGCCCTTCAGCACCGGGATCGAGCCCTCGGGTACTGGCACCGACAGGTCGAGGACGCCCCAGTACCGCGGCAGGTCGGGGAACCGGCGGGCCACCTCCCGATCCAGCGCATAGGGATTGCAGGTCGCCGCCCGGCCGTTGAAGCTCTCGAAGTAGACCGCCTCGACCGGGGCGTGGCTGGCCTTGTGGTACTTCAGCTTCAGCGCGGCCTGTTGGTAGTCGCCGATCTCCTTGTCGCCCAGCGGCGGCCGGAGCTGGAAGGCCAGCCGCCGGCCGGCGGTCACGCCGGTGCGCAGCTTGAACCAGGCGCAGGAGAGCTTCTTCGGGGTCTGCCGGATCACCGCGCTGGTCGCGGCCACCCGGAACCAGGCTCCGTCGGCGGTCTGGCCGCGCAGCACGTAGCGGCCCGAGGCCGGCGCCAGCGGCGGCCCGCCCCAGGCGCTGACCAGCATGGGCACGAAGGCATCGAATCCGGTGCCGGTGAAGGTGAGCTCGGCGCCGATGTCGATCCGCGGCCCGGTCAGCATCAACCGCGCGCCGGTCAGGTCGCCCAGCACCCGGCCGGTGATCCGCAGCCCGACCCGATCGCCGGTCTCCAGGGCGACGGTCTCGGCCAGCAGCATCGCCGGGGTGTCCCGCACCAACAGCGCCGCGCCCGGGCCGGCGTAGGCGTACAGGCCCTCGGGGGCCTCGACCGGCCCGTCGCCGTCGTCCAGCGTCGAACGCACCGTGGTGAGGTTGCCGGCGGTGTCGGTGGCCTCCACGCGATGGTTCAGCAGGGGCAGCACCTGGCCCAGGTGCTCGGGCGAGGTGGCGCCCTCCCGCTCCCCCGGCTCGCCGATGCTGGTCGGACCGTCCGGCCCGCACTCCGGCACCTCGCCGCTCAGCCGGTACCGTCCCGGTGCGATCGAGGCGACCTCCAGCGCGACCTTTCCACGTGGCGAGGTCAGCGCCGCATGCGCGATCGGGAAGTCCTTGGTCGCCACCGTGATCGCCAGCCGCCGGCCGTCGATCTCGGTCGCGACCTCCCGGACGCGGGGGCGCACGGCGGCGATCACCAGGCCGCGCTGCGGCTCCCAGCGCGGCCGCAGCTGGCGCTCCTCGACGGTGTGCGTGGTGAGGTGGGCTGCCGATGCCGTCCGCACCAACTGGGTGAACGGGCCGGTCACCACCCGGTCTCCGGAGTCGACCCGCACCATCACCTGCCACTCGCCCGGCTCGGCGAGCACCGGGGCCAGGTCGAGGGTGGCGACGAAGCCGAAGTGCCCGTAGTCGACCGGCATCAGCCGGGCACGGACATTGGCCTGGCTCTCGTAGCGATGGCGGGCCTGGGTCGCGATCCGGCGGCGCGGCCGGCGCCGGGTGAGGATCACCGAGATCTGGGGCCGGGCCTGGTTGCTGCCGCTGCCCCGTTCGTAGGCCCAGCCGGCGATCTCCAGCGTGGCCGGCCCGACCCAGCGGGCCGCCTGCAGCCAGGCCACCCAGCCCAGCCGCCGTCCGGTGACGACCCGTACCACCGACCGGGTGACCCGGCGACCGGCCAGGTAACCGGAATAGAACAGGCCGGATCTGGCCCGCAGTGCCTTACGGGCGAGGGTCTCGACGCGGTTGAATTTCTGTGCCATCGCAGGGTCAGCCGAAGTGCTCGGCGTCGGCGCGGGCGCGCTCGATGATCTCGGCGATGGCGATCGACTCCGCTGCGCGCAGCTTGAACGACTCGCGGTTCTCGCTGCGGATCAGCTGGGCGAACTCGGCCAGCTCGTAGCGCAGCCCGTCGCCGTCGAACTTGTAGTAGTACTTCTTGTTCTGCGAGGAGTTCTCGAACCGGGTCTCGAAGTACTCCGTGAGCCACCACGGCGCCGGCACGTGGACGTAGCCGTGGCTGCCGGCGACGATCAGCTCGCCCTCGGCCTTGACGCCGATTCCGGTGCGTGCCGACGCGATCGCCTGCGGGTAGGTCAGGTCGATCCGGCTGAACACCTCGACCTCGCTGCCCTCGGGCCGCAGCGACTGGGTGCGCACGCCGGTGAAGTCGGTGCCGAGCAGCTTGACCACCGCCAGCAGCGGGTAGGTCGCCAGCTCGGAGATGCTCCCGCCGTCCGGGCCCTCGAGCTCCCGTCCGGAGTCGACGAGCTTGGTGAAGGTGGCGTCCACGGAGCGGATCTGGCCGATCGAGCCCGACCGCGCGATCGCCACCATCCGCTGGAAGCCGGGCGCGAAGGCGGTCTTGATGGCCTCCAGCAGCACGACGCCCTTGGCGGCGGCGCGGTCGAACAGGTCGGCGGTCTGCGCGCGGGTGAGCGACATCGGCTTCTCGCACAGCACGTGGACGCCGGCCTCGATGGCCTGGCAGGCGTAGTCGTAGTGGCTGCCGTGCGGGGAGGCGATGTAGATCGCGTCCACGCTGCCGAGCAGTTCCGACAGCTCCGGCGTGGCACGCTGCAGTTCCAGCCGGTCGGCGAAGGCCTGCGCGCTGGCGAACCGGCGGCTGTAGACGGCCTCCACCGAGATCCCGGAGACGTAGCGGGCCTCGGCGACGAAGCGGGCGGCGATCCGTCCGGCGCCGATCACGCCCAGCCGGATCACCCCGCTGGTCTCATTGCGCAACTGGGTGGAGGAGACGCCCTTGGTGCGTTCCAGGTAGACGACCTCGCAGTAGTCGGAGAGGTAGTCGAACTTGCCGAGCCAGTCGGAGCCGATCGCGAAGATGTCGATGCCGTGCTTCTGGATGTCCTGGACCTTCTGGCCCTCGTACTCCTCGATGATCACCTCGTCGGCCAGACCGGAATCCTGCACGTTGCGGATCCGCTCCATCAGGCTCTGGCGGACATTGAGCTTGCCCCGGGAGTCGTCGTAGTTCTCCGTCGTCACCCCCACCGTCAGGTGGTCTCCCAGTGCCTTCGCCCGCTCCAGCAGACGACGGTGTCCGTCGTGGAACAGATCGAAGGTGCCATAGGTGATGACGCGCATTCTCTTCCTTCCAAGGGCTCGCCGCGCCGGCTGCTGCGCCCGACGCGGTGGTGGTTAGATTGTCGCAGATCCGACGGAAGGGGACAGCAGATGCGGATGCCCGATCTCGTCCGACGCGTCGTCCGCAGGCTGCGACCGGCGCCCGCACCCGCCGGAACGGCACCCCGCGCGACGGTGAGGCCGCTCGAGCCGGTGCCCGCCCGGCAGCCCTTCCCGCCCGGGAAGTACCTCTATGCCGTCAACGCGATCCCTCGCAACTACGCGGGCCGGAGCGCGTCCATACTGGCCAAGGCCCGGATCTTCGCCGACCAGGCCGGCGTCGAATCGACCCTGGTGACCTTCCTGCATTCCAGCGAGTTGGCCGACATCGAGCACGGCCTGGCCGAACGCGGGGTGATCGGCGACAAGGTGCGGTTCGTCTGCCTGCACGACTACTACCCCGACGACACCGTCTACTCCGGACCGGACATCAGCTATCCGCTGGAGGAACCCGGCATGAGCTGGGTGAAGGATCCCGACCACGAGATCTACCGCTTCTTCGACGGTGACGGGGTCTACCGGTTCTACAAGCGCTACGACCATGCCGGACGGCTGATCGTGCGGGACTTCTTCAACCCCAACCGCGGGCGCACGCTACGCGAGGAGTTCCGGCTCAACGGAACGCTGCGCCGCCGCGTCCACATGGATCTGCACTACAACCTGCCCCGGCAGGAGATCCACTACCGGGCCGATCAGAGCCCGTCGTTCAACGTGTGGTGGGTGATCGACCCGCGCACCCAGCAGCGCAGCGTCGAGCGGGTGACGGTCTTCGACGCCGACGGTCGCCCGGCGGAGGTTCACGACAGCCTCGATCCCATCAACCACCTCTGCCTGGATCGTCTGATCGGCGACGACCAGGCCTTCCTGATGTGCGAGGACCGCTACCTCGACCGGGGGCTGCTGAATTACGCCAATCCCCGCGCCAAGACGATCTACGTACTGCACAACGCCCACCTCAAGGAGCCCTACGACGATCCCCGGGAGATCCGTCCGGGCTACCGTCCGGTGCTGGAGGCGCGCGACCGGGTCGACGCGGTGGTCTTCCTCACCGCGACCCAGCGGGCCGAGGCGGAGGCGAAGTACGGCCGGGCCGACTCCTTCAAGGTGATCCCGCACGCGGCCTCGCCGGCGGTGCCCGATCCCGGCGTCGTCCGCGACCCGTTGTTGGTGATCATGATGGCCCGGCTGGAGCACCAGAAGCAGGTCGATCACGCGATCAGGGCGTTCGCGATCGTGGCCAAGCGGGTGCCCGGCGCTCGGCTGGAGATCTACGGACGCGGCCCCGATCAGGCGATGCTGCGCGACCTGATCGCCGATCTCGGCCTCACCAAGCGGGTGAAGCTGATGGGCTTCACCCGGCAGCCGGAGCTGGCCTATCAGCGCGCCTCGCTGTGCCTGCTGACCAGCCGGTTCGAGGGCCTGGGCATGATCGTGCAGGAGGCGATGACCTACGGCTGTCCCGTGGTGAGCTACGACCTGCGCTACGGACCGGCCGACATGATCACCGACGGGGTGGACGGCTTCCTGGTGCCCTACGGCGACCGGACGGCGATGGGTGAGCGGGTGTCCGCGCTGCTCACCGACCCTCCGCTGCTGGAGCGGGCATCCCGGGCGGCCGAACGACGGGCGCACGACTTCAGCGAGGCGGTCTTCGCCGACCGCTGGTCTGCCCTGTTCAACGAACTGGCCGCAGCCGAGAACGAGCCCGGCTGACCGACGGGCTCAGCCCTGATGGGGCGGGTCGGAGTCGTCGGACCCGGCCGCGTGCCTGGGCTGGTCGGTGCTGCGGCGGCGGGCCACCACGAGAGCGCCCACCGCGACGGCAGCCAGCCCGGCGCCGATCGCGACCAGCCAGCCGGTCGGGTTCTGGGCCTCGCCGGGCAGTTCGTTCCCGCCGGGCGGCTGGGTCGCCGTCGGCGACTCGACGGGTGCCTGCGTGGGCGACTCGGTGGTTGGTTCGGTGATCGACGGCTCCGGGCTGGTGGTCTCCCCCGGATCCACGGTCTCCTCCGGCTCGGCGGTCACCGAGGGGGCCGGGCCCGGGTCGTCGATCTCGGGCGGCTGTTCCTCGCTGCCCACCCAGGAGTCGTCCACCTCGGTCCAGGTGCCGGGCCCGTAGGCGAACTGGAAGGCGCCGCCGCGGGGTTCGCCATCGGCGTCCTCGGTGCGGTAGATGACGGTGTAGGTGTCGCGCGGCAGATTGTCGATCAGCTGGGTGGTGACGTTGGTTCCCTCGGGGATCAGCGGCCCGGTGGCGACATTCTCGCCCGCGCTGTTGTGGACGACGATCGCAGCGTAGGTCGCGCTGGCCTCGGTCTTGAACACCAGCGTCACCCACCCCGGCGCGCTGTCGAGCTCCTCGTGCGCCTCCGGGGTGCTCAGTACCAGGTAGTCGTCCGCCGCCTGGGCCGTGGTCGCCGGCGCCCACAGCAGCAGGGTCGCTGCCAGAGCCGCCACCATCCGTCTCGTCACCGCAGCCTCCTTCGTCGGGATCCTTGCCAGCGTAGCTCAGCGGACCAGGCGCCCTACCGCGCACATCGGCCGCGAGGCATTTCCGGCCGTCAACGGCGCTTCCGGCCTCAGTTATACTGACCTGAACGGAACCTAAGAAGACCGCGCATGTGTTGTGCCTGGCGCCGCGCATGATGGCAGGGAGATCTGAATGCAGGGAACGCACAGCCGCGTGACGGTTGGACGACGAATACTCGTAACGCTCGGCGCGCTGGGGCTCCTGGGTGCCTTGGCCGTCCCACCGGCCTCGGCGGCGGACTTCACCATCGATCCGAAGACCGGCGAAGCGGCCCAGGTGGGCGACATCACGAACCCCACCAAGAAGGTGCCGGCCAGCTGCCCGACGTTCACCTCGGAGCCGCGCGCCATCGAGGCCTGGTTCAACACCGACGACATGGACTACCGCGGCTACATGGATCCGAAGAACCAGCGGCCGTGGAGCTTCGCCAACAAGACCGCGCAGGTGATCTGCGGGGCGGCGAAGGGCTCGACGATCCAGATCGGCATGTACTTCATCCGGGCCATCGGCACCGAGGAGCGCCCCGAGACCGAGAAGCGCGGGGTCAAGATCGAGATGGTGCTCGACGGCGGCGGCATCACCTCCGCGGCCGGCAAGGCGAGCATCCGCAAGGAACTCTCCGACATCGTCAACATCAAGTGGTGCTACAACGGCTGCTTCAACGTCAACAAGTCGAGCAAGTTCCCGTGGGCGATCAACCACGAGAAGTTCGTGGCGATCAGCAAGACCAACTGGGGCACCAAGTCGAAGGACGCCAATGTGGCCGACGGCGGCCCGGCGGTCTACTCCTCGTCCGGTCAGTTCGCCCGCTCCCAGGTGCGCACCTACTGGCAGGAGGCAACGCTCTTCTACGGGGACCGGGAGCTGTTCAACCAGTTCAACGCCCGCTTCGAGATGATGCAGCTGTGCACCGGCAAGAGCACCGGCGGCAAGAACTGCACGAAGTCGAAGCTGAAGGCCGCCGCCAAGGCGGCCAAGACCACCTTCACCCTGAAGAAGGAACGCGGCATCTGGGTCGACAAGACCTACCGGCACTACACCGATGCCGGTCGCGGGACGACGGTCTCGTTCAGCCCGCAGGACAACTTCGTCACCGACTACTACACCTCGCAGATGGGCAACGTCGACTGCAAGGTCGACAACAAGATCCGGATCGCGATGTACCGGCTGACCGAGACTCGCTCGGCGAAGTTCATCGAGGTCATCGGCAAGCTGAAGAAGAAGGGCTGTGACGTCCAGGTGCTGCTGTCGCAGACCGGCGGCGCCCAGACCATCTCCAAGGTGGTCTCCAAGGCGATCAAGACCGCGAAGCTGGGCAAGCAGGTGCGCTGCACGGCCACCCCGATCCACACCAAGCTGATCCTGATCGGCCCGGCGGACAACAACACCGGCCGGGTGATGATGGGCACCGCGAACATGACCACCTCCGGGCTGCGCTACAGCGAGGAGCACGTCATCACGATGGACTCCCGCCGGATCACCAAGGCCGACGTGGCCGAAGACTTCCGGCACGCCTACGGGGTGTACCTGGCCGGCTGGAACGAGCTCAATCAGGGGAGTAAGGCATGCAAGTGACCGCACCCGAGAACCAGCCGCGGTCGCGCCGCCGCACCCTCCTGTTCGCCATGGCGGGCGTGCTCGCCATGGTCACCGGCCTGCTGGTGCCCGTCGTCCAGGCTCAGGCCGCCGAATTCGGCAAGCCGAAGGTCACCGTCTCCGCGGTCTCCGGGGCCGCCGCCCTCAAGGTGAGCTGGAACGGCCAGAAGAACTCCAAGGGCAGCTACGCCACCACCTACCGGGTGTTCTACGGCACCAGTTCGAGCAAGAGCAAGGCCAAGTCGGTCGACGTCAACCTGACCAAGGCGGGCAACCACAACCGCTCGACCGCCAACCCGGTCTACGTGCTGAACAACCTGTCGACCAAGAAGACCTACTACGTGTGGGTGCAGGCCTGGAACGGCAAGGCCGTCGGTGACCTGAGCTCGTCCGCCAAGAAGAAGACCTCGGGCTTCTCCTACTCCGCGCCGCCCTCGATCACCGCCGTCAACGCCGGCAAGGACTTCGTCGAACTCTCCTGGCGCACCGTGACCGGCGCCCCGACCTACCGGGTCAAGGCGGTCGGCGGCGGCCAGACCCTCTACGCCCACTCCGGCGCCGAGGGGACGATGGTGGTGCAGGGCCTCAAGCCCAAGACCAAGTACACCTTCACGGTGTCGGTCGAGCAGCCGCCGGTCTCCGGAACGCCCGGCTACGTCAAGATGAGCAAGGAATCCAAGGCCAAGGCCAGCAAGACCACGCTGTCGGCCAGCCTGCTCGACGCGCCCACCGGGCTGACCACCCGCGACGATCCGAAGTCCAGCACGGACAAGGACGGCCAGCGTCCCTACACCATCGACCTCAGCTGGCTGGCCCCGATCGGGTTCGACCCGACGAAGGACCGCTTCCAGGTCGACTACGCCACCACGCAGGACATGAAGAGCGGCGCCGGGAGCTTCCGGCTCCAGTCCGGCACCGCGGTGGGCAGGGTCCCCAGCAAGACCGGTTGGGGCTACTTCGTCACCGACAGCCAGGCGACCGTCATGGCCCCGATGATCGCCAGCGCTCAGGAGAAGGTCCCGACCGTCACGGCGGTCGACGAGGCTTCTGAGGCCCCGCTCGCGCCGAGCACCACGCCCAGCGTTCCGCCCACGTCCACGCCGGCTCCCGAGACACCGGCCACGCCCAGCCCGACGGTCCCGACGGAAAGCGCTCCGGCGCCGGAGACCACCGCACCCGAGACGCCGGCTCCGACCGAGCCCTCGGTTCCCGCCGAGACCACGCCGGCCGCCGAGAGCACCGGCGATCCGACGGCTTCCACCGAACCGCCCGAGGCGGAGCAGTTGAGCCTGCCGGCGGCTCCCAACCGGACGGCTCAGCGCTACTGGGCACGCATCTTCAACCTGAACTCGAACAAGAACCTGTACCTGCGCATCAAGGTGATCAGCGCCGACGGCACGGTCAAGTCCGAGCGCACCACCGCGTTGATGGCCAAGACCCTGTCGCCCAAGGGCTACATCACCGGCAGGGTGATCCTTCCCAAGGGCGTCAGCGCCAGCCAGTACGTGGTCGCGGCCTACAAGAGCAAGGACCTGCACGCCCAGGCGGACCTGAACAGCAAGGGCGAGTACGTCCTGGAGGTGCGGCCGGGCAGCTACTACGTGCAGGCGATCTACATCGGCTCCGGCAACTACAACACCCGGTTCGCCGCCGCCAACCCCAAGGCCGGTCGCACGCGTAGCGACGGCGCCAGCAAGGTAACGGTGGAGGTCGCCAAGCAGACCAAGGCCAAGGACATCAATCCGCAGAGCACCGCCAGCTACGTCATCAGCGGCGATGTCGACTGCCCCGACGGTGAGTCGAGGTGCGATGTCGACGTCGCGGCGATGATCGGCAGCAAGGTGGTCGAGCAGGATCGCTCCGATTCCAACGGCAAGTACCAGATCAAGGGCCTGCCGGCCGGCACCTACACGCTGCGGATCAGCCACGCCGAGCCGCGGTTCAAGACCAAGACCGTCGGCGTCCAGATCACGAACAAGAACGAGACCAGGAACACCACCCTGGTCGAGCGGGACTGGATCCGGACCTACAAGGTCAAGGTCACCGGCTCCAAGCGGGCCGGCAGCACCCTGAAGGTCACCAACAAGGACTGGCTGGCCTCGGAACTGCCGGTGCGGCGCGCCGACAAGATCAGCTTCCAGTGGTACCGCGGCGACGCCAAGATCAGCGGTGCGACCAAGCGCAGCTACAAGCTGACCAGCGCCGATCGCGGCAAGTCGATCCGGGTCCGGATCACCTACGATCGCGTCGGCTTCGTCAAGGACACGGTCACCTCCAAGGCGTACCGGATCGGCTGATCCAGCCCGACACAACGCGAACGGCCCCGGACTTTCGTCCGGGGCCGTTCGCGTTCGACTACACCTTGACGCGGAACTCGTTGACGATGGACGCAGCGTGCTGCTCGGCCTCCGCCGCCGTCCGGGCAGCTTCGGCGACGAAGGCGGCCGTCGGGCCCTCGGGCAGATCGCCCAGCACGTACTTCTTCATGGCCTGGCGCTGCTCCCGCAGGCTGTCGTCGCCGAGCGCGTCGTCGAGGAGGGCGGCCAGGTTCGACAGATCCCGCTCCACGATGTAGGAGGCTCCCTGGGTGGGGAAGGTCCGCAGGAAGGTCTCGCGATCCAGCCGGCGGGGGTTGGAGGTGATGAGCGGACGCTCGCTGTAGAGGAAGTCCGTCACCACGCTGGAGATGTCGGAGATCAGCACGTGCGCGGAATCGAAGCACTCGTACAGGGTCAGGCTCGAATCCGGTCCGACGTACAGGTGATCGCCCGGCGCCTCGGCCAGCATCGCCACGATCTCGATCCGGGCCTGGATCATCCCGGGCCGCTGGACGCCGCTGGCCGGGTGCGGCTTGAAGATGATCCGCACCTCGGGGTGGGTTTCCAGGATCTGCCGGATCATCGCAGGCCCCATCCGCTCCAGCGAGGAGTAGTTCGACTCCTCGTAGTAGCCCTCGAAGGTGGGCGCGTAGAGGATCGTGACCGGGTCGGCATTGCCGGAGGTGCCGACGCGCAGGCCCTCCACCTGGGGGCGTCCGATGATCGCGTACTGGGAGCGGGGCATCGAGATGCCGGCGGCCTCGTAGCGGTCGATCGCGGCCTGACCCGCCACCCAGACGCCGTCGTAGACCCGGGCGACCGGGTTGGCCGAGGTTGACTTGTCGGAGTCGCCGTGGTTGAGGAAGACGTGGCGGATCCGGGCCTCACGCAGCAGATGGACGTTCTTGCCGGCATTGGCCAGGTAGTAGGCCACCAGCAGGCTGGGCCGGCACAGCTCCTCGACGTGCCGCGTGCTGGGGGCGTAGAGCACCGGCAGCGAGGTGGGCATGATCGGCGCCAGGTGGCTGGCCTCGCGCACCATGATGAAGGCGGGATGCGGCAGTTGCTCCAGGGCCGGCACCCACTGGTTCAGGATGTACAGCGACTGGCCGGCATCGGCGGACATGTAGATCACGGCCCGGGGGCCGAACGCGTCCAGTTCGTCCTGCACCGACCGCTGCAGCGCCGTGACCGCCGCCGGCGAGCCCAGGGCGCGGACCCGCAGCACATGCCGCGCCACGAAGGCGAGCGCGGCCAGGCCGAGCAGGGTCGCCCACAACACCACCGCGTACCGTCCGCCGAGCACGCCCAGCACCATCGCTGCCACAGCCAACTCCGCCAACACCTCCACCACCACCGACTCGGTGGCCTGGAAGGAGGACTTGCCGTAGGCCCGGGCGTAGGCGACGCTCGCCGGCGGCTGCGGGCCCTCGGGGTGATAGGACAGCGCCGGCTGGCGGGAGGCCAGCCAGGCCGTCGCCGCCCACTGGACGCCCTCGAGCAGGATCAGGCTGAGCGCCACCGCGGCGAACCCGACGGCGGCGGTGCCCCAGCCCCGGCTGGCCAGCAGCGCCAGCAGCAGGACGGCGCGGATCCCGAGCCGGACGTGCGGCGGGAACCCCAACCGGCGCAGCAGCAGGGTCTCGCGGACGTACTGCCGGCTGGCGGCCCAGTCGAAGAGCCCGGACAACGCCACCAGCACGATCCCGGGCAGTACCCAGCCGGCCAGGATGCAGACCACCACGCCCAGCCAAGCCGCGATGGTCACCGGCAGGTAGGCACGGGCGGCGAAGGCGTCCACCCAGCCCAGCCAGCCCGGGGTGTACCGGGGCCCGACCACGGCGCGGGCGAACTCGAAGGAGTTGCCCATCCGTACGGCCTGGGCGGCACTCGCGTTCTGCGCGGCGTTCTCGTCGATGCTGTTCTCTTCGACCTCTGCCAACTCGTCGTCGCTCATCCGCATCCTCTCTGTTCGGCCGAGTCAGCCTATCGAGCCCGGCGGGTGGCTACTTCCGGGATTCCTCGTAGGCCGAGACCACCTCATCTGTGGGGCCGTCCATCACCAACTCACCCTTGTTCAGCCAGATCACGCGGCTGCAGGTGTCACGGATCGAGCCCATGCTGTGGGACACCAGGAAGACCGTGCCGGCGTTGTCTCGGATGGCACGGATGCGATCCTCGCTACGCTTGCGGAACCGCCGGTCGCCGACCGCCAGGGCCTCGTCGACGATCAGGATCTCGTGATCGCGGACGGTGGCGATCGAGAACTTCAGCCGGGCCTGCATGCCCGAGGAGTAGGTGCGCATCGGCAGGTCGATGAAGTCCTGCAACTCGGCGAACTCCACGATCTCGTCGCGCATCGCTTCGATGTCCTTGCGGGCGATGCCCATCGCCAGCCCGCCCAGCCGGATGTTCCGCTCCCCCGAAAGATCGGGGATCAGCGCCGCGCCCACGCCCAGCATATTGGGACGGGAGGAGGCGTAGACAGCGCCGGATTCCGGCGGCGTCAGCCCGGTGATGGCGCGCATCAGGGTGGACTTGCCCGAGCCGTTGGAGCCGATCACGCCGATCGACTCGTTCTCGTAGGCCACGAAGGAGACGCCCTTGAGGGCGTGGACCACCCGCATCCCCCGCTTCGCGCTGCGCAGCAGGCTGGATTTGGTGCCCGACCTGACAGCCTTGCCGCTGGCCCAGATCCGGTACTTCACATGCAGGTCGTCGACCACCACGACCGGACGGCGGCCGTCCTCGCTCGCCGGTACGGGTGGCTGGCTCCCGGTCGCTTCATCGCCGGTCGCGGGACGCGGTTCGGTGGCATCAATCTCGGCCATAGCGCTCCTCGGCCACCCAGAAGAACAGCAGCCCGACCACGAAGGTCGCCACGGCCCAGATCGAGAACCAGGCCCAGTACATGGTGCTGGTGAGCTCGATGCCCATCAGTGAGTGCCGGGCCAACTGCAGCACCTGATAGATCGGGTGGAAGTCGAACAGCCGCACCACCCAGGGGTAAGTCTTGAAGATCCTGCTGACGTCGAACAGCACACCGGAGGTGTAGAAGAGAATCCGCGAGATGTACGGCAGCAGCTGGGTCAGATCCCGGACATGAACGGTCAGTCGAGCGGCGATCATCGCCACCCCGGCGTTGAAGAGCGAGAACAGCACCAGGATCGGGATCATCAACAGCCAACTCCAGGTCGGCGGGTGGCCCATGATCGGCAGTACGACCACCAGGAGCGCCATCGACGGCAGCAGCGCCAGGAAGTTCTGGATCGTCTCCGCCAGCGGCAGCGTCAACCGCGGGAAGGCCAGCGACTGCACCAGCGACTGATTGCCGGTAATCGACTTGGCGCCCTTGGAGAGGCTGTTGGAGAAGAACTGGAACAGGAAGACGCCGATCACCACACGCTGGGCGAAATCCGGCCCGCCCCGATCCTGCTGCAGCATTCCGAAGATCGCGCCGTAGATGGCCGCGTTGATCGCGGGCTGCAGCACCAGCCAGAGAACGCCCAGCCGGTTGCCCTCCACGGAGGCGCGCAGCCGGTACTCCGCCATCGTGACGATGAAGTCGCGGCGCTCCCAGGTCTGCTTCAGGTACGACCAGAACCTGGGTCGCGCGCCCACCCGGTGCAGCCCGCTGTGAGCTGCCAGTTCGGCCAGACTCATCCGCCTCGGATCCCTATCGTGCGTGAAGCAGCCGCCTCCGGCCGCGATTCCTCGGCGAGTCTATCCGTCCAGCTCCCGCCACGGCACATGCCCCGCGATCCTGACCCGGAACGAGCCACGCACAAGCCGGGCAATCCAGGTGGTCTGCCCGCACTATGGCGGCAGCAGGGCAGGATTGCCCGGTTTGTGCGAAACACTGCGCAGCCAGGGATCCGGTTGCGGAGGAAATCAGTTCCGGTGGGCGAGGTAGTAGCCGACCAGGGCCTGGGTGGACGGATCCTGCGCGGCCAGCGCATCGGCGTCCCCGGCGACCGCCGGCGCGATCTGCAGGGCGAGCTGCTTGCCGAGCTCGACCCCCCATTGGTCGAAGGGGTTGATCCCCCACACCACGCCCTGGGTGAACGTGATGTGCTCGTAGAGCGCGATCAGCTGGCCGACCACGGACGGGGTCAGCGCCGCCGCCATGATGGACGTCGTGGGCCGGTTGCCCGAGAAGACCCGGGCCGGGACGATCGCCTCCGCGGTGCCCTCGGCGCGGACCTCGTCGGCGGTCTTGCCGAAGGCCAGCGCCTTGGTCTGGGCGAAGAAGTTCGCCAGGAAGAGCTCGTGGACGTCCGCGTCGCCGTCCTTCAGCGGGTGCGCCGGGGTGGCGACCGCGATGAAGTCGGCCGGGATCAGCTGCGTCCCCTGGTGGATCAGCTGGTAGAAGGCGTGCTGGCCGTTGGTGCCGGGCTCGCCCCAGAACACCTCGCCGGTGGCGGTGGTGACCGGTGTGCCGTCCCAGCGGACGCCCTTGCCGTTGGATTCCATGGTGAGCTGCTGCAGGTAGGCCGCGAACCGGTGCAGGTACTGGGCGTACGGGAGCACGGCGTGGCTGGACGCCCCGAAGAAGTTGACGTACCAGACGTTCAGCAGGCCCATCAGCGCCGGGACGTTGTTCTCCAGGGGCTCGGTGGCGAAGTGGGTGTCGATGGCGTGGAAGCCGGCCAGGAAGTCGGCGAAGGCGTCCGGACCGAGGGCCACCGCCAGGCTGGTGCCGACCGCGGAGTCGACCGAGTACCGTCCGCCGACCCAATCCCAGAAGCCGAAGGCGTTGGCTGGGTCGATGCCGAAGGCTGCCACCTTGTCCAGGGCGGTGGAGACCGCGACGAAGTGCTTGGCGATCGCCTCACGGTTGCCCGCTTCGCCGCCGTCGACCGCCCCCTGCGCGGCGAGCTTGGCCAGCAGCCAATCCCGTGCCAGCCGGGCATTGGTCAGGGTCTCCAGGGTGGTGAAGGTCTTGGAGGCCACGATGAACAGCGTGGTCTCGGGGTCGAGGTCGGCTGTCTTCTCCGCGACGTCGGCGGGGTCGATGTTGGAGACGAACCGGCAGGTCAGGCCGGGCTGCACGTAGGGCTTGAGCGCCTCGTAGACCATGACCGGGCCGAGATCGGAGCCGCCGATGCCGATGTTGACCACGGTCTCGATCCGCTTGCCGGTGACGCCCTTCCACTCCCCGGAGCGGACCTGCTCGGCGAAGGCGTAGACCCGGTCGAGCACCTCGTGGACGCCGGGGATCACGTCGGTGCCGTCGACCACCAGGGAGTCGGTGCGGGGCCGGCGCAGCGCGGTGTGCAGCACCGAGCGGTTCTCGGTGGTGTTGATCCGCTCGCCGGCGTACATCGCGTCGCGACGGACCTCCAGGCCCACCTCGCGTCCGAGGGCGACCAGCGCCGCCAGCACCTCGTCGGTGATCAGGTTCTTCGACAGGTCGACGAACAGGTCGCCGGCGGTACGGCTGAAGCGTTCGGCGCGGGCCGGATCGGCGGCGAACCAGCCCCGCAGATCGGGGACGAGAGCGGCGTGCAGGGCGGTCAGCTGCGCCCAGGCGGCAGTGGTGGTGGCATCCACGGGTGCGGTCATGGGGTCACCCTAGCGGTGGCGGTCCGAACCGGTCGAGACACCCGCGCGCTCCGTCCGGCGCCCGTCCGATCGACCGCGCGGCGGCTACCGGGAATCGAGGAGGCGTTCCACCTCGGCCGGCGTGGCACCGGACGGGATCACGGCGTCGGCCGCCCGGTACAACGGGGTCGGAGCGGCGCCGGCCTGCTGCCAGACCACCAGCCTCGCCCGCCCGTCCTGCTTGGCCAGCCACCCGACCACGCCCGGGTTGGGGGAACACTCCACGACAACGTCGAAGGCGGCGTCGCCGAAGCGGCGGCGCCACTCCCGGCGCAGCACCGGCTCGGGCCGTCGTAGCCGGGCCAGCGGATTCGTCAGGCCGTGGCGGCAGACCGCCGCCAGCGCCCGCTGCTCCTGGGCTGTGTAGGCCGGCTGCCCGGCCCGCACCAGTACCCGGCTGGAGAGCCGGCCGGCGTTCTCGCGGCTCTGCTCGCCGTGGCCGATGCCGGCGACGGTGATGTCGTACTTCGTCCGGTCCAGGCCGGCCGCCAGGGCCAGCACGGCCTCGGTCGCCGGGCCGGACTCCAGGTTGTCGACGTGCAGCAGCACCCGCGTGCGCCCGGGATCGATCAGGCCTTCGATCACGCCGGGGTGTTCGCTGCCGCGGAAGACCGCGTCGACCACCCGACGGGCGGCCTTGCCATCCTCCCGGGCGCACAGCCGATCCTTCATCGCGGCGTAGCGAGCGGCGCTGGCGGCCGTGGTTGCGTCCAGCTCGTTGATCCAGCCCGCGAGGTCGTCGAGATCGGCGGTCACCGGCCCGGGCAGCTCGTCGGTCGTGAAGTACAGCCCGCGTTCGGCGGTGTAGTCGGCCAGGTCGGGGATGTAGAACAACACCGGACGATCGGTCACCATGAAGTCGAAGGCGATGCTGGAGTAGTCCGAGATCAGGATGTCGACGGCGGCCAGCAGCCGGTTGGCATTGAATTGCCGCGGGATGAAGCGTCCGCTCCGCCGTTCCTCGGCGGTGAGCCGCCCGTAGTGGAACTGGTGCGGCTTGATCAGGATCTGGTACGCGTCGGTGTCGATGCCGGCGGCGAGTCGCGAGCGGACCTCCTCCAACTCCTCGGTGCCGCCGCGGATGTCGCCCAGCGTCCCGCGCCAGGTGGGGGCATACAGCACGATCCGCTTGGCCGGGTCGACCTCGATGCCGCGCTGCCGCAGTTCCTCGATCACCTCGGCGCGCGGGGTGTGCATCGTCACGTCGTTGCGGGGGTAGCCGAACTCCAGGATCCGGCCGGGGAAGAGCCCCTGCAGCCGGTAGGAGTGGGCGAAGATGCCCGTCATGAACGGGTTGGGCGACACCACGTAGTCGGCCATCAGCAGATTGCGGACCATGTTGCGGGAGCCGTGGTTACCGCCGGGTACGTCGTAGCCGAGGGTCTTCACCGTGATGCTGTGCCAGGTGTTGACGTACACCTGACCGGGGCGCTTGACGAAGTAGGCCGAGAACGACGTGTTCTGGATCAGGTACGTGGCTGTGGCCAGGGCTTTGAGATAGGCCGGGCTGCCGTCGGCCACGAACCGGACGCCTGCGTGGCCGGCGTACTCGCGCTTCCGGCGCCGGAGCTCGGCCCTGCTATCGAGGACCCAGACATGCTTGAGCCGCGCGAACTCCGGATCGGCGAGCAGTTCGGTGAAGATGGCGTAGGGATTACAGGCCATCGCCGCGCCGGAGTGCGCCTGGTAGAGCACCAGGTCGGGGTCGAGGGGCAGCGTTCGGTAGTAGCCGGTATAGGTCACGGCGGGGTCGATCGGCTGCTGCGACCCGGTCGTGGGACGGGCGGCGCCGCGGATCCGCCGCCACCCCGCCTTCGCCTTGCGCCCGGCAGCGGCGGCCGTGCTCGTCAATCCCATCCTGTGCCCCAGCCTTCGCGTCCTGCCGGTCACCGGGAATCGGTGCTTCCTCGGACGAACCGAGAGCACCCTACTGCGCCAGGCGGGCCAACGCAGCGTCGAAGGCGGCCTGCGGATGGGGAGTGCCCAGCAGGTAGCCGACCAGCGCCTCGCGTTCGTCGCGTAACGGGTCTGGGCCGAGCGCATCGGCGACGGCCGCGTCGAAGCCGGCCAGGTCGGGATCGACGACGTAGGAGCCGCGCTGGCTGGGGTAGGCGCTGCGATAGTCCTCCCGGGTCAGTCCGTCGGGGTTGGTGACGATCACCGGGCGTCCGGTGGCCAGGAAGTCGCTCACCACGCTGGAGACATCGCTCAGCAGGACGTCGGCCCGCGCCAGGCAGTCGGTGAGGGTGAGTTCGGGGTTCCGGTCGACGATCACGTGGTCACCGCCGGCCAGCAGGCCCTCGATCTCGGCGATCGCCGCCAGCATGGACGCCCGGACGACGCCGCTGGCCGGGTGCGGCTTGAACCAGACCTGGAGCTGGGGAAAGTCGGCCAGCAGCCGCCGGATCATCCCCGGACCCATGGTGTCCAGCGAGCTGTGGGCGGTCTCGGCGTAGTAGCCCTCGAAGGTGGGCGCATAGAGCAGCACCGGCCGCCCTCCCGGCTCGGGACGACTGCCCAGCAGCGGCTCGACCTGCGGGCGTCCGATCACGACGAACCGCTCGTCGGGCAGGTCGATGCCGGCCGCACGGTAGCGATCGATGCCCGCCTGGCCGGCCACCCAGATCTCGCCGAAACCGGTCACCTGGGCATTGGTCGAGGTGGCCTTGTCCGAGTCGCCGTGCAGCAGCATGACGTGGGCCAGCCCCGGCTCGCGCAACAGGTGGGCGTTCTTCTCGCCGAAAGCCAGGTAGAACCCGACCCGGACGCCGGGCAGCGTCACCTGTTCCAGCTGCCGCGGGCTGGGGGCATAGACCACCGGCACCCGGGTGGCGCGCAGCGGCCGCAACTGGCTGGCCTCGCGGACCGCCAGCAGGCCGTTGATGCCGGTGGCATCGAGCACCGGGAGCCACTGGTTGACGATGTAGCGGGACTGCTCGGCGCCCAGCGAGACATGCACCAGGTAGCGCGGGTCGGCGGCGGCCAGTTCGGCCACCAGCCGGTCGGCGTCGGCGCGGGCGCACGCCAGCAGCCCCCGGAAGGATCGCGCGGTCGCCGCGGCGACGCCGAGCGCGAGCAGGCCCGCCAGGAAGGGCAGCGGGAGGCCGAAGGTCTGGCCGACCAGATAGGCCCCGGCCAGCGCGAGGGCCTCCGCCGCAACCACCCAGCCGGGCGTTCCCAGGGCGCGGCGGTAGCAGCGCAGGTACCCGGCCAGCGGCTCTGGCTGCTGGTCGACGCCGGGGGCGTAGCGCAGCGGCGGCAGGTTGCGGGAGAAGCCGGCCAGCAGGCCGAGCAGCCCCAGCCAGGCCAGTAGGACGACCAGGCTGGCGGCCACGAACCTCCCCGGCGCGGGAACGGTGCCGGCGACCAGCAGGGCTCGTCCGGCGGCGCGCAGGGGCGGCGTGAGGCCGGCGGTGTCGAGTACCCGGGCCAGTCGCGAATCCGCTCGGCTGGCCGCCCACTCCCCCACCGACGCCACCAGCGCGAACCCCAGGGCCCACGCCGGCTGGCCGGTGAGCAGAGCGATCACCAGCCCCAGATAGGGCACCGCGAGCAGGTAGAGGTTGTCGGCCAGCCAGCGGGTGAGCCCCGGGGAGAGCCACGATCGGGTTCCACCGGCCCACGCCAACTCCTGCCACTCCGGCAGCGGCGCTCGCCCCAGCCGCGACAGCCGGCGTCCGAGATTCATGGGCCCACCCTACGGGCTGGGCGTCCTCGGCCGGGGCTATGCCTTGATGGCGACGTGGACGTGGTCGAAGTGGTTCTGGGTGATGCTGCCGCGATCCGACATGCCGCGCCAGCGCGGATTGCCCGGCGTCCAGATCTGCTGTTCGAAGATGATGTGGTCGATGTTGAAGGCCTTGGCGTTGGCCACCAGGTACTTGGCGATCTTCCAGCCCAGCGCGCTCTCCTTCTTGGGGGTGAGCATGATGTCCAGCGCACGGCCGTTCTTGTGGAACTGCCGCCCACCGGCCCGCCAGCCGCCGTAGGAGTTGACGCCCGGGAAGAGGGCGCAGACCGAGCGGTAGATCTTGATCGTGTCCGGTCGCAGCTTGGCCTCGACGGCGGTGCCGCGGGAGCACTTGGCCATCGTGATGCCCTCGGGCAGCACGGGCACCTCGTCGGTGAGGTTGGCCGCGAGCACCCAGCCCTCCTGCTTGCCGGCGGTCACCTTGCGGTACTTGCCCTCGATGGCGGTCGTGGCGGTCACCACGGTGCCGGCCTCGACCCGTCCGAGCAACTCGGATTCCTGGGATGCCTCCGCGCGCAGGTTGAGGCCCGCCGTGGTGTAGAGCGGGGTGACAGCGATCATGTCCTCGGCGGATTCGGCGAGGGTGGCCGTCGTCAGCGCCCGCAGTTGCAGTGTCGGACGGGCGGCGCTGCGCGCGGTTTCGATCGCATCCCGCTGGCTCGGGATCTCGGCCAGCGCGGCGAACTCGGGGTTCTGTGCCGCCGCCGGTGTGGGCCCGGCCGCAGCGGGGGAACCGCCCAGCACGATCGCGCCGGTCGTCGCCATCGCCGCGATGCCCACCAGACCGATGCCCACCCGCTGGCCGACGTGATCCCGCCAGGTCGGCGCGGCACGGCGCGGCCCGGTCGAAACCCGGGGCTGCGGGGTCGTCGGCGCCGCCGGCTCCATCGGAGCGAGCGCGCGGCGCGGTTGGTACATACCCACCTCAGACGACGAACAAAAGCTAACAGTCACCCAAAATATCCTAAGAAATCCTCAGGATGCAACGTCTCGGAAGCTTCGGCACACCTCCTCGCCAGGTTCCGGCGAGCCGACGTGGCCCGCTAGCCACCCCGGTGATGCGCTTCCGACCGGCCTCGCGCGGACGGCCGACCACCGTCCGTCAGGCCCCTCAGAAGGAGCGCAGCGAACCACCCTCCGCGTTTGCATCGGCAGCGAAGGCCCTCAATACTCCCTAACACAGTGCGAGGGAGCAGGAGGCCCGGATGACATCGCGATTGGCCATCGAGCCGACCGGCCGTTCCACCAGCCACCGCCCGCCCGGCGGGTGGCTGCGCGGCGTACTGGCGATCGCGCTGATGGTCGTCGCGCTGACCGCTGCCAGCCTGCCGGCGGCAGCGGATCCCGGACCGCGCGCACCGGCTCCGCTGGCCACCGAGTCCCCGGCGCCACAGGGCACCGACTCCCCCGCGCCCGACCCCGAGGCCACGTCGGCGACGCCGACGCAGAGCACACCACCGACGACTCCCCGGCCCGACCCCGAGGGCGACCGCTGGGTGCGGCTCGCGATCATCGGCGGCGGCAGCCTCCTGGGCGCGGTGGTGCTGTTCATGCTGATCGGCGGGCTGATCCGCCTGCGCAACCGGCGCCGTCGCTACCGCCGCTGAGTAGGCAGTCGAGCGGAGTCGCCTAGCCGCCCAACTGCCAGCGCTGGCCCAGGGCACGCAATTCGGCCAGGTTGTCGTCGGCCACCAGTTCGGCGGTGATCAGGTGCGTCGGCCAGACGCCCAGCGCACCGCTGGAGAGCCAGGTCTCGGCCTGGTAGTACTCCAGCCGGCCGGTCGCCACCAGCGGGATCTCCGCCACCAGCTCGGGCAGCCCGCGCGCGTAGGCCGTGCCGAAGGCCTCACAGGGCACGACCTGGACGGCGCTCGCTCCGGCCAGGTAGGCGGTGTGCAACTCCTGGGGGGTCAATCCGCCCAGCAACACCGGCACCCCCGGCGCGGCAGCCACGACCTCCGGCAGGCAGTAGGTGCTGGCCAGCAGGCCCGCCCCGGCCGCCACCGCCGCCTTCGCCTGCGTGGCAGCGGTGAGCCCGTGGACGCCGAGCAGCGCGCGGCGCCCGAAGACCGAGCGCAGCAGGGCCAGTTCGTCGATGCGATCGACCGGCAGCGACCACACCCGGTGGCCCTCCTGCCACAGCACCTCGCAGGCGGCGATCAGGTCGTCGTCGTCGGCTCCGGGGAGGCCGAGCACCACCTGGTGCTCCCTGAGCTCCGGGAATTCGACGCGGCGCATGGCGTCCATCATGCCGCGTCCTGCCCCGCGGGCCGCAAGCGTGGACGCCGATCCTCGCTGCCGACCGGCGGCGGCCGTGAGGATCTAGGCTGAGAGCGCACGAAGGAGGAGAACCGTGTACCTGCGCAGCGTTGCGATCCCGGCCGATTCCGTCATCGATCTGCGTCACGCCCACAGCGGCGTGGGCGGGGCGAATGTCGCTCCCGACCTGACCTGGGGGGATGCCCCGGCCGGCACCCGCAGCTTCATGATCACCTGCTACGACCCCGACGCTCCCACCGGCAGCGGCTGGTGGCACTGGGTGCTGACCGACATTCCGGCCGACGTCACGACCATCCCGGAAGCGGGCGCGGTGCCGCCCGGTGCCCGGGACTGGCCGACCGACTACGGCGTCCCCGGCTGGGGCGGCCCCTGGCCTCCGCCCGGCCATCCGGCGCACCACTACCACTTCCGCGTGGTGGCGCTGGATGTAGAACGGCTGGACGTGCCCGACGATGCGCCGCGGGCCATGGCCCTGCTCACCGCCGGCTTCCACACCCTCGGCGAGGCGGAGTTCGTCGCGCTCTTCACCAACCCGGCGGCCTGAGGTTGGCGATCCTGATCGACGCGCCGCGCTGGCCGGCGCACGGGACGCAGTTCGCTCACCTGGTCTCCGACACCAGCCTGAACGAACTGCATGCGTTCGCGGCCCGGGCCGAGTTGCCGCTGGGCGCCTTCGACCACGATCACTACGACGTGCCGGAACGCCGTCACGCCGATCTGATCGCGCGGGGCGCCATCCTCGTCTCGGAGAAGGAACTGCTGCGGCGGCTGCGGCACGCCGGCCTGCGGGTGCGGCCGGGCGATCGGACGCCCAAGCCCGGCCGGGTGCTCGACGGCCTCAGCCGGGCGTGGCAGGAGCTGCTGCCGCGGGCGCCGGGCCTCGGCGCGGAGCTCCTGGCGCGGTGGCAGGAGCCGCAGCGGGTCTACCACGACGTCCGTCACCTGCACCAGGCGTTGGCCGCGGTCGACGCGATCGGGCAGCGGGTTCCGCGCGCCGTCCGGCTGGCGCTGTGGTTCCACGACGCGGTGTACGAGTTGCGGCCCGGAGCGGACGAGGAGGCCTCGGCGCAGCTGGCGCTGGATCGGCTGGCCGGTGTCGTCCCCGCCACCGAGGCGGACGAGGTGGCCCGGCTGGTGCGGCTGACCGCCTCCCACTCCCCCGCCGCCGACGACCACGCCGGCGCGCTGGTGGTGGACGCCGACCTGTCGATCCTCGGCCAGCCGGCCGGGCGGTATCACGTCTACGTCCGCGACATCCGGGCGGAGTACCGCGCTGTGCCCGAGGCCGAGTTCCGCAGCGGCCGGCTGCAGGTGATCGCGCGGCTGGCCGGGCTCGACCCGCTCTACCGAACGGCCGCGGCCCGAAGCGCCTGGGAGGCAGTCGCCCGGCGCAATCTGGCCGAGGAGGTGGAGCGCTGGGCGAGCCGGTAGCCGGCCATGCCGGCGCCGTCCGCCCAGCCCCAATCTCGCCGGGTCACTGGCGCGGGGTTGGGAGCGGAACCTAGACTGGCTGCGGCTTTCTTTTGGGGGGAGGCGCAATGGCGAAGCCTGGCATCTGGCCGGCGGTAGTGGCGTGCCTGTTCGCCGGCGCCCTGCTGGCCCCTCCGAGCGCCATCCCGCACGCCGGCTCCGAACAGGCCGGCAGCGGGGTCGGACAGCCTGCCGCTCCCGGGCGGATTCCCGCCCTGCCGCTTCACCCGCGTCCGCCAGCCGAGCTCCCCGAACCCCGCCCGGTGGTGCCCGAGCTGGTGGCACCCGCGCCGGAACCGTCGGTGAGCTCCACCCCGTCGCCGACTCCCACGCCCAGCCCGAGCAGCCAGGCGCTGAGCCCGCGGCGGCCGACCACCAAGCCGAAGCCCACCACCAAGCCGGCCACGAGCAAGCCCAGCACCGCGAGGCCGAGCGCCGTCAAGCCGAGCACGGTCAAGCCCAGCACCGCCAAGCCCAGCAGCCGACCCACCGTCTCTGCACCCAAGCCCAATACGACCAAGCGTCCGAGCGCCACGGTGAAGCCGGCCCAGCCCAGCAAGCCGAGCCCGTCCCCCACGCCCACGCCGACACCCAAGCCACGGCCCGGCATCCCGTGGCGGGACGACGACAAGCACGAGTTGCCTCCGATCGCGATACCGAGCGTCCGGCCGGACAAGGGGGTCGACGGCAAGACGCTGGCGGCCCAGAAGCGCCAGGTCAATCGATCGCACCGTGGCAAGGCCGACCGGAGGGACGCCCACGCGAAGCACTGGGGCGAGGGTCATCGCTCCGGCCGTGACTGCTCCGCGCGTAGCGAACGCTAGGGAAACGCTGATCAATGAGCGAGTGGGGGCGGCGGGACCCGGGACGGCTCATCTGGTGTCGCGACCAGTGATT
>Ga0102832_1000479_pt1 | contig 63287 bp, 64 predicted proteins | sample EBPBio282013_DNA_FD_88942 | JGI IMG/M metagenome (GOLD analysis project Ga0102832, IMG submission 88942) | Wastewater treatment Type I Accumulibacter community from EBPR Bioreactor in Madison, WI, USA - Reactor 2_5/28/2013_ DNA (Illumina Assembly) | ecosystem: Engineered > Bioreactor > EBPR >...
AAGGTCGGCGCGGCCACCGAGGTCGAGCTGAAGGAGCGCAAGCACCGCATCGAGGACGCCGTCCGCAACGCGAAGGCGGCCGTCGAGGAGGGCATCGTCGCCGGTGGTGGCGTGGCGCTGCTGCAGGCGGCTGCGAAGGCGTCGGTCGAGGGTCTGGTCGGTGACGTCGCGACCGGTGCGCAGATCGTGTTCACCGCCTGCTCGGCCCCGCTGAAGCAGATCGCCATCAACGCCGGCCTCGAGGGCGGCGTCGTGGCGGAGAAGGTGTCGCACCTCGAGCCCGGCCACGGCCTGAACGCGGCCACCGGCGAGTACGTGAACATGGTCGACTCCGGCATCATCGACCCGGCCAAGGTGACCCGTTCCGCGCTGCAGAACGCGGCGTCCATCGCGGCGCTGTTCCTCACCACCGAGGCCGTCATCGCCGACAAGCCCGAGAAGGCTCCGGCCATGCCGGGCGGCGACGGCGGCATGGGCGGCATGGACTTCTGATCCTGCCGGCTCCGGCTCCGGAGGGCGGTCCCCGTTGGGGGCCGCCCTTCCGCGTTTCCCGGCCATCCGTCCGCGTTGTGCGCCCCTTCCGCCTCGAGGGCCAGCCTTCCGCGTTGAGGGCCAGCGTTGATGCCGAGGGCCAGCGCCGGGGGGCGAGCCCTCGGCGCCAAGGCTGGCCCTCGACGTGAGGGGCGTGGGGACGACGGGCGCGCGTCCGGGTGACGAGGGGGCGCCGGCACCGCCTGGGTGGCGAGGCGCACGCGCGTACCTCGCCGGACGGGGAATAGTCCTGGTGGCGGAAGGCTTGAAGCGTGAGTGAGTGACAGGTCGACGACGGTGGGATTCCGGTCCGAGCGGGGGGCGGTGCTGCTGGCGCTGATGCTCACCACCGGGCTGATCGCCATCGACGCCACGATCCTGGCCACGGCGGTGCCGTCGGTGGTGAAGGAGCTCGGCGAGTTCGACCAGTTCCCGTGGCTGTTCTCGGTGTACCTGCTGGCCCAGGCGGTCTCCGTCCCTCTGTACTCCAAGCTCGCCGACACCATCGGACGCAAGCCCGTCATCCTCGCCGGTGTCGCGCTGTTCCTGCTCGGGTCCGTCCTCGCCACCGCGGCCTGGAACATGAGCTCGCTGATCGTCTTCCGGGTGGTGCAGGGCCTGGGCGCCGGCGCGGTCGCGCCGATGTCGATGACCATCGTCGGCGACCTCTACAGCGTCGCGGAGCGCGCCCTCGTCCAGGGCTACATCGCGAGCGTCTGGGCGGTGTCGTCGGTCGTCGGGCCCGCGCTCGGCGGGTTGTTCTCGCAGTTCACCTCGTGGCGCTGGATCTTCGCGGTGAACATCCCGCTGTGCCTGATCGCCGGCTGGGCGCTGGCCCGCTCCTACCACGAGTCGGTCGAGCGCCGGCCGCACCGCATCGACTACGCCGGCGCGCTCCTGCTCACACTCGGGCTCACGGCCCTCATCCTCGCCCTGCTGGAGGGCGGGAACGCGTGGTCGTGGCTGTCGGTGCCGAGCCTGCTGAGCTTCGGCGTGGGGATCGCGGCCCTCGCCGCGTTCCCGTTCGTGGAGCGGCGTGCGGCCGAGCCCGTGCTCGACCTGTCGCTGCTGTCCCGTCCGCTCATCCGGACGACCACGCTGGTCTCCCTCGGCGTCGGGGCGCTGATGATCGGCATCACCAGCTTCGTCCCGACCTACCTGGAGAACGCGCTCGGCGTGGTGCCGCTCGTCTCCGGCGCCGCCGTCGCCGCACTCACCCTCGGGTGGCCGCTCGCCGCATCGACGGCCGGACGGCTCTACCTGCGCCACGGCTACCGCCGCACCGTGATGATCGGGACGGGCATCACGGTGGCGGGGACCGCCGCGCTGGCGGCGACCGGGTCGTGGCCGAACGCGTGGGTCGTCGGGGCGGTCTCGTTCGTGGTCGGCTTCGGCCTCGGCTGGACGGCGGCCCCGTCGCTGATCGCGGCGCAGGCGTCGGTGGACTGGAACGAGCGGGGGGTCGTGACCGGCCTGAACGTGTTCGCCCGGTCCGCGGGCAGCGCGGTGGGCGTCGCGGTCTTCGGCGCCATCGCCAACAACGTCATCGCCGCCGGACGGGGGGAGACCGACTACGCCACCATCGTGGCCGCGTCCACCTGGGTGTTCGTGGCGATCGCCGTGGCCGCCGTCCTCACCTGGCTGGCGGGAACGCGCATGCCCCCCGGTGGGGTGGACGCCGCCGCCTACGGCGTCCCGGGCGCCGAGCCGGCGTCGCCCGCGTAGGAGCAGCGCTCCGCCGCGTGTCGGCGGGGGCCGGGGAGGGCGACGGCCCATCATTGAGCCATGAGCGGCCTGCTCGAGGTGATCGCCCTGCACCCGGCCGACGCCGAGAGTGCGGAGGCCGGTGGTGCCGACCGTGTCGAGGTCTGCGGGACGCTTGAGGACGGCGGCATGTCGCCCACGCCCCAGCTGGTGGCGCAGGTGCGGCGCGCGACGACGATCCAGGTCCGGGTGATGGTGCGTCTCCGCGAGGGGTTCGGCACCGACGGCGGCGAGGCGGTCCGGTTGCGCGGGCTGATGGCCAGCTACGCCGACGCCGGCGCGGACGGCATGGTGCTCGGCTTCCTGAACGGCCTCGGCGAGGTGGACGCGCGCCTGGTCGAGGAGCTCATCGACGACGGCACCTGGCCGTGGACCTTCCACCGCGCGGTCGACGCCTGCCTCGACACCGACAAGGCCTGGGACACGCTGCGGACGCTGCCGCGGCTCGACCAGGTGCTGACGGCGGGCTCGGCGAGGGATGTCGAGCACGGTCTCGGCGACCTGATCGCGCGAGCGAAGGGCGACCCCTGGTCGGCGTCGGTGATGATGGCCGGCGGCGGCCTGCACCCCGACCACGTGCCGTGGCTGGCCCGCGCCGGCGTCCGCGCCTTCCACATCGGCAGTCCGGCCCGGCCCGGTGGCTCCTACAAGGCCTACGTGGACGCGGATCTCGTGCGGTCGTGGCGGACACTGATCGACGACGAGGTGCGCCACCGGCCTGCGGCCACCGCCTGAGAAGCACTGGCGTTCCCGGTCCGGCAGGGGACCGCGCGGGCGCTACCCCGTGGCCGGCTCGATGTGCACGAACGTGGTCGTGCCCGGCAGCGCCGCGTCGATCGCCGTCTCGACCTCGTCGGCGACGTCGTGGCTGCGCTTCACCGTCCAGTCGCCGGGAACGGCGAGCGTGGCGTAGACGAAGCGCTGGCGCCCCGACTCGCGGGTGCGCACGTCGGTGATCTCCACCCGGGGCTCCGCGCAGACGCCGTGCAGGGCGGTGTTCACCAGCTCGACCTCCTCCGGCGGCAGCGTGCCGTCCAGCAGGCCGACCACCGAGCGGCGGACGAGCTGGTAGCCGGTGAACAGGATGTTGGCGCCCACGGCCAGTGCGATCACCGGGTCGAGCACCTGCCAGCCGGTGAGGGCGACCAGGCCGATGGCGAGCAGCACGCCGACGGACGTCCACACGTCGGTGAGCAGGTGCTTGCCGTCGGCCTCGAGGGTGATCGAGCGGTGCGTGCGCCCGGCGCGCACCAGCAGGAGCCCGGTGCCGAGGTTGAGCAGGGTGGCCAGTGTCGAGAGGGCGAGGCCCAGCCCGAGCTGCTCGAGCGGGACCGGGGCGGCCAGTCGGAGGATCGCGCCGTAGATGATGAACGCCGCGGCGACGAAGATCAGGCTGCCCTCGACAGCGGCCGACATGTACTCGGCCTTGCCGTGGCCGAAGTCGTGGTTGTGGTCGGCCGGCTTGGACGACAGGCGCAGCGCCCACAGCGCGACCAGGGCGGCGACGAGGTTCACCGTCGACTCGGCGGCATCGGACCACAGGCCGACGGAGTTGGTGAGCCACGCGGCCACAGCCTTGATGGCCACGGTGGCGACGGCCGTGCCGATCGAGAGCCAGATGAAGCGCTCGAGGAGACGCTGGTTCGCCTGCGTTTCGGAGATCGCGGACACGGTCAGCGGGGATTCCTGCACTCGCCTCAGCCTACCGGCAACGTGGATTCCTCGACGTCACCGAGACGAACCGGCCACTCCCCGGGGCGGTCCGCGAGCGCGACCAGAGCGGCCAGATCGGCGGGCCACACGGGCTCGGGGACGGCGGCTAGGTCGTGCAGCGGGAGCCAGTCCCAGCCGTCGAGGGTGATCTGCTCGTCCGCGGTCAGCCCCGCCGGCTCCACCTCGAAGCGCGCGGCGACGACGAGGACGAAGAAGCTCTCCTCCTGGCTGAGCACCTGGTCGGAGTAGCCGTGGACGACGGTGCGGACGGCGACCGGTCCGCGCAGCTCTTCGGGCCGGACGACCAGGCCGGTCTCCTCGGCCACCTCGCGGACGGCCGCCTCGAGAGCGGTCTCGCCCGGGTCGATGCCGCCGCCGGGCGTGACCCACCAGCGCGACCCGGGCAGCCCGGGATCGGTGTCGGCGAGCATCAGCGCGTGGTGCCCGTCGGTGACCACGACGCGGGCCGCGCGACGATGGCGCCGCGGGCGCAGTTCCGGCGCGACCGGCGTGAATCGCCGGGTCCGGAAGGCTTCGGTGCCGCTCACCGGTGACCCCTCACGGCGCCGGGACCTCCACGGTGGCCAGCCGGCGCAGCGCCGCGTCCACCAGGTGCAGCCGGACGGCGCCCGGGGCGAGCGCGTACCCGACCTGGCCGCTCACCTGTCCGCCGGGGGAGAGCTCGATGCCGGCGAGCGGCCGCTCCAGCGACGGCCCGAACGCGGGCAGCGTCCCCGTGTCGCCGGAGGTCACCAGGAGGGACGGCGGCGTCACCGCGACGCGCCCGCCGGTGCACGAGATGGTGACGTCCAGCACGAGGTACCGCTGCCCGGCGGGAGCCGCCAGCTCTCCGGCGTCCGTCCACACCGCCCGCGTGAGGGTCAACGTCCCGGAGCCGTCTGCGCCGGTGAAGGCGACGGCGGTGCCGACGCCGGCACCGGTGGCGGTGCTCGCGACGGTCGGTACGGGGGACGGTGTGGCGGTCACGAGCGCCGGCGGTGCCGTGGTCCGCGGGGCCGGGGCCCTCCCGGGCAGCAGGGGCAGCACGCTGAGGACGCCGATCAGGAGCAGGCTGCCGGCGAGCACCGAGGCGACGGCCACGCGCCGCGAGCGCCGGGGTCGCGGCGGACGGCGTCCGGACGGCGGCGGGGCGACCAGGGAGTCCGGGTGCGGGGGAGCCCACGTCCCGGGCGTCGCGGCGGGCGGTGGCGAGACCGGCTGCCCGGGGGCCTGCGGGAACGGGGGCGTGGCCGGCATCCCGGCCGCCGGCGCGGCGGGCGGGGCGAAGGACGGCTGCCCCGACCCCGGGGTGCCGATGCCGTCGGCGTCGTCGGGCGGCCGGGTCATCAGCCGGCCCGGTCGGGACGCTCGCCCGCGCGCAGCGCTGCTCCCACGATCAGGCCGACGACGAACGGCAGGACGACGCAGGCCGCGCGGGCGCTCGCCGACAGGGCCTCGAAGAGCAGGTCCGAGGAGTAGCCGTCGGCCAGCACCGACAGCATGCCGCCCATGGCGATCAGGATCAGCGCGACGACGTAGGACCGGCGGATCGCGTCGCGCCGGTACGCGATGCGGGCGGAGAGGGCGAAGGAGATGGCGAGCATCAGGATCGACAGCCAGCTGAAGAACATGCCGACGATCAGCGGGACCAGCACCCCCGGCGTCGCCGCCTGCCAGATCTGGCCGATGCTCACCGGCGGGGGCGGGGCGGGCACGCGGGTCTCCGGCGGCGGCGCGAACCACTGCGGGGTGTTGGGCGCGGGGAACGGCGCCGGGTTCACCTGGGCGTTCGGCTGCACGGCGGGCTGCACGGCGAGGTAGCCGGCCAGCGGGGGGCCGGGGGCGGTGAAGGGCTGGGTCGGCAGGCGCTCGGCGGTGGCACCGGTCGTCCCCGACCAGGGGCCTCCGGAGGTCACGGCCGCGGTGACGACCTCGAACGGCACCGTGGGGTTCCGGCCGGGTGCCGCGGCGGGGACGAGCGTGGCGAGGTCGGGCTGCGCGCCCTCCGGCACGGTGAAGGACGGCTCCTCCGCGGGGGCGGCCTCGATGACCCGCACCGGGGGCGCCGGCGCGGAGAGGGGCTCCGTGGGCGGGACGACGAACGCGGCCGGCCGCTCGTGCGGCGCGTACTCGGGTCCGTCCCGCCAGGTGGCCATGCGCCAATGGTAGGGCGTGGCCCGGACGGGGACCTGGGAGCAGCGAGGTGCCAGCGCTGGGCCGACCAGTTAGTCTTGTGAAGCCGGTCGTGGGAGCGGGCCGGGGATGACCAGGAGTTGAGGAAGACATGCCGGTTGGCAAGGTGCGGTACTACGACGCCGAGAAGGGTTTCGGCTTCCTGTCCAAGGACGAGGGCGGGGAGGACGTCTACGTGCGCGCTTCCGCCCTGCCCGCGGGAGTGACCACCCTCAAGCGCGGCCAGAAGGTCGAGTTCGGCGTCGTGGACGGGAAGAAGGGCGAGCAGGCCCTTTCCGTCCGGCTGCTGGAGGCCCCGCCGTCGCTGTCCAAGGCCACCCGCAAGTCACCCGAGCAGATGGCGATCATCGTCGAGGACCTCATCAAGATGCTCGACGGCGTCGGCAACGGGTACCGCCGCGGGCGCCACCCCGATGCCAAGCTGGCCGGGAAGACCGCTGCCGTGCTGCGCGCGGTCGCCGACGAACTGGAGCTGTGACCGTGGCGGCAACCCTCGAACTCGACCAGGCCTGCGCCGAGGCCATCGAGCTGGCACGGCACGCCGCCGTGCGCCGGGCCGGCGTCCTCGAGGTCGGCGAGCACCGGGCGGTGGTCGCGGAGGACACCCGCGTGGCCACCCACCTGTTCGACTGCGTCCACCCGGGCTACCCCGGCTGGCAGTGGTCGGTGACCGTGGCGCGGGCGTCCCGCTCGCGGGTGGTCACCGTGTCCGAGGTGACGCTGGTGCCGGGCGAGGGCGCCCTGCTCGCGCCCGCCTGGGTGCCGTGGGCCGACCGCATCGGCCCCAAGGACCTCACCGCCGGCGTGCTCGCGCCGGCGCCGGCCGACGACTACCGGCTCGAGCCCGGCTACACCGGGGGCGAGTCCGCGGCGGACGAGGACCCCGCGGAGGCCAGCCAGACCCGCGCGGTGGTGGCCGAACTCGGCCTGGGACGCGAGCGCGTGCTGTCGGTGGAGGGACGCGACGCGGCCGCAGAGCGCTGGCTCGAGTCCGGCGGCGGCCCCGACAACGCCATGACGCAGCAGGCGCCGGCGCTGTGCCAGACCTGCGGCTTCTTCATCGGCCTCAGCGGTGGCCTCGGCCGCGTGTTCGGCGTGTGCGCCAACGAGCTGTCGCCCAGTGACGGCGCGGTGGTGAGCCGTGACCACGGCTGCGGCGGGCACTCCGACGTCGTCGCGCCCACCAAGGGTGTCGACCTGGGAGTGCCGGTGTGGGACACGATCAGCATCGAAGAGGGCCTCTTCGACTGAGGTCGTCCCGCTCCCCGGGGGCGGTGGCGTGCCCGCTCAGGACTCCGGCGCGGCGGGCCGGGTTGCCGGCGAAGCCGGCGCGGACGGCGTCCCCTCGGTGGCCGCCCGGCTGCCCGGAAGGGCGAGCACGTCGATCGTCGGGGTGTCCGGGCCGCTGATCCCCCGGCGCCCACGACGCCGTCGGGTCTTGCGGACGAGGCCGACGACGAGGCCGACCAGGCCCAGCACCGTCCCGGTCACGGCGACCCCGAAGTACCACTGCTTGCCCGCTGCCGCGAGCTCCGGGGCGACCCACCAGCACACCACCGCGCCGACCGCGAAGCCGATCGTCCCCGTGGTGACGACGGCCACGCCGTCGGGGTCCAGCGCCCGCACCGGCGCCTGCACCATCAACGGCTTGTGATGGTGGGTGTTCTGGCTCACGGACACCACGATAGGGCCAGCCTCGGCACCCCTACCATTCCGCCATGGCGAACCCTGGTACGACAACGGCAGACCCTGCCCCGAAGACGAACAAGACCCTGGACGGCTGGTTCGAGCTCACCAAGCGTGGCTCCACCATCGGTCGGGAGGTCCGCGGAGGCCTGGTGACCTTCTTCACCATGGCCTACATCATCATCCTCAACCCGATCATCATCGGCACCCAGCCCGACGTGAACGGCAACCTGATCACCGGCCAGCCGATCGCGGACGGTGGCGCCGCCATCGGGCTGTCGATGGCCATGGTGGCCGCGGCGACCGCCCTGATCGCCGGCCTGATGACCATCCTCATGGGTGTGTACGGCCGCTTCCCGATCGCGATCGCGACCGGCCTCGGCCTGAACGCGCTGGTGGCGTTCACGATCGTGAAGCAGATGACCTGGCCGCAGGCCATGGGCCTGATCGTGTGGGAGGGCGTGCTGATCACCGTCCTCGTGCTCACCGGCTTCCGCAAGGCGATCTTCGACGCCGTGCCCCGCTCGCTGCGCTCGGCCATCTCCGTCGGCATCGGCCTGTTCATCGCCTTCATCGGCCTCTTCGACTCCGGCATCGTCCGTCCCGGCAGCGGCACCCCGGTGCAGCTGGGCGTGTACGGGCAGCTCATCGGCTGGCCGATCGCGATCTTCCTCATCGGCCTGCTCCTGCTGGTCGCGCTGTTCGTCCGCAAGGTCAAGGGCGCGATGCTGATCTCGATCCTCGCCGCCACCGTGCTCGCCATCATCGTCCAGGCGGTGCTGAACCTCCCGCTGATGAAGGACGCCACCGGCGCGGTCGTCAACCCGACCGGCTGGATCCAGAACCTGCCGGCGCTCACCAGCGGCTTCACCATGCCCAACCTCGGCCTGCTCGGCCGGGTCGACCTGTTCGGCGCCTTCACCTCCGCCGCCGGCCCGGGTGCGATCATCGGCATCCTGCTGCTCGTCTTCTCCCTGCTCCTCAGCGACTTCTTCGACACCATGGGCACGATCGTGGCCGTCGGCGCGGAGGGCGACCTGCTCGCCGAGGACGGCAACCCGCCGTACACCCAGGAGATCCTGCTCGTCGACTCCGTCGCGGCCATCGCCGGCGGTGTCGGCTCGGTGTCGTCCAACACCTCCTACATCGAGTCCGCCTCGGGTGTCGGTGACGGCGCCCGCACGGGCATCGCGTCCGTGGTGACCGGCATCGCGTTCCTGGCGAGCCTGTTCCTCGCGCCGCTGGTGCAGCTGGTGCCCGCGGAGGCCGCCACCCCGGCGCTCTTCTTCGTCGGCTTCCTGATGATGTCGCAGGTGCTCCACGTGAAGTGGGACGACCCTGAGGAGGGCATCCCCGCCTTCCTCACCGTCGTGCTGATGCCGTTCACCTACTCGATCACCGTCGGCATCGGCGCGGGCTTCATCGCCTACGCCGTGATCAAGATGCTGCGCGGCAAGGCCAAGGAGGTGCACCCGCTGCTCTACGGCGTGGCGGCCGCCTTCGTCCTGTTCTTCGGAGAGGGCATCATCACCAGCCTGATCAAGTAGGGGGGCCGCCCTTCGCGAGGGGTCACCGTCCGGCCGGGGACGGTGACCCCTCGTCATGTCCGGGGTCAGCCGGTGATGCGGACCTTCGCGTCGATCTGGGGCAGGTCGACGAACGTCCGTCCCGGGGCGATCCGCAGCGGACTGCCGTCGTCGAGGGTGAAGCTGAAGAGGTCGGTGATCTCCTCCTTGGCCCACGTGCCCGTCACGCTGCGCCCGCCGTGCAGGTAGAAGAAGGTGCCCTGGCCGTTGATGATGCTCACCACGGGGTCGGGTGCGCCGCCGCCGGCGTAGATCTTGTCCATCCGCCACTTCGCGCGCACCACCAGGACGTTGTCGGTGGTCACCCGCTTGCCGTCCAGCAGCACGTGGCGTCCCCACGGCTCGCTGCGCAGGTAGCGGCCCGACTCCTCGTCCCAGGTGTAGCTGGTGTTCCACGTGTCGCCGGGCCCCCAGGGGATCGCGACCTTCGTCGCGTCCCGTCCGGCCGATGCGGTGGACGGCTGCTCGTCGCCGGTGGCGAAGGGCAGGTAGGGCACGGGCGGGGGCGCCGTCATCCGCCGGGCGAGCTTGCGGAGCTCGTCCGGGCGGCAGAACACCGAGTGGACGCGCGCGCGGTGCGGCATCGTGTAGTAGGCGGCGGTCCCGTGCACGCCGGCCTTGAACGAGTAGAGGTTCTCCAAGTACTTGTCGTGCGCGGCCACGTAGTGCATCACCCAGTTGGCGGCCGCGGTGTTGCCGAAGACGGGGCGCATCGGGCTGAGCAGCGGCACGTCCACCGGACGGATCGAGCGGACCGGGCCGACGAGTTCGGGGAAGCGGCTGTGGAACACCGCGCACAGCCGGGTGTAGCTGATGCCGTTCGGCTCGACGAAGACGATGTCGGCCTGGTTCACCCCTGCCTGCGGGTGCGCCGACAGGACATTGGACACCTTCACCGCCACCGCGGCGTGGCCGAGCGCGGCGGCGTCGGCCACGACCAGCCCGGTCAGCGGTGCGCGGGGGCGGTCGTCGACGGTGGGCGTCGGTGTGGGGCTGGGTGTGGGCCCTGAGGGTGTCGGCGATGCGGCGGGTGCCTGCGTCCCGCTCGCTGCCGACGGTGGGGTGACGGCGCACCCGGAGGTGGTGGCGCCCACGGCGCCGGCCAGCGCCGCGAGGGCCGTGCGACGGCTCAGCATGTTCTTCCCCCACCGGCCGGGGCCACGCCCCGTCCGGCCGATCCGGTGGAGTCCCCGATGACTCCACCGGGCAGGCTAGACCCGCCGCCACCGGATGTGACGCCGACGGGCCGTGAGCCGGGTCGTTCTTCCGCTCCTCCGCCCCATCCCGGCCCCGGACGTCGTCCCCGTCTCGCCGACCCACCCCGCCGACCCATCTCGCCCACCCATCCCGCCGACCCACCCCGCCGAGGGCCAGCCTTCACGCCGAGGGCTCGCACCCTGGTGCTGGCCCTCGGCCACAGGGCTGGTCCTCGCGCGGGAGGGCTGGCCCTCGGCGAGGCGGGGCGGGCTAGGTTGGGGGCATGAGCGCTCGCATCGCCGCCTGTGGGTCGTGCGGCACGAAGAACCGCGTCCCTGTCGTGGCGTCGGGACGGCCCCAGTGCGCCTCCTGCCACGAACCACTTCCGTGGCTGGTGGACGCCACGGACGACAACCTCGCCGCCGCCCTCGACACCTCCGTCCTGGTGCTGATCGACCTCTGGGCGCCCTGGTGCGGGCCGTGCCGGATGGTCGCCCCGATCCTGCAACGACTGTCCGTGCGCTACGCCGGCCGGATCAAGGTCGTGAAGGTCAACGTGGACGACAACCCGCGCGCCGCTGCCCGCTTCGATGCCCGGAGCATCCCCACCCTGGTGATGACCAGGGGAGGGCGGACGGTGGCCAGGATCGTCGGCGCCCAGCCGGAGGGCGTCCTCGCGCAGCGGATCGACGGGCTCCTCGCCTCCTGAGCCGGGGGACGGGCGCGACCCGGCGCCTCTGGGGTGGGTCCCGAGCTGTCCATCTTGTTCGGATCGTTCCGAACGCGATAACATCGAGGCATGGAGGAACGGGAGGCCGCCCGTGCGGCGTACGCGGACGAGGTCGGGCGCTACTTCGAGGGCATGGGCCTGAGTCCCACGGCGGGACGAGTGGTGGGCTGGTTGCTCACCGCCGGGGCGGACGGCGCGTCGCCGGGTGAGCTGGCATCAGCCGTCGGAGCGGCCAAGAGCAGCGTGAGCGTCGCCCTCCAGAAACTGGAATTGCTGGGGCTGGTCGTCCGGGTCCGCCCCCAGGGGACGCGGCGGGACCGGTTCGCCGCGGGCGAGGACGTGTTCGGCGGGGCCTTCCGGGCGAAGATGGCCGAGCTCCGGCGCTTCGAGGAACTGGCAGCACACGGCCTCCAACTGGTCGGTGACGACCCGGTTCCCCGGCAGAGGCTGGAGCGCATGCGGGACCTCTACGCCTTCATGGCCCGCCGCTTCCCCGAACTGCTGGACGAGTGGGAGGCGATCCGGTGAAGGTCCTTCTGCTGACGACCGGCAGCCGGGGCGACGTCCAGCCGTTCCTCGCCCTGGCCCGGGGTCTCACCGAGGCCGGCCACGAGGCGACGGTCGCCGCCCCGCGCCGCTTCGCTGCCCTCTCCGCCGAGGTCGGAGCCGAGTTCGTCGGTCTCGATGACAGCCTGTTCGTGCTCCAGGACGAACTCGTCGGTGCAGGGACGTGGGCGGCGGTCACGGCCGCGTCGCGGGCGCGGCCCTACCTGCAGCGATGGCTCGACGACCTCGCGTCGCTCGCCGGGACGCGGGCGGACGTCGTGGTGTTCACCCAGAAGACCCTCGGCGGGGCCTCCATCGCGGAGAAGCTCGGCGTGCCCGCGATCCCTGCGCAGCTGATCCCGACGGTGCCTGCGACCTCGGCGTTCGCCAGCCCGCTGGCTCCGGCGCGGACCCCCCGGGCCCTCGCGCGGCTCACCTGGTCGCTTTCCGATGCCGTCGAACGGCCCTGGCGCGGCATGGTGGCGCGCTGGCGCGCAGAGAGGCTGGGCCTTGCGTCACGGGCACCCCGCTTCGCGTCCCTCGTCGCCGCCGGCGGCATCCTGAGCGCGTGGAGCCCCCGCCTGCTCCCTGCTCCGTCGGACTGGCCCGCCTCCGCGGCACCACTGGGCTTCTGGACGGTACCCGCGGCGCCGGACTGGCACGCGTCGCCGGCTCTGGAGGCATTCCTCGACGACGGCCCGCCGCCGGTCCTCGTCGGCTTCGGCAGCATGACCCACCGGGACCCCGCTGCGCTGGCCGCGGAGGTGGTCGCCGGGTTGAGGAGGGCCGGGCGGCGGGGGCTGATCGTCTCCGGCTGGGCGGGGTTGGGTGCGACGTCCGCCGCGGAGGACATCCACGTCGTCGACGCCGTCCCCTTCGCCTCCGTGCTGCCGCGGGTCGCAGCGATCGTCCACCACGGCGGCGTCGGCACCGTCGCGGCGGCGTTGCGGGCGGGCGTCCCCCAGGTCGTCCACCCCTTCTTCGGCGACCAGCCCTTCTGGGCGCGCCGCCTCCGCGAGCTCGGGGTGGCGCCCCCGACCTTGTCCACCCTCACCGCGGACGGGCTGGCCGCCTCGCTGGCGCAGGTCGACGCACTCGTGCCGGCGGCACGGAGGATCCGCGCCGCCCTTGCCGGCGAGGACGGGGTGGCCGCGGCGAGGGCCCGGATCGAGGCGGCCGTCGGCGGCCACGGCTGAGGCGAGCCGTCGCCGCCGGACGGCGAGAGCGTCAGAGTGCCGCGCCGATCCTCTCGGAGAACTCCACGAGGCGGTGGGAGAAGGCCCACTCGTTGTCGTACCAGCCGAGCACCTTGGCCTGGCGTCCGACCACCTCGGTGAGCGGGGCGTCGAAGATCGACGAGTGCGGGTTGCCGACGATGTCCGCCGAAACGAGCGGGGCCTCCGAGTACTGGAGGTACCCGGCGAGCGGAGCCGACGCGGCCGCCGCGGCGAAGGCCGCGTTGATCTCGTCCCTGGTGGCCGCGCGGTTCAGCACCACGGTCAGGTCGGTGACAGAGCCCACCGGCACGGGGACGCGCAGCGCGAAGCCGGTCAGCCGGCCGTCGAGCTCGGGGATCACCTTGCCGATCGCCTTCGCGGCCCCGGAGGAGGTGGGGATCGTCGACAGGGCCGCGGCGCGCGCCCGCCGGAGGTCGGAGTGCGGGGCGTCGTGCAGCCGCTGGTCGCCGGTGTAGGCGTGGACGGTGGTCATCAGCCCGCTCTCGATCCCGAACGAGTCGTTGAGCACCTTCGCCAGCGGCGCCAGCGAGTTCGTGGTGCACGACCCGTTGGAGAACACGTCCGCGGCCGTGGGGTCGAGGGTGTCGTCGTTCACGCCCAGCACGAACGTGGGGACGTCGCCCTTCGCCGGCGCGGAGATGATCACCTTGCGCGCGCCGCCGTCGAGGTGGGCACGGGCCTTCGCCCCGTCGGTGAAGAAACCGGTGGACTCGATCACCACGTCCGCGCCGAGGTCGCCCCAGGCGATGGCGGACGGGTCCCGCTGCGACAGCACCCTGATGCGCCGCTCGCCGACGGTGATCACGTCGCCGTCGACGGACACGCCGTCGAGGTGGCCCGAGATCGAGTCCCATTCGAGAAGGGTCGCGAGCGTGGCGGCGTCGGTGAGGTCGTTCACGGCCACCACCTCCACGTCGGCGGAGCTGGCGAGCGCCGCCCTCAGGTAGCTGCGTCCGATCCGGCCGAAGCCGTTGATGCCGATCCGTACGGTCATGGTCGTTCCTCTCCTTGTGTGTCGGTCCGTGGTGGCGGCGCCGCCGCCCGCAGCAGGTCCAGGGCGCCCGCCCTCGCGTCGTCGAACGGAGCGGGGTCCTGCGCGGCGATCGCCAGCACGTAACCGCCCTGGATGGACGCCGCCAGCAACCGGGCGATCCGCTCCGGGTGGAGGTCGTCGCGCAGCTCGCCCAGAGCGACCGCCTCGCCGATCACCGCCGCCAGAGCCTGGTGGACCCTCGCGAACGCCTCCCCGACAGGCGCGAGCAGCCCGGGGTCGGCGGCCACCAGCGGGTCCTGGGTCATCCGGCCGACCTTGCACCCCTTGAGCGCGGGCAACGGCCGGGTGAGGTAGGCCGTGAGCTTCTCGAGCGGGTCCCCGGGCGCGGCGAGGAGCTCCTCCGTTGCGGGCAGGAGGTCGGCGCAGTTGCGCTGGAGGGCGGCGAGGGCGAGGTCGCGCTTGCCGGGGAAGTGGTGGTACATGCTGCCCTGCCCGACGCCGGAGCGCTCGCGGACCTCCCGCGGGCTGGTGGCCGCGTATCCGCGCTCCCACATCAGCTCGCTCATCGCGACCACCAGCCGCTCCCGGGACTCCATGCCGCTACTGTACCTACCTGTAGGTACAGTTCGTCAAGCGCAGCACCGAGGACGCAGGGGCGTGAGGTCGGCCGTCACTCCTGGTGCAGTGCGGCCACCACGTCGAGGCGCGACGCGGAGCGGGCGGGCCCGAGGGCTGCGAGCACGCCGAAGGTGATGCCCACCACCACGGTGGCCACCAGGCCGGTCCACGGGAACGCGTACGGCATCTGCCACCCGACGGCGCCCATCGCCGCGACCAGCGCGTACCCGAGCCACAGGCCGGCCACGGCTCCGAACCCGGTGCCGATCACCGAGAGCAGCAGCGACTCCGCCATGACCATCCGCCGCACCTGGCGCCGCGTGGCGCCGACCGCCCGCAGCATGCCGATCTCGCGGCGCCGTCCGAGCACGCTGATCGCCAGGGTGTTGACCAGGGCGAGCAGCGACGGCAGGGCCAGGGCCGCGACCAGTGCGTCGAAGATCACGATGGTCTGGCTGAAGGTCCGCATCTGCTCCGCGCGCCAGGCCGCTGACTCGTACAGCCGGAACGCCGGGTAGCCGCTCACCACGCGGGCGAGGCGCCGCGTCACCTGGTCCGCATCCGCGTCCGGGCTGCGGTCGGCCATCAGCAGCAGGTCGGCGGTGACGCCGAAGTCGCGGGCGAGGTTCTGCTGCGAGGTGTAGAGCGTGGACAGCTTGGCGTTCAGGTAGTCGTTCCCCACGCCGGCGAGGTGGTACACCCGCCGCCCGGTGGGGGTGTCGAGTTCCAGCGCCTGTCCGACCACGAGGTTGTGCTGGGCAGCGTAGACGCCGTTGGCGATCACCCAGCGGCCGGTACGGAGCTGCGCCACCGCGGCGTCGGACGAGCCGGAGTTCCAGTCGAAGGCCGCCACCGTCAGGTAGCTGGCCGGGTCGATCCCGATCACCTGCACGTCGCCGCCGTCGGAGCGTCCCTGGGCCTGGCGGAGCGTCGAACTCGCCGCGATCCCGGGGACGGAGCGCACCTCCTCGGCCAGGCGCGGGCCGGCGGCCACGTTGCCCTGGCCCAGGATGATCGACTGCGGGATCAGCAGGTAGTCGGCGCTCAGCGACTTGTCGAGGTAGCTGGTGAACCCGGCGAAGATCGAGGTGACCATGCTGATCGTCGCCACGATGGACGCCAGCCCGAGCATCACCGCGGTCACCGTGATCGCGCTGCGGCCGGGGTTGCGCTGGAGGTTGCTGCGCGCGATCGCGCCCTCCCGCGAGAACACCAGTTCCAGGGGCCGGGACGCCGCGTCCGCGATCGGGTTCACCACCGCGGGGGCCACCAGCGCGACGCCGACGAGGAACACCACCGCGCCGAGGCCGACAAGGTTCGCCTGGCCGGTGGCCAGCCCGAACAGCGACGCCACGACGAGGCCGACGCCGACCCAGGCACGTCGTCCGACGCGGCGTTCGTAGACCTCGCCGAGCTGGGGACGCATCGCCTCCAGTGGCGTGACCCGCCCGGCCGCCCGTGCCGGGAGGATGGCGGCGGCGACCGTCACGCCGACCCCGAGCGCGATCGACGTCACCCAGGTGGCCGGCTCGAAGACCGGGCCGCCGACGCGGAAGTGCATCACCTGCTCGAAGATCGGCGCCATCACCGCGAACATCCCTGCGGCCAGCCCCCAGCCGGCGAGCAGCCCCAGCCCGGTGCCGAGCAGGCCCTGGAACAACGACTCGGCAAGGAACATGCCCATCACGGTGCGCCGCCGGGTACCGACCGCGCGCAGCATGCCGATGTCGCGGCGACGCTCTGCCACGACGGTGCGGAACGAGTTGGCGATGATGAAGCCCGCGGTGGCGAGGGCGAAGATGCCGAACATGTTGAACGAGAAGGTCGCCACCTGGAGCGACGCGATCAGCGTCGACTCGCTGGAGAGCCCGCCCACCCGGTAGTCGGGGCCGAGCGCGGCGACCACGGCACGCTCGACGGCCGCCCGGTCGGCGCCGGGGGCGACGGCCGCCTCGACCTGCGTGATCCGGGAGCCCAGCCCGAAGAGCTGCTGGGTTGCGGGCAGGGTGAGGTACACCTGTTCCTGCCCGGGGACGGTGGCGGTGGCGAGCAGCCCGACGACACGGAAGCGCGCGGTGCCGCCCGCCGACGGCAGCACGAGCTGGTCGCCAACGCCCAAGGCGAGTTCCGCGGCCAGGTCGGCGTTCAGAACGACGGACGCGCCGTCGCCCGCGGCGAGCATGCGACCGGCGGTGAGCGGGAAGTCGTGGACCGACTGGGCAGTGCCGAGGTCGACGCCCACCACGACCAGCTGGGCGAGGGCGTCGGGCGGGGCGTCCGCGCTGCGCGGCAGCGGCGCCACCCGTTGCACGCCGGGACTGGCGGTCGCCACGTCCGGGACGGCGAGCACGCGGTCGACGACGTCGGGGCCGAACGGCTGGTTGTAGGCGCTGGTGACGGTCAGGTCGACCTTGCCCGCCGCGGAGAGCAGGTTGCGCGTGAACGCCTCGGTCATCGCGGGGAGGATCCCGTTGAGGCCGAAAGTGAGCATCACCCCGAAGACGACCGCCAGCGTGGTGAGCAGCGAGCGGGTGCCGCGTCCGCGCAGGTAGCGCCAGGCAAGGGTGAGGACGAGCTTCACAGCAGGCCGGCCCTCTCCAGGGCGTGGCGGGGGCCCTCGTGGCTGCCGTCGAGCGCCAGGTCGTCGACGATCCGGCCGTCCCGCATGAGCACCAGCCGCTGGGCGAAGCTGGCGATGCGCGGGTCGTGGGTGACCATCAGCACGCTGCGTCCCCACTCGTCGCTCACCTGGCGCAGCAGCCCGCCGATCTCGGTGGCCGAGTGGGAGTCCAGGTTGCCGGTGGGCTCGTCCGCGAGCACCAGCGCGGGCTCGGTGGACAGCGCACGGGCGATCGCCACGCGCTGCTGCTGGCCGCCGGACAGCTGGTCGGGGCGGTTGCGCAGCCGGTCGCCGAGGCCGACGCGCTCGAGCCAGCGGACCGCGCGCGGCTCGGCGTCCCGGTCGCCGTCGAGGCGCAGCGGCAGGGACGCGTTCTCGACCGCGTCGAGCACGGGAATGAGGTTGAAGAACTGGAACACGAACCCGATGCGGCGGCGGCGCAGCTCGGTGAGCCGGTCGTCGGGCAGGTCGCCCAGCGGCGTGCCGTCGATGCTGATGGTGCCGGCCGTGGGGGAGTCCAGGCCGCCGAGCAGGTTGAGCAGGGTCGACTTGCCGCAGCCGGACGGCCCCATGACGGTCACGAACTGCCCCTCGGGCACCACGAGGTCCACCGCGTCGAGGGCGGTCACCTCGGACGCGCCGGTGCCGTAGACCTTCGTGAGGCCGCGGATCTCGACGATCGGCCCGTTCGTCATCGCCGGTTCACTTCGTGCGGACGGGCTGGCCGTCGGCCAGGGCGGACGCCCCTGTGGTGACCACCCGGTCGCCCGCGGCCAGCCCGGTGAGCACCTGGGTGAGGGTGTCGGTGGACGCGCCGATCGTGACCGTCCGCGCGTGCGCGACGTCGTCGGGCCCGAGCACCATCACCGTGTGGCCCGAGCCCTGGCTCAGCACGGCCTCCACCGGCACCGTGAGGGCGTCGGGGATCGACTGCACCGCGATGTCCGCGGCACCGCTCATGCCCTGGAACAACCGGGACTGACCCGCCTCGAACCGCACCCGGACGCCGAAGGCGATGCTGCCGGTGCTGGTGGTCTCCGGGCTGGCCTGCACCCGCGCGACCGTCCCGGTGAAGGGGTCGGGGAAGGCGTCGAGGGTGACGGTCGCCGCCTGGCCGACGGCGACGCCGGCGATGTCGGTCTCGTTCACCGACGCCCGGAACTCCATCCGCGTGGGGTCGACGACGGTGAACACGGGCACGCCCGGCGTCGCGCCGGACCCCTTCTCGACGGTGCCGTGGACGGTGACGATCCCGTCGAACGGCGCGGTCAGCGCGGCGGCGGCGAGGTTCTTCTCGGCCTGCCGCAGCGCGCTGGCGGAGGCGCGCACGGCCTCGGACGCGGCGCTGCGCGCCAGCGCGACGCGTCCCGCGGTCGACAGCCGGTCGAGCCCGGCCCGGGCGGACTGGAGGGCGGCGTTCGCCGTGCTCCGCGCGGTCTTCAGGGTGCGCAGGGTGGGCAGCATGGCGTGCTGCTCCTCCGCGGTCGCGTCGTCGTAGTCGGCGCGGAACGACGCGTAGTTCTTGTTCGCGGTCGACACCTGCGAGCGTGCGGCCGACAGCGCGGCCGTCGCCGCGGAGCGGTCGATGGCGCTCGGCACCCCGTTGGCCACCGCCTCGCCCTGGGCCCTGGCTGCGGCGTGCGCCGCCCGTGCCTGGGCCACGGCGAGCTTGAGCGGGCCGGTCGCCATCACGGCGAGGGTCTGGCCGGAGGTGACCGTATCGCCGTCGTGCACCTTCACCGAGCCGAGCGTGCCGGCGACCGGCGGGTAGACGCCGGCGGAGTGGGCGGCGACCAGCGAGCCGGACGCGCTGACCGTGACCGTCAGCGGCGCGGCCTGCGCGGTCGCCACGCCGACCAGCGGCCGGCTGTTCGCCGCCGAGTAGGCGTAGCCGCCGCCGAGTGCCAGCACCACCGCCGCCGCGATCCCGGTGGCAACCATGGTCTTGCGCTTCATCACTGCTTCCTGTCGACGAGGGTGTAGAGCTGTCGGGTCAGTTCGACGAGATGGGGGTCTGCGGGGACGACGAACGTCCCGTCGGGCAGGCCGAGGATCCGCTCCTGCGCCTGGTAGATGGCCACGGCGCCGGCGAGCATCACCTCGGCGAACGTGTCGGCGTCCGGCGCCGCGAAGGCGCGCAGCGAGAGCTGCTCGGGCGCGTCGAACCACAGCAGCAGGACGAGGTCGGTCGCCGTCCCGACGTCTGCCACCGACATCGAGCCGTCCGCGGCGCCGTCCGCGATCACCGGCAGCAGCACCTGGCGGGCGCGCTCGCGCCAGGCCTGCATCAGCCGGTGACGCAGGGGGAGGTTCTCCGGACGGTAGAGGAAGCCCGCGTACCCGACATCCGCCTGCGACATCTTGTACGCGGCGGCGGCTCCCATGAGGGCGCGAAGACGGTCGGTGCCCGATCCCGCCGTGGCGTTGGCCGCGGCAGAGAGCAGGTCGAACAGGGCGTCCCCGAAGCGGTGGACGAGCTGCTCCAGCAGGTCGTCCTTGGAGGAGAAGTAGTGGTAGAAGGTGCCTTTCGCCACGCCGGCCACCCGGGTGAGCTGGTCGACGCTCATGGCGTCGAAGCCCTCGCTGCGGCACAGCGAGAACGCGAGGTCGAGCAGTTCCTCGCGCCGCACGGCTGGGTCCTTCGTGACCCGGCGCCGGGACGCGGTGCGGGTCGTCGCCCCGCCGCGTGCTGCACCCTCGCGGTGACCTCCAGCCATGCCTTCTCCTCCTACCGACCGACCGTCGGTCAGTCTACTCCGCCGCAAGCGGGTGGGAGGAACAAACGGGCGAGTTCAGGCGCGCAGGATCGCGACCAGGTCCGGCGCTGGACGGTGGGCCGCAGCGGCGGCCTGCTCCCAGCCCGGGTAGGCGTCGAGCCAGGCGAGCACGGCGCGCGCGATGTCCCGGTGGGGGTCCTCGAGCCGGTCGACGACCGGTCGCCATGCCTGTGCCATGGCGTGCACGTGGTCGCCTGCTGCCCAGCCTGCGGCGAGGCCCGGGTGGGGCAGCAGCGGGATCCCGAGGTCGTTGCGCAGGAGGTGGCGCAGGCCCAGGCGTGCAGGCACCTCGGAGCGCACGAGGTCGAAGTCGAAGTCGTTGAGTCGTGCCTCGCTGAGCTCCTGGCCGAGCGATCCCCACGACAGCGCGTCCAGCCACGTCTCGAACAGCACCCAGCAGGCGGTCAGCCGGTGCGGCGGCACGTAGCGCCCGGCGAGCAGCGTGTCGACGTCCGAGCCGGACGGCACGCCCGGGCGCACCACGGGCGCGTCGGGCTGGCGGCGGAAGACCGGCCCCAGCCGCGCGAGCAGGCCCGGCGAGGCCGGGGTGTCCTGGGCGAACCGCCCGGCCGCGATCCCGCGGAGCGTGCCGGCCACCTGCTCCGGCGCCCCGAAGATCTCCCGCACATCATCGATCGCGATCGCGTAGAGCCGCACCGATCCCATGCGACAACGCTAATCGCCCCACGTACATTTGGGGCTGTGAACCCCAGATCCCGCCGCCTCGTCGTGACCGGGGTCCTGGTGCTGCTGCTCATCCTCGTGGTGGTGGGCAGCGCCCTCGGACTCGGCAGGTAGGCTCCCGGCCATGATCGTGGCTCTCCGCCGTGCGCTGGCTGCGCTGGCTCTTGGCGTCGCCCTGTCCGTCGGCGCCGCCGGTGCTGCGCAGGCCGAGACGCCGACACCCACTCCGACCGCGACGGCCACGACCTCCGTCCCCGCCTCGCCGTCGGCGAGCGGCCAGGCCACGAGTGAGGTCACCGCGGACGAGGGGTCGGTCGCCGACACCCCCGACCTGGCCCCGGACTCCTCCCGGCAGCTGTACGCGCTGGGCGCTGCCGGCCTGCTGGCGCTGGCGATGGCGGCCGTCGTCCTGCTGCGCCGGCGCTGAGCCTCACGCGAGCTCGTTGAGCTCGATCACCACCCGGCGGAACACGTCAGGGAAGCCCGCCAGGACGCCCGCGTTCGGGTCCGGCACGGCGAACACGCCGACCTGGGGCAGGCCCGCCCCGCGCAGCCGCTCCAGCACGGGCTCGGCGAGGACGGCCTGGACGGCAGCGCTGTCCCCGCCGGTCACGAGGGCCTCGAGGCTGTCCACGCGCGGCAGGAGGACCTCCGCGGCGTCGGCGGCCGCGGCCCCGAAGGCACGTCCGGCCTGGTTGGCGCGCCGCCGGGCGTAGCGCTGCTGGGACCAGCCGCCGGCCTTCGTCCGTCCCTGCACGTAGTGGCTGCCGTGGCGCCCGGCGAGGAGCTCCGCACCGTCGAACACACCCACGGCGTGGGCCTTGCGGCGCACGATCAGCGCGCCCACCAGCCGGGGACGGGTGGCCGACGCCACCAGTGCGGCGAGGGGGTCCGCGTCGGAGGGCAGCGGGCCCCACGCCAGCCGGACGCGCGCGCGTGCGCCGTCGGGGGCCTCGAGATAGACGAACGCCGCCGAGATGCGCACGGCGGGCCGGCCGTGGCGGGCCGCGAAACCGTCCAGCCAGCCGGCCAGGCGTTCGGGCGCCACGTTGACCATTCTCGGTACCGGCTGCTCGGGCATGGCTATAGTCTGGCAAGCGGATCGCAGGGAGGAGGGGTATGAGCGACCTCATCGACACCACGGAGATGTACCTGCGGACCATCTACGAGCTGGGCGAGGAAGGGATCCCGCCGCTGCGCGCCCGCATCGCGGAGCGCCTCAAGCAGAGCGGGCCGACCGTGTCCCAGACCGTCGCCCGCATGGAGCGCGACGGCCTGGTCAGCGTCCATCCCGACCGGCACCTGGTGCTCAGCCCCAAGGGGCTGGAGCTCGCGACCCGGGTGATGCGCAGGCACCGCCTTGCGGAACGGCTGCTGATCGACGTGATCGGCCTGGAGTGGCCGCTGGTGCACGAGGAGGCGTGCCGCTGGGAGCACGTGATCTCGACCGACGTCGAGCGCCGGCTGGTCAGCATCCTCGACCACCCGGTGCGGTCGCCGTACGGCAACCCGATCCCCGCGCTGGAGGAACTCGGGGTGGAGCCCGCCTCCGAGACGTTCCTGGACGGCGCGGAACTGCTCTCCCTGCGCCTGGCGGACGGCGAGCCGCACCAGGTCGTCGTGCGCCGCATGAGCGAGGCGATCCAGAACGATCCCACCCTGCTGGCCGCGATCCAGGCCGCCGGCGCACTGCCCGGCGTGCCCGTCCGTGCGGTGCTGGTGGGACACCGGCTGGTGCTCGGCGACGGCGACGCCGAGGCCGTCCTGCCGACCGTCGTGGCCGAGCACATCTTCGTCGCCGACGACTGAGCCGCCCGCCGCCGGGGAATACCCGCGGGGCCGGAGGGCGTTGTGGCGGAGTACCCGATCTGAAGGAAATCGAGAATGGCAACCATCGCTGTCACCGAGGCCGATTTCGGTGAGACCATCAAGGACAACGGCATCGTCTTCGTGGACTTCTGGGCCGCGTGGTGCGGGCCGTGCCGGATGTTCGGGCCCGTGTTCGAGTCCGTCTCCGAAGCCAACCCGGACGCCGTGTTCGCGAAGGTCGACACCGACGCGGAGCGCGGACTGGCCTCCGGCCTGGGCATCTCCTCGATCCCCACGCTGATGGCCTTCCGCGACGGCTACCTCGTCTACCGTGAGGCCGGCGCCCTCAACAAGAACCAGTTCAGCCAGCTCGTCGAGCAGGTCAAGGGACTGGACATGGAGGCCCTCAAGGCCGAGGCGGAGGCCGCCCGGAAGGGCTGAGACACGCCGTAGTTCTTGTCACCCGTTGGGGTGACACCATCCGCGGCCCGACCTATACTCGACTCAGGTTCCTGCCCCATCCCCCCGGGCAGGAACCACTTTCTTGTGCACCTCCACCGCGACGCTGGCCGCGCGACCTCCTGACCCCATACGATGAGGTCAAACGATTTAGCCGGGCACGTTTCGCTACGCTGCTGCTGGCGACAACTCGCGAGGAGTGCACATGGACGTGAGCTTCCCTGACGTGGCCGACCTGGCCTCCGTCCCGACCGGTGACATGCCCGGTGACAAGGTGCAGATCGGCCCCGGCCACCTCGACAAGGCGCGGGCGGTCTTCCCCCGGCTGTGGCACCTGCTCGAACCGCTCCTCGCCGAGCCGCCGCATCGCGCGGTGGTCGCGGTGTGCGGCGGGTCCGGGGTCGGCAAGTCCGAGACCGGCTCCCTGCTCGCGTACGGACTCAACGCGCTCGGCGTCGGCAGTTACGTGCTCTCCGGCGACAACTACCCGCGGCGGGTGCCCGCGGCGAACGACGCCGAACGGCTGCGCACCTTCCGGGTGGGCGCCGTCCAGGGGCTCGTGGCGCGCCACGCCTACACCGCCGACGTTCGCGAGGAGCTCGCGGCCCTGCAGGCGGCGGGGACGGACGCCGACCCGGCGCTGGTCACGGCCCACCCGTGGCTGGCGACCTACCAGCGGGCCGGACGCACGGCACTGGCCGGCTACCTGGGGACGCCGAACGAGATCGACTTCGACGAGCTCAACGGCATCCTCGCCGCGTTCCACTCCGGGGCGGACGAACTCGTGCTCAAGCGCATGGGGCGCACCCCGGACCAGCTGTGGTACGACGCGGTGGACGTCAGCGGCGTGCGGGTCATCGTGGTGGAGTGGACCCACGGCAACAACCCCAACCTGCACGGCGTCGACATCCCGATCCTGCTGAACAGCACCCCCGAGGAGACCCTCGCGCACCGCAGGGCGCGCAGCCGTGACGGCGCGGTCGACAGCCCGTTCACCACGATGGTGCTCGGCATCGAACAGCAACGGCTGCACGCGCAGGCCCCGCGCGCGGCGATCATCGTCTCCAAGTCCGGCGAACTGCTCGACTACGACGGCTACCGCGCGGCGATGGGCGCCGACCTGCCCGGTGCAGGGCCGATGCTGAACGTCTACCCCGACAGCATCGGCGGCACCCTGGCCGACCTGGTGACCTTCGTGCGCCGACCGGAACTCAAGGACGTGTTCAGCTCCGCCTACCTGCTGCCGAGCATCTTCAACACCGACCTCGACCGCGGCTTCTCGGTGATCGACTACGGGTTGTCCGAGGTGTACGCGACACCGGCCGACCTCGAGGCGCTGGCGGAGGAGGGGCTCGGCTTCAAGTTCGACTTCATCCTCAACCACGCGTCGGTGCTCTCGCCCCAGTTCCAGGACATCCTCGCCCGCGGCGAGCGGTCGAAGTACGCGGACTTCTTCATCGACTGGAACGCGTTCTGGGCCGGTCACGGCGAGCTGACGCCGGAGGGCTACGTGCAGCCCGATCCCGAGCTGGTCAAGGACATGTTCTTCCGCAAGCCGGGGCTCCCCATCCTGATGGTGCGGCTGCCGGACGGCAGGGAGAAGCCCTACTGGAACACCTTCTACCAGGAGGTGCGCTACACCGCGCCGGACACCCAGCAGCTGATGCGCGCCGCCGGGCTCCAGTACGGCCGGGCAGAGGTGCTCGCCCACCGGCTGGCCGAGGCCCTCGCCGCGGGCCGGCGTCCCGCGGAGGCCGATTTCACCGGCTACGAGGCGGTGAAGTCCACGGTGGTCGACCTCGTGGAGTCGCAGCGGACCTACCTGGGCCAGATGGACCTGAACATCAACAGCCCGCTGGTGTGGGAGTTCTACGCCGACACCCTCGACCGGCTGGCCGCCTACGGCGCCAGGATCGTGCGGCTGGACGCCTTCGCGTACGCGCCCAAGGCGCCCGGGGAGAAGAACTTCCTCAACGACCCCGGCACGTGGGACCTGCTCGCGCGCGTGAAGGAGCTGGCCGACCGCCGCGACCTGTTGCTCCTGCCGGAGATCCACTCCACCTACGCCGAGGGCATCCACGAGCTGATCTCGTCCAAGGGGTTCCTGACCTACGACTTCTTCCTCCCCGGACTGCTGATCGACGCGCTCGACCGCAGCGACGCGTCCACGCTCAAGCGGTGGATCGGGGAACTGGTCGACAAGCGCATCCGGACGGTGAACATGCTCGGCTGCCACGACGGCATCCCGCTGCTCGACCTGAAGGGGCTGCTGGACGAGGAGCGCATCCAGGGCCTCATCGACACCATCGTCGGGCGCGGCGGGTACGTGAAGGACCTGCACGGCGCGAAGAACATGTACTACCAGGTGAACGCCACCTACTACAGCGCGCTGGGCGAGAGTGACGCGCGCCTCGTGCTGGCGCGGGCGATCCAGCTGTTCATGCCGGGCAAGCCGCAGGTCTGGTACCTCGACCTGTTCGCGGGCCGGAACAACCACGCGGCGGTCGAGAAGGCCGGCTCGGGCGGGCACAAGGAGATCAACCGCACCAACCTGGGCATGGCCGACGTCCTCGCGGGCCTGGAGCAGCCGGTCGTGCAGCGGCAGCTGGAGCTGCTGCGCTTCCGCAACACCTTCGGCGCGTTCGGGTTCGACGCCGCCTGCGAGGTGGCGCAGACCTCGCCCGAGCGGCTGGTGGTCACCTGGCGCAAGGACGGGCTGTCCGCAACCCTCGATGCCGACCTCGCCGCGGAGACGTTCACGGTGACGGCGACCGGGGCCGACGGGGTGACCCGCACGATCTGAGCCGGCAGGGCCGGCTCACGGTCAGCTCGCGCAGGCCGTGGGGCCGAACGCGCGCAGGCCCGCGGCCGGCACGAGCAGCAGTCCCGCCAGGGCCACGGAGGCCAGCGTGACCGGCTGCTGCCCGATGAGGAAGGTCGCCGCGATCGTCATCACCGCCGGGCCGGCCGCGCAGGTGCTGGCGGTGGCCGGCGCGCCGGGGGAGGGCAGGTAGCTCGCCAGCACGAGGGCCCCGGCCACGCTGACCAGGGCCAGGACGCCGAGGATCGCGGGGCCGGTGCCCCAGCCCGCCACCGTGCCGTTGAGCGCGAACAGGGCCGCGGCGAGCAGGACGGCGGCCACGGTGTGGCGCGGCGTCCACGCCGTGCGCCAGTAGGCGGGGCCGGAGGCGGGCGTGGTCCGGACGGCTCCCGTCGAGCGGCGGACGCGGGCGAAGAACTCCTCGGGTGAACTCATCGCGCGGTGCCGAGAGGGCGGCGCGGGTACCAGTGGGCCGGACGCGCCGGGGCGTGGGCACAGGCGCAGCGCTGGCCGGCCGGGACCGCCGCGAGTACCTGCTCGACGTGCATGCCGCATCCCCGCCAGGTCGTCCGGCCGCAGTGGTCGCACACCGCTGGACTGCACATGGTCCCGCCTCTCCGATGCAGGCCGCCGGCCGGACGGTCCGGCGCCGGCCATGGTGAGTCAGCGTCCGGCACCGGGGCCGCCCGACCGGCGGTAACTCATACCCCGGGGGGTATCGTACCAAAGGCCCGCGTCCCGTGCAGCCCACCCTCGCAGTGGACGGGCGGAGGCTAGGGTCGGGTCAGTGTCAGGGTGAGGGGTGCCGTCGTTGGTGGCGGTGGTTGGATCCTGATCATCAGCTGGCTGGCTCTTAGGGTCGATGCCCGTGTGGCGTTCATGCGTTTTGCCGTCGGCTGGTGTGAAGGAACCGGCCGGCGTGACTTGATAGGAGCGTGGCTTCGCCCCCACTGAGATGTGTCCGCCGACCGGCTCCGACCTTCCGTCACTGATCAGGTGAAAGGAGGCAACCACCATGGTTGTCATTGGCGCTGATGTTCACAAGGAGACGCACACGTTCGTCGCTGTTGATGCGGCGGGCCGCAAGCTCGGCCAGGTCACGGTGAAGGCTGTCACGGCCGGGCACGGGGAGGCGTTCGGGTGGGCGGTACGCGAGTTCGGGCCGGATCTGACCTGGGCGATCGAGGATTGTCGGCATTTGTCGGCCCGGTTGGAACGCGATCTGCTCACGATGGGTCAGAAGGTGGTGCGGGTGCCGCCGAAGATGATGGCCGAGCAGCGCCGGATCGCGCGCACTCGCGGTAAGTCCGACCCGATCGACGCGTTGGCGGTGGCGCGGGCCTGCCTGCGTGAGCCCGACCTGCCGGTCGCGTCCCACGACGAGGCGTCCCGGGAACTGAAACTCCTTGTGGACCGCCGGGAAACCTTGGTCCGGCAACGCACCGCGACCATCAACAGCCTGTTGTGGCGGGTCGACGAACTCGACCCCGGACACGCACCTGCAGCACGCTCGCTGGACCGCAAGAACACCCAGCAGCAGCTGCACTCCTGGCTCAACAGCCTCAGTGGTGTCGTGGCCGAGCTGGCCCTCGAAGAACTCGACGACATCATCACCCTCACCAGCCGGGCCGCGGTACTGGAACGACGAATCGCCAAGCTGGCCACCGCACAGGCGCCCGCCCTGCTCGCGCTTCCCGGATGCGGCCCGTTGACCGCAGCGAAACTCGTCGGAGAGACCGCTGGCGTGGCCAGGTTTGCGGCCGAGGCCAAGTTCGCCCGCCACGCCGGCATCGCGCCGATCCCGGTATGGTCAGGCCGGACCGAAGGTCGGGTACGCATGACCAGATCGGGGAACCGGCAACTCAACTGCGCGATCCACCGCATCGCGATCACCCAGATCCGGCTCACCGACAGCCTCGGCAAGGCCTACTACGACAAGAAGAAGGACCAAGGCATGTCGACCACCGAAGCCCTCCGCTGCCTGAAACGACGACTCGCCCGTATCGTCTTCAACACACTCAGAACCGACACCCAACGCCAAGCCACAACCGCACTCGCGGCAGCCGCTTGACATAGGAGAAACGGATGGAGAACATCCCGGCCACCGTCATCGTGGTCTCCGACGAGATCGCGACCGGCGCGGACGAGAACCGGGCCGGCCCGGTCGCGGTCGAGCTGCTGGCCGCCCACGGGGCACGGGCGGACCTCGTGGTCGTCGGCGACGACCGGCAGGCGATCGCCGCTGCCGTGCGCCGCGCGATAGGGGGTGGGTCCCGGGTGGTGGTCACCTGTGGCGGCACGGGGATCGGCCCGCGCGACGTCACGGTCGAGGCCGTCGAGCCCCTGCTCGCCTACCGGCTGCCCGGGATCGGCGAGGAGATCCGCCGGCGCGGCGCCGCGCACGTCGCGTCCGCCCTGGTGTCGCGGGAGGTGGCCGGCGTGGTGGCCGGCGAGCCGCCGGTGTTCGTACTGACGGCCCCCGGCTCGCGTGGCGGGGTCCGGGACGCGATCGGCGTGGCCGGTCCGCTGCTGGCCCACATCGTCGCCCAGCTGGACGGTGCGGGCCACTTCTGAGGGGCCTCAGGACCGCCGCGGCGCGCCCGGCCGGGCGTAGCGCCACCACGTGATGACGATGCACAGGACGGCCCACGCGACCCCGATGCCGTAGAAGACCTGCGCGGGCATGATGGTCAGCCCGACGCCGAACAGGAACGGCCCGAAGGCGGCGATCGCGCTGGTCCACCCGATCACCCCGCCGGCCTGGCGACGCTCGAAGATCATCGGCATCTGCTTGAAGGTCGAGGCGTTGCCGATCCCGGCGAACAGGAAGATCGCGAGCATCCCCCACAGGAACTGGCTGAAGCCGGCCTGCAGCGTGGCCGCGCTGGTGAGATCGGGGCTCAGGGCGGGGATCGTCCAGGCGATCGAGGCGGCCAGTCCGACCCCGGACACCAGCGTCCACAGGGCGCCGCCCATGCGGTCGGTGAGCGGGGAGAAGAGCACGCGGGCGCCCGCCCCGACCAGGGGGCCGAGGAACACGAAGGCCGCGGGATCGGGCACCGTGTAGCCGGAGACGAGGATCTGCGCCGTCGCGCCGGTGCCCTGGACGATTCCGGGGTTGCCCGAGCCGTACAGGTTGATCACCAGCAGGCCGAACTGGGCCGAGAGGCCGGAGAAGGTGCCGAAGGTCATGATGTAGAGCACGGTCATCCACCAGGTGTCCTGGTTGCGGAAGATGTCGAACTGCTGCCGGATGTTCGCGGTGACCGGCACCGACTTCAGGTACTGCCACGCGATCCAGGCGGCGACGAGGATGAAGGGCAGCCAGACGAACGACGCCGCCTGGTACCACACCTCGCGGTCGGGCTTGCCCGGGATCTTCATCATCTGGCTCTGGCCCAGCCACCACAGCATGCCCAGGCCGATCAGCCAGGGCGTGAGCAGCTGGACGAGCGAGACGCCGAAGTTGCCGATGCCGGCCTGCAGGCCGAGCGCCGTGCCCTGCTTCCGGCGCGGGAAGAAGTACGAGGTGGACGGCATGAAGCCGGAGAAGGCTCCGCCGCCGATGCCGGCGAGGAAGGCCAGCACCAGCAGCTCCCAGTAGGGGGCGGTCGGCGACATCGAGCGCACGCCCCAGCCGAGGACGGGGAGGAAGAGCAGCAGGGTGGTCGCGGCCACCATCTTGCGCGTCCCCATGATCGGGGGCAGGACCATCCACACGATGCGCAGCAGGCCACCGGACAGGCCAGGGACGGCCGCCAGCCAGTACAGCTGCTCCTTGGTGAAGGAGTACCCGATCGCATTGAGCTTCGGCACGATGGCCGAGGGGAGGAACCAGGCGACGAAGCACAGGGTGAGGGTGAAGGTGGTGATCCACAGGGTTCGCCACGCCAGCCTCGAATCCCAGCTCTCCTCGTTCTCGGGGTCCCAGGAGCGCACCCATTCCGGCCCGGCCTGGAGTCGTTCGACGATCCTGCTGCTCACGCGCGTGCCTCCTGGGGCGTCCTGGTGTCGATGTGTTCGGTGTCGAAGTGGTCGGCGAGTTCGGGGGCCTGCGCGTGCAGCATCCGGACGACGGTGAAGTGCATCCAGGTCGCGCAGATCGCGGTGAGCACGAACAGCACGAAGAAGGTGCTGGTCGGGAAGCCGCTCCACAGCTTGGTGTAGGCGAACAGCGGCGGAAGGATGAATCCGCCCAGGCCGCCCAGCATTCCGACGAGTCCGCCGACCGAGCCGACGTTGCCGGGGAAGTACTCCGGGATGTGCTTGTAGACCGCTGCCTTGCCCACCCCCATCGCACAGCCGAGGAGGAAGACGAGCGCGGTGAACCACCACACGTTGATCGCGTAGCCCAGGTGCTCGGTCTGCCGGCCGTCGGCGTGGGTGATCACGATGTGCCCGTTGGGCATCATCAGCACGCCCGTGGTGGCCAGCATCAGCGCGAAGGTGGCGTACATGACCTTGCGGGCCCCGATCCGGTCGGAGATCCACCCGCCCAGCGGCCGCAGCAGCGAGGCGGGGAAGATGAACAGGGCGGTGAGCAACGCCGCCGGGTAGAGGCTGAGGCCGAAGTTGTCGACGTAGTACTTCGGGAGCCAGGCCGACAGCGCGACATAGGCGCCGAAGACCGCCACGTAGTAGAGGCTGAAGCGCCACACCCGAACGTGGGAGAGCGGTGCCAGCATGTCGCGGACGGGCTTCGACTCCCCGGCGAGGCGGTCGTGGCGGGGGACGATCGCCCAGGTCAGCACGGCCAGGACGACCAGCAGCACGGCGTAGATGACGGGGACGAGCCGCCAGCCGCCCTGCACCCCGAAGGCGAAGGTCGCGCCCGCGGTGCCGGCGATCAGCGGCGGGCCGATGAACTTCGTGACGGACGCGCCGATGTTGCCGGCGCCGAACAGGCCCAGCGCGAAGCCCTGGCGCTCGCGACCGAACCAGGCGGCGTTCCACGCGATGCCCACGCTGAACAGGTTGCCCGCGAAGCCGACGAGGAAGGCGAGCAGGAGCAGCACGCCGTAGCTGTGGGCCGTCGAGACGAGGTAGGCGGGGACGGCCGTGGCGGCGAGCATGGCGATCGTCACCTTGCGTCCGCCGATGCGGTCGGCGAGCATGCCGGCGGGCAGTCGCCACATCGATCCGTTCAGGACCGCGAGCGCGGTGATCCAGGCCAGCTGGACGTCGTCGAGCAGCAACTCCTTCTGGATCTCGATGCCGAGGATGCCGAACATCAGCCACACCGCGAACATCACGGTGAAGTCGATCGTCGACATCGCCAGCACGCGGTTCGCCCCGCGCCCGGTGTCGTGGACGGGCGGGATCACGTCGTCGCCGTGGTGCCCGGCGGCGTGGGTGGTGGTCTGGGTCATCGGGTCTTCCGGTCGCGATCCTGGGTGCCGACGGGGTCCCAGCCGCGGACGCGTCCGCGGGAGGGCGTGGGTGCGACGACGTCCCGGCTGCGGTACACGACGTAGGGCCGGAACAGGTAGTGCAGGGGGACGGTGAACGCGTGGACGAGCCGGCTGAACGGGATCAGCACGAACAGGCCGAACGCCACCAGGATGTGGACCTTGAACTGCCAGGTGCTGGCCGCCATCGCCTCGACGTCCGGGGAGAACACCAGCAGCGAGCGGAACCAGACCGAGACGGTCTCGCGGTAGTTGTGCTCCTCGCCGGTGGGTGTCACGCTGCCGGTGAGAGTGGCCACCATGCCGAACACGATCGCCGCCACCAGCACGACGTACATCAGCTTGTCGTTTCTCGTGGTGGCGAGGAAGACCGGGCCGGTGGTGCGGCGACGGTAGATCAGCAGGACGATGCCCACCAGGGTCGCGATGCCGGCCAGCGTGCCGGCGCCGAGGGCGACCAGGTGGTAGGTCTCCTGGGTGATCACGACGTCCGTCCACGCCTTCGGGACGAAGAGCCCGGCGATGTGGCCGGCGAGCACCACGAACAGCCCGTAGTGGAACAGCGGGGACGCGATCCGGAGCAGTCGCGACTCGTACAGCTGCGACGAGCGGGTCGTCCACCCGAACTGGTCGTAGCGGTACCGCCACACCAGCCCGCCAACGAGGGCGAGGGCCACCAGATAGGGCAGGACGCCCCACAGCAGGATGTCCATGTCAGCTCCTGACCACGTCGTTGAGGCCGACGAACTCGACCGGCTGGACCTCGCCGAAGCGGGCCTGCACGTCGGCGCGGTTCCGGGGGGACTCGCCGGGGAGCAGGTCGCAGATCGCCGCGATGACGCCGGCGTGGGGGAGCCGGTCGTGCTCGAGCCCGAGCCGGATCAGCTCGACGCTCGCCCGGAACCGTTGGAGCAGCACGAGCCCGCGGCCGGGGTCGATGGCGGCGAACTCCAGGACCATCGGCAGGTAGTCGGGCAGTTCGCCGCACAGGTCGACCACCAGGCCGGACTCGCGGTACACCTGCTTCACCTCGGCGAGCACCTCGCCGCGGCGACGCGTGTCGCCGTCGGTCCAGTAGGACAGGTGCAGCGCATGCCTGCGCGACAGGTCGAACTCCTGGACGTGGAACGCCTGGAGCTCGCCCAGCGGGCGTCCGCGCAGGTGGGCGAGGACGGGGGCGAACTGCTCGACCGCCGGGGTGTCCCGGAGCGCGGATTCGAGAACCTCGAGGCGGTCGAGCAGTTCGGCTTCTGGGTAGGCCAGCACGAGGGCTGCGGCCTGGAGGACGACCGGCGCGTGGGCCGCCGGCCGGTCGGGTGCGAGCGTGGCGGTGCGCCTGCGGCCGATCACTGGGGGTCCTCGTTCGCGTCCCAGTTGAGCAGGCCGGCACGGTGGGCGAGCTGGTCGGACGAGGCCGCCTCCTCGGCGCGCTGCCGCGCCTTCAGCGCGGTGTAGGTCTCGATCGCCACCGGCACCGGCCGTCCGGACGCCTCGCCGAACGGCCCGGAGTCGTACATGCCGGGGCCGCCCTCGAAGTCGAGCGAGCAGGCCAGCTCCTCGAGTCCGTGTGCCTCCTCGCGGTGGGCTGTGGGGATGACGTAACGGTCGGCGTACTTCGCGATGGCCAGCAGCCGGTACAGCTGCTCCAGCGCCTCCGGCGTCATCCCGACCGCCGCGGCCAGCTCGGCGTCCCGGCCGGTGCCCAGCGTCACTCCCCGCATGTAGGCGCGCATCGCGGCCAGCTTCTGGAGGACCCCGGTGACGGTCCCGGTGTCGCCGGCGGTGAACAGCTCGGCGAGGTAGCTGACCGGGATCCGGAGGGCGTCGATCGCACCGAAGAGGTTGCCGGCGGCCTCCGCGTCGTGGCCCTGCTCCTTGAGCAGGTCGACCACCGGCGACAGCGGCGGGATGTACCAGACCATCGGCATCGTCCGGTACTCCGGGTGCAGCGGCAGCGCGACCTTGAAGTGCTTGATCAGGGCGTAGACCGGCGAGCGCTGGGCGGCGCTGATCCAGTCGTCCGGCATCCCGCCCGCACGCGCCAGCGCGACGACCTCGGGGTCGTGCGGGTCGAGCATCAGGTCCAGCTGGGCCTCGTACAGGTCCTTCTCGTCCACCGACGCCGCCGCGAGCACCGCGTCCGGGTCGTACAGGACGATGCCGAGGTAGCGCAGGCGTCCGACGCAGGTCTCCGAGCACACCGTCGGCAGGCCGACCTCGATGCGCGGGTAGCAGAACGTGCACTTCTCGGCCTTGCCGGAGCGGTGGTTGAAGTACATCTTCTTGTACGGGCAGCCGGTGATGCACTGCCGCCAGCCGCGGCAGCGGTCCTGGTCGACCAGGACGATGCCGTCCTCGGCCCGCTTGTAGATCGCGCCGGACGGGCAGGACGCCATGCAGGACGGGTTCAGGCAGTGCTCGCAGATCCGCGGCAGGAAGAACATGAAGCTCTTCTCGTACTCGAAGCGGATCTGCTCGTTGGCCTTCTCGCGGAGTTTCGCCACGATCGGGTCGGTGTCGCCGGTGGCGTGGACGCCGCCGAGGGAGTCGTCCCAGTTGGCGCTCCAGGTGATCTTCGTGTCCTCGCCGGTGATCAGCGACTTGGGCCGGGCGACCGGGAAGTCGTCGCCGAGCGGGGCGGAGATCAGGTTCTGGTAGTCGTAGGTCCAGGGCTCGTAGTAGTCGGCGAGCTCTGGCTGGACGGGCGAGGCGAAGATGCTCAGCAACTTCTGGAAGCGGCCGCCCGAGCGCAGCTTCAGCCCGCCGGACTTCGTCCGCACCCAGCCGCCCTGCCAGGTCTCCTGGTCCTCGTAGCGACGCGGGTAGCCGAGCCCTGGACGGGTCTCGACGTTGTTGAACCACACGTACTCGGTGCCGGCCCGGTTGGTCCAGGCCTGCTTGCAGGTGACCGAGCAGGTGTGGCAGCCGATGCACTTGTCGAGGTTCATCACCATGGCCACCTGGGCCATCACGCGCTTCGGGGCCATCAGTAGGTCACCTCCTGCGAGCGGCGGCGGACGGTGGAGACGATGTCGCGCTGCACCCCGGTGGGGCCGAGGTAGTTGAAGGCGTAGGCGAGTTGGGCGTACGCGCCGATCAGGTGGGTGGGCTTCACCAGGATCCGGGTGACCGAGTTGTGGATGCCGCCGCGCTTGCCGGTGGCCTCCGACTTGGGCACGTCGATGGTTCGCTCCTGGGCGTGCTGGACGTAGCAGATGCCGTCGGGCAGCTTGTGGGTCACCACCGCCCGGGCCACGAACACGCCGTTCGCGTTGGTGAGCTCGATCCAGTCGTTGTCCGCCACGCCGATGCTGGCCGCGTCCGCGACGCTCAGCCAGGCCTGCGGCCCGCCGCGGCCGAGGCTGAGCATGAACAGGTTGTCCTGGTACTCCGAATGGATCGACCACTTGTTGTGCACGGTCAGGTAGCGGACGGTGATCGCCTTCTCGCCGGTCGGGCCGAGCTCCGGCTCGCCGAACGCCCGGGTCATGTCCAGCGGCGGGCGGAACGTCGGCAGCTGCTCGCCGGCGTCGATCATCCAGTCGTGGTCGAGGAAGAAGTGCATCCGTCCCGAAAGGGTGTGCCAGGGCTTCAGCCGCTCGGTGTTGATCGTGAACGCGGCGTAGCGGCGTCCGCCCGTCTCCGAGCCCGACCACTCCGGGGAGGTGATCACCGGCTGGGGGGACGCCTGGGTCTGGGCGAAGGTGATGATCCGCTCCTCCTGGCCCTCGGAGAGGTCGGCGAGCTTCCGTCCGGTCTTCGCCTCGAGGTCGTGGAAACCCTGGGTGGCCAGCGCCCCGTTGGTGGTGCCCGAGCAGGTGAGGATCGCCTCGGCGAAGCGGGCGTCGGTGTCGATCGCCGGGCGCCCCGCGCCCGCGCCGGTGGGCATGACGCCGTGCAACCCGGCGAGCCGCTTCACCGGTTCGTTCATGTCGTAGGTGATGTTCTTCACCGTGAAGCCGAGCCGGTCGGCGAGCGGGCCGACAGTGGCGAGCTTGTCCGCGATCGCGGTGTAGTCGCGCTCCACCACCATCAGCTGCGGCAGGTTCTTCCCCGGGACGGCGGGCAGGTGGGTGCCGCGCCAGTCGTAGACATGGCCGCCGGGCTGGGCCACCTGGCCGGGGGTGTCGTGCTGCAGCGGGACGGCGACCAGGTCGGAGCGCGTGCCGAGGTGGGTCTCGGCGAGCCGCGAGATCGCGCGGGCCAGCAGGGTGAAGAACTCGAAGTCGCTCTTGGCCTCCCACGGCGGGTCGATCGCCGGGGTGAACGCGTGGACGAACGGGTGCATGTCGGTGCTCGACAGGTCGTACTTCTCGTACCAGGTGGCCGCGGGGAACACGAGGTCGGAGAGGAGGGTGGTCGACGTCATCCGGAAGTCGGCGCTGATCAACAGGTCGAGCTTGCCCTCGGGAGCCTCCTCGCGGAAGTTCACCACCTCGGGCCGGGCCTCGGACGCGTGGTCGTTCGGCATCAGGTTCGAGCCGGTGCCGAGCAGGTGCTTGAGGAAGTACTCGTTGCCCTTGGCGGACGACCCGAACAGGTTCGAGCGCCAGACCACCATCGTGCGGGGCCAGTTCACCGGGGCGTCGATGTCCTCCAGCGCGGAGGCCAGGGTGCCGTCCTTGAGCCGCGACGCCACCCACTCGCCGACGGTGGCCGCTTCGCCGGCGTCCACCGCCGCCTTGGCCTCGTCCGCCAGGTCGAGCGGGTTGCGGTCGAACTGCGGGTAGAACGGCATCCAGCCCAGCCGGTGGGACAGCGCCATCGCGTCCGCGGTGTGCAGCCCGTCCAGGCTGCCCGTGGACAGTGGCGACTTCACGCGGTCCGCGGAGTAGCCGTCGGTGCGCCACTGGTCGGTGTGCATGTACCAGTAGCCGGTGCCGATCATCGTCCGCGGCGGGCGGGACCAGTCGAGCGCGTTGGCCAGGTTGAACCAGCCGGTCATGGGCCGGCACTTCTCCTGGCCGACGTAGTGCGCCCAGCCGCCGCCGTTGCGCCCGATGCAGCCGGTGAGCATCAGCAGCGCCATGATCGCCCGGTAGGTGACGTCGGCGTGGAACCAGTGGCAGATGCCCGCGCCGATGATGATCATCGAGCGGCCCTGGCTGTCCTCGGAGTTCTTCGCGAACTCCCGGGCGATGCGCAGGCACGCCTCCGCGGGCACGGACGTGATCTCCGCCTGCCACGCAGGGGTGTACGGCGCCTCCACGTCGTCGTAGCCGGACGGCCAGGTGCCGGGAAGGCCTTCGCGTCCCACGTTGTACTGCGCGAGCATCAGGTCAAGGACGGTGGTCACGAGGTGCTCGCCGACCCGGACGGCCGGGACGCCGCGGTGCACGATCGTGCCTTCGCCGCGGGGATCCTCGAAACAGGGCAGAGCGAGCTCGACGGCCCGTGCCCCGGCCACGTCGAGCAGGCTGAGCGCCGGGTCGAGGTCGCCGAGGTCGAGGTTCCAGTTGCCCTTGCCGGTCTCGGTGTACCGGTGGCCCATCGTGCCGTTCGGCACCGCGGGGGCCCCGGTCGCGCGGTCCCACAGGACGGTCTTGAACTCGTCGTCCTGGCCGGGCGTCCGGCCGGTCCCGCTCGCGGCGAGGTCGGCGGCGGTGAGGAACTTGGCGGCGGTCAGGCCGTGGCCGTCGGGGTGCTCCACCAGGGTGACCAGCATCGGCAGGTCGGTGTACTGGCGCACGTAGTCGGTGAAGAACGGCACCTGCCGCTCGACGTAGTTTTCCTTCAGGATCACGTGGCCCATCGCCATCGCCAGCGCGGCGTCGGTGCCGGCCTGGGCCGGCAGCCACTCGTCGGCGAACTTCACGTTGTCGGCGTAGTCGGGGGAGACCGTGACCACCTTGGTGCCGCGGTAGCGCACCTCGGCCATCCAGTGCGCGTCCGGGGTGCGGGTGACCGGGACGTTCGAGCCCCACATCATCAGGTACGTGGAGTCCCACCAGTCGCCGGACTCCGGCACGTCGGTCTGGTCGCCGAACACCTGCGGGCTGGCCACCGGCAGGTCGGCGTACCAGTCGTAGAACGACGTCATCGCGCCGCCGATGAGGTGGTTGAACCGGGTGCCGATCGCGTGGGAGACCATCGACATCGCCGGGATCGGCGAGAACGACACGCACCGGTCGGGGCCGTAGGTGCCGATGGTGTGCACGTAGGACGCGGCGGCGATCTCCAGCGCCTCGTTCCACGAGATGCGTACCAGTCCGCCCTTGCCGCGCGCGGACTGGTAGCGCTTGCGGGTCTGTGGGTCGGAGGAGATCTCTGCGAAGGCGGCGACCGGGTCGCCGAGGCGGGCCTTCGCCTCGCGGTAGGCCTCCACCAGCACGCCGCGCCCGTAGGGGTAGCGGACGCGGGTGGGCGAGTAGGTGTACCAGGAGAAGGCTGCTCCGCGCGGGCAGCCGCGCGGCTCGTACTCGGGGCGGTCGGGGCCGGTGGTGGGGTAGTCGGTCTGCTGTGACTCCCAGGTGATGATGCCGTCCTTGACGTAGACCTTCCACGAGCACGACCCGGTGCAGTTCACGCCGTGCGTCGAACGGACCACCTTGTCATGACTCCAGCGGTCGCGGTAGAAGACGTCGCCCGAGCGCCCGCCCTCACGGAAGACCACGCGCCCGTCGGCGGTCTCCTCCCACTTGGTGAAGTACTTGCCGAGCGAGAGCAGGGCGTCGGCGGCCGGACCGTCCAGGTGCGCGCGCGGGGAGGTCATGGCTCATGCTAACCAGCACGGAGCACTTTTCATGAAGTTTTCGGAAAAATGTCGGACGGGGTTTTCCGGACGCTGCCGTGCGCCTACCCGCCGGCGAACGGCGGCAGGACGTCCACCCTTGCCGAGCGGGAAATCCGGGTGTCGGGCTCGCGCACCGGAGCGCCGTCCACGAGCAGGGAGCAGCACCCGAGGACGGCGGCGAGGGCGTCCTCTCCGCGGCTGAGCCGGCCCAGCAGTTCCGCGGCCGTGAGGCCGTCCTCGTCCAGCTCGGCGGTGGTGGTGCCGGCCGCGTCCGCGGCCCCGGCGTAGAAGGTGATCTGCACGGTTCAGCCTCCGATCGAACTCATGGTGCGGGCGGGTGGACGGAAGCCCGGGCTGTCGATCCCGTGCCCGGCGGCCTTGGCGCGGTGGGCGCCCAGCCACAACCGGGCCAGCTCGACGTCGTCCGCCCCGTCGCGAAGGGGCGTGCGCAGGTCGGTCTCGGTGCGGCTGAACAGGCAGGTGCGCAGTTGCCCGTCCGCGGTGAGGCGGGTGCGGTCGCAGTCTCCGCAGAACGGCGCGGTGACCGACGCGATCACGCCGATGCGTCCGGCGGGGTGCCCGGGAGCCGCGGCGACGCGCCACTCCTGCGCCGGGGCGGCGCCGCGCCCGTCGATCGGCGTGAGGGTGAAGGCCGTCCGGAGGGCGTCCAGGATCTCGGCGGCCGGGACCATCGTGCTGCGGTCCCACCCGTGCTCCGGGCCGAGGGGCATCTGCTCGATGAACCGGAGCCGGTACCCGTGCTCGAGGCAGAACCGCGCCAGGGGCACGACGTCCTGCTCGTTCGCCCCCCGCATCACCACCGTGTTCACCTTCACCGGGTGCAGGCCGGCGGCGTCGGCGGCGGCGAGCCCGCGCAGCACGTCGTCCAGGCGGTCGCGCCGGGCCAGGGCGGCGTACCGCGTCCGGTCGAGCGAGTCCAGCGAGACGTTGACCCGGCCCAGGCCGGCGCCGGCCAGGGCTGCGGCTCGCCGGTCGAGGCCGATCCCGTTCGTGGTCAGGGAGGTCTCCGGCGGGACACCCTCGTCGGTGCGCAGCCCGGTGGCGGCGGCGACGATGCCGGCGAGCCCGGGGCGCAGGAGCGGCTCGCCGCCGGTGAAGCGCACCTTGCGGACGCCGAGCAGGTGCACGGCCACGCCCACGAGGCGGGCCACTTCTTCGTCGGTGAGGATGTCGCGGCCGGGCAGCCACGGCAGGCCCTCGGCCGGCATGCAGTAGGTGCACCGCAGGTTGCAGCGGTCGGTCAGTGACACCCGCAGGTCACGCGCGACCCGTCCGTGGGCATCGCTGAGCGTGCCCAGCGGCAGGACGGCGGTCGGCACCCGGTGCTCCCAACGGTCGGTGTCGCCTGCACAGTAACCCGATTAGTTACGAGTTTCTAGTGGAAACGGTCCCGGGCGTGCGGGATCATGGGTACCCACGGTGCCGGTGCGAGGAGGATCCGATGAGCGAGGGCGGGGCGGTACGCCTGGGGCCCACCCGCGCGGAGGTGCTCGACCACCTCCGGACCACCGGAGGGCCCGTGGACGTCGCGGAGGTGTCGGCAGCGGTCGGCCTCCACCCCAACACGACCCGCTTCCACCTCGACGCGCTGGTCGAGGCGGGCCTCGTGGCCCGCGAGACGGAGGCGCGCCGTCGTCCCGGTCGCCCCCGGGTGCTCTACCGCGCCGCGCCGGGCCACCGCGCCAATCGCTACCAGGATCTCGCCGCGGCCATGGTCAGGCACTTCGCCGGGGCTGTCGAGGACCGCGGGGCTCACGCCGTCCTCGCCGGCGAGGCGTGGGGTGCGGAACTGCGCGCTGAGCAGGAGCGCGCCGGCGCCCTGCCGCCGCTGGAGCGGGTGGTCGGCAGCCTCGACGCCCTCGGCTACGCCCCCACCCTGCTGCCCGGCCCGGACACCGTGGTGCAGCTGCGCCCCTGCCCCTACCTCGACCTCGCCGACGACGACCCGGAGGTGGTCTGCCAGCTCCACCTCGGGCTCGTGCGCGGGCTGATCGGGCCGGGCGAGGGCTGGACGGTGACCGCCATCGAGCCGTGGGCCACCCCCGCCACCTGCCTGGTGCGCCTGGCGCCCGTCCCCGAGGTCGCCGCGGCCGATGCGTGAGCTGCTGGGGGTCGAGGAGTACCTCGACGAACTGCTCGTCCTGGTGCGCCCGGACGAGCGGTCGGAGGTGCTGCCGCTGGCCGCCGCCTTCGGGCGCGTGCTCGCCGCCGACGTGGCCGCGGCGGCGTCCGTCCCCGCCTTCGACAACTCTGCGATGGACGGCTACGCGGTCCGGTTCGCGGAGGTGGCCGGCGCTCCCGCGGTGCTGCGGGTGGTCGGTGACGTCCCGGCTGGCAGCGCGGACGACCCGGACGCCGGGCCGGGGGAGTGCGTGCGCATCATGACCGGGGCGCCGCTCCCTGCCTTCGCCGATACGGTCGTGCCCGTCGAGGACACCCGGGTGGAGGACGACGAGGTGTCCGTGCTGGTGCCGCCCGCCCGTCGGGGCGCGCACGTGCGCCGGGCCGGTGAGGACGTCGACGCCGGGGACCTCGTCGCCCCTGCCGGGGCGGCGCTCACCCCGGGCGTGGTGGGCGCGGTTGCCGCCGCAGGCGTCCGCACGGTCGCGGTGCGGCCGCGGCCGGTCGTGGCGGTGTGCGCGACCGGGGACGAGCTGGTCACCGACGGGTCGGCGCTGCGGCGCGGTCAGGTGCACGAGTCCAACGCCCTCGCGCTGGCCGCGGCGCTCATCCGGGACGGCGCGGAGGTCGTCGCGGCCGCTCCGGTCGGCGACCGGCCCGCTGCCCTGTCGGCCCGGCTCGACGGCCTCGCCGCGTCCGGCTGTGCGCTGGTGGTGCTGACCGGCGGCGCGAGCGTGGGCGCCTACGACGTGGTGCGCGACGTGCTCAGCGGCGCGGGCGGCACGTTCCGGCACGTCCGCGTGCAGCCCGGCAAGCCGCAGGGCTGGGCGTGGTGGCGCGGGGTGCCGGTGGTGTCGCTGCCGGGCAACCCGCTGTCGGCGTCCCTGAGCTACGAGCTGTTCGTCCGCCCGCTTGTCGACCGGATGCTCGGACGGCCCGGGCCGGGCTGGCTCCCTGCCGTGGCGGGGGCAGCGTGGACGTCGCCGCAGGGCCGCCGCCAGGTGGTGCCGGTCCTGCTCTCCGGCGAGGACGACGGCCGGCTGGTCGCCCGTCCGGCGCACCGGCGCGGATCGGCGTCGCACGTCGTCACCTCGCTGGCCGGGGCGGACGGGATCGCCGTCGTCGCCGAGGACGTCACGGCCGTCGAGCCGGGCGACGGGGTCCAGGTGAGGTGGCTGTGATTTTCGACGCCGTGGTGCTCGCCGGGGGACGCGGGTCGCGCCTGGGCGGGATCGACAAGCCGGCGGTGAGGATCGGTGGGCGGCGCCTGCTCGACATCGCCCTCTCCGCGGTCGCCGGGGCCCGACGGGTGGTGGTCGTCGGCGACGCCGACGTGCCGTCCGGGGTGCTGCGCACCCGGGAGGACCCGCCGTTCGGCGGCCCGGTGGCCGCGCTGGACGCGGGTCTGGCCGCGCTGGGACGCGCGCACGGGCAGGCACCGTGGACGCTGGTGCTGGCCGCAGACCTGCCCGACGCGGAGGCCGCCGTGGCGACGCTGCTGGCGTCCCCGCCGTCCGACGACGAGGACGGCGCCTGCCTGGTGGACGACGACGGCCGCCTGCAGTGGCTTATGGGGTGCTACCGGACCGCTGCGCTCGAGCGGCGGCTCGGGGAGCGGGGCGACCCTCCCCTGACCGCGATGCACCGGCTGCTCGCCCCGCTGCGCCTGCGGGGCGTGGCCCGTGGCGCGGCGGTCGTCGACGACCTGGACACCCCGGAGGACGCTGCCCGCTGGGCGGGGCGCAGGGGAGCGGTGGAATGGTGAGGCTCGCCCCTCTCGTCGAGCCGGCCGGCGCGCTGTCCGCGTCCGACCGGGAGCGGTTCGCGCGGCACCTGCCGATCCCCGAGCTCGGCGAGCTCGCGCAGCGCCGGTTGCGCGCCGCCCGCATCTGCGTCGTGGGCGCCGGCGGGCTCGGCAGCCCCGCCCTGCTCTACCTCGCCGCTGCCGGTGTGGGCACCCTCGGGGTGGTGGACGCGGATGTCGTCGAGCTGGTGAACCTGCAGCGCCAGGTGCTGCACACCACCGGGGGGATCGGGACCCCGAAGGCGGCCAGCGCCGCGCGGCGGCTCGCCGAGCTCGACCCCGCCGTGCGCGTGGTGCCCCACGAGCTGCGGCTGGACGAGGGCAACGCCCGGGAGGTGCTCGGGGGCTACGACCTCGTGCTCGACGCCGTGGACAACTACCCGACTCGCTACCTCATCAGCGACACCTGCGCCGAGCTGGGGATCCCTGTGGTGTGGGGTGCGGTGATGGTCACCCGCGCCCAGGTGAGCGTGTTCTGGAGCGCCCCGCGTGGCGTGGACGGGCCGCTGCCCGGGATCACGCTGCGCGACCTCCACCCCGCGCCGCCCGACCCGGCGACGTGGGTGACCGCTGCGGGGGTCGGGGTGCTCGGGTCGATGTGCGGCCAGGTCGGCGCGCTGATGGCGACCGAGGCGATCAAGCTGGTCACCGGGGCCGGCGATGTGCTGTTCGGCCGCATGCTGTACCTGGACACGATGAGCGCGACGGTCGCCACCGTGCCGCTGTCCCCGAGGAGGACGACGTGAGCGAGTTCACCCACCTGGACGCGGCAGGGCACGCCCGGATGGTCGACGTCAGCGGCAAGCAGGTGACCGCGCGCAGCGCAACCGCCGAGGGCCTCGTACGGTGCCCGCCGGCCGTCGTCGCCGCCCTGCGCGGCGGGGAGGTGCCCAAGGGCGACGTCCTGGCGGTCGCCAGGGTGGCCGGCATCGCCGCGGCGAAGCGGACGCCGGAGCTGCTCCCGCTGGCGCACGTGATCGGCGTCCACGGCGTCGAGGTGGACCTGGCCGTCACCGACGAGGGCGTGTCGATCGCGGCCACCGTCCGCGCCGTCGACCGCACAGGCGTGGAGATGGAGGCCCTCACTGCGGTCTCCGTTGCGGCGCTCGCCGTCGTCGACATGGTGAAGGGCCTCGACAAGCGGGTCGAGATCGCCGGCGTCCGCCTGGTCGCGAAGGACGGGGGGCGGTCCGGCGCGTGGCGCCGCTGACCGGCCCCTACAGGTTCGACCAGCGGTAGCTGCCGTCGTCCTCGAACTGCTGTTTCCAGACCGGGAGCTCCGCCTTCACCCGCTCGACGACGTCGGCGCAGACAGTGAAGGCGAGCCGGCGGTGCGGCGAGGAGACGGCGACCACGAACGCGTTGTCTCCCACCACCAGGTGGCCGGTGCGGTGCACCGCGGCCACCCGGCAGTCTCCCGCGGGGTCGGCGTCGGCGAGCGTGGTGGCAACGATCTCCGCGATGCGCGCGGGTGCGGACGGGTGGCAGGTGTAGTCGAGGGCGACGACGCGTCCGGCCGCCTGCGGGTCGTGGTCGCGGACGACCCCGACGAACAGCACGACCGCCCCGGCGTCGGGGCGGGCGACGAGGCGCGCGAGTTCTTCGGAGGTCACCGGGTGGTCGCGGACCTCCGCGAGCACGACGGGCATCAGTGGTCACCCCCCTGGAGCTGCTCGAGCAGGTGGGCGAGAAGGGGGAGGAGCACCTCGATGCCCTCTGCGGCGGCGCGGGGGCTGCCCGGTAGGTTCACGACCACGGCGCCGCCGGCCCCGTCCACGGCGTCGACCACCCCGGCGACGCCCCGGCTGAGCGCCGCGTGCGGGGAGCGCGCCGTCCCGCGTGCGCGCAGCAGTTCCGCCACGCCGGGAAGGGTGCGGTCGAGCACGCCGCGCGTGCCCTCGGGCGTCCGGTCGCGCGGGCCGACGCCCGTGCCACCGGTGGTGAGGATGACGCGGTCGCCGGCGTCCAGCGCCTCGAGCAGCGCCGCGCGGACGCTCTCCTCTCCGTCCGGCACCACCACGCGCGACACTGCGTGGCCCGCCGCCTCGAGCGCGGCCACGAGTACCGGTCCGGACTCGTCCTCGCGCACGCCGGCCGCGCACCGGTCGGACACCGTGATCACCCGGCACCGTTCCATCGCCACCTCCTGTCGACGCGACGACCGTACCCCGCTCGCCGCGTCCCTCGCTCGCCTCCCGTCCGCGACAACGCCCCAGGTTTCGATGGCGGGCCAGCCCCCGGACGTGACGGCCAGCGTCCATGTTCGAGGGCCAGCCTTGCTGCCGAGGGCCAGCACCAGTGGACGAGCCCTCGGCCGGATGGCTGGCTCTCGACGTGCTGGGCCCGGATGTGGGGCCCGCCCGTCCGAGCCGTCGTGCGGGCGGGGACGATGACCGGCGCCGGGAGGTGAGAACCGCGGTCGCGCGTCCCTCTTCGCGCCGCCTCGTCCCGTCGAGGGCCAGCCTTCCGGTCCGAGGGCCAGCCTTGCGGTCGAGGGCCAGCACCGGTGGACGAGCCCTCGGCCGGAAGGCTGGCCCTCGCGGCGATGGACGCAGGGGTCGGACGGCCGCGCGCGCGACGGAGCCGGGACGCCTACGGAGTGCCGCCGCTGAAGGGCCCGGTGTGGCGGTGGATGTTCATCAGGTTCGCCTCGGCCTGGCCACGCGCGTGGGTGCCGGGGCGGGGCTCGCCCCAGGTGCCGGTGAGGTAGGTCCAGATCCTGCTGAGGCGGGCGCGGAAACCACGATGCTCGCCGTTGGTCATCGCCGCTCCTCTCCGTGGGGGTGCCGGTGTCGCCAGTGTCGCACACGGCGGGACGGCGTCCGCGGCCGATCGTGAGCATCTGCCAGCATTCCCCGGCCCGCGTTGGGGATCCACGTCCGGAGGGTGGAAGATGGGCACCGGTCGGCGTCGGGTAACGTCGCCCCCACGAGGCGCAGGAACAGGAGAACGGCATGCCGAGTCTTGGCGGTTGGGAATGGGTCATCATCGCCGTGGTGGCGCTGGTGCTCTTCGGTGGCGCGAAACTGGCCAACTTCGGCAAGAACGCGGGCAAGGCCATTCGCGAGTTCAAGGAGGAGTCGAAGACCGGCTCCGTCGAGCCGCCCGCGACCCCGGCCGAGCCGCCGGCGACCGACGAGGGCCCCAAGGCCTGACCTGCCGCGCGACCTGCCCCGGCGGTCGCGACAGGCGTCTTCCCGTCCCGCCGACCCCTTCTGGTCGGACGGGGCTTCGCGCATCACTGGTGAGCGGTGCTAAGTTGCTCCCAACCGCAATGAGAGCGCGATCATTCGTGGTGGTCCCGGCAGTGGAGCAGGGCCCGCGGGTGGGAAGGACTTGATGATGGGCATCGAATTCCCGAAGGGGTTCCTCTTCGGCTCTGCCACGTCCTCGTACCAGATCGAGGGTGCCGCCACCGAGGACGGCAAGGAGGACTCGATCTGGGACGTGTTCTGCCGCGAGCCCGGGAAGATCGTGAACGGGGACGACGGGCTGGTCGCCTGCGAGCACTACCACCGCTACCCCGAGGACGTGAAGCTGCTGGCCGACCTGGGCATGAACACCTACCGGTTCTCGGTGTCCTGGCCACGGGTCATGCACGCCGACGGCAGCGCGAACCCCAAGGGCATGGACTTCTACTCCCGCCTCGTGGACGAGCTGCTCGCCCACGACATCGCGCCCTGGCTGACGCTCTACCACTGGGACCTGCCCGCCGCGCTGCCGGGCGGCTGGACGAACCGGGCGACCGCCGAGCGCTTCGTCGACTACGCCCTGGCCATGCACGACCGGCTGGGCGACCGGGTGCGCACCTGGACGACGCTGAACGAGCCCTGGTGCTCGTCGTTCCTGAGCTACTCCGCCGGCGTGCACGCTCCCGGCTGGACCGATCCGGTCGCCGCGATCAAGGCCGCGCACCACCTGCTGCTCGCCCACGGGTGGACGGTGCAGGCGTTGCGCGCCGCGGATCCCGACGCCAGCCTCGGCATCACGCTGAACTTCACCCCGTCCTACCCGGCGTCCGACAGCCCCGAGGACGTCGACGTGGCCCGCCGGGTGGACGCCACCGCGAACCGCTTCTTCATCGAGCCCATCGCGCACGGCCACTACCCCGAGGACGCGCTGGAGGACCTGGCCGGCCTCTGGCCGTCCGACCTCGTCCAGGACGGCGACCTGGCCGCGATCAGCACGCCGATCGACGTCCTGGGCGTGAACTACTACACGACCAACGTGTTCCGTGCCGCCGTGCCGGGGGACGCCCCCGCTGGCCCGACCCCGAACCCGTCCGCCCCCGACGCCGTGCAGGTGATGCGCGACCTGCCGCTGACCGCGATGGGCTGGGAGGTGGACCCGGACGGACTGCGGCGCCTGCTCGTGTGGCTGCACACCACCTACACCGGTGCGACGGGCACCGGCCTGGTGATCACCGAGAACGGCGCGGCCTACGACGACGTGGCGGACGAGAACGGCTTCGTCGACGACCAGGACCGGGTGGAGTACCTGCGCGGGCACCTGACCGCCGTCCATCAGGCGATCGAGGAGGGTGCCGACGTGCGCGGCTACCTGGCGTGGTCGCTGATGGACAACTTCGAGTGGGCGGAGGGCTACGCCAAGCGCTTCGGCGTCGTCCGGGTGGACGCGGAGCAGCGCCGCATCCCCAAGGCCAGCGCCCACTGGTTCGCCGACCTGGCACGCACCGGAACCATCGGCTGAAGGCCCCGGCCTCGGGCTCGAACGCCAGCCTCGCGCTCGAACGCCGGCCCCTGCCCGAACGCCGGCCCCTGCCCGAACGCCGGCCCCGTCGATCGAAGACCAGCCTTCGTGATCGAGGACCAGCCCTAACGCCGAGGGCCAGCACCTGTGGCCGAGCCCTCGGCCGGAAGGCTGGCCTTCGCGGGGGAGTGGCTGTCACGGACGGGTGGGGAGGGCGAACAGGTCGCGGCGTGACGTCCGTGCTTGTCACGGCGGACGACCCACGCATTCTGCGACCCCAGCAAGATTCGAACTTGCGACACAAGGTTTAGGAAGGCTGTTCCAACAGGGCTTTGACTAGGGGATGTTGCACGCCCGGAAGGCGTCGTGCAACTTCCGTGCAACATGGAATTTCGACAAACTGACTCGTCACGTGGTGAGTTTCCGGTCGGTCTGATCGAGTTCGGGGATCCGCCGGGCGACCGTCCGTGCCTCAGTGGGCATGGTAGATCTCGGCACGGTGGTCGATGGCCATGATGGTGACCACGTCGGTGATCCGATACACGATGCGGTAGCTGCCGCGCCGTGCGCTGTGGAGGCCGGCAAGTTCGTTCCGGAGGGACTTGCCCACGCGCTGCGGGTTCTCGGCCAGGGCGCCGTAGATGAACTCCACCGCTGCAGTGGCGATCTTCTCGGGTAGTCGGGCGAGCGATCTTCGGGCCGTATGGGTCCACTCGATCGGCAACGGCGGCTGGCTCATGGGCGCAGCGAGCGTAGGATCTCATCCTTGGTCATGGCCTCGGCCTCGCCTGCGGTCAGCTCGGCGAGGCTGGACCGGATCTGGCGCATCAGCTGCGGACGTCCGGCGATGTCGAGGGTTTCCTCGATCGATTCGAGGTCATCGACGCTGAGCACCACGGCCGCAGGCCGACCGTGTTTGGTGATGACCACGCGCTGGTGCTCGCGTTCAACCTGGTCCACGACTTCGGACAGGTGGTTCTTCACGTCCTTCAGTGCCATCGATCCTTCAACGGTCATGGCCACAAGTGTAGCCACCTTGATGCAGCCTTGAGTGGTCACGACGCCCACCACGTCGCGTTCGGCACAGGCGTGAACAGCTCCTCGAGTGCCGATGCGGGGATGCGGATCAGGCGGGCTCCGCTGTGGACGGCAGGAAGGGCGCCTGAGCGGATGCGGCGGCGCAGGGTCATCACGCTGACGTGGTAGCGGTCGGCGGCCTCCTGGAGCGTGAGGTACTCGGCGCTGTGGGTTGGAATGCGCTGGGCGGTCATGGCGGTCTCCTGTTCTTCGCTGGGCTAGATGCTGATGCCGCGGTCGCGGCCGTGGTGGTGGCTGGGTTCGTCCTCGGGCCGGCGCCGGACAGTGCGCGACTCGACGATCGGCGGCCAGCCGCGGGGGATGCGGGTGTGCTTGGTGCGGTGGCGCTCGAGCCGAAAGGCCAGGGCGCCGAGGGTGTGTTCGACGGGGAGGGGTCCGTCGTTGATGGCGTCGGCGAGGGTGGCGCGGACGTCGATGCCGTCGATGGCCATCTGGTTGAGGTGGCTGCCCAGTGCCCGGATCTGGGGGTCGCTTGCGATGTGAGGGGCGAGAGGCGCGAGCTGGTTCCACCACTCGGTGAGGCCGGGCAAGCCGGTGTCGGCGAGCGCGGCGTCCAGCCGGTGCTGCCAGCGCAGGCCGGCGGTGGTGTGGGCGGGTGGCCCGGTGGGCCGCAGGTCGTGGTCGGGGACGGAGGCTGCGGCTCGCCACGCGCGGATCTCCTCAACCAGGGGTGCGGGGATGTCGGTGTGGCCGGCCCACAGCGGCCGTTCGGCCTCGGTGCTGGCGCGGACTTGCTGGTCGAGGGTGTGGATGAGGTGGGCGCGGGCGGTGAGGTGGACACCCCAGATGGGGTCCTCCGCGAGCCGGCTGGGGATGCCGGGGAGCCAGGGGAGCGGTCCGGCGGGGAGGTTTCGGGGGGTGTCGATGCGCCAGTCGAGGACCGCAGCAACGTCGTGGGCGTCGTCGAGGCCGCCCTGGCTGACGGCGTCGTGGAGGACGGCGACCGGATCGTGCCCGGCGGCCGCCAGTTGCAGGAGGTGGCCGCGCAGGGTGGGCCAGGCGGGTTCGGTGCTGAGCCACAGCACCATCTGGTCGGCCTGCTCCTCCAACCGCGTGACAACCTCGGCGCCCAGGACTTGCTCGGCGGCGACACCGAGCGCGTCGGTGTACCGGGCGACGGCCGGGGCGAGCTGGATGGCGGGGTCGGCAGCCTGTCGACGCGCGGTGGTGGCGGAGACGGCCTGCTCGTCGTGGGCGAGGACGCGTTCGAGGATCTCGGTGACGCTCTGGTCGACCAGCGAGTCGAGGTCGAGGGGGTCGGGTTGGCCGTCGCCGGTGGTCTGGATGTGGAGGTGGTTGGCCTGCCGGCCGCGGGTGGCCATGGTGTACAGCTGCTGCCGGGTCTCGCTGCCGGTGACCAGGCCGTGGCAGGTGTCGGCGGTGACGCCTTGGGCGGTGTGGATGGTGGTGGCGTAGCCGAGTTCGCACCAGGCCTCGACATAGTCCGGCGGGAGGTGGACGCTGCGCTGGCCGCTGAGGTGCCGAGCGTCGATCGAGCCGTCCCGATGGACGGCTGTGACCTGCCAGCGGTCGCCGTTCTTGACCCACTGGTTGCTGCCGGTGCGGAGCTGGCGGTTGTTGCGCCGGGTGATGATCAGGTCGCCGCCGCTGGCGCGGTTGCCGTCAGCGAGCGCGACCTCTCGTCCTGTACGCCCCCCGTCGAGGCGTGCTTGGCGGGCGGCGTGGTTGAGCTGGGCCACCAGGCCACGGGTTCCGGCGAGCATGATCGCGTCGCGGCCGCGGTGTCGGTCGGCGTACCAGGCTGTGAGGACCTGGCTGCCGATGGTGGCGGCGTCGGCGGGGTGGAGCCGGTTGTTGTCGGCATAGAACCCGATCGCGTTCGGGTCGCCGCGGCGTAGGGCGAGGCTGGCGGCGGCTTCGGCCGGGTCGTCGAAGCGGAGCACTTCGTCGAGGCGGAGGGCGCCGTGGGTGGTGGCGATGTCGGCGAGGATGCCGCCGGCGGCGACGGCGGTGAGTTGGTGGTCGTCCCCGACGAGCCTGACGCTGCCACCCAGGTTGGTGATGTGGCTCACCACGAGGTCGAGGGTGGGTGTATCCGCCATGCCGGCCTCGTCGATGATCACCAGGGTTGAGGGTCCGATGACGCGCACCCAGGTGGGCGCGGTTTCGGGATGGGCGATGGAGTGGGCGAGCTTGGCGAGGGTGTCGCAGGTGCCGCCGACGTGTTCGCGCAGGACATCGGCCGCGGCTGCGGAGGGAGCGAGGCCTATCACGTCGCCGCCGCCGGCGGCCCACGCGTCCTTCAGGACGGTGAGGGCGGTGGTCTTGCCGGTGCCGGCCGGCGCGATCGCGAGTTGCAGGCGGCGGCCGGAGGTGGCCATGGCCCGGACGAGGTCGGCCTGGCCGTGGTTGAGCGTGGTGCCATTGGCGACCGATTCGAGCAGGGCAACCTCGACCAGGGCCGGGTCGGTGCGACGTCCGTCGGCGCGGCCGGCGGTCGCGAGCAGATGTTGCTCGGCGGCCATGACCCGGCTGGAGCTGTACTTGGCCTGCCCGGCCACGGTGTACACACTCGAGCCGTCCAGGCGCCGCAGCACTCCCGGCTCGCTGACCCCGTCGTCGGCGGGTTCCAGCGGCCAGGAGTGCCCGGTGAGGACGGTGTCGACCAGCTGGTCGACCACGCCGGTGAGGTGCCCGGTCGGGATGGGCAGGCCGCGGACGTGTCGGAGCACTTCGGCGCGGACGTGGGTCTCCTGCCAGGTCGCCCGGCTTCCCTCAAGTGCTTTGACCACGCTGGCGGCGATCTGCTCGGCCCACGCCTGGCTTGGCCGGAACGCCGCGACCGGGTCCCGGTCGAGAGTGCGGGCCAGCATGGCGTCGATGCCGTCGGCACCGAGGACGGCCTCGGCTTGGTGGCGCCAGGTGGCGCGTTGTTCGGCGAGGGTGCGGGGTTCGTGTTTCGCTTCGCGGGTGGCGAGGTTGGCCTGCTGGGCCAGATGGATCATCTCGATCCCGGTCGGCGGCCGGCCGTGCTCGGCCCGGAATTTCGCGGCGAGTTCGGCGGCCTTGTCGGTGATGTCGCTGCGCCGCGACGACCACGCCTTGCACAGCTTCGGGTCGATCCCGTCGATCTCCCATGCCGGGTTCCGGCCCCGGCCCGGTTTGGGCACGAGCCGGACGCCGATGGTTTCGGCGAGGTGGGCCATCAGGGTGGTGTCGTACACCTCGGATGCGGCGACGTGGGCCTGGTAGAGCAGGCGGGCGTCAATCGCCCGCCACCGTCCGTCGAGTGTCTGGACCTTGTTCGCGATCGCGACGTGGGTGTGCAGGTCCGGATCGCCTGCGCGGGAGTCGCGGTGGGTGAACGACACCGCCACCATCCCGCGAACGTCGACTTGCCGCGCCCCGTCGGTGCCCAACCGGGTGTACAGGGCGTGGTGTTCGATGAAGTTCAGGCTCGCCCGCACCGCGGCCTGGTGGCACCGCTCAATCATCGCCGCCAGCTGCGGATCGGCCAACGCCCACAATGCCGAGACCGACTTCGAGGGGGAGAACGACAGGTCGAATCCGGCCACGGTCACCGGCACCGCTTTCGACCAGCGCAAGATCGCACCCAGCAGTTCTCGCTCCGAGGCCGGGGGCCTGCCGAAGTCGCGGACGAAGAACTCCCGGCCCAGTTCGGTCCGCAGCCGTGCCTTCACTTCATCTGGCACCGCCGCCCGCGTGGGCCGGCCCGCAGCGGTGTTCCATGCCTGGCAGCTGGCCTTCAGCTCGGCCCGGAACCCGTCCAGACCGGGGCTCGTGCGGACCCGGAACCGGGCGTCCAGCCGTCCGGCGGCTTCGACCTCGGCCGGCGACAGGCCCGCAGCCTCGGCGGTGGCGCGCAGCTGGGTGGCCAAAGGGTGCTCCCCGGTCCCGAACAGGTGCTCCATCTGTTCCTCGGTCACGACCTCGCCCGGCCGGATGCCCACCCCGGCCAGGCCGGTGCCGACCCAGGTGCCCGGCGCCTCTCCCCGCTCGGTGTAGTAGGAGGTGAGCCCGCCGGCCGGCACCGTGGCGTCCTGCGTGGCGACCTGCCGGGTCAGGTAGTCATAAGCCCCTACCGCGGCCAGCTTCTTGATGCTCATCACCACCTCGGTTCACCTCCTCTCACCCCACTAAGCCGACGACACGACCCCGTTCCGGACAGATCGGCCCAACTTCCCGAGCCGACCCGCCGGCCTCACCCCCTTAAGCCGGCGAACCGGGCCTATTCGGACAGGCCAGGAGCCACGAATTCGGATCACTCACCCTCCCTAAGCCCCGCCGGGCGCCGATCGGGACGCACCAGCCGGAAGGAGAACGACGGACCACCTCACCTCCCCCTCGGTAGGGCCCTCACTTCCCATAAGCCGACGGACGGTGCTTCGCGGACCTGTCGCGGACCTGATTCGTGCTCATACCTTCCCTAGGCCAAAGAAGTCGTCGATCGGGACGCAGCAGGACCAGCAGCTTTAGAACGGGAAAACCAAGTCGTTGTATCGTGTAGCGCTACGCGATACGCTGGAACGGTGATCGTCAGCTTCCGCCACAAGGGGCTGGAGCAGCTGTACCGGACGGGATCCAAGAAGGGTGTCCAAGCCGCGCACGTCCCGAAGCTGCTCCGCATCCTGTCGCTGCTCGACGTCGCACAAGGCCCTGATGACCTGGCCATCCCCGGCTTCCGGACCCACCCGTTGGAGGCGGATCTAGCCGGCCATGGGTCGATCTGGGTGAACGGGAAACTGGCGGATCACGTTCAGGTTCATCGACAGCGATGTCGAACTCGTCGACTACCAGGGCCACCGCTGAGGGAGGTGAACACAATGGTGATGAAGAACCCGGTCCATCCCGGCGAGATCCTCCGCCAAGACGTCCTGGCCGACCTCGGACTCAGCGTCGGCGAAGCGGCCTCCCGGCTCGGCATCTCCCGGGTCACCCTGAGCCGCGTCCTGCACGGTCACGCCAGGATCAGCCCCAACCTCGCGGTCCGTCTCGAAGAGGCCGGCGTCGGCACCGCCCGCGCCTGGCTGGCCATGCAATCCGCCCACGACCTCGCAGCCGAACGCGCCGCCGGTCTGCCCAAGGTCACCCGACTCGACCACATCGCCTGACGGCCGGGCACGTTCCGGAGCACGTCACCAACCGGCAATGCACATTGTGTGTGTCCTGATTCGGCTGCATCGGTATCGGCGGTGCAGAGGTGGATTCGGTTCTCGTACTGGGGGTCGGGAAGGCTGGTTCTGGCTTGCTTTGGTGAAGGTCGGGTGGCCAAGGGTGGACGGTTGGCGGGCGCGATGTCATTTGCGGGGCGCCGTCGGTCAGTCCTGACGAGGCGCGCCACGATCCCACCAATCGGTCGGCGGCCCAGTGCGGATGATCATGGCTGCGATCTCCGGCGACGTGAGATTGCAGAACTTCCACAACTCCTTGGCCGCGCGAGAGTACTGAAACAGCGCGAGGTCAACATCGAAGGCGTCGAGCTCACCGACCCGGTGTCGGTCGATGACGTCTCCGACCCGCGCTACGAGTGCACTGAGCTGAGCCTCGTGGAATGACGCCACCTCAGCGCGGGCCGCTCGTCGCTCCGGCTTGCTGGACACAGTCGTGAGCGTAACCCCAGTCGACTAGATCAACGAGCGTTCGGATGTTCCCGTCGGTTGGGCACGGCCGCGGCAGCTGAGGATGACCGGCGATCACCCGACGAGTAGGGCCGCCGAACAGAGCAGAGCGCTTCGCGGCAGATGAGGTCGCGGCCGGGCAGCCGGAGGCTACCGTCCGCGGCGCGGCAGAAGCGGTCGTTTTCGAGGACTGCCCAATGAGGTACGGAGACGCTCAAGGTGACATAGCCTCTGATCGTGTCTAGCGGCGACGGGAATCGGGCGATTCGGGTGCTCAAGGGCGCCGGTTGGGTGTTGCTCGCGATCGTCCTTGCACCGCTTGCGCTGCTCGGGGTTCTGTTCCTCGGGTCCCAGGAGTTGGTTGCCCGCGTCCGGGGCGACTTCCGGCCGGTGATTCCCGACAGCCTATTGGACGACTCCGACTTCGACGACGCACAGACGGCAGCGACCGCACTCCTAGACCGATTGAAGGTGGCCGTCCCAGACGCTATCGAAACGGTCCCCGACCCTGGCTACTGGCCCCCGGGTGAACACGACGACGTGGCTCTCTCGCACGCCATCGCGCTGACGTCACCCCGCCTGAACGGCGAACAGGTCTTGGTCCGTTGGCAAGCTCCCGACGGAGATCTGGTTCGGATCGAGTTTCCACCGCTCCGTGCCTCTGTCGGGTTCCACGACTGGTACCTGGGCGACGAGGTGAGCGCGGTGTACTGGGTAGCGACTGGCCTTCTGTCCCATGGTGCGCGATACGCACCGAACAAGGCAGGCCAACAACGGGCGTGGATCCACGTCCCGGAGGCCGGTGGCTGGACAACGCTCGGTGTCACGGAGCCCAAGGGTTCGTTCGAGCCAGAGTGGTACGAACGCGCGCCAAGCGATGACGAGGTCCGTGGCTAGTCCCAAACGACCGCTCCACCCGCGGCAGATGCGCGCGTTCGGCAGAGGCCGATCTGGGTGGTCTTGGTGCGGCCAGCGGCGGTGGATTGCCTGCCGCCGCAGTGCGCGCGCACACTGAGGCAATGGTCCTCTCTCCGGAAGTGCGCTCCGACCTGGAGTGGGTCAGGGATGATTTCGACCGCTTGGTGTCGAATGCGGTCGGACCGGTGCTGGACGCCCCAACCAACGGGACGAAGTGGACCAACCGTGAACTGCTGTTCCACTTGTGGTTCGGACAGCGAATTGCCCGGGTGTTCATCCCGTTGATCGGCGGTTTCTCCCGGCTTCCGCCCGGAGCGTCCCGGGCGTGGGCCCGGCTCCTCACTGCTGCCACAAGACCTTACGAGTGGATCAACTACGCTGCGAGCGCCGCGGGAAGCCGCACCGTGCCGCTCCACCTCATCCAGAGCTGGATGCGCCATGACACTGACTGGTTGATCCGATGGGCAGAGCGAGCCTCGCCGGCCGCCTTGACTCGCGGGATGAGTGTCCCCACGAGCTGGGATCCGTATTTCCTGCCGTGGATGAGCCGGACCGATCTGCTGGCCTGGGCCCCGAAGCACTATCGACACCATCGCGCCCAACTCACTTTCGCATCGACCTAGAAGTTGGCCGGGAAGCCGGTGCACTCGTTGAACGGGAGTGTCACGGCAGGTGGCGGTCTATCGTCCTGAGGAGCTTGCCGAGGATTGGGCGGTCATGGAGCCGGAGTCGGATGACCTGGTTACGACCCGCACTGACGACGCTGCGAAGGTGTCCGCCGAGAGTGGGGTTGAGGGCGTCGTTGGCACCTTTCGCCCGGCGGCCCAGGTAAGTGGCGCATTGCCGACACACGACCGTTTCGGGGTGCGCGTCCAGAGTGATCAGAGCCGTTGAGGGGTAGGGGTTGCCGCAGCACCAGCAGGCAGCGGCTGCGGTGTTCTCGTCGGTATCGGGGGCTGTAGTCAATGTGATCTTCCTCGGTCAGAGATAGCGGCAGACCTGGCCGGCGCGGCAGGTGTCGGGCTCGATGTCGGAGGCCTGGTCGCGTAGCTGGCTTATGGTCTCGCGCATCTCTCCAAGCTGCTTGATCTGCTCATTGATGCTGTCTAGGCGGGCCTCGAGCAGGTTTCGGACGTGCTCGCATGGAGCTTGGCCACCGTCGCGTACGTCGAGGATCTGACGGATCTGGGCCAGGGTCAGCGCCGCGGCCTGCCCGCGGTGGATGAAGTCCACCCGGGCCACGGCCTCCGGGGTGTAGTCGCGGTATCCGGCAGCGGTCCGTTCGGCAGGTTGCAGCAGGCCTTGGTCTTCGTAGAACCGCAGCGTCTTGGTGGTGGTGCCGGCCGCTTCGGCAAGTTCTCCGATTCGCACGATTCTCCTTTGGCTGGCCACGGGGCTTGACCTTCCCCCGCACTGGAAGGTCCAGTATCCCCTCAGCAGAGAGGAATCCCATGACTTCGGAGGACCGAATGAGCCAGTACCCGGTGGAACTCGCGGTGATCGGATCGGGAGGCGCAGCATTCGCCGCGGCTATCCATGCGACCACTCTGGGCAAGCGCGTGGCGATGATCGAGCGCGGCACGCTGGGCGGCACCTGCGTCAACACTGGTTGCATCCCGTCCAAGGCGCTCATTGCTGCCGCCGAGGCCCGGCACGTCGCGGCCGATGCAGCCCGCTTCCCCGGGATCAGCGCCACCCCGGCCCCAGTGGACATGCCGGCCCTGATTCGCGCCAACCAGACCCTGGTGGAGTCACTGCGAAACGCGAAATACCTGGACGTGGCCAGGGCGTACGCGTGGCCCATCCTGCCCGGTGACGCGACCTTCGCAGGCACCCCGGACGCCCCGATCCTGCAGGTCACCGCTACCGACGGTACCCGTCAGACGATCCAGGCCGAGCACTACTTGATCGCCACCGGCGCCCAAGCGTGGGTCCCGCCGATCGAGGGCCTCGAGTCGGTGGACTACCTGACCTCGACCACGGCGATGGAACTGACCGAGGTTCCCGAGTCGATGCTGGTCCTGGGCGGCGGGTACGTCGCCTTGGAGCAGGCCCAGCTGTTCGCCCGGCTCGGTTCGAAGGTCACCATGCTGGTCCGGTCCCGGCTCGCCTCGAAGGAGGAACCCGAAGTCTCCCAGGTGCTGCAGGAGGTGTTCGCCGACGAAGGAATTCGCGTCGTCGGGCCCGCCGAGGTCACTCACGTCGAGACCGACGAGACGACCGGCAAGGTGGTCGCGACTGCGTCAGTGTCGGGAATCGCTACCGAGTTCCGCGCCGATCGGGTCCTGGTCGCGCTGGGCAGACGGCCCGTCACCGGTGGCCTGAACCTGGAGACTGTCGAGGTCAAGACCGGCTGCTACGGGGAGGTAGTGGTCACAGATCAGCTGGTCTCCTCCAACCCGCGGATCTGGGGTGCCGGCGACGTCACCGGTCACCCCGAGTTCGTCTACGTCGCCGCCCACCACGGCACCCTCATGGTCGACAACGCCTTCGCTGGCGCGCACCGGTCAGTCGGCTACACCCACCTGCCCCGGGTGACCTTCACCAGCCCGGCCGTCGGCGCGGTCGGAATGACCGAGAAACAAGTCCTAGCAGCCGGAATCCGGTGCGACTGCCGGGTCCTGCCCCTGAGCTATGTGGGCTCATCACAAACGAGGGTGTAGCGGGGGTGTGATCGGAGGCGGCGCGTCGGTGTCGGGGTAGGGGTCGAGGTCTTCCGATGATGGGAGTTCTCACACTGGCCATCCGAAAGACCTCGACGTGCGCAACGCTACCTTCGCCTGCCCTGACCTGACCACGTTCTGCCGGGTCGACGAGCTTGGGCTGGTGGTGGTCGGGCAGCGGCTCGAGCCCCGCCGGGCGGTGCTGGCCTGCCAGGTCGTGGAGCCGGACGAGTGGTGCGGTCGTTGTGGCTGCCAGGGAGTGGCGTGCGGCACGGTGGTCCGCCGGCTCGCGCACGAACCGCTCGGGTGGCGGCCCACACTCTTGGAGGTCACTGTCCGCCGCTACCGGTGCACCGACTGCGGGCATGTGTGGCGCCAGGACACGGCGAAGGCCGCCGAGCCGCGGGCGAAGCTGTCGCGGCGTGGGCTGCGGTGGGCGTTGGAGGGCATCGTGGTCCAGCACCTGACGGTGGCCCGGATCGCCGAGGGGCTGGCCGTGTCGTGGAACACGGCGAACGACGCGGTGCTGGCCGAGGGGAAGCGGGTCCTGATCAACGATCCGGCCCGGTTCGACGGCGTGGCGGTGATCGGTGTGGATGAACACTGTTGGAGGCACACACGTAAGGGCGACAAGTACGTGATGGTGGTCATCGACCTCACCCCGGTCCGCGACGGTAAGGGTCCGGCACGGCTGCTGGACATGGTGGAGGGCCGCTCGAAACAAGTCTTCGCCACCTGGTTGGCTGAACGGCCCCAAGCCTGGCGCGACAAGGTCGAGATCGTCGCGATGGACGGCTTCACCGGGTTCAAGACCGCCGCGGTCGACAAGCTGCCCGACGCGGTCGAGGTGATGGACCCCTTCCATGTGGTCCAGCTCGCCGGCGACGCCCTGGACCGGTGCCGGCAACGCGTCCAGCAGGAAACGTTGGGTCACCGCGGCCGTGCCGGTGATCCGCTGTACTCGGCCCGCCGCACCCTGCACACCGGCCTGGACCTGCTCAGCGACAAGCAGAAGGCCCGGCTGGAGGCCGTGTTCTCCGACGACCGGCACGCCCCGGTCGAGGCCACCTGGGGCGTGTACCAGAACCTGGTCGACGCCTACCGCAACCCCGACCCGGCCGCCGGCCGACAAGCCATGCAGAAGGTCATCACCGCGCTCAGCCGGGGCGTCCCCGCCGCCCTTGTTGAGCTCCGCAAGCTCGGCTCGACACTGAAACGCAGAGCCGGCGACGTCCTGGCCTACTTCGACCATCCCCGCACATCGAACGGCCCCACCGAAGCCATCAACGGACGCCTCGAACACCTCCGCGGCTCCGCCCTCGGCTTCCGCAACCTCACCAACTACATCGCCAGGTCGCTGCTCGAAACCGGCGGATTCAGACCCCAACTACACCCTGGATTGTGAAGAGCCTCCAAACCGGCGGCGCCAACAACGGTGGGACCGAAGCGGTGAATGGCTTGATCGAGTTGCACCGCCGGATCGCCCGTGGGTTCAGAAACCGGGAGAACTACCGGCTACGCATGCTCCTGATCGCCGGAGGACTCGACCAGCCCCCACCTCAGGTGTGAAGAGCCGGATATGCCGGTGGGGATCACCCGCACGGGAGGTCTGATGGCTGATGCCGACCACCTGCATCTGCTCAATAGGCACAACCTCGCGTGCATCCCTCGGCCCGACTCGCGTCACCGAGTGCTGTCCGAGCCAGCGGCGTATCTCGGCCAGCGCATCCTGCTGCGCGGCGTCCAACGCTGCCGAGACTTCGGGGTGGAGGGCGGCGGCGACCGACACGCTCTTGGGTGCGTTGATGGTCATCTCCGCGAATAGCGGTGATCCTTTGGTCCCCTCGGCGGGCTTGCGTGGGGTGCCCATCGACTCGCCCGTTATCGGGTCTGTCCAGTCCACCCACCCCTCGTACTCATCCGACGAGAGGGAACGGGCGGCAGTGACCTCGCCGCGGGCGTCGAGCACCGCGAACTCCGCCACGGCGTCGTCCGCCCCTAGGTAATACTCATCCGCGCGGGAACGGTCGGCCTCGACATACCGGCGCGCGGCAGCACCGCTGCCGCGAAACAGGATCACCCCGCCCTTCACGTCGGCCTCCCTCATGAGTCGTCTCATGAGGGAGGTGCGCACGCTCCACCCACGGTGGCATACGTGCATTCTCTGGATTCGTCTATCTTCTATTCAGGCCATCTATTCATTCCTGTATCTCGGTGTCATACATACAGGAATGCACGAAGAGCAAAGCCGGGGTGCGGAGGTGTGTTGGGTGCTGTGAATCGCGGTGCGCCCGCAGGTAGTCAGATAAGCGGCTCATCCCAATCGAGGGTGTAGTCGCGGTCTGGAAGTCGCCCGGCTTTGAGTAGTGGCCTAGCGATAGTTGATGAGGTTTCGGAACCCATGCGCGGAAGTCACAGAGGTGTTCGAGTCATCTGTTGATCGCCTTGGCCGGGGCGTCGTAGGTGCCGGGCGGTCACGCTATTAGCATACTGATGCTCAGCTCGGGAGGCCCTGCTCACCATGAGTTTGTTACTTACCCTACCGGTAGGTAGAGTTGTCGATATGAGTACTACTGCACCTGCCCACCGACCGCCGGCGCGAGCCGGCGTTCTCGCCAGCACTCTTGCGTTGGCCCGCACTGGCGCCTCTGTCTCCCTGGTGTCCGCAGCTCGCGCTGCAGGAATCACTAAGGCTGGCCTGATGTACCACTTCCCAACCAAGGAAGCACTGATGACCGCCGTCGTCGACCACCTCCTCGACGGCTACGAGCGGGATCTGGCCGCCCGCCTGACTACCACCAACTCAAACGTACCCACGATCAGCGAACGCCTCGCCGCCTACGTTGACTGGGCTTGCGACGGGCCGTTCGACTACGGCGACCTGGTCATGTTGACCGACCCCCGCCTGCGCGAGCCGCTCACCGAGCGATGGAACAGCCGCATGGGGGCCTGGGTCGACGTCCCCGAGACCCTTCCGGCCGACCAGCGGGCCCGCCTCCACGGCGTCCGACTCTTGGCCGACGGCATCTGGCTCAACACCGCCGGCAACGGCATCGCCCTATCCGACGAGGACACCGACGCCATTCGAGCACTCGCACACCACCTCATCCAGGAGAACTCATGACCAAGTGGCTACTGCTCGCGGGGTCCATCCTCAGCGAGGTCACCGGTTCGCTGTCGCTGAAGGGAGCACTCGATCGACCCGTACTGTACGTGCTCGTCGCGGCTGGCTACATCGCCTCGTTCATTCTCCTCGCCCTCGTTCTGCGTCAGGGCATGGCGCTGGGCGTCGCCTACGGCATTTGGGGCGCCCTCGGTGTCGCCACCACCGCCGTGATGTCGTCGCTGATCTTCGATGAAACCCTCACCGCACTCATGGGCGTCGGCATCGTCCTCATCATTGCCGGCGTCCTCACCGTCGAACTCGGCTCCCAGCACGCGGTCAAGAACCTCGAAGAAGCCACCTGATGGCTTACCTGTTCCTCCTCGGAGCCATCATTGCCGAGGTCAGCGCTACCCTCTCGCTGCGCATGGCAGCTACCGGCGTCCGCGCCTACTACGCCGCCGTCGCCGGCGGCTACCTCCTGGCCTTCGCGTTTCTCACCCTCGCCCTTAATGAGGGCCTGGGCCTCGGTGTCGCTTACGGCATCTGGGCAGCGTCCGGAGTTGCCCTAACGGCCGTCGCGTCCAAAGCCCTCTTCAAGGAGCCGCTCACCGCGCTCATGATGGGCGGCATCGCACTCATCATCGCCGGCGTTCTTCTCGTCGAGCTCGGCGCCCTGCACTGACTGAGATCCCCATCCCCACGACGTCGTCGCTCACCACGGACCAAGGCCTTGGCAACGGGCTTCTGATGAGGTGTACTCGTTGATCGAAGCGACTCCGGCGCGACGGTGGCTAGATCGTGGTCGAGGTCTTCGGAAGATGACGTTCCACGCCTGACATCCGGAGGTCTGACGTCGTTGCCTGTCGCTACCGCTCGGGCCCGCTTCGCTCGCCCGGACCTGACAACGTTCTGCCGACTCGACGAACTCGACCTCGTCGTGACCGGCCAGCGCCTCGAGCCCGACCGCGCGGTGCTCGCCTGCAGAGTCCTGACCCCGGACGAGTGGTGTCGACGCTGCGGCGCCGAAGGCGCTGCTCGGGACACCGTGATCCGTCGGCTCGCGCACGAGCCGCTGGGGTGGCGACCGACGGTGTTGGAGGTCGCGGTGCGTCGCTACCGCTGCACCGGCTGCGGGCACGTGTGGCGCCAAGACACCACCCGTGCGGCCGAGCCGCGGTCGAAGCTCTCGCGCCGTGGGCTGCGGTGGGCGCTCGAAGCGCTGGTCGTGCAGCACCTCACCGTCACCCGGATCGCCGAGGGACTCGACGTCGCCTGGGACACCGCCAACGACGCCGTGCTTGCTGAAGGCCGACGTGTTCTCATCGACGACCCGGCCCGCTTCGACGGCGTGAGGGTCATCGGCGTCGATGAGCACGTCTGGAGGCACACCAGGCGCGGCGACAGGTACGTCACCGTGATCATCGACCTGACCCCGGTACGCGACAAGACCGGCCCCGCCAGGCTGCTGGACATGGTCGAGGGTCGCTCGAAGGAGGCCTTCAAGACCTGGCTCGCCGTCCGACCCGACACCTGGCGCGACGGGATCGAGGTCGTCGCGATGGACGGGTTCACCGGCTTCAAGACCGCCGCCGCCGAGGAGCTCCCCGACGCGGTGGCGGTCATGGATCCGTTCCACGTCGTCCGCCTCGCCGGGGACGCGCTCGACCGGTGCCGGCGCCGGGTGCAGCAGGCCATCCACGGCCACCGCGGGATGAAGGGCGACCCGCTGTATGCCGCGCGGCGGACCCTGCACACCGGCGCCGAGCTGCTGACCGACAAGCAGGCCGCTCGACTCCGCACGTTGTTCGGGGCCGAGGAGCATGTCGAGGTCGAGGCGACCTGGGGGATCTACCAGCGGATGATCGCCGCCTACCGCCACGAAGACCGCCACCACGGCCGCGAGCTCATGGCCAACCTGATTGCCTCGATCAGCAGCGGTGTCCCGAGGGCGCTGGTCGAACTCACCACACTCGGCCGGACGTTGAGGAAGCGCGCCGACGACGTGCTCGCCTACTTCGACCGCCCCGGCACGTCCAACGGTCCGACCGAGGCGATCAACGGCCGCCTCGAACACCTCCGCGGCAGTGCTCTTGGGTTCCGCAACCTCACCAACTACATCGCCAGGTCGCTGCTCGAAACCGGCGGATTCAGACCCCAACTACACCCTGGATTGTGAAGAGCCGCTATGTGCCGCGCGCGATCGTCAACCGCGACACCCGCGGCTTCATCAAGGTCGTCGCCGACGCCGACACCGGCCAGATCCTCGGAATCACCGCGGTCACCAAGGACGCCGGCGAGCTCGCCGCAGCCGGCGTGTGGATCCTCCAGGCAGGCATGATCATCGAACAGGTCGCCCACTCCTGGGCGCCCTACCTGACCATGGCCGAAGGCATCAGGATCGCCGCCCAGTCCTTTACCACCGACGTCTCCAAGCTCTCCTGCTGCGCCTGACCCGCCGACGCAACCTGACACCCAAGAAGGACGACACCCGTGACAGAGTGACAGCCGGCCTCATCAACAGCTGACCACCCGGGAGAACGGATTTCGAGCTCGCCTCTGTGAGTCCGTTGCTCCGACTGCTCCCAAGTGGCAAGCCAGTCGAGATCATCACAGGGCCCTTGAGCCCGCCCTCGCCGGTGACCAGGTACCCGATCGGGCCGCCGCCGCCGTGCCGACAGCGAGTACGAGTCCGAGGACATGACTTCCCGCTCCTCGTGCTGCGACCAGGTAAGCGGGTTCGGCCAGGTGAGGCGCCCGGGTGAGCGTCTTTCGGCCCCGGCCGCCATGAGACCGGCGCCTGCTCGTGGTCCCGGGACTTGCTAGTGGATGAAGTCTGGCCGCCCGACGTGCAGCGGTTCGCCGCCCATCGCGCTGCAGCTGACCGCTGATCGCCCAACATCGAGAGCCTCGCCTCGAGTGGCCAACATGGTCGACGAGGCAGGCGCATTCGTCGACCCGGTCGAGGGTGTAGTCATGAAGTGACAGAGGCAACTCCGGTTGGCAACCGTCTCCTGGCGTTGGCTGTCTCTTCAGCGGCGGGCCACTCAAGGACAAGCTGTCATCGGCATTATGCACGTGATGGTCGGGGCGGGGGTTCATGAGGCTTCGCTTTCGGTGATGGTGGCCAGGAGGGCTCGGT
>Ga0102832_1000481_pt1 | contig 62738 bp, 59 predicted proteins | sample EBPBio282013_DNA_FD_88942 | JGI IMG/M metagenome (GOLD analysis project Ga0102832, IMG submission 88942) | Wastewater treatment Type I Accumulibacter community from EBPR Bioreactor in Madison, WI, USA - Reactor 2_5/28/2013_ DNA (Illumina Assembly) | ecosystem: Engineered > Bioreactor > EBPR >...
CTCAAGCTCGCCATCGACGCCGCGCGCGCCAAGGCCAGCGTGGGCGAGATCTCCGACGCGCTGGAGAAGGTGTTCGGCCGCTACACCGCCAACATCCGTACGATCTCCGGTGTGTACAACTCCGAGTCCGGTTCCACCGAGGCCGTGGCCAGGGCCCGCGCCCTGGTGGACGAGTTCGAGAAGGTCGAGGGACGCCGTCCCCGCATCCTGGTCGCCAAGATGGGCCAGGACGGGCACGACCGCGGCCAGAAGGTGATCTCGACGGCTTTCGCCGACCTCGGCTTCACCGTCGACGTCGGCCCGCTGTTCCAGACCCCGGAGGAGACCGCCCGCCAGGCGGTGGAGTCCGACGTCCACGTGGTCGGCGTCTCCTCGCTGGCCGCCGGCCACCTCACGCTGGTGCCGGCGCTGCGCAAGGCGCTGGACGACCTCGGCCGCCCGGACATGATGATCGTGGTCGGCGGGGTCATCCCGCCGCAGGACTTCGACGAGCTTTACGCCGCCGGGGCCGACGCGATCTACCCGCCCGGCACCGTCATCCCGGAGTCGGCGATCGAGCTGCTCGCGAAGCTGCGCGAGCGCCTCGACGCTGCGTGACCAGCAGCTAGACGGGCCGAGCCTGCCGGAGTCCCGGCAGGCTCGACCCTTCTCCCCGGAACGCTGGTGGGTCCCGTCCGGACCGCCGGCGTGGAATGAGGAAGCGCAATGAGTGAGGAACGGCCGCCACTGTGGCTGGAGTCCGACCCGACACCGGGTCGCCAGTACGGGGACACCGCGCCGCCGCGTCGTGACCCGGCGCTGGTGCGCCGTCCGAACCTCGATCCCGAGCTGCTCGCCGACCAGGTGCTCTCCGGCCAGCGCGGCGGCATCGCCCGGGCGATCACGCTGGTGGAGTCCAGCAAGCCCTCCCACCACGCCGTCGCTGCCGACCTGCTGCGCATCCTGCGCCCGCACACCGGCGGGGCGGTGCGCGTCGGCATCACCGGCGTCCCCGGCGCGGGCAAGTCGACGTTCATCGACGCCCTCGGCCGGCGGCTCATCGACCAGGGCCACCGGATCGCCGTGCTGGCCGTCGACCCGACGTCGGCGAAGACCGGCGGCTCGATCCTGGGTGACCGGACGCGGATGGGCGAGCTCGCGCAGAGCGAGCGGGCCTTCATCCGTCCCTCCCCTGCGGGCAGCCACCTCGGCGGCGTGGCCCGCACCACGCGGGAGTCGATGCTGGTGCTCGAGGCTGCGGGCTACGACGTCGTGCTGGTGGAGACTGTCGGCGTCGGCCAGTCCGAGGTGGCCGTCTCCGGCATGGTGGACACCTTCCTGCTGATCACCCTGGCGCGCGCGGGCGACCAGCTGCAGGGGATCAAGCGGGGCATCCTCGAGATGGCCGACGTGATCACCGTGAACAAGGCCGACGGCGAGCACGAGGGCGAGGCCCGGGTCACCGCGCGCGAGCTCTCGATCGCGATGAAGCTGATCAACTCCGACCCGAAGGCGCCGCGACCGCCGGTGCTCACCTCGAGTTCCCTCACCGGCAAGGGGCTGGACGGGGTGTGGCAGGCGATCCTCGCCCACCGCGCAGCCCTGGAGGAGGCCGGCGAGCTCGACGCGCGCCGGGCCCGCCAGCAGCGGGAGTGGCTGTGGGCGCTGGTGCGGGGCGAGCTGGAGGACGCGCTGCGCGCCTCACCGGGGGTGAGTGCGATCCGCGCCGGCCTCGAGGCGGACGTGGAGAGCGGCGAGCTGTCGGCCCTCGAGGCCTCCGACGCCATCCTCCGCGCGTTCGCCGTGGACGCGCCGGGGCTCTGGCCGCCCCACCGCAGGCACTGAGGGCTGGCCCGGCTCGGGCTAGGGCTCCCGCGCTGGCGGGTCGATCCGTCCCGACCCCGCTACACGACCACCAGGTCGAAGTCGCCGACGCCCCGCAACACGTCGGCGTAGTGGGCGCGCTGGGCTGCGGTCGGCTCGCGCAACGGCACGGGAGAGGGACGCACGCCGTGGTGGCGGAACCCGATCACCTTCACCCTCATCCGCGGATCGACGGACGCCAGCCACGCCCCGGTGCGCTCGAGGACGTCGTCGTCGTCGTTCACGCCGGCCAGCATCAGCAGCCGCACCTCGAACAGCTTCCCGCGCGCGGCGAGCAGGCGGATCGAGTCGAGCACGCGGGCGTTGGACGCGCCGGCGATCCGCCGGTGGAGGTCGTCGTCGAGGCACTTGAGGTCGATCATCGCGGCGTCGAGCACCGGGTCGAGCAGGTCCCAGGTCGCCAGGTCGGCGTCGCCGTTGGAGTCCACGAAGCAGGTGAGCGTGGGGAAGCGGGCCTTCACCTGCGCGAACAGTGCGCGCAGGAACGCCGGCTGGGCCGTCGCCTCGCCGCCCGAGACGGTCACGCCGGCCAGGAACGGCACGGCCGGACGCAGGCGCTCGACCAGGTCGGCGACCTCCAGCGTGCGGGCCTTCGGGGTGGAGTCGTACTCGCAGACGTCCAGGCAGGTGTCCCCGCCGGTGCAGGTCGCGGCGTCCCAGACGACCTTGCCCGCCCGGTCGACCGACAGCGCCCCCGACGGGCAGGACGCGACGCAGTCGCCGCAGTCGATGCAGGGGTTGATCGTGTACGGGTTGTGGCAGGCCAGGCAGTCGAAGGTGCACCCCTGGAGGAACACCACGAACCGGTTGCCCGGGCCGTCCACCGCGGAGAACTCGATGACGTCGGTGACCAGCCCGGTGCCTGCGCCCGTCGTCACCCCCGGGGGTTGAGCTCTGCAGCGATCACGCGCTTGACCGCGCGGGTGGTCACCGTGTGGTTGATCTCCGCGGTGGCGGCCAGGTAGTCGCTGGAGTGGCGGGCACCGTGCTCCTCGACGCCCACCAGGTCGGACTTGCGGACGAGGTAGCCGGTGATCCGGATGAACTCGTTGGAGTCGAGGTTGAACGTGAAGTCGCGCATGCCGACCTCGAGGGCACCCCGGATGACGTTGACCATGGCCTGCGGGTTGGCCGTCACGGTCTCGTCGACGTGGAAGATGTCGGAGATTCCGGCGGGGAACAGCGCGTGGTGCGGCGCGCAGGCCGCGATGTGCTCCCGCAGCCCGGGCTCGTCGCCGATCGGGATCCGGGTGCCGGCGGTGGTGTCCAGGTCGAGGTCGATGCCGCTCTGGCTGTGCAGGTAGGCGAAGCCGTTCCCGCCGCCGCAGTAGGGCAGGGGACGAGCGGCGACGAGGTCGGAGATCCGGCGCGTGATCGTCCAGGCCGCGACGTTCGCCCGCTCGTCGTGCCCGTAGCGGGCGTCGGTGCCCTCGCGGGCCATCAGCTCGTTCACGCACTCGGCCAGCCCGAAGACGCCGAACATCAGCGAGAACCGGTCGAGGTCGACCAGTCCCTCCGTGGCCAGGAAGTTGCTCTCGAAGAACCCCTGGTCCTCCACCAGCGAGCGGATCCGCGCCTCGCCCAGCTCGCAGGTCAGCTCGACCCAGTGCGGCAGGGACTCCGCGCAGAACGCGTCCAGCCCGCCCGCGTGCCGGGCCACGGCCTCCTTCAGGTTCAGCCGGACGAGGCTGTGCGCGCCGCCGCGGGTCTTCAGGGAGTTGTAGCAGCTGACGACCGCGTAGTCGGTGCCGTGGTCGGCGACCATCATCGGGTGGTTCACGAAGTGGGGCTTGCCGGTGACGAACACCGTGCGGACCGCGTCCTCGATGAGGTCGTCCGGGGTCAGCTCCGGGTCCACCTTGAGCGTGAGGTTGGGCACGACCTGGCGCAGCGACCGCTCGACGCGCCAGATGGAGCGGACCACCCGGGAGTCGCCCGGGCCGACGTTGGCGTGCACGAACGCGTCGGGCAGCAGGCGGTCCAGCTGGATCCAGAAGCGGCGCAGCTTCGCGTCCAGCTCCGCGTCCGGCAGGTCGGCGGGGACGAACGGCTCGAGCAGCGCGTCCAGGTCGCCCAGGTGCACGGGGTAGGTGGTGACCGACGGCACCTGGCTGTAGAGGATGGTGAGGAACGACAGGGCGTCGTCCAGCGTCGTCGGCGGCTCGAGTTCGAGGTGTGCGACGCCGTTGCGCAGCGCCTTGGCGTAGTCGGGCAGCACGTAGCGGGGGGTGATCGGGCGGTTGCCCTCGTACATGTCGCAGATCACCCGCGCCTCGAGCGCCTCCGCGCAGAGCGGCGAAAGGGGCGGGTAGTCCAGGGCGTTCCCGGCGAGGGAGGCGAGCCGGCGCAGCTTCTGGTCGTAGCCGAGCGCGCGGCTGGTCACGAGGTTCTCCGCCTCGGCGCGGAAGGTGTCCATCTCCACCACCCCATGCTATCGCCGGGAGCGGTTGCTTACTTTTCGATAACGGTTCGTCACAGGTCTCGCCGTCGTGGCAGAGCGCCGCCTCCGGGAGCACTAGAGTCACCAAATGGGTCGCCATCTAGCGACCCGGGAAATTCCAAAAGGAGACACCGTGCGACAGGTGATGAAGATCGTCATCGCGGCAACCGCCGCGGCCACCCTGACTCTCACAGCGTGCAGCAGCGGCGGCGCGGCAACCCCGTCCGCCAGCGGCTCCGCGAGTTCTGAGGCCCCCAAGATCAAGGTGGGTATGGCCTACGACGTGGGCGGGCGTGGGGACCAGTCCTTCAACGACTCCGCCGCCGCGGGCCTGGACAAGGCCGCCGCGGAGTTCGGCGTGGAGACCAAGGAGGCTGCGGCCACCAACGGTGAGGCCGAGTCGGCTCGCGAGGAGCGCCTCAACCAGCTGATCGACGCCGGCTACAACAACATCGTCGCCGTGGGCTTCGCCTACGCCGGTGCTGTCGGCAAGGTCGCCAAGGAGAACCCGGATGCCAAGTTCGCGATCGTCGACGACGCGTCCGAGGCCTCGACCGGCGCCAACATCATGAACATCACGTTCGCCGAGAACGAGGGTTCGTTCCTCGTCGGTGCCGCCGCGGCGCTGAAGTCTGAGTCCGGCCACATCGGTTTTGTGGGCGGCGTCGAGACCGACCTGATCAAGAAGTTCGAGGCGGGCTACGTGGCGGGAGCCAAGGCCGCCAAGTCGACCATCAAGATCGACTCCAAGTACCTCACCCAGCCGCCGGACTTCTCCGGCTTCGGCGACGTCGCCAAGGGCAAGGCTGCCGCTGAGGGCATGTACCAGAACGGCGCGGACGTGGTCTACCACGCAGCCGGCGGTTCCGGTGGTGGCGTGTTCACCGCGGCCAAGGCGGCCGACAAGTGGGCCATCGGCGTCGACTCCGACCAGGCCAAGACCGCTGCCGAGGACGTCCGTGACGTCATCATGACCTCCATGATCAAGCGTGTGGACGTGGGCGTCTACACCTTCATCAAGTCGATCAAGGATGGTTCGTTCAAGGCCGGCAACACCGTGTTCGACCTGAAGGCCGATGGCGTCGGCTACTCCACCACCGGTGGCAACATTGACGACATCAAGGACCAGCTCGAGGCTTACAAGGCTGACATCATCGCCGGCAAGATCGCCGTGCCCGTGAAGTGATCTGAGCCCCACCAGAGGCTGAACACCACGTCGGCCCGGGTCGCACCCACAGGTGTGGCCCGGGCCGACCCTTTTCCCACTAGAGTGCCGGGAGTCGGACGTGAGGGGTCGCCCCGCCTCCCCGTCCCACCGGGAAGCGACGAGGAGCGTACGCATGTCCACTGACGTGGAGTTCGAGCAACAACCTCCGGCGGCCGGTGCCGCGCTGGCCGTCGAGCTGAAGGGGATCACCAAGCGGTTCCCCGGCGTGGTGGCCAACCGCGACATCGCCCTCAGCGTCCGCAAGGGCACCATCCACGCCATCGTGGGCGAGAACGGTGCCGGCAAGTCGACGCTGATGAAGATCCTCTACGGCGTGCAGCAGCCGGACGAGGGCACGATCGCGATCAACGGCGAGCACGTCGTGCTCAAGAGCCCCACGGAGGCGATCCGCACGGGCATCGGCATGGTGTTCCAGCACTTCATGCTGGCCGACAACCTGACCGTGCTCGAGAACGTGGTCCTGGGCGCGGAGAAGCTGCACGGCATCGGCGACGCCGCCCGGGAGACCATCCGGCGCATCTCCGCCGACTACGGCCTGCGCGTGGAGCCCGATTCCCTGGTGGCCGACCTCGGCGTCGGCGACCGGCAGCGGATCGAGATCCTCAAGGTCCTCTATCGCGGCGCGCGGATCCTGATTCTCGACGAGCCCACCGCCGTGCTCGTGCCGCAGGAGGTCACCGAGCTGTTCGACCACCTGCGCGAGCTCAAGGCCGAGGGCCTCACCGTGATCTTCATCTCCCACAAGCTCGACGAGGTGCTCTCGGTCGCCGACGACATCACCGTCATCCGCCGTGGCACCACGGTCGCAGCGGTCGACCCGACGCAGGTCACCGCGCGCCAGCTGGCCGAGCTGATGGTCGGCTCCGAGCTGCCCTCGCCGCAGACGGAGGAGTCCACCGTCACCGACACCGTGGTGCTGCGGCTGGACGGCGTCGAGCTGGCCGGGGCGGGCAACGCCAAGCTGCTGGACGGGATCACCCTCGACATCCACGCCGGCGAGATCGTCGGCATCGCCGGCGTCGAGGGCAACGGCCAGGCCGAACTGGTCGAGGTGGTCATGGGCATGCGGCGTCCCACGGCGGGACGGGTGTTCCTCTCCGACACTGACATCACCGAGGCCGGCGTGCGGGAGATCCGCGAGGCCGGTGTCGGCTACATCCCCGAGGACCGCCACCGGCACGGCCTGCTGCTCGAGGCCCCGCTGTGGGAGAACATGATCCTCGGCCACCAGACCCAGGCGCCGAACGTGAAGGGCGCCCTGATCGACGCCCGGGCGGCGAAGGCCGACACCGAGCGGGTCGTCCGCGACTTCGACGTGCGCACCCCGTCCATCCTGGTGACCGCCGCCTCGCTGTCCGGCGGCAACCAGCAGAAGCTGATCGTCGGGCGCGAGATGAGCCACAAGCCGCGTGTCCTGCTCGCCGCCCACCCCACCCGCGGCGTCGACGTCGGCGCGCAGGCCGCGATCTGGGACCTGATCAAGTCGGCCCGGAGGGACGGCCTCGGCGTGCTGCTGATCTCGGCCGACCTTGAGGAGCTCGTCGGGCTCTCCGACACCATCCGGGTCATCCTGCGCGGCCGGCTGTCCGGTGAGTTCGACCCGGACGTGGTGACCAAGGAGCAGCTCGGCTCGGCCATGACCGGCGCCGACGGCGCGGAGGGGGACCTGCGATGAAGCTCGACGTGCGCAAGCTCGGACTGGGGCTGGCGGCCCCGGTGCTGGCGATCGTGGTGGCGCTGCTGCTGACCACCCTGATCCTGCTGGCCGCCGGCGACCCGGTGCTCGCGGTGTGGCAGGTGCTGTTCAAGGCGCCCCTGCCCCGCCAGATGGTGGCGATCCTGAACGAGGCGACCGTGCTCTACCTGTCCGCGGTGGCGGTGGCGATCGGGTTCAAGATGAACCTGTTCAACATCGGCGTCGACGGCCAGTACCGGATCGCATCCTTCGCCGCGGCGGTCTTCGCTGGGGCGCACTTCCTGCCCGGCTGGCTGAACATCATCGTCTCGATCATCGTGGCCATGGTGACCGGTGCCGTCTGGGCCGGCATCGCCGGCCTGTTGAAGGTCGGACGCGGTGTGTCCGAGGTCATCGCCACGATCATGCTGAACTACATCGCCACCTACCTGGTCGCCTTCATGCTGAAGAGCGCCGCGGTGAAGGTGGAGGGCTCCAACGCCACCAGTACCCGGGTGCTGGCGGAGGACTCCCGCGTCCCCGGGATCAACCTCGAGGCGTTGCTGGGCACCGGGCGCGAGGTCTACGGCCTGGTGTTCCTCTCGATCGCGATCGGCGTCGCGTTCTGGTTCGTGCTGAACAAGACCAGGTTCGGTTTCGACCTGCGCGCGACCGGCCAGTCCGAGACCGCCGCCGTGGCCAGTGGCGTGAACGTGAAGCGGATGGTCGTGATCTCGATGCTGCTGTCCGGAGCGGTGGCCGGCCTGGTCGGCATGCCGCTGCTCTTCGGGCAGGACTTCGCCTACGGCGACACCGTGCAGGCGGGCCTCGGCTTCGCCGGCATCTCGGTGGCGCTGCTCGGGCGCAACAACCCGATCGGCATGGGCGTGGCCGCGCTGCTGTGGGGCTACCTCAACCAGCTGAGCAACGGCCTCCAGATCGGCGCCGGCGTCTCCGACAAGCTCGTCCTCATCATCCAGGGCATCATCGTGCTCTCGGTCGTCGTGGCCTACGAGGTCGTGCGCCGGGCCGGGCTGCGCATGGAGCAACGCCGGGTGGCCCGTGAACTCGCCGCCCAGGCCCCCACCCAGGTGAAGGAGGTGGCGGCATGAGCGCCACGGCGACCCAGCCGCTCCAGGCGGCACTGCCCACGGGGCGTCCCCGCTGGTACTGGCCGGCGCTGATCGGTGGGGCGATCGTCGTGATCGCCACCGTCCGGGTGCTCACCGGCGCCAACGACATCGACTCCTCCGGCGCGCTCGCCGCGGCGATCGGGCTGGCCATGCCGCTCGCCCTGGCCGGCCTCGGCGGCCTGTGGTCCGAGCGCTCGGGCGTGGTCAACATCGGCCTCGAGGGCATGATGATCCTCGGCACCTGGGGTGCCGCCTTCTTCGGGTTCCACTACGGGCCCTGGGCGGGCATCCTCGGCGCGGTGATGATGGGGGTCCTCGGCGGCGCCGTGCACGCCCTGGCCACGGTCATCTTCGGCGTCGACCACATCGTGTCCGGCGTCGCGGTGAACCTGCTGGGCCTGGGCGCGGGCTCCTACCTCGCCGTTCGCACCTTCTCCGGGCTGCCCGGCGGAGGCCCCACCCAGTCGCCGCCGCTGGACCAGCTGCCGTTCCTGTCCATCCCCGGGCTGGGCGACGCCCTGCTCCAGCTGGAGCAGTCGCGGACGTGGCTGGTGGCGGACCTGGCCGGCATCCTGCGCGCGGTGACCACCAACGTGAACGTCCTCACGGTGATCTCTGTCGGGCTGCTCGTGCTGACGTGGTGGCTGCTGTGGCGCACGCCCTTCGGCCTGCGGCTGCGGTCCTGCGGCGAGGCGCCGCAGGCGGCGGAGACCCTGGGCGTCAACGTGCTGCGCTACAAGTTCCTCGCCGTGCTGGTCTCCGGCGGCCTGGCCGGCCTGGCCGGCGGGTTCCTGGTGCTGGTGGCGTCCAACCTCTACCGCGAGGGCCAGACCGGTGGACGCGGCTACATCGGCCTCGCCGCGATGATCTTCGGCAACTGGCGCCCCGGCGGCCTGGCCGCCGGCGCGATGCTCTTCGGCTATGCGGACGCGATCCAGCTGCGCGGCCGGGGCGACGTGATCCACGCCTACCTGCTGCCGATCGGCCTGCTGCTGCTCGGCTGGGCGATCTGGCAGTACATCCGCCACCGCCACGGCCAGCCGATCCTCGGCCTGTGGCGCATCGCCCTCGCGCTCGGTGTGCTCGCCTGGTACGCGCTCACCGACGAGGTGCCGGCGGAGTTCACCAACATGACGCCGTACATCGCGACCCTGCTGGTGCTGGCCTTCTCGGCGCAGAGGCTGCGAATGCCCGCGGCGGACGGACAGGTCTACCGGAAGGGCGAGGGCCATTAGCGTCGGCGTCGACTGGGACGGCCTGCGGGCCCGCGCCGCGGCGATGCTCGAGCGCGCGTACGTGCCGTACTCCCGGTTCCCGGTGGGTGCCGCCGCGCTGGTGGACGACGGCCGCGTCGTCACCGGGTGCAACGTCGAGAACGCCGCCTACGGCGTGGCGCTGTGCGCGGAGTGCGGCCTTGTGTCCGAGCTCGTGGCGACCGGCGGCGGCCGGCTGGTGGCCTTCACCTGCGCGAACGCGCTGGGGGAGCGCCTGATGCCCTGCGGCCGGTGCCGCCAGCTCCTGTGGGAGCACGGGGGGCCGGCCCTGCTGGTGGACACCCCCGCCGGCGTGCTGACGATGGACCAGGTGCTGCCGCAGGCGTTCGGCCCCGAGCAGATCACCCACGTGACCGGGGAGGACCTGTAGTGGGGGTGCCGATCGAGGTCTGCCGGGCGATGCCGAAGGTCGCCCTGCACGACCACCTGGACGGTGGGCTGCGCCCGGCGACGATCCTCGAGGAGGCCCGGGCGATCGGGCACCCGCTGCCGGCCGACTCCCCGGAGGCGCTCGCCGACTGGTTCTACGACGCGGCCGACTCCGGCTCCCTCGAGCGGTACCTGGAGACCTTCACCCACACCATCGCGGTGATGCAGACCGCGGACCAGCTCCGGCGGGTGGCGCGCGAGTTCGTCGAGGACCAGGCCACGGACGGCGTCGTGTACGCCGAGGCCCGCTGGGCACCCGAGCAGCACCTCGCCGGCGGGCTGAGCCTGTCCGCGGCGGTCGAGGCCGTGCGCGACGGCTTGGCCGAGGGCATGGCCGCGTGCGCCGACGCGGGGCGTCCCGTGGTCGCCCGGCAGATCCTCACCTCGATGCGGCACGCCACCCCGAGCACCGACATCGCCGAGCTGGCCGTGGCCTACCGGCACGACTCGGTCTGCGGTTTCGACATCGCCGGCGCGGAGGACGGCTTCCCGCCCAGCCGCTTCGCCGCGGCGTTCGACTACCTCAAGCGCCGCAACATGGAGTTCACCATCCACGCCGGAGAGGCGTTCGGGCTGCCGTCGATCTGGGAGGCCGTGCAGCTGTGCGGCGCGTCCCGGCTCGGGCACGGCGTCCGGCTGGTGGAGGACATCGCCGCGGACGGCACGCTGGGAGAACTGGCCGGATACGTGCGCGACCGCCGGATCGCCCTCGAGGTGTGCCCGTCCTCGAACCTCCAGACCGGCATCTGCGACACCATCGCCGAGCACCCGTTCGGGCTGCTCGCCCGGCTGCGCTTCCGCGTGACGGTGAGCTGCGACAACCGGTTGATGAGCCGCACCACGCTGAGCCGGGAGTTCGCCCTGCTCAGCGAGGCGTTCGGGTACGGCCTGGAGGACCTGCGCCGCTTCAGCCTGAACGCGGCCAAGAGCGCGTTCCTGCCCTGGGACCGGCGACTCGAGCTCATCGACCAGGTGAAGGACGGCTTCGCGGCGCTGGCCTGAGCCGGCGTGCCGGCGACCGTCCGGCCGTCCGGGTTCAGTAGGTGACCAGGCCCCGGTCGCGGAAGATCGCGCGCGTGGTGGCCAGCTGCTCCGGCGTGGGCTGCGGCGTCGCGGCCAGCGCGTAGTCCAGGTCGAGCTCGGCCCACTTGTCGCGGCCCAGCTGGTGGAACGGCAGCACCTCCACCCGGCTCACCGTGCCCAGGGACGCCGCGTAGTCGGCGACCGGGGAGATCGTGGACGGGTCGTCGGTGAGCCCGGGCACCAGCACGTAGCGGACCCACGTCTCGATCCCGGCAGCGGCGAGCCGGCGTCCGAACGCCAGCGTCGGCGCGAGCGCCCGTCCGGTCACCCTGCGGTAGGTGTCCTCGTCGCCGGCCTTCACGTCCAGCAGGACGAGGTCGACGTCGGCGAGCATCGCGTCGTCGGCGTTGCCGCCCAGGAAGCCGGAGGTGTCGATCGCGGTGTGCACGCCCAGTTCCTTCGCGCCCCGCAGCACCCGGCGCGCGAAGGCGGGCTGCGCGAGCACCTCGCCGCCGGAGAGGGTGATGCCGCCGCCGCTCGCCCGGAACACCCCGCGGTAGCGGCGGATCCGGGCCAGCAGGTCGTCCGCGCGGACCGGCAGGCCACGGTTGGCGTTCATCGTGTCGGGGTTGTGGCAGTACAGGCAGCGCAGCGGGCAGCCGGCGAGGAAGGTGGTCATGCGGGTGCCGGGGCCGTCCACGGCGGTGACCAGCTCCCAGGAGTGCACCGACCCGACCTCCCCGCTGCGCTGGGCGCGCAGCAGCCCGGCACGGTCGAGGCCGGTGGCCACCGGGATGCCGCCCAGCATCGGGGCCCGCGCCGGCACAGCGGGGGAGAGCGCCCCGGGCTCATACCCCGGGGCGACCTCCACCGACGTCAGGGCCACGCTCAGACAGCCTCGTGGAACGTGCGCGACAGCACGTCCAGCTGCTGCTCCCGGGTGAGCTTGGTGAAGTTCACCGCATACCCGGACACCCGGATGGTGAGCTGCGGGTAGTTGTCGGGGTTCGCCATCGCGTCGAGCAGCGTCTCCCGGTTCAGCACGTTGATGTTCGCGTGGTAGAGCCCCTCGCCGAAGCCGCCGTCGAGGATGCCGACGAGGTTGGCCACCCGCTCCGCCTCGGTGCGCCCGAGGGCGTCCGGGGTGATCGTGTTCGTCAGCGAGATGCCGTCGAGCGCGTCGTCGTAGGAGAGCTTGCCGACACTGAGCATCGAGGCGAGCATGCCGTGGGTGTCGCGGCCGTTCTCCGGGTTGGCTCCCGGAGCGAACGGCGTCCCCGCGGCGTGCCCGCAGGGGAAGGCGCCGGTGGCCTTGCCGTAGACGACGTTCGAGGTGATGGTCAGCACCGACTGGGTGGGCACGGCGTCGCGGTACATCCGGATCCTGCGGATCTTGTCCATCACGGTCGAGACCACGAGCGAGGCCAGCTCGTCTGCCCGGTCGTCGTCGTTGCCGTACATCGGGAACTCGCCCTCGGTGAGGTAGTCCACGACCAGGCCGGAGTCGTCGCGGACGGGCGTGACCGTGGCGTACCGGATCGCCGACAGGGAGTCGGCCACGATCGACAGGCCGGCGATGCCGCAGCCCATCGTGCGCACGATCTCGTCGTCGTGCAGGGCCATCTCCATCGCCTCGTAGGCGTACTTGTCGTGGCTGTAGTGGATGATGTTCAGCGCCTCGACGTAGGTCTCGACAGCCCAGGTGAGCATCTCGTCGTACTTCGCCCACACGGTGTCGAAGTCGAGCGGGCCGTCGCCCTCGATGCCGGCGAGGCCGGGTACCACGAGCCGCCCGGACATCTCGTCACGACCGCCGTTGATGGCGTACAGCAGCGTCTTGGCCGCGTTGAGCCGTGCGCCGAAGAACTGCATCTGCTTGCCGATGGCCATCGGGGAGACGCAGCACGCGATCGCGGTGTCGTCGCCCCAGTGGCAGCGGATCTCCGCGTCCGACTCGTACTGGACCGCCGAGGTCTCGATCGAGATCTGCGCGCAGAAGTCCTTGTAGCCGGCCGGCAGCGCGGCGTCCCAGTAGATCGTGATGTTCGGCTCGGGGGCCGGGCCGAGGTTGCGCAGCGTCTGGAGCAGGCGGAAAGACGTCTTCGTCACCAACGTCCGGCCGTCGTCGGCGAAGCCGCCGTCGGTCCAGGTGGCCCAGTACGGGTCGCCGGAGAAGATCTGGTCGTAGTCGATCGTGCGCAGGAAGCGGACGATGCGCAGCTTGGTGACCAGCGCGTCGATGACCTCCTGGGCGCCGGACTCGGTGATCATGCCCGCGGCGAGGTCGCGCTCGGCGTAGATGTCGAAGAACCCGGACAGGCGCCCGATGCTCATCGCGGCGCCGTCCTGGCTCTTCACGGAGGCGAGGTAGGCGAAGTAGGTCCACTGGACGGCCTCGACGAAGGTCGTCGCCGGGCGGGCGAGGTCGAAGCCGTACTCCTAGCCGAGGTTCTTCAGCTTCTTCAGCGCCTTGATCTGCTCGGCGTGTTCCTCACGGTAGCGGGCCCAGTTCTCGCTGAACGGCTGGTCGACGATGGAGTCCATGTCGGCCTTCTTGGCCTCGATCAGCCGGTCGACGCCGTACAGCGCGACCCGGCGGTAGTCGCCGATGATCCGGCCGCGGCCGTAGGCGTCCGGCAGGCCGGTGACCAGGTGCGCGCTCCGCGCGGCCCGGATGCGGGGGGTGTAGATGTCGAAGACGGCCTCGTTGTGCGTCTTGCGGTAGCGGGTGAAGATCTCCTTGATCTTCGGGTCGGGGGTGAGCCCGGCCTCGGTGATCGCGGTTTCGACCATCCGCCAGCCGCCGGCCGGCATCATCGGCCGCTTCAGCGGGGTGTCGGTCTGGAGGCCGACGACCAGGTTGTCCTCGTCGCAGATGTAGCCGGCCGGGAACGCGTCCACGTCGGCGGGGATGCGGGTCTCGACGTCGTAGACGCGCTTCGCGCGCTCCACGCTGAGGTAGTCGCGCTGGAGCGTCTCCCAGACGGTGAGGGTGCGGGCGGTCGGCCCGGCGAGGAAGGCGGCGTCCCCGGTGTAGGGGGTGAAGTTGGAGAGGATGAAGTCACGCACGTCGATGCGGTCGGTCCACGGCCCGGTGGTGAAGCCCTCCCAGGCGTCGTCGCGGTAGAGCGGGGTTCGTTCCTCGACCTCGGCGGTCATCGGTCTCCTTCAGGGCGCGGGCGGGTGACGCCTGCTCGTCGTTGGGGAATTCGGTGCGCCGCGGCGTCGGGGTACGTGCCACGGGCGGGGCGGGGGTTGCCTGCCGACACCCAGACCAATTGAAATTGCGTACCTGGTCTGACCAATTGCGCGTCCATGAGACGGCAGGCCGCGCGCCGAGCCCACCCGCCATCGCGCGCGGGCGTGCCGACCGCCGGTGGCTCACTTCACGAGCGACGCCTTGACCTTCCAGGTGTTGCAGGCGCCGATGGTGGAGGCGTCGAGACCACGACGTCCCCAGTAGCGCTCGGCCTTCACCGAGCCGTGGCCCTTGGCGTCGCTGGTGTAGCTGAACTGGTACTCCGCGTCCGACCGGTCGAGGCTGTCGAACCCCAGGTCGGAGTGGGTCAGCTGGTAATGGGCCATGCAGTGGGCCTGCAGCTCCACGCGGCGGGTGGTCACCGCCCGGCTCTCGTCCAGCGCGTCCTCCGCGGAGAAGATGCCGGCCAGCTCCTGCACGTGGTGGGCGTACTCGTGCATCACGAACTGCGCCACGGCCAGCCGGTAGTAGCGACCCTGCTGGTAGGAGGCGGTCGAGAAGTACAGCGTGCGGTCGGCGCTGCAGTACGCGGCGGGGAAGGTGTTTCCCAGCTTGCCGCACGGGGTGGAGGTGCGGACGTCGTAGAAGGCGACCTTCGGCTTGGCGAACTCGACGGCGGTCGGCGCGAGCGCCTTCTTCCAGGCCGAGTTCTCACAGGCCAGCAGGGCCTTCACCTGGGTGCGGAAGGCGGCCTTGCTGCTCGGCCTGCCCTGGCTCGGGCACTTCGCCGGCACCTTCACCGTGTAGATCGGGTTCTTCTTCAGCACTGCCACGGGGTCGCTCGGCATCGTCGGGGTGGGCTCGGCCGTCGGCGAGCCGGGCGTGGGGCTCGCCGAAGCGGACGGCGGCACCGGCGAGGCCGTGCCCCCCGGACGGCGACCCGGCACCTCGAGGGCCGTGAAGGACGGCACCGCCAGCGCAGCGATCAGCCCGACGACAACCACGCCGACGACGCTCAGCAGCGCCACCAGCCAGCCGCGCCCCGCCGACGGGGGTGGGTCGTACCGCCCGTCCGAGAGCGCCCGGGGCGGGGCCGCCACCCAGTGTGGTGGAGGGCCCTGCGGCGCTCCGCCCGGGGGCGGGAACCCGGCCCGGCCGGCGTACGGCTGCGTCCAGGGCGCGCCGGGAGGGGCCTGGTGGGCGTAGGGCCGGGGGGCGGTGGGCTGGCCGTATGGGTTCGGGTACGCCTGGCTCGGGTACGCCTGGCCCGGGTAGGCCTGGCCCGGATACGTCTGGCCCGGGTACGGCGGGGGCGGGTACCCCTGGAAGGGGCCGGAGGGGGGCTGTTGCCAGGAGGGGTCGGGTGCGGCGAAAGCCGGCCCCGCCGCAGCACCCGCGTACCGGTCGGGGGTGGGGAAGGCCGGAGGCGTCGCATCCGGCCCCGGAGTCGATGTCGCAGGGGTGTCCCACAGGCGCGCGGGTTCCCCGACGGGGTCCTGCTCGCTGGTCATGGGGCTCCTTCGCGGTCGGTGCCCAGCCTAGGTGTACGGACCGACCTGCGTGCTCAGGCGATCACCGTGGCGAGCGTGGCGGCGGCATCGTCGATCGCCCCGAGGGCCGAGGAGGACAGGGTGGTGTCGAGCTCGAGCTCGATCCGGACGCGACCGCCGCGGCGGGTGCGTTTCCAGGCGCCCACGTCCTCCAGATCGCACAGCACGACCCCACCGCCCGCCTCCGCGAACCGGTAGGGGTCCTCGCCGGCGGGGTGTCCGGCAGACCGCGGCCAGGGCACCTTTCGATAGCTGAGGAAGACCTCGTCGAAGGTCGAGACCAGCCAGGCCCGCTGCGCCCGGCTGGCCGGCAGGAGGGCGTCCGGGGCGTGCCACAGCTCCTGTCCGTCCACCACGAGCGGGGCGAGGTGCCCGTCGAGATCGCGAAGCGCCGTCCGCACCTCGCCGAGCGTGACGCGGGCCCAGCGCACCAGGTCCGACGGCGCGACCGGCCCGTGGCCGGTGACGAAGCGACGCACGAGCTCCGCGAGGGCCTCCCGGTGCTCCCGGGGACGGCTCGCGGGCACCACCTCCTCGACCAGGGCGTAGTGGTGCTCGGTGCTCTCGACCGGAGCGGAACAGATCAGTGCCCGGAGCTCGCCGAGCAGCAGGATGTGCCCCACCTGCTGGCCGAAGAGCGGGTCGTCCCGGTCGAGGACGCCTGCTCCCGCCAGCGCCGTGCCGAGGGCCGGACGCGGGGCGAAGCGGCGCCCGGCCAGCGCGTCGGCCACCACGGAGAGTCCGGCGTCGACCCGGGCAGCGGTGAGGGACAACTGGCGGTGGCGCGACGCCATGCCGGATTCGACCTTCGGGGAGGTGAGCGCGAGCAGCCAGCGCAGGTCCTCGGCGGCGAGGTAGTGCCACGTCGGGCGCAGCACGTGGGTGCGGACGAGCTCGCCGCGCGCGACCGCGGCCCGGACACCGGCATCTGTGCTCCCGCAGCGCAGCGCGATCATGGCCCGTGCCAGGGGCGCGTCCTGGGCCTGGACGCAGAGGAGTTCGGCCACCGCCGGTGCCGGTCCGGACGCGGGCGGCCCGCTCAGGCGCTGGGTGGCAAGGCGTGCAGCAAGCACCCCGTCGCGGTCCACGTCACTCCCGGAAGCCGGCGTAGAACACGGCCAGGGCGAAACCGAGCGCCGCAAGGAGCACGCGCACCCACCGCGAGGGGGGACGCACCGACTCCGCCGCGCCCCACAGGGCCAGCGCGGCGAGGCCGAGCCCGACCGCGCGTCCGGGGAACGGCACCCGCAGCCCGAGGGCGCCGATGACCGCCCCGGCGGCGACCGCTGCGGCGCCGATGACCTCGAGGGCGCCACGCACGCGGCGTCCCACCCGGACCCACCCGGGTTCGGCGTCGGCTGCGCGTCGTCCGGCGGCGGGGGTGCGCGAGAACAGCTCGACCAGCCCGGTCACGGCGAACCACGCCGCGACGACCACGGCGAGGACCACGTCCCACCCGATCCGATCCACCAGCACCTCCTCAGGCGTGGAGCAGTCTAGGGCGCACCGCCGCCGAGCCTGGCGAGCAGCGCGGCCAGGGTGGCCCGGTCCTCGGCGCCGAGGGTGCCGAACAGCTCCGCTCCCACCTCCGTGCGGACCCGGTCGACCTCCGCGAGTGCCCGGCTGCCCTCCGGCGAGATCGCCAGCAGGTGGGCGCGCCGGTCCGCCGGGTCGGTGTCACGGACGACGAAGCCGCCGGCCACGAGCCCCGCGACGGCGTCGGTCGCGGAGCGGGCGACGATCCCCAGGTGTTCGGCCAGTTCGGACGGGCGCAGCGGCCCTGCCCCGGCGATCACCCGGAGCGCCCGCGACTGGTGGAGGTTCAGCCCCAGCGGGGCGATCCGGCGCTGGGTCTCGCGGCGCAGCTGCCTGGCGACGCGGAGGAACTCCTCCGCGAGGGCCTCCGGGAATACCTCCATGGCACCACAGCTTATATCCTGTGGTTACCTCACTAAACTCTGGAGGCCGCAGATGAGCCTGATGGCGACGAGCCCTGTCGAGATGCGCGGGCCCTCCCGGATCAACCCCGCCGACCGCGCGCAGCTGGCCGAGTCCCCGGTGGCCTTCTCCCGCGTCGCGGCGATGTTCCGGGGGCACCGCCTGGAACTGGCCGCCGTCACCGGCATCATCGTGGTCGCCTCCGTGGTCGGCCTCGCGCAGCCGTTCCTGCTGCGCGAGATCATCGACGTCGCCCTGCCGGGCGGGGACACCGTCCTGCTCGCCTGGCTGGTGGCCGGAATGGTGGCCGTCGCCGCCGTCACCGGCGTCCTCGGGGTGTGGCAGACGTGGCTCGCGACCGGGATGGGCCAGCGCGTGATGCACACGCTCCGCGTGAAGGTCTTCGCCCACCTCCAGGCCCAGTCGATGGAGTTCTTCAAGCGGACGCGGGGCGGCGAGATCCAGTCGCGACTCCTCCAGGACGTCGCCGGCCTGCAGTCGGTCGTGACCACCACCGCCACCTCGATCGCTGCCAACCTCACCACGGCTGTGGCCACCGCCGTCGCCATGCTGGTGCTCAACTGGCGGTTGTCGCTGCTCTCGCTCCTCGTCCTTCCCCCGGCCATCGCGCTCACCCGTCGCGTGGCGCTGGTGCGCCGCGACATCACCCTCGCCCAGCAGCGGGCGCTGGCCGACCTGCACACCCAGGTCGAGGAGGCGCTGAGCGTGAACGGGGCGATGCTCACCAAGACCCTGGGCAGCGGGCCCGCCCGCGAGCGCGACTTCGCCGACACCTCCTCCGCGCTGATCGACCTGGAGGTGCGCTCCCAGCTGGCCGGGCGCTGGCGGATGGCGACCATGGGCATCGTCTTCGCCGCCATCCCCGCGCTGCTCTACCTCATCGCCGGCTTCCCCGGCCTGTCCGGTGACATCTCCATCGGCACGCTGATCGCCTTCGCCAGCCTCCAGGGCACGATCTTCCGGCCGATCATGGGCCTGCTGAACGTCGGCGCGCAGTGGGTGGCGTCCATGGCCCTGCTCAGCCGCATCTTCGGCTACCTCGACCTGCCCGTGGAGGTGCCGGAGCCCGCGCACCCGGTGCGGCTCGACCCCGCGTCCGTGCTGGGAGAGGTGCGGTTCGAGCAGGTGGGCTACCGCTTCCCCGACGGCACGCAGGACGCGCTGTCCGGCATCGACCTCAGCATCGGGGCGGGCCAGTCGGTCGCGGTCGTCGGCGAGACCGGCTCGGGCAAGTCCACGCTGGCCGCGCTGCTCGTCCGCCTGGCCGACCCGACGAGCGGACGGGTGAGGGTCGACGGCGTCGACCTGCGTGAGCTCGCGAGCGAGGACCGGACGCGGATCGTGGGCATGGTGACCCAGGAGACCTACCTCGCGCACACGACGATCGCGGCCAATCTCCGGGAGGCAGCGCCCGGGGCGAGCGACGAGGAGCTGTGGGCCGCCCTCGAGGCGGCGCAGGTGGCCGACGTGGTCGCCGGGCTGCCCGACGGCCTCGATACCGTCGTGGGTGCGCGGGGCCACCGCTTCAGCGGCGGCGAGCGGCAGCGCCTCGCGATCGCACGGACGCTGCTCGTCAACCCGCCCATCCTGGTGCTCGACGAGGCCACCTCCGCCCTCGACACCGACACCGAGCGCGAGGTGCAGGCCGCGCTGGACACCCTCATGGCCGGACGCACGACCCTGACCATCGCCCACCGGCTGAGCACCGTCCGGGGCGCGGACCAGATCGTCGTGCTCGACCGCGGCCGCATCGTCGAGCGCGGACGCCACGACGAGCTGCTCGCCCGGGGCGGCCGGTACGCCCGCCTGCACGGTTGACCACCGGGGGCGGTGGTGTTGGTGCATCCTTTCGCCCCGGATCTGGTGAACCTGCCCGGGTGCGGCCGGTGGCAGAATCGGCAGGGTGCAGTGGACGGCCGATGACGCCCCCGGCCTCGAGGAGGCCCCGGGACACTGGCTGCGTCCCGGCGTGATCGCCTGGCCACCCGGGCACCTGCCGCCGGGAGAGGCGCCCGCCTCGCTCGACTGGCGGCTGCACTGGTCGGCCCAGGACCATATCGATCCCACGGCGAGCGAGCCGGTGCCCTGGCGCACCGCCTCCCTCCGGTTCGACCCCGCGGGCCTTCCCGCCGACGTGGTGGCACGCTTCCCGCACCTGCACGCCCACCTGGCGCTCCGGCTGTCGGACGAGGCCGCGGCCAGCGCTGCCGAGGCCGTGCGCTGTCAGGTGGCGGTCAGCGCCCACCGGCCCTCCGGGCGCCTGCTGGACGCGGGGCAGCTGCAACTCGCCGGAGTGATCGACGAGCTCTACGCCTCGGCGGCCGACGCCGACCTCGGCGCCACGTGGCACCTCGGCACCCCCACCCTCCGGTTGTGGGCGCCGACCGCCCGCCAGGTGGCGCTGCTGCTGTGGCCCGTGGGAGCGAGCCTCCACGACGCCCCGGAACGACGCCGGATGGTCCCCGCGGACGACGGCACCTGGGCGGTCACCGGCGAGGCGGGGTGGCGAGGTGCCCGCTACCGCTACGAGGTGACCGTCTACACCCCGCACCACCGGCGCGTGGTCGCCAACCAGGTGACCGACCCGTACTCGGTGTCGCTCACCGTGAACTCCACCCACTCGGTGCTCGTCGACCCGGCGGACCCGGCGCTCGCCCCGGCGCAGTGGGCGTCCGCGGTGCCGCCCCGGCTGGAGCACCCGGTCGACCAGGTGGTCTACGAGCTGCACCTGCGGGACTTCTCGATCTCGGACGCCAGCGTTCCCGCGGGCCTGCGCGGCACGTACCTCGCCCCCACCGTGGACAGCGCGGGCATGGCGCACCTGCGCCGGCTGGCGGACGCGGGGCTGAACACCGTCCAGCTGCTGCCGCTGTTCGACAACGCCACCGTCGAGGAGCATCCCGAGCGACGCATCGCACCACCGTGGGAGCACCTGAAGCAGCTGCCGCCCGACAGTCCGGAGCAGCAGCGCAGCGTGAACGCTGCCGGCGGGCGCAGCGGCTTCAACTGGGGCTACGACCCCTGGCACTACTTCGCCCCGGAGGGCTCCTACTCCTCGACCCTGGACGCTGCAGAGGGTGCGGCGCGGGTGTCGGAGTTCCGGGCGATGGTGGGCGCCTTCCACGCCGCGGGCCTGCGCGTCGTGCTCGACCAGGTGTTCAACCACACCGCGAGCGCGGGCCAGGACAGCAAGTCGGTGCTCGACCGGATCGTCCCCGGGTACTACCACCGCCTCGACGCCGTCGGTGCGGTGGAGACCTCGACGTGCTGCCCGAACGTGGCCACCGAGAACCTGATGGCCCAGAAGCTCATGGTGGACGCGTGCGTGCACTGGGTGCGGCACTACCGCGTGGACGGCTTCCGTTTCGACCTCATGGGCCACCACAGCCGGGCGAACATGCTGGCGGTCCGGGCGGCGCTGGACGCGCTCACCCCCGAGGCCGACGGGGTGGACGGCCGCGCGGTGACGATGTACGGCGAGGGGTGGAACTTCGGCGAGGTGGCCGACAACGCCCGGTTCGTCCAGGCCACCCAGGGCCAGCTCGGCGGCACCGGGATCGCGACCTTCTCCGACCGGCTGCGGGACGCCGTCCGCGGTGGCTCGGTGTGGGACGCGGACCCCCGCGGCCAGGGCTTCGGTACGGGCCTGCTCAGCGCCGACAACGGCACCGGAGTGAACGGGGACGAGCGGCTCCAGGGCGAGCGGCTCGCCTGGTACACCGACCTGGTCCAGCTGGGGCTTGCCGGCACGTTGCGCAGCGTCCGCTTCGGCTCGAACTCCCGCCACGCGGACGTCAGCGGCGAGGACCTCGACTTCGGTGGCCGCCCGGCGGGCTACGCCGACGAGCCGGGCGAGGCGATCAGCTACGTGGACGCCCACGACAACGAGACGCTGTTCGACGCGCTCACGCTGAAGCTCCACCCGGCCACGCCGATGGCGGCGCGGGTGCGGCTCAACACGGTCTGTCTCGCGCTCGCCACCCTCGGGCAGAGCCCGGTGATGTGGCACGCGGGCACCGACATCCTGCGCAGCAAGAGCCTCGACCGGAACTCCTACAACTCCGGCGACTGGTTCAACTACCTCGACTTCACGATGACCGACAACGGGTTCGCCGCCGGGCTCCCGCCCGAGCGCGACAACGCCCGGGCCTGGCACGTGCTGGCGCCGCTGCTGGCCGACCCGCGTCTGAAGCCGTCACCGGACGACATCCGCCGGGCCCATGCCCAGGCCCTCGACCTGTTGCGGCTGCGCGCGTCCACGCGGTTGTTCCGCCTGGGCAGTGCCGCCCGCGTCCGGGCGAAGGTGTCGTTCCCGGCCTCGAACAGCTGGCACCAGCTCCCCGGCGTCGTCGCGATGGCGGTCGACGACCGCACCGATCCGGTGGACGAGCGGTGGTCGGGCCTGCTGCTGGTGGTCAACGCCACGCCGTGGCTGGTCCGGCAGGTCCTGCCGATGGACCTGGCGGGCTTTCGGCTGCACCCGGTGCAGCGGTCCGGGGCCGACGAGATGGTCCGCGGGGCAGAGGCGGGCACGGACTGGGTGACCGTCCCGGAGCGCACGGCCGCGGTCTTCGTCCGTCCCCGCTGACCGGACGCCCGGGTTCAATAATTCGCTCGCTCGACGTATCGAAAATGCCGGCGGCAGCCGCGATTTGAGGCCGCAGCGGTCCGTCGGATGGGTGTTGCGGAATTGCCGTCGAAAACGACGTACGGGTACCCCCGGGGGTGTACGCTTCTGAGTACCGGACAGAGCTGTCCGGACAGAAATGAGGAGTACGAAGGACAATGTCCGCAACCATCACTGAACTCAAGTCCATTGCGTCCCCGGTCGTCGTCGACGCCCGCGGTGTCTCCTGCCCCGGCCCCATCCTCGCGGCGAAGAAGCAGATCGGCGGCGTGCCCGTGGGCAACGTCATGGAGGTCCTCGCCACCGACTCCGGGACCCTCAAGGACATCCCCGCCTGGTGTCGCAAGATGGGCCACGACTTCCTCGGCTCGTTCGAGGAGGCCGGCTCGATCCACCTGTTCCTCCGCAAGGCCAAGTAGTCCGATGTCCGGAGCTGCTGGCCCCGGCGACAGCTCGCCACGGATCCTGGTCTTCTCCACCATCAACATCTCCGACCCCGGCATCGACCTGGCCGGCAGCCGCCACCTCGAGTACCCCGCCACCGTGCAGACGATGGCGGTGCCCTGCAGTAGCGGCCTGAAGCCGTCCTGGCTCGTGCACGCGCTGGACAGCGGGTTCGACGGCGTCTTCGTCGCCTCGGACGGGGAGGAGTGTGCCTACCTGCCCGACTGCGCGGAACGCACCGCGCACATCATCAGCCAGGCACAGGCGATCATGGCCGAGCGAGGCATCCCGGCACAGCGGCTGAAGATGGCCGCGCTGTGCTCGGTGTGTGCCGAGCCGTTCGCGAACTACATGCGCGAGTTCTCCGCCGCACTGACGCGGCTGGACGAGAGCGCGTCCGTGGCCTGAACCGGGCCACCGACAACGACGACACAGTTAGGAACCTCCATGTCGAAGAAGACCATCATTGTCTTCAGCGGCGACTACGACAAGCTGATGGCGGCATTCATCATTGCCAATGGTGCTGCCGCGATGGACGACGAAGTCACCATGTTCTTCACATTCTGGGGATTGGCCGCATTGCGCAAGCCAGTGGGCGCGGTGGCGAATTCCGCGGACAAGAGCGGCCTCCAGAAGGCATTCTCGGCAATGCTGCCGAAGCACGCCGAGAAACTCGGGCTCTCGCGGTTCAATTTCGCCGGCGCGGGTCGTTCGATGATGAAGAAGGTCATGAAGTCCGAGAACGTGATGACCGTGGCGGAGCTCATGGAGACCGCGCGCGAGCAGGGCGTGAAGATGATCGCCTGCACGATGTCGATGGACGTTCTCGGGATCGGCAAGGACGAGCTCGTGGACGGCATCGAGTACGCCGGGGTGGCGACCTACCTCGGTGAGGCCGACGAGTCCAACGTCAACCTCTTCATCTGACCGCACACCTCGTTTCACAAGGAGCGATACGCGATGGACTATGACGTCCTGGTCATCGGCAGCGGCATCGGCGGCATGGAGTCGTCGATCAAGCTGGCGGACATGGGTTACCGGGTGCTGCTCGTGGAGAAGGAGGCGAGCGTCGGCGGCCGGATGATCCTGCTGTCGAAGGTGTTCCCGACGCTCGACTGCGCCTCGTGCATCTCGGGGCCCAAGATGTCGTCGACGATCAATCACCCGAACATCACGACGATGGCCTACAGCGAGGTCCAGGGCATAAGCAGAAATGCTGATGGCCAGTTTCTGGCAGCCATTCGGGAGAAGTCGAAATTCGTCGACTGGGCGGCCTGCACCGGCTGTGACGCCTGCCAGAAGGCGTGCACGGTCGCCGTCCCGGACCAGTTCAATGCCGACCTCGCCGCACGGCGGGCCGCGTACATCGCGTTCCCCCAGGCCGTCCCCAAGAAGGCGATCCTGCAGCGGGAGGGGACGTCGCCGTGCATCGGTGCGTGCCCGGCCGGCATCAAGGCCCACGGGTACGTGTCGCTGGTACGCGGCGGCAAGTACGAGGAGGCCTTCCAGCTCGTCCTCGACGCCACGCCGCTGGTCGGAACCCTGGGCCGCGCGTGCTACGCGCCGTGCGAGTCGGAGTGCACCCGGACCAAGCTCGAGGGCCCCGTCCCGATCCGGCTCCTGAAGCGGTTCGCCGCCGACCGGCACTACGAGGGTGCCGGGGCGGCCGACGGTCCGGCGATCGAGGTCGCGGAGCCGAACGGGAAGCGGGTCGCGGTCGTCGGTTCCGGTCCGGCCGGCCTGACCGCAGCCTGGCAGCTGGCCCGCAAGGGCTACCAGGTGACGGTGCTGGAGAAGCGGTCGCAGCCGGGTGGCTACCTCCGTCACGCCATCCCGACCTACCGCCTGCCGCACGAGGTCGTGGATGCCGACATCGCGAACCTCACCTCGCTCGGGGTCGAGATCCGCTGCGACGCCCCGGTCTCCGATCCCGAGGCGCTGAAGGCCGAGGGCTACGACGCGGTCGTCGTGGCGACCGGCACTCAGGTCGCGACGCGCATGGGCGTCCCGGGTGAGGACGCCGAGGGCTCGGTCAACGGGCTGGACTTCCTCGCTGCCGTGGCGAACGGCGCAGCTCCGGACCTCACCGGTCGGCGGGTCGTCGTCGTCGGCGGCGGCAACGTCGCGATGGACGCCGCCCGCGTGTCCCTGCGCCTCGGCGCGTCCGAGGCGCGGGTGGCCTACCGGCGCACGCGCTCGGAGATGCCCGCCCACCACGTGGAGAGCAAGGACGCCGAGGCCGAGGGTGCGGTGTTCGAGCTGCTCGTCGCCCCCACAGAGGTGGTGACCCGCGACGGCCGCGTCACCGGGCTGAAGCTCCAGCGCATGCAGCTCGGTGCGCCGGACGCGTCCGGGCGCCGCAGCCCCGAGCCGGTCCCCGGCAGCGAGTACGTGCTCGACTGCGACCTGGTGATCTCCACCATCGGCATGAGCCCCGACCCCGCGCCGTTCGCGAGGCTGGCGGACACGCGCGGCCGGATCACCGTCGACCCCCGGACGCTCCAGACCTCTGTGCCCTACCTGTTCGCCGCCGGCGACGTGACCGCGGGAGCGACCGACATCACCCGCGCGATCGGGTCGGGCCGCAGGGTCGCGCACATGGTCGACCGCTGGCTCACCGGCCAGCCGATGGACGGGTTCGTCGCCCTCGACGACCGGCTGGAGACGATCGCCCCCGACAGGGTGCTGGCGCGGCAGACGGCCTTCGGCCACCGCCACCCGGTCAGCGGCGAGGTCTCGCTGGTGGACCACCCGCGCGACTTTTCCGAGATCGAGGCCCCGCTGACGCTCGCGCAGGCGCGTGCCGGTGCCGGCTCCTGCCTCGACTGCGGGGTGTGCTCTGAGTGCCAGCAGTGCGTGCAGGCGTGCCCGGCCTTCGCCATCCGGATGGACCAGCGCGACCAGGTGCACGAGGTGCGCGTGGGTGCGGTGGTGGTCGCGACCGGCCACAAGCTGTTCGCTGCGGACCTGAAGCCCGAGTACGGGTTCGGGAGGTTCCCGAACGTGATCACCGGCATGCAGATGGACCGGCTGCTCGCTCCCACCCGTCCGTTCAACACCGTGCTGCGGCCCGGCGACGGCAAGGTGCCCGAGCGCATCGGCTACATCTCCTGCACCGGCTCGCGCGACAAGACCGTCGGAAACCCGCTGTGCTCGAAGTTCTGCTGCATGTACTCCATCAAGCAGAACCAGCTGATCATGGGTGCGCTGCCGCTGGCGGACGTGAGCATGCACTACATCGACATGCGGGCCGCGGGGAAGCGCTACGAGGAGTTCTACACGCAGGCCCAGGACATGGGCGCGCAGTACATCAAGGGCCGCGTCTCGAAGATCACCGAGGAGCCCAACGGCGACCTGCTGGTTCGCTACGAGGACATCGAGGGCGGGGGCGGCATCGTCGAGGCGTCCTACGACCTGGTGGTGCTCGCCGTCGGCATCCAGCCCAACCGTGACGTGGAGAAGCTGTTCTCCCAGGCCCCGCTCGGGCTGGACGAGTACTACTACGTGGCCGAGCCCAGCGCCGAGCTGAGCCCCGGCCAGACCAGCATCCCCGGGGTCTTCGTCGCCGGCACCGCGTCCGGGGCGAAGGACATCGTCGACACGATCCTGCACTCCGGCGCGGCGGTCGCCCAGGTCGCCGCCCACCTCGAACACCACCACTTCACCGAGGAGGTGCCGGTATGACCACGCCGGACAGCCCCGAGCCGGTCGCGGACGCCTCCGCGACGTCGGGCAAGCCCGAGCGCCGGATCGGCGTCTACATCTGCCACTGCGGCGGCAACATCTCCGACTACGTGGATGTGGAGGCCGTCCGGGAGGCGCTGAAGGACGAGCCGGGCGTCGTGGTGTCGGAGTCGCCGGTCTTCGCCTGCTCCGACGGCACGCAGCACGACATGATCGACGACATCCGCGGCCGGAACCTCGACGGGCTCGTGGTCGCGTCCTGCTCGCCGAAGCTGCACCAGGTGACCTTCCGCAACGTGGCGAAGCGGGCCGACCTCAACCAGTACGCCTACACCCAGGTGAACGTGCGCGAGCAGGACTCCTGGGCGCACCCCCACGACCGTTCCGGCGCCACGGAGAAGGCGATCGGCCTGGTCAGGGCGGGCGTCGCGAAGACGCGCCTGTCCGACCCCCTGGAGCCGCTGGTCGTGCAGACCGTGCCGCGGGCGCTGGTCGTGGGCGGCGGCATCACCGGCCTGCGGGCGGCGATCGGCCTGGCCGACGTCGGCATCCAGGCCGTGGTCGTGGAGCGCGCGGCCACCCTCGGCGGCTGGGTGGGCACCTTCGGGGCGACCTTCCCCGATGACGCGTCCGGCGCGGAGGAGGTCGCCGGCCTGGTCGAGGAGATCAGGAAGCGGCGCGACATCACCACCTACACCGGCGCGGAGCTGACCGGGAAGTCCGGCAGCTTCGGCAACTACACCGTCGAACTCACCCTCCACCGGGACGGGTCGGACAAGGTACTCAGCCTCGAGGTCGGCTCGATCATCGTGGCCACCGGGTTCGACGCCTACAGCCCCGACGACGGCGAGTTCGGCTACGGCATCGACGGCGTGGTCACCCTGCCCGAGTTCAAGGCCATGGTGGACGCCGCCCCGTCCGGCGGGCTCACCTGGCGGGGACGCCAGGTCCGCTCGATCGCCTACGTGTACTGCGTGGGCTCCCGGCAGGAGGCCGGCGGCAACGAGTACTGCTCGAAGTACTGCTGCACCGCCACCATCCACGCGTCGCTCCAGGTCGGCACGGTGGACCCGTCGATCCGGCAGTACCACCTGTACCGCGACATCCGCGCGTACGGCCGCAACGAGCTGCTCTACAACGCCTCCCGGGAGGCCGGCTCGACCTACGTGAAGTTCGCCGACGACCAGCCGCCGAGCGTGGCCGCCCTTCCCACGGGGGGCCTCGCCGTCACGGTGACGGACCTCCTCACCGAGAGCCGCGAGCTCACGATCGGGGTCGACCTGGTCGTGTTGGTGACCGGCATGGTGCCGCGGGATCCGTCCCGGCTCGTCGAGGTGCTGAAGCTCCCCGTCGGCAGTGACGGCTTCTTCAACGAGATCCACCCCAAGCTGCGTCCGGTGGAGACGGTGGTCGACGGTGTGATGATCGCCGGCTGCTGCCAGAGCCCGCGCACGGTCGGGGAGAGCGTCTCCGCCGGGCTCGCGGCCGTCGCGCAGAGCGCGGCGCTGCTGAAGAAGGGGTTCGCGGAACTGGAGCCGCTGGTCGCGCGGGTGAACCCCGAGAAGTGCACCGGCAGCGGGGAGTGCCTCTCGTCCTGCCCGTACGACGCGATCACCAGCATCGAGTGGGAGGGGCGGTCCATCGCGTCCGTCGACCCGGCCACCTGCAAGGGCTGCGGCGGCTGTGTCCCGGTCTGCGGGAGGGACGCGATCGACCTGCTCGGCTACACCGATGCGCAGATGCGCGCGGCCATCGAGGAGATGGTCGCGACCGAACGACCCAAGGAGCCGGTGGCATGACCCAGGTACTGCGTGACCCGCGCGAGGTGATCCGGGAGGAGCCGCTGATGCACGCCCCGATCCTCGCGGCCGTCGCGGACGGGGGGAAGACGATCGGCGAGATCGCCGAGCGCCTCGGCCACCCCACCCACGAGGTCGTCTACTGGGTGATGGGCATGCGCCGCTACGGCCTCCTCGTGGAGAGCACCGAGGCCGACGACGACGGCTACTTCAGCTACCGCGCCGTGGGCCAGGGCCCCGCGGCGGTCCTCGAGGAGTGTGAGTACGAATGACAGCGACGGTGGATCCGCACCTGATCACCGACCTCCAGAAGTTCGGGGCCGCGGACATCAACGCGTGCTTCAGCTGCGGCAACTGCACGGCCATCTGCCCGCTCGCCGACAGCGATGCGATGTTCCCGCGCAAGCTCATCCGGCTCGCCCAGGTCGGTCTGACCGACGACCTGGTGTCGAGCAAGGAGCTGTGGACCTGCTACGGCTGCGGCGTCTGCACCACCCGCTGCCCGCAGCAGGCGGACCCGGGCGAGTTCATGGGCACCGCGCGCCGCTACGCGATCGCCCACTACGACAAGAGCGGGATCGCCCGCGTGCTCTACACCAGGCCGGTGATCGGCAGCGCGATCGCGATCGGTGCCGCAGCCTTCTTCGCGCTCTTCTTCGCCGCGGTGCGGGGTGAGCAGAGCCGTGACACCCTCGCCCTGTTCGACTTCATCCCCTACAGCGTGATCCACACGACCGGCATCGTACTGATGGTCGTCGTGGCGCTGTTCAGCCTGCTCGGCGTGGGCCTGCTGGCCCGGGACATCGCCCGACGCGACCAGGTCACGTGGTCGGCGCTGTTCGGCAGCCGGCAGGCGTGGGGACGGACGCTCCGCGCGGCGTGGTACGCCCTCGGGATCGAGTCGCTGGGCCAGAAGCGGTACCGCGAGGACTGCCACGACGACGAGCCGGTGGAGCCGCTGTACCGGCGGCGCTGGCTGATCCACGCGCTCACCCTGTGGGGCTTCCTCGGGCTGCTGCTCGCGACCACGCTCGACTACGGGATGGACCTGCTGGGGATCAAGGCCACCGGCACGCCGGTGCCGATCTGGTACCCGGTCCGGCTGCTGGGCACGGTCGCCGGCCTGGCGCTGATGTACGGCGTCACCTGGTTCATGATCCGTCGCTGGCAGGAGACCCGCCAGTGCAACGACTCCAGCAAGCCGTCGGACTGGTTGTTCCTCGTCCTGCTGTGGGTGGCGGGGCTCACCGGCTTCGTGATCGAGGCGGCGCTGTACGCCGAGCCGGTGCCGGGCTGGGGCTACTGGGTGTTCCTGCTGCACGTGGCCATCGCGATGGAGCTGGTGCTGTTCCTGCCGTTCACCAAGTTCGCCCACGTGATGTACCGGCCGGTCTCGCTGTTCTTCTACGGCCTCGTGAAGGACGCACAGCGCACGGCCGCCTGAGCCTGCCCGACGTCCCACCTGCCCTTGCGGGGCAGGTGGGACCTGTCGTTTCCGGGGGGCGGCACACCTGCGGACCCAGGAGGGACAACGGGCAAGGAATGGCAACGGCGCGGTGGGTACCAGTGGATGTGAAAGGCTGAGGGGAAGCTGGGGAAGACCGCTATTGTTACGTTTCAAAACGAGTTGGGAGAAGGCCGACGATGACCGATTTCACCTGGACCGAGCTGGATCAGCGGGCGGTGGACACCGCGCGGGTGTTCGCGGCGGACGCGGTGGAGAAGGTGGGCAACGGGCACCCGGGTACCGCCATCTCGCTGGCGCCCCTGGCGTACCTGCTGTACCAGAAGGTGATGACCGGTGACCCGGCGGACCCGACCTGGGTGGGCCGCGACCGGTTCGTGCTGAGCATCGGCCACTCCTCGCTCACGCAGTACTGCCAGCTGTTCCTGGCCGGCTACGGCCTGGAGGCCGCCGACCTCGCCTCGCTGCGCACCGAGGGCTCGCTGACCCCGGGCCACCCGGAGTACGGCCACACCGCGGGCGTGGAGTGCACCACCGGCCCGCTGGGTGCCGGCGTCTCCGACGCGGTCGGGTTCGCGATGGCCGCGCGCAGGGAGCGGGCGCTGCTCGACCCGTCCACCCCGCTGGGGGAGTCGAGCGTGTTCGACCGCACCGTCTACTGCATCGCCGGTGACGGCTGCATGCAGGAGGGCGTGGCCGCGGAGGCGTCCTCGTTCGCGGGGGCGCAGAAGCTGGGCAACCTGGTGCTGATCTACGACGACAACCGGATCTCGATCGAGGGCGACACCAAGATCGCGTTCACCGAGGACGTCGCCGCCCGGTACGCCGCGTACGGCTGGCACGTGCAGACCGTCGACTGGACGAACGGTGGCACCGGCTACGTCGAGAACGTGAAGGCCCTGTACGAGGCCATCGAGGCCGCGCGGGCGGTCACGGACAAGCCGTCCTTCATCAAGCTCACCACGGTGATCGGCTGGCCGCTGCCCACCAAGGCGGGCCACCACTCGGTGCACGGCGCCAAGCTGGGCGCAGAGGAGGTCGCCGGGCTGAAGAAGCTGCTCGGGTTCGACCCGGAGCAGAGCTTCGTCGCCGAGCCGGAGGTGCTCGAGCACACCCGCGCCAACGCCGCGGCGCGCGCGGCCGCGGCCAAGGCCGACTGGCAGCCCCGCTACGACGCGTGGCGCAGCGCCAACCCCGGGCAGGCCGCCCTGTTCGACCGGCTGTCCGCCCGCGCCCTCCCCGAGGGCCTGGCCGAGGCGCTGCCGGTGTTCCCCGCGGGCAAGAAGGCCACTCGGGCCGCGTCCGGTGAGGTGCTCACCGCGCTGGCCGACGTCATGCCCGAGCTGTGGGGCGGTTCTGCCGACCTCGCCGGCTCCAACAACACGACGATGAAGGGCCAGCCGTCGTTCCTCCCGCCGGAGCAGTCGTCCCACGACTTCGCCGGCGACTACTCCGGCCGCACGCTGCACTTCGGCATCCGCGAGCACGCGATGGGCAACATCGTGAACGCGATCACGATGTCGGGCCTCACCCGGGCCTACGGCGGCACCTTCCTGGTCTTCGCCGACTACATGCGCGGCGCCGTCCGACTGGCAGCCCTGCAGAAGGTGCCCAGCATCTTCGTCTGGACGCACGACTCGATCGGCGTCGGCGAGGACGGTCCCACCCATCAGCCGATCGAGCACCTCGCCAGCCTCCGGGCGATCCCCGGGCTCGACGTGATCCGTCCCGCGGACGCCAACGAGACCGCCCAGGCGTGGGCGGCAGCGCTGGCCCACACCGACCGGCCGAGCGCCCTGATCCTCTCCCGTCAGGACCTGGCGACGATCGACCGCAGCCTGCCCGGTGTCGCCCCCGCGTCCGACCTCACCAAGGGTGGCTACACCCTCGTCGACGCCGAGGGTGAGCTGAAGGTCGTGCTGATCGCGACCGGCTCCGAGGTCGAGGTCGCCCTGGCCGCCCGCGACGTGCTCCAGGCAGAGGGCATCGGCACCCGCGTGGTCTCGATGCCGTGCACCGAGTGGTTCACCGCGCAGGACGCCGCGTACCGCGCGTCGGTCCTGCCGGCGGGCGTGGCCCGGGTGGCGGTCGAGGCCGGCTCGCCCATGGGCTGGCGCGACTTCGTCGGCGACGCCGGCGAGATCGTGGCGATCGACCACTTCGGCGAGTCCGCCTCGGGCAACCTGCTGTTCGCGAAGTACGGCTTCACTGCGGAGAACGTCGCCGCGCACGCGAGGACCGCGCTCTCGCGGATCGGGTGAGCGTCACCGTCTCCACACGGGGCCAGCGGCTGCGCGCGAACGGCGCGCTGCTGCTGGCCTCGGCCCTGTGGGGCTTCGCGTTCGTCGCCCAGCGGGTGGGGGCGGACCACGTCGGCCCGCTCACGTTCACCGGCGTCCGCTTCGCGATCGGGTCGGCGGTGCTGATCCCGGTGATCCTGCTCCGCGACCGGGTGCGCGGCGTCCCTGCCCCCAGGAGGGCCGCCGCGACGCGCGCGGTGCTCGTCCCCGGGATGGTCGCGGGTGTCTTCCTGACCATCGCGGTGAACCTCCAGCAGGCCGCCATGGCCGACACTCCGGCGGGCAACGCCGCCTTCATCACCGGCCTGTACATGGTGTTCGTGCCGGTCATCGCCGCGTTCCGCGGCCACCGCAGCAGCCCGGCCACGATCCTCGGGGTGCTCTCGTCACTCGCCGGGCTGTACCTGATCAGCGTCAGCGATGCCCTCACCATCGGCACCGGCGAGCTGCTGCTGATCCTCACCTGCATCCCGTGGGCCATCCAGATCCTCGTCATCGAGCACTACAGCCCCCGCCTGTCCGCGCTGCGGTTCGCGGTCGTCCAGTTCCTCACCTGCGCGGTGCTGAGCAGCCTGGCCGCGCTCGTCCTCGAGCCGGCGCCGTTCACCGGTCTCGACAAGGCCGTGGTCCCGCTGCTGTACGGCGGCCTGGTCTCTGTCGGCATCGCGTTCACCCTGCAGGTGGTGGGCCAGCGGCACGCGCTGGCCACTCACGCCTCCCTGATCATGGCCACCGAGTCGGTGTTCGGGGCCATCGGCGGCGCGATCCTGCTCGGCGAGAACATGGGGCTGCGCGGCTACGCCGGTGCCGCGCTGATGATCGTCGGGATCGTGGTGTCCCAGCTCGGGCTGCCCGCCGCACCCCTGGACGACCTCGCCGACGCCGCCGAACCGCTCCCGTAGCATGGAAGCCGCTCACCCGAGAGGATCCTTCCCGTGGCCAACACCCGCACGCTGTCGACCACAGCCAAGATCGGCATCGGCGTCGGCGCAGGACTCGTCGTGCTCCTCGGCGGCGGCTACCTCGCCGGGCACTTCCTGGCCGGCGAGAACGTGCCGCGCAACGCCTCGGTGGCCGGCGTCCCGATCGGCGGGCTGACCCCGGAGGCCGCGGAGCACACCCTGCGCAGCGCGCTGGGGGAGCGCAGCGAGAAGCCGCTGGTGCTCACCGCCGGGGACGAGAAGCTCACCGTCGCGCCCGGCGAGGCGGGCCTGGCCGTCGACTACGCCGCCTCGGTGGCGCAGGCCGGGGGCGGCCGCAGCTGGAACCCTGCCGCGATCCTCACTGTGCTGTTCGGCGGCTCGGAGCACCCGGCGGTGCTGGCCGTCGACACCGCGAAGCTGGACGCCACGATCGGCGGCCTGGCCGACAAGGTCGACGTCCCCGCGGTCGACGCGACGGTCGGCTACACCGGCCTGACGCCCGTCCGGACGACGGAGGGTGCCGACGGCCGCATCGTCGACCGTGCGGCGACGGCGGAGGCGGTCAGGGCGGCCTACCTCACAACGTCCACGGTGGACGCGCCGCTGGTCACCGCCGCGCCGGTGGTCACCACCGCGGAGGCCGACGCCGCGCTCGCCGGGCCGGCCGCGACCGCCGTCGCCGCGCCGGTGGACGTCACGGTCGGTGACGCCGGCACCCTGGTCGTGCGTCCGGAGCAGCTCGCCGCGTCCCTCACCTTCGGTCCGGTGGACGGCGGCCTCGGTCCGGTGTTCGACGTGAAGAAGCTGGAGGCCCAGGTGAAGCCGGGCCTGGCGAAACTCGGCCTGAAGCAGCCGCGGGACGCCACGATCACGATGGGGAAGACCAAGCCCCGGATCGTGCCGTCCGCCGACGGCCTCGGCGTCGACCCCGCGGAGCTCGCCGCCGCCCTCGTGCCGACGCTCGCCCAGCCGTCCGGGCGCACCGCGTCGGTCGGGGTGAGCGCGCGGCCGGCGTCCTTCACCACGGCGGACGCCGAGAAGCTGGGGGTCAAGAAGGTGATCGGGAAGTTCACCACCTACTTCCCCGGCACCGCCTACCGGTACAACAACATCGGCAAGGCCGCGAAGCTGATCAACGGCACCTTCCTCAAGCCGGGCGAGGTGTTCAGCATGAACAAGACCCTCGGCAAGCGCACCAAGAAGGCGGGCTGGATGGCCGGCGGCGCCATCGACGGCGGCAAGATCGTCGAGCGGCAGGGCGGGGGCATCTCGCAGGCCACCACGACGACGTTCAACGCGATCTACTTCGCCGGCCTCGAGGACATCTACCACAAGCCGCACTCGCTGTACTTCAACCGCTACCCCGTCGGCCGGGAGGCCACCCTGGACTGGGTGAGCGTGGACATGAAGTTCCGCAACGACTCGCCCTACGGCGTGGTCCTCCAGGCCTGGATCACCGGGCGGCCCGGTACGACCGGCTCGGTCACCGTCCGGGTGTGGTCGACGAAGCGGTACACGATCAAGGCGTCCAAGCCGGTGCTGTCGAACTACCGCGCCCCGGGAAAGACCGTCTACGACGACTCGCCCGGCTGCATCCCGCAGAGCGCGATGACCGGCTTCGACGTCCACCACTACCGGCTGTTCTACAAGGGCGACAAGCTGGTGAAGAAGGAGCGCTTCAACTGGCGCTACAACTCCCTGACCCCCGTCGTCTGCGGAAAGAAGCCCGCGGACGCCTGAGCGTCCGGGGTCGGACGGTCGCCCGATCAGGGCAGTGCGGTGAAGCCCAGGCGCAGCAGCTCCGCGATCGCGGCCGGGTCGTCGGTGCGCACCTGGATGCTGCGGGCGTCCTGCCGGGTGGCCCACCGGGCGAGCGCGATCAGGTCATGGCAGTCTCCCGTGGTCACCCACTCCCCGGCGAGCACGGCCGGGCAGGGCGGCGGCTCGCCCCAGGCGTCCGGGACGGTGGGGGAGCGCGGGTCGAGGAGGTCGCTCACCCGGGCGACGAAGGCCGGCCCGGCCACCCCGGCCGCGTCGGCGAGCCGGTCGAGTTCCTCCCGGGACGCGCGCCGGGGATCCCGTCCCCGGGCCACCCCGACGGTCCGCAACGCCCGGACGTCCGCCCAGGCCACCTCGTGGACGGTGCCGCGGCGGTCCCGCAGCCGGAGCCCGTCGGCGTCGGCCGCGAGCACGAACCCGACCAGGTCACCCGGCTCGCCGTCGGGCCGGACGCGGCGCAGGCTGACCCGTTCGCCGGGGTGCGGCGGTCGCTGGTCGGGATGCGGGCGAGCCACGTCGTATCAACTCCAGGTGCCGGTTGTAGAGTGCTCTCAGTTTGCCAAGTACCTGATGAGGAGCCGGTCCCATGACCTACGTGATCACCCTCCCGTGTGTGGATGTCAAGGATCTCGCATGCGTCGAGGAGTGTCCGGTCGACTGCATCTACGAGGGCAACCGGATGCTCTACATCCATCCTGACGAGTGCGTCGACTGCGGGGCCTGCGAACCGGTCTGCCCGACCGAGGCCATCTTCTACGAGGACGACGTGCCCGCCGACCAGGCCGAGTACTACGACATCAACGTCCACTTCTTCGACGAGATCGGGTCCCCCGGCGGCGCGGCCAAGCTGGGCCCGATCGACGCCGACCACCCGACCGTCGCCGCGCTCCCGCCCCAGGGCGAGTGACGCCCGGGCTGGCCGGCCAGCTGCCCGACTTCCCCTGGGACTCCCTGGACGCTGCGAGGGCGAGGGCGGGCGCCCACCCCGACGGCATCGTCGACCTCTCGGTCGGGACACCCGTCGACCCCACCCCTGAGGTCGGACGGCTCGCGCTGGCGGCGGCCGCGGACGCGCCGGGCTATCCGACGACCTGGGGGACACCACGCCTGCGGGCAGCGATCCGCGGCTACCTCGAGCGGCGGTGGGGTGCCGTCGGGCTCGCCGACGACGGCGTGCTGCCGGTGGTCGGCACCAAGGAACTCGTCGCGCTGCTGCCGACGCTGCTGGGCGTGGGCCCGGGCGCGACCGTGGTCATCCCGTCCACCGCCTACCCCACCTACGACGTGGGCGGACGGATCGCCGGGGCCACCGTGGTGGCGACCGACGACCCGTCCGATCTCGCGACGCTGCGTCCCGGGCTGGTGTGGATCAACTCGCCGGCCAACCCTCACGGGGCGATCCTGTCGCCGGACGCGCTGCGCGCCTGGGTGGACGCCGCACGCGCCGCCGGAGCCGTCCTCGCCTCCGACGAGTGCTACGGCGAGTTCGGCTGGGACGTCGAGCCGATGTCCGTGCTGCACCCCGAGGTCAACGGCGGCTCCCTCGAGGGGCTGCTGGCGGTGCACTCGTTGTCCAAGCGGTCGAACGCGGCCGGCTACCGGGCGGGTTTCGTCGCCGGTGACCCGGAGGTCGTGCGTCCGTTGCTGGAGGTGCGCAAGCACGCCGGGCTGATGGTGCCCATGCCGGTGCAGGCGGCCATGGCCGCGCTGCTGGACGACCAGGTCCACGTCGAGGAGCAGCGGGCGCGGTACCGCCGTCGCCGGGCGATGCTGCGCCCCGCGCTCGTCGCGGCCGGGTACCGGGTCGAGCACTCCGAGGGCTCGCTGTACCTGTGGTGCACGCGGGACGAGGACTGCCGCGCGAGCGTCGACCACCTGGCCGGGCTCGGCATCCTCGTCGCTCCCGGAGACTTCTACGGCGAGGCCGGACGCCGGCACGTGCGGGTCGCGCTCACCGCGACCGACGAGCGGGTGGAGGCGGCAGCACGCCGCCTGCTGGCCCAGGCCTGACCGGCTCCAGACGCCCCGGGGTGGCGATCGCGCGTCCCCGCGGCAGCCAGACTCGGGTCAGCGGGGGGCCGGCTCGGAGAAGACCAGCGTGACCTTCACTGCGGTGCTCGGGCCCGTCCCCTGCCACTGCGCCGGCCCTGCGGGGGAGTGTGTCCATGCGTACGGGCCGACCTGGACGGAGGCGAGCCCGTAGGAGGCGGTGTTCGCGACCGCCAGGTGCGCGACGGCCCACGCCGCGGTCGGGTTGTCGGTCGTCACGGTGAGGGTCGACCCGTTCACGCGGGTGGTGACGGCGCCCGCGCCGAGGGTCTTCTTCAGGAAGGACGCCATCGCCTGCGGGTCGCCCTCGCCGGGTGACGCCACGACGCAGCTGAACGACGCCGGGGTCTCTCCCGTCAGCGAACTGGCCAGCGCGCGGGCGTTCGGCACGTGGCGCCGGTAGGCCTCCGGGTAGGCGCTGCGCTGCACGGCCTGGGCCACGTCGTTGATGTCGCGGGTCTTCCAGTTCTTCACCCGCACCAGCGCCTGGTAGAACGACCGGGACGCGTACCAGGGGTCGGTCACCTGCTCGACCGTCCCCCAGCCCTTCGACGGGCGCTGCTGGAACAGCCCCAGGGAGTCCGCGTGCCCGTAGTCGAGGTTGCGGATGCCCGACTCCTGGTAGGCCGTGGCCAGGGCGATGGACGCCGCCCGGGGCGCGAGGTCGCGCCGGATCGACACCCCGGCGATGATCGCGGCGTTGCGGGCCTGCTCCGGCGTGATCGTCGTGGTGTGCCCGCCGGCCGTGGCGGTGCACCGGTCCTCGATCGGCAGGGGCACCTTGTTGTAGGTCGACCACAGCACCACGCCCCCGACGACGAGCGCCAGGGCGACGGCGATGCCCAGAACCGCCCAGAGTGCACCCCTGGCCCGCTTCATCGGCGCCTCAGTTGTCGTGCAGCGCGGCGTTCAGCTCCACGCCGGTGCCGCGCCGGTCGCGGGCCTCGACCGCGCCGGTGAGCGAGTTGCGAAGGAACAGCAGGCCGCTGCGGCCACTGAGCTGGACGGCCTTCACCACGGCGCCCCCGGCCAGCGTCACCTTCGTGCCGGCCGTCACGTACAGCCCCGCCTCGACCACGCAGTCATCCCCGAGCGAGATGCCCAGGCCGGACTCCGCGCCCAGGAGGCAACGCTCGCCGATGGTGATCTGCTCCTGCCCGCCGCCCGACAGCGTGCCCATGATGGACGCGCCGCCGCCGATGTCGGTGCCGTCGCCGACCACGACGCCCGCCGAGATCCGCCCCTCGACCATGGACGTCCCGAGCGTGCCGGCGTTGAAGTTCACGAAGCCCTCGTGCATCACGGTCGTCCCGGGCGCGAGGTGGGCGCCGAGGCGCACCCGGTCGGCGTCGGCGATCCGGACGCCCCCGGGGACGACGTAGTCGGTCATGCGGGGGAACTTGTCCACCCCGTAGACGGTCACGCGGTCACGGGCGGACAGCAGGGCGAGGCGGACGTCCTCGAAGCCCTCGGCCAGGCACGGGCCGAAGTTCGTCCAGACCACGTTGGGCAGCACGCCGAAGATGCCGGTCAGGTCGAGCGTGCGCGGGGCGCAGCGCCGTGAGCTCAGCAGGTGCAGGCGCAGGTAGGCGTCCGGGACGTCGGCGGGCGGGCTGTCGAGGTCGATCTCGACCAGGATCGGCTCGGTGCGCACCTGCCGCTCGTCGTCGCGGCGCGCGGCGGCGACCAGGGCGGCCGGGGCGTCGCCGCCGGGGGCCTCGCCGAGGGCGGGAGCGGGGAACCAGGTGTCGAGGACCTGGCCGGAGGCGTGGATCGTGGCCAGGCCCCAGCCGTGCGCGGGTCGGGTCATGCCGGCCAGCCTACCGGGCGCCTCCGACGCGCCGGCGGGGCCCTAAGATGGCCGTCCATGAGCCTGGACCTGACCGGCGACCTGGTGGCCCTCTTTCGCGACATCGTGGACGTGGAGTCGGTCAGCGGCAACGAGAAGGAGCTCGCCGACCTCGTGGAGGCCGCGCTGCGCGGGCTGCCGCACCTGGACGTCGTCCGCGACGGTGACACGGTGATCGCGCGCACCGCGCTCGGCCGGGCCGAGCGGGTCGTCGTCGCCGGGCATCTCGACACCGTCCCGGTCGCGGACAACCTGCCCTCCCGGGTCGAGGACGGCGTGGTCTACGGACGGGGCACCTGCGACATGAAGGGCGGGATCGCTGTCGCGCTGGCCTGCGCTGCCGCGCTCACCGAGCCCCGGCGCGACGTCACCTGGGTCTTCTACGACCACGAGGAGGTCGCGGCGGAGTTCAACGCCCTGACCCGGATCGCGCGGGAGCACCCGGAGTGGCTGGCCGGCGACTTCGCCGTCCTGATGGAGCCCACGTCCGCGGGTATCGAGGGCGGCTGCCAGGGCACGCTGCGCTTCACCCTCACCACGACCGGCGTCGCCGCGCACTCGGCCAGGTCCTGGCTGGGCCACAACGCCATCCACGACGCCGCCGACGTACTGGGCCGGCTCCAGCGCTACCGGCCCCGCGAGGTGGAGGTGGACGGGCTCACCTACCGGGAGGGCCTCAACGCCGTGGCCATCAGCGGCGGCATCGCCGGCAACGTGGTGCCCGATGCCTGCACGATCACGGTCAACTTCCGGTTCGCGCCCGACCGCGACGAGGCGGACGCGCTCGCGCACTGCCGGCAGGTCTTCGACGGCTACGAGCTGGCCGTGGTCGACGTGGCCGCCGGCGCCCGGCCCGGGCTGGACCGTCCGATCGCGCGGGAGTTCCTGGCCGCGGTGGGCGGCGAGCCCCGCGCCAAGTACGGGTGGACCGACGTCGCGCGTTTCAGCGCGCTGGGCGTTCCGGCGGTCAACTTCGGGCCGGCCGACCCCGGCAAGGCCCACGCCGACGATGAGTGCTGCCCGGTCGACGACCTGTTCACCTGCAGGGACGCGCTCCTGCGCTGGCTCGGCTGATCCGTGCCCGGTGGCCGCGGACGGTCAGGACCGGCGCCGGCTCCACGCGTAGACCGTGTTGACCAGCACGATCCCGATCCACGCCACGATCAGCCCGGCCACCCCGGCGGTGCCGGCCGCGATGGCGGTCAGCGGGATGCCGAGGGCTGTGGAGACGATCGCCAGCACGAACACGGTCCGGTCCGGCCGCGCCTGCGGGGCCGGCAGCGCGGCGTGCGGAGCCGGGACCGGCGGCTGTGCCGCGGGCAGGGGCGCCAGGCCGTGTCCCGGGAGTGGGGGAGCCGGGGCTGGGGAGGGCGGCTGTGCCCAGAGCTCGGCGTTCGTCGGCTCCCGGAAGTCGGAGCTACTCATACCGCAGATGGTAGCTGCGCCGGCCCCCGTGCGGCGGAGGGGACGACCGCTCAGGACGCGGTGCCGTCGACGTAGAACCAGCGGCCGGCGCGCTGCGCGAACCGCGACACCTCGCGCTGGAAGCCGCGTCCGGTCGGACCGCGGTAGCGCGCGATGAACTCGACCGTGTCGCCGCCGGCGGCCACCACCTGGAGGGACAGCCAGGTGAGCTCCGGGTCGAGGGTCAGCCGCGCGGGCCGCGTCCGGGGGTGCCAGGTGCGCAGCAGGTGGTCGGCGTCCCCGACGGCGAAGGCGGTGTAGCGGGAGCGCATCAGCTCTTCGGGGCTGCCGGCCACGCGCTCCCCGCTGAGCACCGGGCCGCAGCAGGCGTCGAGGGCGGATCCGGATCCGCACGGGCAGTCGGGCACCCCCCGACCCTAGCGCCCGGGCCGGGTGCGGCGGCGTCCCCGACGGAGGGCCCGCGCCGGGCATAGATTGGCCGCTGTGAGCAAACAGGCGCGCACCCAGGGGCCGGTGATCCGGCGTCACGACCAGGTCCTCCCCACCACCACCGACCAGCGACTGCTGTCCAGCAAGGGCGACGGCGAGTGGGTGCACTCCGACCCGTGGCGCGTGCTGAGGATCCAGGCGGAGTTCGTGGAGGGCTTCGGGACGCTGGCCGAGCTCGGCCCCGGCATCGGGGTGTTCGGCTCGGCGCGGACGCCACGCCGCGACCCGATGTACGCCGCGGCCGTGGAGATCGGCCGAGGGCTGGCCCAGGCGGGCTACGCGACGATCACCGGCGGCGGGCCGGGGATCATGGAGGCGGCCAACAAGGGTGCGCTGGAGGCCGGCGGGGTGTCGGTCGGGCTCGGCATCGAGCTGCCGTTCGAGCAGGCGCTGAACAAGTACGTCTCGCTCGGCATCAACTTCCGCTACTTCTTCGCCCGCAAGGTGATGTTCCTGAAGTACTCGCAGGGCTTCGTCGTGATGCCGGGCGGCTTCGGAACCTTCGACGAGGTGTTCGAGGCGCTCACCCTCGTGCAGACCCGGAAGGTGACCTCGTTCCCGATCGTCCTGTTCGGCCGCGCCTTCTGGACGCCCCTGCTGGACTGGCTCGAGGACGGGGTGCTGGCCGGTGAGTACATCGCCTCCGCTGACCTCTCCCTGCTCCAGCTCACCGACGACCCCCGGGAGGCCGTCGCGCTGGCCACCGGCCCGGGCCCGCAGCCGCGTCCCTCGGCCGCCCGCCAGATGTCCTGACCGCGGTCGCGGCACTGGGTAGAGTTCCGGCCATGGAATGGGTGCTGTGGATGATCGCCGTCGCGATCCTCGGCCTGGCAGCGGTCGCGTCGACCGGCCGGCTGGGCGAGTTCCCGGCCACGGTCACCGACACCCCGCGTCCGCACGTCCCCGAGGGCGAGCTGAGCGGCGACGACCTGCGCGGGCTGCGGTTCGGCGTCGTCACCCGGGGGTACTCGATGCAGCAGGTGGACGAGCTGCTGGACCGGCTCGCCCGCCAGCTCGACGCCAGGGACCACCAGGACGCCTGACCGGCGCGGGCCCCTACTCCTGTTCAGGGCCACCCCGGGGGCGCGCCCGGCACGTGGCCCCGCCCGTCTGCACGGGATGGAATAATGGGAGAGTTGGATCCACAACCAGCCAGAAATTGAGGTATGCGATGGCAGCGATGAAACCGCGGACCGGTGACGGGCCGATCGAGGTGGCCAAGGAGGGTCGCGTGATCGCCATGCGGATCCCTGCCGAGGGTGGAGGACGCCTGGTCATCGAGATGAACGCCACCGAGGCCGCAGAGCTGAAGGCCGCCCTGGAGGGCGTCGTCGTCGCCTGAGAAGACAACGCAGTACGAGGGCCCCGGGAAGATCCCCGGGGCCCTCGTTCCGTTCCGCGTCAGCGCGACTGGTGGTAGGCGATGGCCTTCTCGTACACCGCGACGGTCTCCTGGGCGATCTTCTCCCACGAGAACTCGTCGATGCAGCGGCGGCGGCCGGCCTTGCCGAAGCGCTCCGCCAGCGCCGGGTCACGGGTGATCCGGTTCACCTGCTCGGCGAAGCCGGCCTCGAAGGCCGACACGAAGGCCGGGTCGCCGGCCTGCTTGGGGTCGTAGGGGACCAGGATGCCGGTCTCCCCGTCCACGACGACCTCGGGGATGCCACCGACGGCCGAGGCGACGACGGCGGTCTCGCAGGCCATCGCCTCGAGGTTCACGATGCCGAGCGGCTCGTAGACCGACGGGCAGGCGAACACGGTGGCGTGCGTGAGCACCTGGCGGACGGAGGCCCGCGGCAGCATCTCCTGCACCCACTTCACGTTGCCGCGCACCTTGCTGAGCTCGGCGAAGGCCGTGTCGAACTCGGCCGCGATCTCCGGGGTGTCCGGGGCGCCGGCCAGCAGCAACAGTTGCGTGTCCGGGTCGAACTGCTGGGCCGCGCGCACCAGGTGCACCAGGCCCTTCTGCCGGGTGATGCGTCCCACGAAGACCACCAGCGGACGGTCACGGTCGACGCCGAGGGAGTCGACCACGTCCGTGTCGAAGTCGGGCTTGAACTCCTCGGGGTCGATCCCGTTCTTCACCACGTACACGCGCTCGGGGTCGAGGTCGGAGTACGACTCGAGCACGTCCGCGCGCATGCCGGCGCTCACCGAGATCACCGCTGCGGCGTCGACGAACGAGGTCTTCTCCGCCCACGACGACACGCGGTAGCCGCCGCCGAGCTGCTCGGCCTTCCACGGGCGGTGGGGTTCGAGGGAGTGGGACGTGACGACGTGCGGCACGTCACGGAACTTCGAGCCGATCAGGCCGGCGAAGTTCGCGTACCAGGTGTGGGAGTGGATGACATCCACGTCGCCGATCGCGTTCGCCATGGAGATGTCCGCCCCCAGCACCCGGAGGGCGGCGTTGGCCCCCGGCGGGAAGTCCTCGGCGTGGGCGGTGGCGCCGTCACGCGGCTCGCCCATGCACTGGACCTCGACGGACTCGGTGAACTTGCGCAGTTGGGGCACCAGCTGGCCGACGTGGACGCCGGCTCCGCCGTAGATGTGGGGAGGGTACTCCCGGGTGAGGATCGAGACTCGAAGCGCCATAGCGCGATCGTGTCACACAACCCCCTGCGGCGTCGCCGGTTGGGCGGGTTCCACCCGCTCGCAAGCACGGGTCCAGATCCCGCTCGGCAATTCTCGGGTTTCCTTGTGGGCCGCGACGCGACGCCTTAGGTTCTGAGCATGACTAGCGGACCGAATGTGTTGTCGATCGTCCTCGCCGGCGGCGAGGGCAAGCGACTCATGCCGTTGACGGCGGACCGGGCCAAGCCCGCGGTTCCCTTCGGAGGCACCTACCGGCTCATCGACTTCGTGCTGTCGAACCTGGTGAACTCCGACCTGACCAAGATCTGCGTGCTCACGCAGTACAAGTCCCACTCCCTCGACCGGCACATCTCCGTCACCTGGCGCATGTCGGTCCTTCTCGGCAGCTACGTGACGTCCGTTCCCGCACAGCAGCGCACGGGCAAGCAGTGGTACCAGGGCAGCGCCGACGCGATCTACCAGTCGATGAACCTGATCAACGACGAGGATCCCGACTACGTGGTCGTCTTCGGCGCCGACAACATCTACCGGATGAACGTCGAGGACATGGTGAACGCCCACATCGAGTCCGGGATGGACGCCACCATCGCCGGCATCCGGGTCCCCAGGAGGGAGGCGAGCGCCTTCGGCATCATCGACGCCGCTCCGGACGGCCGGATCAACGCCTTCCTCGAGAAGCCCGCCGACCCGCCCGGCCTGCCCGACAGCCCCGACGAGTCGTTCGCGTCGATGGGCAACTACGTGTTCAGCCGGAAGGCCTTCGTCGAGGCGCTCAACGACGACGCCGCCAGCGCCGACTCCCGGCACGACATGGGGGGCAACATCATCCCCGGCTTCGTCTCCCAAGGAGCGGCCCAGGTGTACGACTTCACCAAGAACAACGTCCCCGGCTCCACGGAGAAGGACCGCAACTACTGGCGGGACGTGGGCACCATCGAGGCCTACCACGCCGCGCACATGGACCTGGTGTCGGTCGAGCCCGACTTCAACCTGTACAACCGCAAGTGGCCGATCTGGACGTCGCAGGCGCAGCTGCCGGGCGCCAAGTTCACCCTGCGGGGCACGGCGGAGGACTCCATCGTGGGCTCGGGCTGCATCATCTCCGGCGGCGACGTGGACCGTTCGGTGCTCTCGCCCAACGTGATGGTCGACAAGTGGGCCAAGATCGAGGAGTCGGTGATCTTCTCCGGCTGCCGCATCGGCCGCAACGCTGTCGTCCGGCGCGCGATCCTCGACAAGAACGTCGTGGTTCCCGACGGCGTCGAGATCGGCGTGAACCCCGAGCACGACAAGGCCCGCGGCTTCCACGTCGAGGACGGCATCACCGTGGTCGCCAAGTCGGCGGAGGTTCCCGGCAACTGGTGAGCCCCGCCGTCCGCCCGGACGACGCACGAGAACGGGGACGGTTCCTGACTCCCGCCGGCCGGCGGGGACGGGGACCGTCCCCGCTCGGCGTCGGGGTCAGTCGGTGCCGGCGAGCGGGAAGACGTCGACGTGGACGCGGAAGCGGCGCGCGCCCTCAGGCACGTCGCGGCCGCGGACCGCGGCGGCGTGACGCTCCAGCACCGCGTTCAGCTCGGTGGTCATCGTCTCGGCCTCCGCGGGGGTGAGGGCGAGCGTGGAGGAACTCAGCAGGCCGTCGTCGGCCTGGTCGGGGTCGTAGGCGTTGAACCAGGCCGTCAGGGCGGCCGCCCGCTCGGCGATCACCTGCCGGACCACCGCCCGCACCGCCCCCGAGGTGGCCGGGTCGCGCAGCAGGGCGGGCTCGGTCATGGCGAAGCCCACGGCCCGCCACCAGCGCTCGCGTCCGCCGGTGTGCGCCGGGTCGTCTTCGACGAAGCCGTGCCGCTCGAGCTGGCGGAGGTGGTAGCTGGTCTGGCCGCTGCTCTCCTCCAGGGCCCGGGCCAGCTGGCTGGCCGTCGCAGAGCCACGTCGCTGGAGCTCGGCGTACAGGGCCATCCGCAGCGGGTGCGCGAACGCCTTCAGTGCGGTGGGGTTCACCGACTCCTGGCCGACCGCGGCGAAGCGTCCGCGGGGGCCCTCCAGCGGGCCGGTCGCGGTCGGGGGCTTGCCGTCCGTCATATGCAGAGATACCTTTGCATAGATTTCTTTGCAGAGGTTTCTCTGCACGACTCATCCTAGGAGGTGCCCGCCGTGTCCGCCACCGTGAGACCCCGCCGTGGGGCCGTCGCGGCGAAGGCGCCCCTGGGCCGTCCGTTCGCCACCCAGCTCGCCTCGACCGGCCTGGCCAACCTCGGGGACGGCGTGCTCGTCACCCTGGCGCCCCTGGTGGCGCTCTCGCTGACGACGTCGCCTGCCCAGGTGTCGCTGCTGTCGGCCGCGGCCTGGCTGCCCTGGCTGCTCCTCGGCGTCGCCGCCGGCGTGGTCGTCGACCGCGTCGACCGCCGGCGGGCGCAGGTGGTCGCGCTGGGCGCGCGGGCGCTCGTGCTGGCGGCGGGGGCCGGGCTCGGCTTTGCCGGAGCGCTCACCATGCCGCTGCTGGTGGGGGTGGTGCTGGTCTACGGCGTGACGGAGGTGTTCGCCGACCTCGGCGCCACCTCGATCGTCCCCGACCTCGTGCCCGCCGACCGGCTCCCGGCGGCCAACGGGCGGGTGCTGGGCGTCCAGCAGGTCGCGAACGCCTTCCTCGGCGCGCCCCTGGCCGGCGCCCTGGTCGTCCTGGGTGCGGGGATCGGCTTCGGTGCGTCCGCCGGCCTCGCCGCGCTCGCCGCCACGGTGCTGGCCGTCGGCCTGCGGGGCGACTTCCGCAGAGTGGCGCCCGACGGACGGCGTCCTCACGCTCTCCGCGAGGTGCGCGAGGGCCTCGCGTTCCTCGTGCGCCACCGGGTGCTGCGTCCGCTGGTGATCGCCTCCAGCGTGCTGAACATGGCCAGCACGGCCTACTTCGCGGTGTTCGTGCTGTGGGCCGTCGGCCCCGGCTCCGCGATGGGGCTGACGCCAGCCCAGTACCCGCTGGTGATGCTGGGCTTCGCCCTCGGGGCGGTCGCCGGGTCACTCGTGGCCGAGCGCGTCCGCGACCGGCTGGGGGAGGTGCCCACCCTGATGTCCATGCTCACCGCCAGCGTGGTGCTGATGCTGGTGCCGCTCGCCTGGCCGGACGCGTGGGCGGTGGCCGTGGCCGTGACCGCCGTCGGTGTCACCAACACGATCGGCAACGTCGTGTCGATGTCGTTGCGGCAGCGGCTGGTGCCCGGGCCGCTGCTGGGACGGGTCGGTGGTGCGAGCCGCACCCTCTCCTACGGCCTGATGCCGGTGGGCGCCGTGCTCGGCGGCCTGGTGGCCGAGGTGGCCGGGCTGCCGGCGACGTTCGTGTCCGCCGTGGCGGTGTCGCTGCTGGCCTGCGGGACGCTCGCGCTGCGTGTCCGGACCGCCGACGTGCGCGCCGCTGAGGACGCGCCCACGGCCGCGCACCGTGCGTCCAGCGGTGACGCCGCCGTCCCGCTCGCCGCGTGCGACGGCGTCAGGCCCTGACGGCCACCAGCAGGCCGTCGCCGAGCGGCAGCAGCGCCGGGGTGAAGGCCTCGTCGCCCAGGACGACCTCGAGGGCCTCGCGGATGATCAGGGGCTCGTCCTCGTCGTTGCGCTCGTCGGCGACCAGGCCCCGCCACAGCGCGTGGTGCACCGCGAGCAGGCCGCCGGAGCGCAGCAGGCGCTGGGCCTGCGCGACGTACTCGACGTACTCCAGCGGGTCGCCGTCGATGAAGACGATGTCGTAGGCGCCGTCGGTCAGTTTGGGCAGCACGCTGAGGGCCTGCCCGGCGATGAGCCGCACGCGGCGGCTGGGGATGCCCTCCGCGGTGAGCACCTCGCGGGCGGCGAGCTGGTGCTCGGCCTCGGCGTCGATGCTGGTCAGCACGCCGTCGGGCACCATCCCGGCGAGCAGCGCGAGGGCGGCGACGCCGGTCCCCGTGCCGATCTCGGCCACGGCCCGCGCGCCGACGACCTTCGCCAGCAGGGTGAGCGCGGAGCCCACGCCGGCGCTGATCGCCTCGAGGCCCAGTTCCTCGGCGCGCCGGCGGGCGAGCGCCGAGCCCTCCGGTTCGTCGGCGAAGGCTTCCGCGTAGGCGAGGGAGGCCGACGGCGAGGCGGCGCGGGCGGCGCCTTTGGGTGCTGGGTTCACGGAGGCCAGCCTACGACGCCCCTTCTCACCGCGTCAGCAACTCCGGCACGCCGGGACGGCGTGGCGGGGCCGCCACCACCCGGGCAGCGCGCCGCCGGGCGGGTGTGCCCCTACCATTGCGTCCCATGAGTCATGTCGTCGTGGCCGAGCTGGTCGCCAACGTCCTTTCCGTCGAGGTCGCGCCGGGCCAGCGGGTCCAGGCGTCCGACCCCGTGGTGGTGCTGGAGTCGATGAAGATGGAGATCCCGGTGCTGGCCGACGTGGCGGGGACGGTGAGTGAGGTCGTCGTTCAGGTCGGGGACGTGGTTCGGGACGGCGACCCGATGGTCGTGATCGCGACCGCTTAGGCTTGCCCCCATGACAGCGCTGCCCTTCGGCCGGGTCCTGACGGCCATGGTGACCCCGTTCGGCGTGGACGGCTCGGTGAACCTCCCCGAGGCCCGCCGGCTGGCCGCGCACCTGGTGGACGTCCAGGGCAACGACGCGCTGGTCGTCAACGGCACGACGGGGGAGTCCCCGACCACGACGGACGCGGAGAAGCTCGCGCTGCTCGAGGCCGTGGTGGACGAGGTGGGCGACCGGGCGAAGGTCCTCGCCGGCGTCGGCACCTTCAACACCGCGCACACCATCGAGCTGGCCGCCCAGGCCGAGCAGGCCGGGGTCGACGGGTTGCTCGTCGTCACCCCGTACTACAGCCGCCCGCCGCAGGACGCCCTCGCCGACCACTTCCTCACCGTGGCCGGGGCGACGTCGCTGCCGATCATGATCTACGACATCCCGCACCGCTCCGGCGTCCCCGTCGAGACGGCCACCCTGATCCAGGTCGCGGCCCACCCGAACATCGTCGCGGTCAAGGACGCCAAGGGCCTGCCGGTGGCCTCGTCCCAGGTGATCGCCGCCACCGGCCTGGCCTACTACTCCGGTGACGACGCCATGACCCTGCCGTTGCTCGCGGTGGGAGGTGTCGGCGTCGTCGGCACCTCCACCCATTTCACGGGTCGGCGCACCAGGGAGATGATCGACGCCTTCGTCGGCGGCGACCCGGCCCGCGCCACCGCGCTCAACGCGGCACTGCTGCCGGTCTTCCTCGGGGTGTTCGCCACCCAGGGCTGCATGCTGGTGAAGGCCGGCCTGGCCGCCCGGGGCTTCGCGCCCGGACCGGTGCGCAAGCCCCTCCTCGACGCCACCGCCGAGCAGGCCGCCACGTTCGTGGCCGTCCTCGATGCCGCGGGGTTGTGAGTCCGGAGGAACCGTCACGTCATGATCGACCTGAACTGGTCGGAGATCCTCGTCCTGGCGATCTTCGCGGTGATCCTCTTCGGACCGGAGAAGCTGCCGGAGCTCGCCCGCAAGGCTGCGCGCGTCCTCAACTACCTGCGCAACATCGCCAACGACGCCCAGGGGCGGCTGCGGGAGGAGCTCGGGCCCGAGTTCGCCGACCTCGAGCTGGCCGACCTGAACCCCAGGGCGCTGGTGAGCAAGCACCTCGTCGCGCCCGTCCAGGAGGGCCTCGAGCCGCTGAAGGCCGACCTGGAACCGCTGCGGGCAGAGCTGGAGCCGCTGAAGGCGGAGCTGGAGCCCGCGCGGAACGCCCTCGCCGGCGCCCCGGTGCCCTCGGTGGCCCCGGTGCCGCTGCCCGTCCCTGTCGCCGCGGTGGCGTTCGATCCGGAGGCAACGTAGCGGTTCGGGGTGGGGTGCGTCACGTGGACGCGGTACCCTGCCGGACGTGACCTCGGCTTCGTCGATCTTCGTCTCGAGGATCAAGGGACTGCCCATGCTCGACCCCAATGGCGAGCAGGTGGGCAAGGTGCGCGACGTCGTCATCCAGAACCGGTCGGGCAAGCGGCCGCCGAGGGTGAAGGGGCTTGTCGTCGAGCTGTTCGCGTTGCGGCGGATCTTCTTCCCGATGGAACGCGTCCATTCGATCGACGCCAACCAGGTGATCATCTCCGGCCTGGTCAACACCGTCCGCTTCTCCCAGCGCGAGCGCGAGATGCTGGTGGTCAACGACCTGTTCGACCGCACCGTCAGCCGGGTCGGGGCCAGCCAGCCCGAGACCATCTTCGACGTCGCCATCAAGCGCAGCCGGTCGCGCGACTGGGTGCTGGCCGAGGTGGCCCTGCGCGAGGCCGGACGACGGCCGTTCCAGCGCGGCCACGTGACGATCGTGGACTGGTCGGAGGTGCCGGACTTCATCGAGCAGCCCGCCCCGAGGGACGCGGAGCAGCAGGCGATGCGCCTGTCCGAGCTGAAGGCGGCGGACGTGGCCCGCGAGCTGCACGACATGGACCCCGTGCTGCGCAACGCTGTGGTGCGGGCCATGGACGACGACCGGCTCGCCGAGGCACTGGAGGAGCTGCCCGAGGACGAGCAGGTGGACGTGATCGCCTCGCTCGACACCGAGCGCGCCGCCGACGTGCTGGAGGAGATGGACCCCGACGACGCGGCCGACCTGATCGCGGAGCTGGACTCCGAGCTGGCCGAGACGATCCTCGAGCAGATGGAGCCCGAGGAGGCCCGCGACGTCCGCACGCTGCTCAGCTACGACGCCGCCACCGCCGGCGGCCTGATGAACCCCGAGCCGGTGATCCTGAACGCCGACGCGACGGTGGCCGACGCCCTCGCTGCCGTGCGACGCCAGGAGATCACGCCGGCGATGGCGGCGCTGGCGTTCATCTGCCGTCCGCCGATGGACACCCCGACCGGTCGCTACCTCGGCGCGGTGCACATCCAGCGCCTGCTCCGCGAGCCGCCGTCGGTGCTCGCCGCGGGCCTCATCGACTCCGACATCACCCCGCTCACCCCGCAGAGCAACATCGCGCAGGTGAGCCGCTACTTCGCCACCTACGACCTCGTCTGCGCCCCCGTGGTGGACGCGGAGCGGCGCCTGCTGGGCGCGGTCACGGTGGACGACGTGCTCGACCACATCCTCCCCAACGACTGGCGAGGGGTGCAGCTGGACCGACTCGACGCGGAGGTGAGCGATGGCTAAGCAGGACCGTCTGGACACGCCGGGCCGCCGTCGCAACGAGTGGCTTCCGCGGATGCGGATGGAGGACGACGCCTTCGGTACGTTCGCCGAGAGCGCCGCCCGGTTCATGGGCACGGGCACCTTCATCATCTGGATGTCGGGGTTCATCGCGGTGTGGGTGGTCCTGAACGTGTTCTGGCCGGGCTTGATGCGGGACCCGTTCCCGTTCATCTTCCTGACCCTGCTCCTCTCGCTGCAGGCGTCCTACGCGGCGCCGCTGATCCTGCTCGCGCAGAACCGCCAGGAGGCCCGCGACCGGGTGAGCCTCGAGCACGACCGCGAGGTGGCGGCCCAGTCGCGCGCCGACATGGACTTCCTGGCCCGCGAGATCGCGTCCCTGCGCATGCGGATGAACGATGTCGCCACCCGCGACTTCATCCGCTCCGAGCTGCGCGACCTGCTCGACGAACTCGGCCGCGAACCCGAGGAGCCGAAGACCCGGGCGAGCTGACCGGCATACCCCGTCCGGCATCGCGCCCGGTTTGGGGTGGGGCTGCGGCGCGGATTAGTGTTGCGGCCATGTCTGAGTTGGCCACCGCCGTCCGCACCGCACTGTCCGGGGTCATCGACCCCGAGATCCGCCGTCCGATCACCGACCTCGGCATGGTCGAGTCCGTGTCCGTCGACGACGCGGGGGTGGCGTCGGTGACCGTGCTGCTGACCATCGCCGGCTGCCCGCTGTCGAACACGATCGAGTCCGACGTCACCGCGGCCGTCTCCGCTGTGGAGGGCGTCACCGGCGTGAACGTGGCCCTCGGCACGATGAGCGACGAGCAGCGCGCCGAGCTGAAGAAGCAGCTGCGGGGCGGGCGCGAGGAGCGCGAGATCCCGTTCTCCCGGCCCGACTCGCTCACCCAGGTGCTGCTGGTCGCGTCCGGCAAGGGTGGTGTGGGCAAGAGCTCGGTGACGGTCAACCTCGCGATGGCGCTCGCCGCGAAGGGCAAGAGCGTCGGCATCCTGGACGCCGACATCTACGGGCACTCGGTCCCGCAGATGCTCGGGCTGATGGAGGCCATGCCCACCAGCGTCGACGGCATGATCATGCCGGTGCCCACCATGGGCATGCGGGTGATCTCGATCGGCATGCTCAAGGAGAGCCGCGACCAGGTGATCGCCTGGCGCGGGCCGATCCTGGACCGCGCGCTGCAGCAGTTCCTCGCCGACGTCTACTGGGGCGACCTCGACTACCTCGTCGTCGACCTGCCGCCGGGCACCGGTGACGTCGCCCTCTCGCTGGGCCAGAAGCTGCCCAACGCCGAGGTGATCGTGGTGACCACCCCGCAGCAGGCCTCCGCGGAGGTGGCCGAGCGCGCAGGGACGATGGCCTCGATGCTCGACCAGAAGGTGATCGGGGTCGTCGAGAACATGGCCTACCTCGAGGTCGCCTGCCCCCACTGCGGCGAGTCGCACCGGGTGGACGTCTTCGGCACCGGTGGCGGCGCGGAGGTGGCCGGCACCCTGAGCACCCGGCTCGGTTACGAGGTGCCGTTGCTGGCCGAGGTGCCGATGGACCCGGCCCTTGCCTCCGGTGGAGACCTCGGCGTGCCGCTGGTCGCCACCGCCCCGGAGCGTCCGGCGGCCGCGGCGATCATGGCGCTCGCCGGGCGCCTGGCAGCCAGGAAGCGGAACCTCGCCGGCCTCAAGCTCGGGCTCACCCCGGTCTCGCAGGGCTGACCCGCCCGCGCACCGGCGGTGGGTGGCACACGTGCGCACCGCTGAGCCCCGCCCCACAGCCCGCGTACAGCCCACGCCTGGCGGAGCCGTCCGCGGGCTGCAATAGGCTGGAGCGGTGACCACCAGCCGCGCCGTGCCCCGCCGCACGATCCTCGCCGTCCCCGGCTCGTCCGACCGGTTCATCGAGAAGGCCCGCACCCTCGGCGTCGACGGGTTGTTCCTCGACCTGGAGGACGCCGTGGCGCCCGCGGTCAAGGTGGAGTCGCGCCGCCGCATCGTCGACGCGCTGAACAGCCCCGCGGGCTTCGCGGCGGGCCTGGTCACCGTCCGCGTCAACGGCTGGGAGAGCCCGTGGACCTACGGCGACGTGATCGACGTGGTCACCGGCGCCGGCGCCCGGATCGACGCGCTCGTGCTGCCCAAGACCCAGTCGGCGGCCCAGGTACAGGCCCTCGACCTGCTGCTCACCCAGGTGGAGCACACCGCCGGACTGCCGGTCGGGAGGATCGGGCTGGAGGTGCAGATCGAGGACGCCGTCGGCCTGCTGCACGTCACCGCCATCGCCGCTGCCAGCCCGCGCCTGGCCAGCCTGGTCTTCGGCCCGGGCGACTTCATGGCGAGCCTCGGCATGGGCGGGCTGAACGTCGGCGCGCAGCCCGCCGGCTACCCCGCGGACGCGTTCCACCACGTGCTGATGTCGATCCTCGTGGCGGCCAGGGCGCACGGCCTGCAGGCCATCGACGGCCCGTTCGTCGCGATCAGGGACGTGGACGGCTTCCGGCGCTCCGCCGAGCTGAGCGCGGCCCTGGGCTACGACGGCAAGTGGGTGCTGCACCCGGCACAGGTGGAGGCCGGCAACGAGGTGTTCTCGCCGCGCCCGGCGGACTTCGAGCGCGCCCAGCGCATCATGGCCGCGTACGCCCACGCCACCGAGCTGGCGCAGGGGGCTGTCGGGGCGATCGTCGTGGACGAGGAGATGGTGGACGAGGCGGGGGTCAAGCTGGCCGCCGCGATTCTGGCCCGAGGTCGGGCCGCCGGAATGGAGGAGCACGCATGAGCCAGCCGACGCCGGGCCTGAGCAGCCTGTTCAATCTCGAGTACCCGCAGTCCGTCGGGGTGTTCGGCACCTACGACGAGGCGCAGAAGGTGGTCGACTTCCTGGCCGACGCCCGGTTCCCGGTCGAGAACCTGTGCATCGTCGGCACCGAGCTGAAGTCGATGGAGCGGGTGCTGGGCCGCCGCAGCTGGGGCACCGTGATCGGCGCCGGCGTGCAGAGCGGACTGTCCACCGGCCTGATGATCACCCTGCTGATGTGGATCTTCATGCCCGCGGCGAACTTCCTTTTCCTCGTGCTGTACGCGCTGGCGATCGGCGTGTTCGTCGGCGTCACCATGGCCGCGATCGGCTACTGGATGAGCCAGGGCAAGCGCGACTTCCGCTCGGTCTCCCAGACCATCGCGACCAAGTACGAGGTACTCGCCGAGCACAAGGTGGCCGGCAAGGCCCGCGAGCTGATCGCCACGATGCCGGGTGCCCGGGCGGCGCAGTTCACGCCGCCGGTGGCGCCGTCCTACCCTGCGGCCGGCTACGGCCAGCCCGCGCCGGGCTACGGCCAGGCCTTCCCGCAGGGCTACCCGCAGCAGCCCGGGTACGGCCAGCCCTACCCGCCGCAGCAGCAGTACCCGGCCGGGGCGTACGGCGCGCCGGCCGCTCCCGCTCCGGCTCCGGAGCCGGCGCAGCCCGAGCCGGGGCCCGCTCAGGCGACGCCGGAGGACGACAAGCCGGCCGGCTGAGCAGCCGGCCCGGCGCGTCCCCTCGTCGCCGCCGGAGGCGGTGTCAGCTGTCGGCCATGTCGCCGGCGAGGAACTCGGCGTAGGCGGGCAGGTCGAGCTGACCCGAGCCGGAGACGCCGATCACGATCACCGGCGAGTCTCCGTCCTCCGTGGCCTTCCGGGCCTGCCGGATCGCCCCGGCGATGGCGTGGTTGGACTCCGAGGCCGGCACGATGCCCTCGGCGCGCGCGAACATCACGCCCGCCTCGAACGCCTCGCGCTGCTTCACCGAGATCGCGCCGATCAGCCCCTCGTGGTAGCAGTGGCTCACCAGCGGAGCCATGCCGTGGTAGCGCAGGCCACCCGCGTGCACCGGGTCGGGCACGAAGTCGGCGCCGAGGGAGTACATCTTCAGCAGCGGCGTCAGGTGCGAGGTGTCGCCGAAGTCGTAGCGGTACTCGCCCTCGGTGAGGGACGGGGCCGCCTTCGGCTCGCACGCCACGATCGTGGTCTCCGCCCGGCCCTCGAGGTTCTCGCGCAGGAACGGGAACGCGATGCCGCCGAGGTTCGAGCCGCCGCCGGCGCAGGCGAACAGGTAGTCGGCGGGGTGCTCGTCGAACATGGCGAGCTGCTTCACCGCCTCCTGGCCGATCACGGTCTGGTGCAGCAGCACGTGGTTCAGCACGGAGCCGAGCGAGTAGCTGGCGTTCTCGTCCTTCGCCGCGGCCTCGACGGCCTCGCTGATCGCCATGCCGAGGGAGCCGGTCGTGTCAGGGAACTGCTCGCGCAGCGCGCGTCCGGCCTCGGTCAGCTCGGACGGGCTGGCAACCACGCTGGCGCCGAAGGTCTCCATCAGCACGTGCCGGTAGGGCTTGCCCTCGTAGCTGGAGCGGACCTGCCAGATGTCGCAGCTCATCCCGAAGATCTGGCAGGCGAACGCCAGCGCGGAGCCCCACTGGCCGGCGCCGGTCTCCGTGGTGATGCGGGTGCGCCCGGCGAGCTTGTTGAAGTAGGCCTGCGCGACCGCGGAGTTGGTCTTGTGGCTGCCGACCGGCGAGGCACCCTCGTACTTGTAGTAGATGCGCGCGGTGGTGCCCAGCGCCTGCTCGAGGCGGCGTGCCCGGTAGAACGGGGACGGCCTCCACAGCCGGTAGATGTCGTGGACGGCCTTCGGGATCTCGATCCAGCGCTCCGCGGAGGCCTCCTGCTCGATCAGGCCCATCGGGAACAGCGCGGCCAGGTCGGCCGGCTGGAGCGGCTGCTGGGTGCCGGGGTGCAGGGGCGGCGGCGGCGGGGTGGGCAGGTCCGCGACGATGTTGTACCAGTGGGTGGGCATCTCGCTCTCGTCGAGGACCACCTTCGTCTGCATCGGATCGGACACTGCAGGCTCCTTCGCCATTGTTTCGCCAGGTCGACCGGCCCCCTGCCGGTCCGCGCGCAACTCTAGGCCGATCACCCGGGGGTGCGCGCCGCGTCCCGTGGTGGCGATACACGCCCGGGGTACGTACGGCTCTGACTGGTGCCGTGGAACCGCTGCTGCCTAGCCTTTGAGGCGACATCCCTGGGAGGCGACGATGGGTGCGGGCGCGAGGCTGGTGGGGCTGGTGGTGGCGTCGGTGCTCCTCGCCGCCTGCGGGACGGGCCCCGCGCCCGGCGCCGGTGCTGTCGCCGAGGAAGGTCCGCCTGCCGCGTCCCCGGTGCCCACGACGGAGCCATCGGGGCCCGGTGCCACGCCCACGCCGTCGGCGACCACGGACTCGGATGCGGGCACCGGTGACACCGCGTGCGTGACCGGGAACTGGCGCCTCGACATCGCCGACTACCAGGCGCAGGCCGCGCGCTGGCTGAAGGGCCTGGGGATCCCGCTGAGCAGGCTGAGGATCAAGGGGTCCCAGTCACTGGCGTTCAACCCGGGCTACCTGTCGGTCGGCACCGACCTCACGGTGGTGGCCCGCGTGGCCGGCCGCTCGATCTCGGCGCACACCGAGTACGCCGGTGGCGGGGAGTGGTTCTGGAACGCCACGGCGCCCGACGTGTTCGAGGTGGAGAACTGGGCCACGACGGTGGACGACGCCGACACCCCGCGCGACGTGCCGGCCGTGCCGCTGTTCGACGTCACCTCGGGCGGGATCAAGGTCCGGTGCGACGGCGACCGTCTGGTGCTGCGCGGGGCGGGCGCGCCGCTGGTCGGCCGGTTCACCCGGGTGCCCTGACCCGACGGCTAAGGTCGGCGCATGCCGCACCTCGAGTCCGTGAACGTCGGACGGTCGCGTCCGAGCCGGAGCGCGAAGCTGGGCAGTACCGGGATCGACAAGCGCCCGGTGGTCGGACGCGTGCGCATCCAGACGCTGGGCGTCGACAGCGACACCATCGTGAACGCCCGGCACCACGGCGGCGCGGACCAGGCGGTCTACGCCTTCGCGCGCGAGGACTACGCGTTCTGGGAGGCGGAACTCGGCCGGCCGCTGCGACCCGGATCGTTCGGGGAGAACCTCACCACGGTCGGCCTGGACGTGCAGCAGGCCCGGCTCGGTGAACGTTGGCGGGTGGGGGAGTGCCTGCTCGAGGTGACCCACGTGCGGATCCCGTGTTCGGTCTTCGCCGCGTTCGTGGACGAACCCCGCTGGGTTCGCCGGTTCACCGAGCACGGCGTTCCCGGTGCCTACCTCAGGGTGCTGGAGGAGGGGACCGTGGCCGCGGGCGACCCCGTCGAGGTGGTCGAGACCCGTCCGCACGACCTCACGGTCGGCTACGCGTTCCGCGCGCTGACCACGGCGCCGGAGCTGCTGGCGTCCCTCGCCGCGGAGGAGCGCATCGGACGCCGGCTGCGCGAGCGGCTGGAGCGGCTCGGCCACGCGTAGCCGAGCCGGCCCGGGTATCGCTCAGCGTGCCCAGATGGCGGCCATCCAGGACTCCACGGCGTCCGGATCGCGGGGCAGGTGGTCGGACAGGATCTCGCAGCCGTCCTCGGTGATCACGATGTCGTCCTCGATCCGCACACCGATGCCCCGCAGTTCCTCGGGCACCAGCAGGTCGGTGGACTTGAAGTACAGGCCCGGCTCGACCGTGATGACCATGCCGGGACGCAGTTCGGCGTCGCGGTAGTTCTCCCGGCGGGCCTGCGCGCAGTCGTGCACGTCGAGCCCGAGGTGGTGGGACGTCCCGTGCACCATCCAGCGCCGGTGCTGTCCGCCCGTCTCGGGGTCCAGCGACTCCTCCGCGGAGACCGGCAGCAGGCCCCACGCCTCGAGGTGCTCTGCGATCACCCGGATGGCCGCGGCGTGGACGTCGGAGAACCGGTTGCCCGGACGCGCGGCGGCCATGCCGGCCGCCTGTGCGGCGAGAACCGCCTCGTACACGGTCCGCTGGGCGGGGCTGAAGGTGCCGTTGACCGGGAGAGTCCTGGTGATGTCGGCGGTGTACAGCGACTCCACCTCCACACCGGCGTCGAGCAGCAGCAGGTCGCCCGGGCGCAGGTCGCCGTCGTTGCGGATCCAGTGCAGGGTGTTCGCGTGGTCGCCGGAGGCGGCGATCGTGTCGTAGCCGACGGCGTTCGCCTGGTGGCGGGCGTGCAGCCCGAAGACGCCCTCGACCCAGCGCTCGCCGCGTCCCCTGCGGACGGCCTCGGGCAGGTCGGCCACCACGGCCTCGAACCCCACGGCGGTGTCGGCGCATGCCTGACGCAGCTCGTCGAGCTCGAAGGGGTCCTTGAGCAGGCGGGCCTCCGACAGGTGCACGGCGAAGGCGCTGTCGGTCTCCGCCGCGGCGATCGCGTCCACCCCCGCCTGGGCGCGCAGCAGGTCGAGGGTGCCGGTGACGGACGCGTCCGCCTCGCGCAGCAGCCGGACGCCGGTCGCGGCGAGGTTCTTGGACAGGGCGTCCTCGAGCCCCGAGACCGGCGCGCAGGACAACCCGGTCAGGGCGCCCATCTCGGCCAGCGACTCGCGGGTGCCCACCCACATCTCGCCGTAGCGGGCGTCGGCGTAGAACTCCGGGTCCGTGCGCGGGGCCCGCGGCTTGAAGTAGAGGGTGGCCTCGTGGCCGGTGTCCGTGGGCTCGAGGACGAGGACGGCGTCCGGCTCGCGGTCGGCCCCCAGGCCGGTCAGCCAGGCGAACGCCGAGTGCGGCCGGAACCGGTAGTCGGTGTCGTTGGCGCGCGGCTTCAGCCCGCCGGCCGGGATCACCAGGCGCTCCCCGGGGAACGCCTCCGCCAGCGCGCGACGCCGCAGCGCCGCGCGGGACGCGGCCGGGAGCTCTGCGGGGAGCTCCTCGGGGTACGGCGCCCAGGACTGGGGGATGAACTCGCGGAAGGCCTCGGAGAAGGGCGTCTGCCGGTTGGGCAGGGCGGGCTGCTCGCCGGCGGGGGGCTGGTCGGTCATGAGCCAGATGCTAGCGCCGCCGCACGCCCCGGCCGTCCGGCGGCCGGTTCCGTCCCCTGGTGGCGGCGGCCACGCGCCCGGCGTCCGCGCGGTGGCGTGGAGCCAGTAGAGTCGGGGTCCACAACTTCAGGAGGCTCGAATGAAGGCTGCCGCACCGGCTCAGCTCCGCCTGCTCGATCTGCAGGCAGAGGACACCGCCATCGCCCAGCTCGAGCACCGCAAGCGCGCGCTGCCCGAGCACGCGGCGCTGGTCGAGGCACGGGCGGTCCGTGGACGGCTCGGCGAGGCACTCGTCGCGGCCCGCACCAGGGTCGCCGACCTCCAGCTCGACGTGGAGAAGGCCGAATCCGACCTGGTTCCCGTGCGCGAGCGGCGCGTGCGCGACCAGCAGCGGGTGGACTCCGGAGCGGTCACCGACCCCAAGCAACTCAACGCGCTGCTCGACGAGATCACCCACCTCGGGCGCCGCATCGCCGACCTGGAGGACGTCGAGCTCGAGGTGATGGAGGAGCTGGAGTCCGCGACCGCCGAGCGGGAGAAGGTCGCCGCGGAACTCACCGAGGTCGAGAACGCCATGCGCGCGCTGATCGCCTCCCGCGACGAGCAGGTGGCCCAGCTCGACGCCGACCTCGCCACCCACCAGACCGCCCGCGACGGCATCGTCGCGGAACTGCCCGCCGACCTGGTGGCGCTGTACGACCGGATCCGCGTCCGCGCCGGCGGCGTCGGTGCCGCCCCGCTGCGGGGACGCCGCTGCGGCGGCTGCCAGATCGAGGCGACCCCGATCGCGCTGGGCGCGTACGCCGCCGCCGCACCGGACGAGGTGCTGCGCTGCGAGGAGTGCGAGCGGGTGCTCGTGCGCATCGGAGCCGTGGACGCCTGATGCCGCGCGCGCCGCGGCTGCCGCAGGGCGGTCCGTCCCTCCTCGATGCCGGCGACGCGCTCGCCGGGACGGTGCCGGGCGGCGTCGAGCCGTCCGACGGCGCGTCCGGAGCAGCGTCCGCGACGGGGGCCCGGCGCCTCGTCGTGGAGGCGGACGGCGGGTCGCGCGGCAACCCGGGACCGGCGGCCTACGGCGCGCTCGTGCGGGACGCCGACAGCGGCGAGGTGCTCGCCTCCGAAGGGCTTCCGCTCGGCGTGACCACCAACAACGTGGCCGAGTACTCCGGCCTCGTCGCCGGGCTGGAGATGGCCCGGGCGATCGATCCGTCCGCCAGCGTCGAGGTGCGGATGGACTCCCGGCTCGTCATCGAGCAGATGGCCGGACGGTGGCGGGTGAAGCACCCGGCCCTGCGTCCGCTGGCGGCGCGGGCACAGGAGCTGCGTCCGCACCGGGTGAGCTGGACCTGGGTACCCAGGGAGCAGAACAAGGCCGCGGACGCCCTGGTCAACGCGGCCCTCGACGGACGTCCGCGCACCCGCGGCTGAGGAGGAGCCATGCCGACCCGCCACGTCTCGCTCCGGGACAGCGAGCCCCCCGCCCTGGCCGAGGGCCTGCGCCGGCTCCGTGCCTCGCTCGGGGTGCCGTCCTCCTTTCCCGCCGACGTCCTGGCCGAGGCCGACACGGCCGCGGCCAGCCCGCGGCTGCCGTCCCGTGACCTCACCGACGTGCCGTTCGTGACCCTCGACCCGGAGGCGTCCACCGACCTCGACCAGGCGTTCCACCTCTCCCGCACGACCGCGGGCTACCTGCTGCGCTACGCGATCGCCGACGTCGCGGCCTTCGTCGTCCCTGGCGGTCGGGTGGACGCGGAGGCCAACGCCCGCGGCGAGACCCTGTACGCACCGACCCGCCGGACGCCCCTGCACCCGGCGACGCTGTCCGAGGGTGCCACCAGCCTGCTGCCCGGCCAGGTGCGGCCCGCCCTGGTGTGGGAGCTCCGGCTGGACGCGGACGGCCGGACCGTCGACACCCGGGTGGAGCGGGCGCTGGTGCGCAGCAGGGCGAAGCTGAGCTACGCCGGCGCGCAGGCCGACCTGGACGCCGGACGCGCGGACGAGCAGGTGCAGCTGCTGCGCACCGTCGGGCTGCTGCGCCAGGAGGTCGAGGTGGCGCGGGGCGGGGTCAGCCTCTCGGTTCCCGAGCAGGAGGTCCGCGCCTCCGACAGCCGTTGGACGCTGGCCTTCCGGGCGCCCCTGCCCGTCGAGGACTGGAACGCCCAGCTGTCGCTCGCGACGGGAATGGCGGCGGCTGCGCTCATGCTGGAGGCCGGGGTCGGCATCCTGCGGACGCTCCCGCCGGCCAGGGACAGTGCGCTGGGCAGGCTGCGCCGGACGGCGTCCGCGCTCGGGATCGCCTGGCCGCGAGCCATGGAGTACCCGGAGTTCGTGCGCAGCCTCGACGCGTCCGTGCCCGCGCAGGCGGCGATGCTGAACGCCTGCACGATGCTGTTCCGCGGCGCCGGCTACCAGGCGTTCGATGGGTCGTCACCCGAGCAGCCGCTGCACGCGGCGATCGCCGCGCCGTACGCCCACGTCACCGCGCCCTTGCGGCGGCTGGTGGACCGCTACGCCGGCGAGACCTGCGTGGCGATCTGCGCGGGGACACCCGTCCCGGAGTGGGTGGCCGCCGCCCTTCCGGGCCTGCCCGCCGTGATGGACGAGTCCAACCGCCGGGCCAAGAAGTACGAGCGCGGGACCGTGGACCTCGTGGAGGCGATGGTGCTCGCTCCCAGCCTCGGGCGCACCTTCACCGGGACCGTGCTCGAGGTCGATCCGGAGGACGGCGACGGCGTCCTCCAGCTGGCCGACCCGGCCGTGGAGGCACGGGTCAAGGGCGACGGCCTGGTGCTCGGCGAGACCGCGTCCGCGACCCTCGTGGCCGCCGACCTGCTCGCCGGCAAGGTGGAGTTCCGCGTCCTCGGCTGAGCCGCCCGCTCAGCCCCACCCGCCGCTCCGCTCCGTCCGTCCCGCTGCCCAGCCAGCCCCCTCTTCGCTCGTGCTGCCCCCCGCCCCGCCCCTTCGCTCGCGCTGCCGAGTGCAACTCCTGCTGCCGGAATTCCGGTAGCGGGAGTTGCGTTCGGGAGCGAACGGGACGGGGAGCGGCTGCCGGAGAGGTCCGCGGACGGGGTGACGGACGCGTCGTCCTGTGGCGGGAGTCTCGCGGTGGCGACGATCCGATGGCCGGGGTGGCCGCCGACGGCTCCTCCGCGGCCGTCCCAGGTCTCCCACCCGCCCCACGCGTCTGTTCGCGCTACCGAGCGCAACCCTTGCTGCCGGAATTCCGGTGGCGGGAGTTGCATTCGGGGGCGAACGCGGACGAAGGGGCCGAAGCCGCCCGACGCTCCCTGCTGCGCGCTGCCGGTCGGCCGGCGTCGGGCACGCCTCGCCCCGCCGCGGGCGGTCGGGTGCTGCCGTGCCTGCGGTCTGATGTGCGTGCTGGCTGCCGTGCCTGCTGGCTGACGGGCGCGCGACAGACGACTCGCTGGCCGAGGTTCCGCCGGTGGCGGGGCCCGGCGCCGCCGTCCCACCGTCCCACCGATCCGTTCGCGCTGCCGAGTGCAACGCCTGGGCAACCTCGGCGGTCAGTAAGGGCAGCACCCCACCGCCGCCAACGATGTTGACGATGTGCGAGATGGAGCCGCGACAGACGCCGCCCCAGGCTGGCTGGTCGGGCAGGCCCACGGAGGCATACGACGAGAAGTCGACGAAGAGGTCGGCCCACGCTTGCGACTCGCCAGAGCAGAGCAGGTGCCGCTCAGGCTGAATGTCGATCACCTGCTGCACCACGAAGCCGCCTCCGCTCGCGTCTTCGATGGCGCGCCGGCACATCGCCTCCCAATCGAGCGCTTGCCCGTACGCCGCCTTCACGCGATCGCCGAACGAGGCCTCGTGGCGGGTGCGCCCAACGAAGACCGCCCGCCCGCCATAGTCCCACGAGCGCTTGAGCACGTAGCGATCAGGGTTCGCCAGCACCTCTTTGAGCCGCTCCAGCCGCAGCGGCTTGGGGAGCAGGTCGTTCATGCCCGCCGCCAGACACCGCTCCCGGTCCTCCGTGCTCACCGCCGCCGTGAGCGCATAGATGGGCGTCTTCACCCCGCGCTCGCGCATCGCCTTCGCCGCGTCGAACCCATCCATCACCGGCATGTGGCAGTCCATCAACACCAGCAGGTAGTGCCCGCTCTGCACCTTCTCGAGCGCGACCTGGCCGTTGGGCGCCGTCTCGGTGCGGTAGCCGGCCTTCTCGACGAGGCTGCACGCCACCTTCAGGTTGATGAGGTTGTCATCGACGACCAGCACCGGCAGCTCGGTGCGGCGCTCGGGCACGAAGGCCTCGATGGGCTGCTGCGCGAGCGCGAGCACACCGGGCTCGAACGCCAGCTCGAACGAGAAGCGCGACCCGAGCTGGGGCACCGACTCGACGGTGATGGCCCCGCCCATGAGCCGCACGAGGTTCTGCGAGAGCGCAAGACCCAGGCCCGTGCCGCCGAAGCGCCGCGTCGTCGAACCATCGGCCTGCTCGAAGGGCGTGAACAGCTTGCCGACCGCCATCGCGGGAATGCCGATGCCCGTGTCAGAGACGATGAAGCGCACGCGGCC
>Ga0102832_1000482_pt1 | contig 62711 bp, 54 predicted proteins | sample EBPBio282013_DNA_FD_88942 | JGI IMG/M metagenome (GOLD analysis project Ga0102832, IMG submission 88942) | Wastewater treatment Type I Accumulibacter community from EBPR Bioreactor in Madison, WI, USA - Reactor 2_5/28/2013_ DNA (Illumina Assembly) | ecosystem: Engineered > Bioreactor > EBPR >...
CGTCGCAGGGGGCGTCGTCCGGGTCCTGATGCGTCTCGATGAAGAGGCCTGCGACCCCGACCGCCACCGCAGCCCGCGCAAGAACCGGCACGAATTCGCGCTGGCCGCCGGAAGAGCCGCCCTGCCCGCCCGGCTGCTGCACCGAGTGCGTCGCATCGAAGATCACCGGGCAGCGACACTGCTCGGCCATCACCGGGAGGCCGCGGAAATCGCTGACGAGCGTGTTGTAGCCAAACGAGGTGCCGCGATCGCAGGCCATCGCGCGGTCGTTGCCGGCATCGCGCACCTTCTGGATGACATTCTGCATGTCCCAGGGGGCGAGGAACTGGCCCTTCTTGATGTTGATCGCGAGACCGGTGCGGGCGGCGGCGACCAGCAGGTCGGTCTGCCGGCACAGGAAGGCCGGGATCTGGAGCATGTCGACCGCCTTCGCGGCCTCGGCGCATTGCCAGCTCTCGTGCACATCGGTGATGACCGGAATGCCGAACGCGGCGCGAAGGTCGGCGAAGACTTCCAGCCCCTTCTCCAGCCCGATACCGCGCGCGGCGCTCATCGAGGTGCGGTTCGCCTTGTCGAAGGAGGACTTGTAGACAAGGCCGATGCCGAGCCGATCGCAGATTTCCTTCAGCCGCCCCGCCATGTCGAAGGCATGGATACGGCTTTCCATCTGGCACGGGCCGGCGATCAGCGCGAAAGGAAGCGCATTGCCGAAAACGACGTTTCCGACCCGAACTGTAGCGTTACCCGGCATGGTCCAGAAGTTCTCCGCCCTGAAAGAGGGCGGTATACAACTTTAGTGGCCGCCTGCAATATTCGATCCGATCTGGCCGTAAAGTGGCTCGCCCGGCTTGCCGGCGACGATGCACACCTTCTCGATCTTCGGCAGGAAGCCGCCGGCGGCCGGTTCGCAATGCGGATAGCGAAGCTGGCACTGCTCGAGCGACTCCAGCGGCTTCATTGCTTTGGCCTTTTCCGCCGCGGTGCTGAAACCGCCCGCGCAGATTTCCGCCGAAAGGCCGCTTGCCTGACAGGTTGCAGCCGTCTCGAACGCCTTGCCGCCGGGGCAGTCGTCCTTGTTGGCGAGCTTGTAGCCGAGGAAGGCGGCGGCAATCACCACGATGGCCAGAATGATCTTCTTCATGTCGCTCTCCCGGAGGGGTTTGCCGCTTGCGCGCGCCGAATGACGCACGTTCTTTCCCCGCCTCCGGCGCGAAAACAATTCTGCGAAGGTCTATTTCCGGCGAAAGTCTAAGGACGCGCTTCAGCGCTTTTCGACCGATTGCCCGATCTTCTCGAAGACGGGCTCGCCCTTCTTGCCATGGACGACACAAGTGCCGCGCGGCACCGGCACATAGCCGCTGACGACGACACGATGCGGCTCGCAGCGCGGGAAATGGCGCAGGCAGGCATCCTGTGTCGAAAACGGCGAGGAATCCTCGAACGCACGCCGCCGCGCATCGATGAAGGACTGGCGGCAGAACAACGCGTCGAACCCCGCGGTCTCTCGGCATTCCGCCTCCGTGGCGAACACCTGCCCGCCCGGGCATTCGCCGCGGAGGAAGAGGAACGCCATCACTGCGGCGATGGCGAGCAGGAGGCCGAAGATGACCGCGCGCATGGTTCAGCCCTCGATCACGCGGAAAACGGTGCTCATCGTGGCATCCGGCGCCATCGAGAATCCGCCGTTATGCGCCTTGAGGCCATCGCAGCCGGGAAAGGCGGAAAGCCGCGGAACGACGATCTCGACCCCTCCGAAGACGGGCGTCTCCGCCGCAGGCGCCTCGAAGCCGTAGCGGAACGCGAAACCCGTGCGGCTGACGATCTCGATCGTCGCACGGCCGGCTTCGATCTCGATGCCGAACGAGGTCGCGCGCATCTCGCGATTGCCGATGAAGGCGCCGAGGAAGATGTGGTGGTCGGAGGGGTTTTCCGCGACCAGCGTGACGCGGGCGATGCCCTTGGCGCCGTTCGGATGGGTCTGCGCCGCCTTCGACCAGAAATTCTGCGGAAAATGCTGCTGGCAGGTGAAAAACGCCGCCTCCGGCAGCGCCGGATCGGCGGCGAAAGCGAGGCTGAACGCGACTTCGGTCTCGCTGCCGTCCGGCCGCTGCCCCTTGCGGGAAAAGTCGAACGGCTCGAAATCGCCGATCCCATCCTTGCGGAAGCCCGCCGCGTCGGCGCGCGCATTCGTCCCTTTCAGCACCAGCATCGAGAGGCCGGGGCGTCGCGCCAGCGCGTCGCGCACGAAAGCGCCGAACGAGAACCGCCGCGGGCCATGCTCCGGGATTTTTTCTGGCTCGCCGACCGTGATCAGTTCGAGGAAGGTTTCGTCCGCGAACTGGACGATGCGATTATGCGTTCCCCATGGATGCCGGTTCACGTTCCCGACCTGAAAGCCCAGCGTCTCGAAGCGCGTGCCGGCCCCTGCAAGGTCCGGCACGCCGATGACGAGGTGATCGAGAGGGCGGGCCATCACGGTTTCTCCGGCACGAAAGAGGTTCGCGCCGGTCTAGCATCCGTTCCCCTAGAGGTCACGCCCTTACGGTTCGATGAAGTGCGGGATGAAGCGCGCGAGGTTGCCGGTGACGGGCGACTTGTCCTCGCGCACCAGCATTCCGGCCGGTTCGCTCGCGACCATCCACGAACCGATCACGACATGCCCCTTGCCGAAATCCGGGATGCGGATTTTCTGCTGGCGGACGAAGCCTTCCTCGCCATAGGGGCCTTCGGTGTCGCCCATTGCCCGCCCGCGCTCGAACAGGCGGATGTTCGAGCCTTCGCGCGAAAAAAGCGGCTTTTCGACGAAGGAATGGCCGAGGTCCGTCGCGGTCTCGTCCGGGAAATAGGCCGGCACGAGGTTCGGGTGGTTCGGCGCCATCTTCCACAGGTAGGGCAACAGGCCCTTGTTGGAGAGCACCGCCTTCCAGATCGGCTCGATGAACTGGGTGCCGCAGCCGGGGATGGCCTTGCCGAATTCCTCGCGCATCATCCATTCCCACGGATAGAGCTTGAAGAGAACCTCGATCGGCTTCTCGTCGAGATCGACGAATTTCCCCGCCGAGGTGAGGCCGATGTCGTCCACGAACAGGAATTGCGTCTTCATACCCGCCTGCTGGGCGAGTTCCTCCAGATAGGCGACGGTGCCGCGATCCTCCTCGCTGTCCTGCACGCAGGTGAGATAGAGGAAATACGGCTTGCCGTCGTGCAGGGAATGGAAGGCCGCGGTCAGCTTGTCGTGCAGCGAGTTGAACTGGTCCGCGCCGCGCGGCAACTGGCCGTTGGCGGTGAGTTCCTCCAGCCAGAGCCACTGGAACACCCCGGTTTCGAGCAGGCCTGTCGGCGTATCGGCGTTGTATTCGAGCAGCTTCGCCGGTCCCTGCCCGTCATAAGCGAAATCGAAGCGGCCGTAGAGGTTGCGGTCGCCGCGCTGCCAGCTCTCCCAGATCTCGGGCCAGAAGGCTTTCGGAATCGCGAGCCGGGCCAGGATTTCCTCGTCACGGCAGGCCTTGCCGACGAATTCGAGCGCCATTTCCTCGATCTCGGCGGAAGGTGCCTCGATATCCTCCTCGATCTCGCGGAGCGTGAAGGCGAAAGCGCCGCTCTCGTCCCAATAGGGCGTTCCTTCCGCGCTATGGAAGGTGAAGCCGACCTGCTCGGCCTTCTCGCGCCAGTCCGGGCGCTCCTGAACGTCGATCCTGCGCATGTCACGAACTCGATGAGCGGGAGATGGAGTGCGAGGTCGAGCCGAAGCCGCCGCGCGAGGTGGTGGTGGCGCTGCGGCTGATCGACGACACCGAACGCGTCGGCGCCGCGCCGAGGCTGGTGCGGGCGGCCGGTGCGGCCGCGGCCGCGCTCGGAACCTTCGTGGGCGAGTTGGCCGGCTTCGAGGTATCGCGGCTCACCGTATGACCGCTCGATGTCGAATAGGAGCGCCAGCCCGACGAGGAATTGGAACTGCTGCTGGCCTGCCGCGGCATCAGGCAGCCGGGTTGCTGGACGGGCGTGACGCCCGGCGGACAGGGCACCGCCCCGGCCTGGCGAGCCGGCAGCAGTGCCTGCGGCGTGCGGTTGTTCGAGAGGTAGTTCGCGACCATGAACCCGACCATGGCCGGGATGAAGACGCTGGTGCCGTTGAAGCTGCTGGATCGGCACTGGCCCGCGCCGTACTGCCCCTCGCATTCGTTCTGGCTGGAGAATTTCGGCGCCGTCTTCTCGTAATTGGCCTGCGCGACCTTGAAATCAGCCTCGCACTTGATCTGCTCGGGCGACTTCTCGTTGACAAGCTGGCCGTTGACGATCTTCGGCGTCATGAACCCGCGGTTGGCGGCAAGGCACTCGTCGAGACTGGCGTAGATCTTGGCGTCGGCGCCGGTTTCCTCCGGCCCGGCGACGCGTTCGTTCGACCCAGAGCCGAGCCAGGCGCCTGCGAGGATGATGCCGGTCGCGCCGAGCGCGATCTTGTGCGAGCGTTTCATGCCGGTTTTCGGGGGTTGTTCGCCCGTTTCGCCGAAGCCGGCGCGGGTGATGGTAGGTTTCCGATTTTTCGAAGGGGGGCTTGCCGGTTTCTTGGTCGGATTTTTGGCCATGTCTCACCTCGCGGGTTCGGGGCGCTCCTTGTCGCAGGGGGATCGGAGGATGCCGGCGGCATCAAAGGCTCATCGCCGCCGCGTTCAGCATCCCGCTCGCGATCGAGATCGCGGCAAGCAGGGTGCCGGCGGCGGCGGTGTTGGTCTTGATCTTCTCGCCGAGGTCCGGGACCACCAGCCGCACGAGGCCATAGGCGATCAACTGGACGATGAAGGCCGCAAGGCTCCAGACCAGCATGTCGGGGATCGAGGTTGCCTGGGCGGTCGCCTTCGAGAGCGGGATGGCGAAGCCGATGGCCGTGCCGGAAACCGCAACCGCCGCCGTGAAGTTGCCCTCGCGGATCAACGCGAATTCGTCATGCGGGGTGATCCGCGTGTAGACGAACAGGAACAGCGCGATCAGCGCCGATCCCACGACCATGTAGAGCAGAAAGTTCGGCAGGCCGAGAAACGAGGACAAGAGCTGCGATCCTGCTTCCATCATGGGAAAACCTCCTGTTGGCTATCCGAAGGATGCAACAGGAGTTCGATGATGAAAAGCGGAATGGCACGTTTGGGCTGTGCGTTCCCGCACAGATCCTTCTGCTCAACCCCTGGCCGATCACACCAGCCGGCTCTGCTCCACGGCTGCCTCGATGAAGCTCGCGAACAGCGGATGCGGCTCGAAGGGGCGCGATTTCAGTTCCGGGTGATATTGCACGCCGACGAACCAGGGGTGATCCGGGTATTCGATCGTTTCCGGCAGCAGACCGTCGGGCGAGACGCCGGAAAACAGCAGGCCCGTCTTCTCCAGCCGCTCGCGGTAGGCCATGTTGACCTCGTAGCGGTGACGGTGGCGCTCGTGGATCGTCGTGCCGCCGTAGATGCCGCAGATTCGTGAATTGGCGACGAGCTTCGATTCGTAGGCGCCGAGCCGCATGGTGCCGCCGAGATCCCCGCCCTGCTGGCGGATTTCGAGCTGACCCTTGTTCATCCACTCGGTCATCATGCCGACGACCGGCTCTTTGGTTTCGCCGAACTCGGTCGAGGATGCACCCTCGATGCCGGCGAGATTGCGGGCGGCTTCGAGGCAGGCCATCTGCATGCCGAAGCAGATGCCGAAATACGGCACCTTGCGTTCCCGCGCGAACCGCGCCGCCTGGATCTTGCCTTCGGCGCCGCGATAGCCGAAACCGCCCGGCACGAGAATGCCGTGGACATGTTCGAGATAGGCGGACGCGTCCTCGCGCTCGAAGATTTCCGAATCGATCCAGTCGAGGTTGACCTTGACGCGGTTGGCGATGCCGCCGTGCACCAGCGCCTCGATCAGCGATTTATAGGCATCCTTGAGGCCGGTATATTTGCCGACGATGGCGATCGTCACCTCGCCTTCCGGGTTCCTGAGCGTGTCGACGATGTGGTGCCAGCGCGACAGGTCCGGCGTGCCGGGTTCGTCGAGCCCGAAGATGCGCAGCACCTCCCGGTCCAGCCCCTCGGCGTGATAGGCGAGCGGCACGGCGTAGATCTGGTCGACGTCGCGCGCCTCGATCACCGCGCTCTCGCGCACGTTGCAGAACAGCGCGAGCTTGCGGCGTTCGCCTTCCGGGATTGGCCGGTCGGTGCGGCAAAGGAGGATATCCGGCTGGATGCCGATCGAGCGCAGTTCCTGCACGGAATGCTGGGTCGGCTTGGTCTTGAGTTCGCCCGCGCTTGGGATGAACGGCAGCAGCGTCAGATGCACGAACAGCGAATGCCGCTCGGGCAGGTCGTTCTTCAACTGGCGGATCGCCTCGAAGAACGGCAGGCCCTCGATGTCGCCGACCGTGCCGCCGACCTCGATCAGCGCGAAGTCATAGCCCTCGTTACCCTCGATGACGAAGTTCTTGATCGCGTCGGTCACGTGCGGGATCACCTGAACGGTCGCGCCGAGGTAATCACCGCGCCGCTCCTTGGCGATGATCTCCTGATAGATCCGCCCCGTGGTGATGTTGTCGGCCTTGATGCACGAGCGCCCGGTGAAGCGCTCGTAATGGCCGAGGTCGAGATCGGTCTCGGCGCCGTCGTCGGTCACGAACACCTCGCCGTGCTGATAAGGCGACATCGTGCCGGGGTCGACATTGAGATACGGATCGAGCTTGCGCATGCGGACCTTGTATCCGCGTGCCTGAAGAACGGCTGCAAGAGCCGCCGATGCGAGGCCTTTTCCGAGGGAGGAAACCACGCCGCCTGTGATGAAAACATATCGCGTCATGGGACTTGATCTTTAGCTCTTGAGAATCGATTCGCGCAAAAGAAAAAGCGCCATCCACAACGGACGGCGCTTCACAGCCGGTAACCCGGCAAAGGTTCAGGGCTTGGGCGCGTTCTGTCCGCCCTGAAGCTGCTTCAGCTGGTCGAGAACGTTCGGCGCGCCGCCGGGGGCCTGCGCCGGCGCGGTCTGGCCGGGAGGCGGCGGGGCGGCATTGTCGAGCGGCGAAGCCGGTGCACGACCGCGCGTCGCAATCACCGCCAGCATCAGCGAGGTCACGAAGAAGGCCGCGCCGAGGACCGCCGTCGTCCGCGTCAGGAGGTTGGCCTGCCCGCGCCCGGTCATGAAGCCGGACGGGCTCGACCCCATGCCGAGGCCGCCGCCTTCGGAACGCTGGAGCAGCACCACGCCGCACAGCGCGATGACAATGAGCAGGTGGACGACAATCAGAACGGTTTCCATGGAAGCCTGTGCTTTTTTCCGCGGGCGGGAATTCAAACCCGCCTCTTAGCGACAATATCCGGTAAGGGCAATATCGGGAGCGGACTGGTGAAAAACCAGCCCTGCCCTGCCGCTCATGCTGCCTCGACGATCGCCATGAAGTCCGCCGCCTTGAGGCTCGCGCCGCCGACGAGCGCCCCGTCGACATCGGTGAGCGCGAGGATTTCCTTCGCGTTCGACGGCTTCACCGAGCCGCCGTAGAGGATGCGGATCTTGCCCGCGGCGTCCTTGCCGAGCAGGCGCGCGAGGGTCTTGCGGATATCGGCGTGGACTTCGGCGATATCGTGGATCGTCGGCGTGAGGCCGGTGCCGATCGCCCAGACCGGCTCATAGGCGATGACGACCTGCGCCGCGCTGGCGTTGGCGGGCATCGATCCCCGCACCTGCTTGCCGACGACGGCCAGCGCCTTGCCGGCCTCGCGCTGCGCCTTGGTCTCGCCGACGCAGATGATGGCGACCATCCCCTGCCCGATCACGGATTCGGCCTTGGCCTTCACCTCGGCATCGGTCTCGCCGTGGTCGGTGCGGCGCTCGGAGTGGCCGACGATCACAGCGCTCGCGCCGGCGTCGAACAGCATCGCGGCCGAGAGGTCGCCTGTGTGGGCGCCTGCGTCCTTCACATGGCAATCCTGCGCGCCGATGGCGAGCCCCGAGCCGAGCGCGCTCGCGGCGGCGGGAAACAGCAGCGTCGCCGGCGGGCAGATGAGCATGTCGGCCTTCGCGCGCAGGGCCGGCGTGAAAGCCCGCGCCATGCCCGAGAGTTCGAGGAGGCTCGCGCGCAGCCCGTTCATCTTCCAGTTTCCAGCGATCAGCGGCTTGCGCATCGTCGTTCCTCTTGTTGGCGAATTCGGTGCCGCGCGGCGTATCACGGGCTCGCGCCGGCATCAATTCCCGATGGATATTCCCGGCTTCGACCAAGAAAATGCCGCTTTCAGGGCCTTTCGCTTGCTTGCGTTGCGCGCCATCGGTCCCTATGGTCCGGCGCCATTCGCCCCACGGGACCAAGAGCGACAGAAGACCATGCTTGACGCCATTCGCACCGCCTCCACCAAATGGCTCGGACGCCTCGTCCTGACCGTCATCATGGGTGTCCTGATCGTGTCCTTCGCGATCTGGGGCATCGGCGACATCTTCCGCGGCGGCGTCAACCGGACGGTGGCGACCGTCGGCTCCGAGAAGATCAGCGCGGACGAGTTTCGCAATGCGTTCAATCTCGAACTGCGCCGGCTCCAGCAGCGCACGCGCCGCCCGGTGACGACCGAACAGGCGCGCGCCTTCGGTCTCGACAAGAGCCTCATCAACCAGATGATCGACGAATCCGCCCTGCGGCAGAAGGCGGAATCGCTCGGCCTCGCCGTCAATCAGGAGACGATTCTGAAATCGATCACCGAGGCGGCCGAATTCAAGACGGGCGGGCTGTTCGACCGCAACAAGCTCGGCGACTTCCTGCAGCAGACCGGGCTGAGCGAGCAGGGCTTCATCAAGAAGCAGGGCGAACTGCTGCTGCGCGTCCAGCTCTTCCAGGGGCTCGCCGGCGGCATGGCCGGTTCGACGGCCTTCGGGCAGGCGATCCACCAGTATCGCGATGAAGAGCGCAACGTCGATGTTGTGGTGATCCCGGCGGACAAGGTCGCCGCGCCGCCCGCGCCCGACGAGGCGGCCCTCAAGGCCTTCTATACCGAGCGCAAGGCGCAGTTCCGCACGGTCGAGACCCGCAAGGCGACGATGATCCGTGTCGCGCCGTCGGATTTCGCGAAGGACCTCACGGTCACCGAGGCCGATCTCAAGGCCTATTACGACAAGCAGATCGCCGCTGGCCGGTTCGGCTCGCCCGAGAAGCGACAGGCCCAGCGCGTGCTGTTCGACAACGAGGCCGATGCCAAGGCCGCGGCCGAGAAGCTCGCCGGCGGCATGACGTTCGAGGCCCTGCTGGCCGAGAAGAAACTTGCCGAGAAGGATGTCGATCTCGGGCTCAAGAGCGCCGCGGAGATCGCCGATCCGGCGGTGCGGGCGGCGATTTTCGCCACCGAGGCCGGCAAGGTTTCCGTGCCGATCAAAGATCCGTTCGGCTATGTGCTGATCCGCGTTTCCAAGGTCGAACCGGCGGTGAAGACGCCGTTCGAGAGCATCCGTGCGCAGATCGAGACCGAAGCCCGCGCCGACAAGCTCCAGCACGATCCGACGATCACCAAGAAGATGGCGGATACCTTCCGCGCCATCGAGGACCAGCGCATCGCCGGCAAGAGCCTCGCCGAGGCGGCCAAAACGGCGAACCTGCCGCCGATCGCGATTGCCGCGCTGGATCGCCAGGGACAGGACGGCAACGGCAAGGCCGTCGAGGTTCCAGGCGGCGCGGAGGCCGTCAACGCGATTTTCGCCTCAGACATCGGCCTCGACAACGAACCGCTCCAGCAGAAGGACGGCGGCTACGTCTGGTTCGAGGTCAACGGCGTCGATCCCGCGCGCGACAAGACCTTCGAGGAGGTGCAGGACGAGGTGAAGGCCCGCTACCTCGCCGACCGGAAGGACAAGGCGCTCGCCGAATTCGTGACCGGTCTCGTCAAGAAGATCGAGGGCGGAACCGCGCTGGTGCTCGTCGCGAGCGAACTCGGCCTGCCGGTTCAGCGCGTCGCCGGTGTCAAGCGCTCCAGCCGCGATACGACCCTCGGCGCGGCCGGCGTCGAGCGCACGTTCTCGGGGCCGGTCGGCAAGCCGGTTTCGGCCGCCGCGCCGGACGGCACGAGCCGCCTGCTGATCGTGCCGGTCGAGAGCAGCCTCCTGCCCTACGATCCGGCGGCGGACGAGAAAGCGGGCCTGCCCAAGCAGGTCGCGGTCAACATGTCCGAGGACATGATGCTGCAGTATACCGCCGCCATCCGGAAGGAACTCGGCGTCTCGATCAACGAGGCGGTGCTCAACCAGGCGCTCGGCCAGACCAACTGACACGGCGAGAGCTTTTCCGCATAGGTATTCCTGCATGAGCACCGAACCGGCCTTCGAGGTTTTCGAGCGTCGCTTCCGCGAAGGCGAGGCGCAGTGCCTCGCCCGCCGGCTGGTCGCAGATCTTGAAACGCCGGTCTCCGCCTTCCTGAAGATGAAGGCGCTCGCCGGTGATACACCCTGCTTCCTGCTCGAATCCGTCGAGGGCGGCGCGGTCCGTGGCCGCTATTCGATGATCGGGCTGATGCCGGACATCGTCTGGCGCTGCGAGGGCGCCCGCACCGAGATCAGCCGCAACGGCGTCACCGAGGCAATGGCCGGCAAGCCGCTCGACAACCTCCGCGCGCTGCTCGCCGAAAGCCGCATCCCCCATCTCGACGACCTGCCTCCGATGGCGAGCGGCGTGTTCGGCTTCCTCGGCTACGACATGGTGCGCCATATGGAGCGCCTGCCCGCCGCCAAGGTGGACCCGATCGGCGTGCCCGACGCGCTGATGATCCGCCCGACCATCCTGCTCGTCTTCGATGCGGTGAAGGACGAGATCGTCATCGTCACGCCCGTTTTTCCGAAGGCGAGCCAGTCGCCGCGGGCGGCCTACGAAGCGGCGAACGACCGCCTCAACACGGCCATCGACGCGCTCGAAGCGCCGCTCCGCCACCCCGGCGGGCCGGACGATCTCGCCGCGCGGTTGCCGGAGGCGCAGTCGAACACCACGCCGGCCGAATACGAGGCGATGGTGGCGCGCGCGAAGGAATACATCCTTGCCGGCGACATCTTTCAGGTGGTGCTCTCGCAGCGCTTCTCCTGCCCGTTCGATCTCGACGCCTTCTCGCTCTACCGCGCGCTGCGGCGCGTAAACCCCTCGCCCTACCTCTGCTATCTCGACTTCGCCGGGTTCCAGATCGTCTGTTCGAGCCCGGAAATCCTCGTGAAGGTCGCGAACGAGGAAAAGGGTGCGCGCAAGGTCACAATCCGGCCGATCGCCGGCACACGCAAGCGTGGCGCTACCCCTGCCGAGGACAAGGCGCTGGAGGAGGAGCTCCTCGATGATTTCAAGGAGCGCGCCGAGCATCTGATGCTGCTCGATCTCGGCCGCAACGATGTCGGCCGCGTCGCCGAGATCGGCTCGGTCAAGGTGACGGACAGCTTTTTCGTCGAGCGCTACAGCCAGGTGATGCACATCGTCTCGAACGTTGAGGGCTTGCTCGATCCGCAATACGACGTGATCGACGCGCTGGCGGCGGGCTTTCCGGCCGGAACGGTTTCCGGCGCGCCGAAGATCCGCGCGATGGAGATCATCGACGAACTGGAGAAGGACAAGCGCGGCGCCTACGCCGGTGCAATCGGCTATTTCGGTGCCGACGGCGCGATGGATACCTGCATCGTGCTCAGGACAGCGGTGGTGAAGGACGGCACGATGCACGTGCAGGCCGGCGCCGGCATCGTCCACGACTCGGTGCCCGCCTCCGAGCAGGCCGAGTGCGAGAACAAGGCCAGGGCGCTGTTCCGCGCGGCGGAAGAAGCCGTGCGCTTTGCGAGCCGCGGCAAGCGGGGGCAGTAGCGCCTACGGCGTCTCGCCGAGTTCCTTGAGCGCATTGGTGCTGTCGGCGATTACCGGCGCGCCGGGCTTGGCGAGCCGGATCGCCTCGCGGTGATCCTTGATCGCGCCCTCCCTGTCGCCCAAAGCAGCCTTTGCGTGGGCGCGGGTGTTCAAGGTTGGCGGATCGCCAGGACGCAGTTTCAGCGAGCGCTCGGAGAGTTCGAGCCCCATGGCGAGATCGCCGAGCTTGAATTTCGACCACCCCAGATTGTTGAGGTTGCCCGCATGGTTCGGCGAGAGGGCGATGGCCTTTTCGAGAACGGGCACGACTTCGGCATGGCGTCCGAGGTTGCTGAGGCAAAAGCCGAGGTCGGTCAGGACCGAGAGGTTGCCCGGCTTCCACTCGTCGTATGCCTTGAGATTTTCCGCGGCCTTTTTGCAGTCACGGACGCGCTTGTAGAACAGGCCGGCTCTCCGGAGTCTTTCCTTGTCATCCGGTTCGAGCTTGAGCAGCCTGTCGAGCGCTTCCTGGCCCTTTGCTTTCAAGGCCGGATCAGGGGTCTTTTCGAGCATCCTGCCGGAGAGATCGACCAGATTCCAGTGTGCCCTGATATAGCCGGGGTCCACCGCCATGGCGTTCTGGTAGGCCGCTATCGCTTCTTCCAGTCGCCCGGTGCGTTCCAGCGCAACCCCATAGTTGTTCTGATAGATTCGGTCGCGCGGCGCGAGGGCGACAGCTTTTGCATAGTCCTCCACCGACGCGCGGTAATTCTGCCTTTTGTCGAGGACCCAGCCGCGCTCGTGCCAGTAGAGCGGTTCCTTGGGGTTCAGTTCGATGGCCTTGCCGAATTCCGCGATGGCGTCGTCCATGCGGTCGAGATCCCGGTAGGCGATTGCCCGCCAATAGAAGACCCGCGCATCCTTGGGGGCGAGCTTTTCGGCCTGCTCCAGATCGATGAGAGCGTGATCGGTACGCTTCAGCAGGAACGCGCTGCGCCCCCGCAGAATGAACGTGTTGACGCTGGCCGGGTTGACGAACAGCGCTTCCGTTAATGCCTCATAGGCGCCCTTGTAATCCTTCACATCGAACAGAATCTCGCCTTTGGCAAACTGCACATCGGCGTTCTCGTTGGTCTTCAGGTAGGCGTCGATGGCGGGCAGCGCGTCCTTTTCCATCTTCAGCTCGCGGGCCGCGCGAATGGCGCGAAGAAACAAGCTTGCGTCGCGGGTGGCGTTCGCCATCCCTTTCCGGAGATCGGCTCTCGCGGCGTTGACGTTGTTGAGACCGAGATAGGCGGCCGCGCGCCCGATGTGAATTTCGGGCATGCTGGGGTGCCCCGAGATCACGGCGGTGTAGGCCTTCCGGGCCCCGTCGAAATCGCCTTTCCGCAACAGCAGCCGGGCCAGGACGATGTCGGCCAGCGGATTTTTCGGAGCGATCTTTCGGCCGGCGGCAAGCAAGGCTTCCGCGCTGGCAAACCGTGCTTTCGATATCTCGCTGTCGGCTGCGAGCAGGAAGGCCATGGCGTTGCGCGGATCAAGACGCCTCGCTTCTTCCATCAGGCGCTCGCCTTCTTCCGACAACTCCTCGGTCTGCCGGTTTTTGCGCCCCGTTTCGGCAAGCGCTCTCCATGTCAACGCGAGTGACCGCTGGCTGGCACTCAGCTCACCTGACCTCGGGTGGTCCAGCACGGATTCCGATACCTTGGCGCAAGCATTGATGAAGGCGCGGTCAAGTCGGATATTCCGGCAGCGTGTGAGGTCCGGAAGAGGCTCCTTTGCCTCGGCTGTTCCGGTTGCGATCAGCACCATGGCGGCGAAGAGCGTTTTGCGCATGACTTCTTCCTTCGTTGTCCTATTCGAACCAGCGCTCACGGACTTGGCAAGAGCACCCGCTCTTCCCCCTTTCCGCTTGACCTCCCCTCCCCCTTGCGCTTGGACTGTTCGCCCAAAACGAGGACACCATGCGCGTCGCCCTGATCGACAATTACGACAGCTTCACCTTCAACGTCGTCCATGCCCTCGGCAAGGAAGGCGCGAAGGTCGATGTCTGGCGTAACGACGCGATCACGGCCGGGGATCTGATGGCAAGGAAGCACGATGCGATCGTGATCTCGCCCGGCCCCTGCACGCCTACCGAGGCGGGCGTTTCGCTCGACGTCATCAAGGCGGCGGCCGGAAAGGTCCCGCTGTTCGGCGTGTGTCTCGGCCATCAGGCGATCGGCCAGGCTTTCGGCGGCAAGGTCGTCCGCGCGACGCCGATGCACGGCAAGCTTTCGCGCATCACGCATGACGGCAAGGGCCTGTTCCGCGGTATCAACGGCCCGGTCGAGGTGACGCGCTACCACTCGCTCGTCGTGGAGGCCGGGTCGATGCCGGCCGATCTCCTGCCGACCGCGCGCAGCGAGGATGGGCTGGTGATGGCGCTCCAGCACCGGGCGATGCCGGTCTATGGTGTGCAGTTCCACCCGGAATCGATCGCGACCGAGCAAGGGCAGCAGATCTGCCGGAATTTCCTGACGCTGGCGCGCGAATTCAACGCGTGCACCAAAGCCGCCTGAGAGTAAGAAGATGGATGCGTTCAAGCCCCTTATCGCCAAGGTCGCCGCCGGGCTGCCGCTCACCGCTTCCGAAGCCGAGATGGCCTTCAGCCAGATCCTTTCGGGCGAATCCACCCCGGCGCAGACGGCCGGCTTCCTGATGGCGCTGCGCGTGCGCGGCGAGACCGTCGACGAGATCACCGGCGCGGTCAAAGCCATGCGCGGGAAGATGCTCGCCGTACCGCCGGTCGTCGGCGCGATCGATGTCGTGGGCACGGGCGGTGATGCCTCCGGCTCGTGGAATGTCTCGACGCTGGCCGGGCTGATCGTCGCGGCTTGCGGCGTGCCGGTCGCCAAGCACGGCAACCGCGCGGCTTCGTCGAAATCCGGCGCGGCGGATATCCTGCAGGCGCTTGGCGTCAAGATCGGCCTTTCCCCGGCGGAAGTGACGAACTGCATCGGGAAAACCGGATTCGCCTTCATGGTGGCGCCCGCCCATCACCCGGCGATGCGTCATGTCGCCCCGGTGCGCACCGAACTCGGCACGCGGACGATCTTCAACCTGCTCGGCCCGCTCTCCAACCCGGCGGGCGTGAAGCGCATCCTGCTCGGCGTGTTCGCCGAAAGCTGGCTCGAACCGATCGCCGAGACGCTGCGCGACCTCGGCACCGAACGCGCCTGGGTGATGCACGGCTCGGACGGGCTCGACGAGATCACCACCACCGGCCCGACGCGTGTCGTCGAACTCAAGGACGGCGCGATCCGCCGTTTCGAGATCAACCCGGAGGATGCCGGCATCGCCTGCGCTGAACCGGAAGCGCTCAAGGGCGGCGAACCCAGCCAGAACGCGGCGGCGCTGCTCGCGGTCGTCGGCGGCGAGAAGAATGCCTATCGCGATATCGCGGTGCTCAACGCAGCGGCCGCGCTGGTGGTTGCCGGCAAGGCGAACTCGTTGCGTGACGGCGCGGAAACCGCGGCGACCGCGCTCGATTCCGGGCGCGTCGCGGAATTGCTTCAGAACGTCGTCCGCGTTTCGAACGAGGTTCTGGCGTGAGCGATATGGCTTTTTTCCTCGGGGTCCCTCGCATAAGCTCGGGCGGCCGTTCGGCCTTCGGGAGAGATGCCTTTGTCTGACATCCTCAGAAAGATCGAAGCCACCAAGCGGGAGGAAGTCGCGAGCGCCAAGGCGCGCGAGCCCGAGGTGGCGCTGCGCATCCGGGCCGAGGCGGCGGACAAGCCGCGCGGTTTCATCCGCGCGCTTGAGACCCGGCTGGCCGAGGGGCTTTTCGCGCTCATCGCCGAAATCAAGAAGGCGAGCCCGTCTAAGGGCCTCATCCGCCCGGATTTCGACCCGCCCGCCCTCGCCCGCGCCTATACGCAGGGCGGCGCGGCGTGCCTCTCCATTCTCACCGATGCGCCGTATTTTCAGGGTTCTGCCGACTATCTGATCGCGGCCCGTGCCGCGACGACGCTGCCCGTGATCCGCAAGGATTTTCTGGTCGACCCGTATCAGGTGCTCGAAGCCCGCGCGATGGGCGCGGATTGCATTCTCGTCATCATGGCGTCGGTCGACGATGCGTTGGCGCTTGACCTTATTGAAACCGCGCACGGCCTTGGCATGGATGCGCTCGTCGAGGTCCACGACGAAGCCGAGATGGAGCGGGCGCTGAAACTCCCGTCCCGCCTGCTCGGCATCAACAATCGCGACCTCAAGACCTTCCATGTCGATCTCGCGGTTTGCGAGCGCCTCGCGCCGATGGTGGGTAAGGAGCATATCCTCGTCGGCGAGAGCGGCATCTTCACGCATGCCGACTGTCTGCGGCTCGCGAAATCCCGCATCTCGACCTTCCTTGTCGGCGAAAGTCTGATGCGGCAGGCCGATGTTGCGCAGGCAACGCGCGATCTGCTCGGCCTTTCCGAAATCCGGAAGCTCGCATGAGCGGGGACCGCCTCACCCATCTCGACGCGACCGGCGCGGCTTCGATGGTCGATGTCGGCGACAAGGCGATCACGACCCGCGAGGCCGTTGCCGAAGGCCGCGTCGTCATGGCGCAGGCGACGCTCGATCTCATCCGCTCGGGGATGACCAAGAAGGGTGACGTCATCGCCATCGCGCGCATCGCGGGCATCATGGCGGCGAAGAAGACGCATGAGCTGATCCCGCTCTGCCATCCGCTGCTGCTGACCAAGGTTTCAGTCGATATCGAGCCGGATGAATCTCTGCCCGGGCTTCATGTCCGTGCGACTGCCCGCGTTTCCGGCCAGACCGGCGTCGAGATGGAAGCGCTCACCGCCGTTTCGGTCGCGTGCCTCACGATCTACGACATGGCGAAGGCCGCCGATCGCGGCATGCGGATCGAGGGTATCCGCCTGCTGGAGAAATCCGGCGGCAAGTCCGGCGATTGGCGCGCGGAGATCCCGTGAGCAAGCCTGCGGACGCCGCGCCGAAGCGGGCCGGGATGCTCCCGGTCGCCGAGGCGTTGGCCATCGTTCTCGACGTCGCGCGCGATCATCTCACCGCGGAAGAACAGGTCGCGGTCCAGGCCTGCGACGGGCGGGTGCTGGCGCGCGACCTCGTTTCGCTGCGCACCCAGCCGCCCTTTGACGCCTCGGCGATGGACGGGTTTGCGATCCACGCCGCCGATAGCGATCCACCCGGAAGGCCGCTCAGGCTCATCGGCGAAAGCGCCGCCGGCCACCCCTTCGACAGTCCCGTCGGACCCGGCGAGGCGATCCGCATCTCCACTGGCGCGAAGATGCCGGCTGGCGCCGATACCGTTCTCATCCAGGAAGATGCCGAGGTTTCGGGCGATACGGTCATCGCGCGCGCGGTTGTCCGTCCTGATCGTCATATCCGTCGGGCGGGCCGGGATTTCCGCGCCGGCGATACGCTGCTCGGTGCCGGCCGCCGTCTTGCCCCCGGATCGATCGCGCTCGCGGGGGCGATGAACCATGCGGCTCTGCCGGTTTACCGCAGACCGCGCGTTGCGATCCTCGCGACGGGGGACGAACTCGCCCTGCCCGGCAGCACGGAGAACCCCGAGGCCATCATCGCCACCAACGGCTACGCTGTCGCCGCCCTTTGCCGCCGCGCCGGCGCCGAGGTGGTCGAACTCGATATTGCCAGGGATACGCCGGAAAGCGTCCACGCTGCCTTCGACGCGGCCGAGGCGTGGCGAGCGGATTGCCTCGTCACCATCGGCGGCGCCTCGGTCGGCGTTCACGATCTCATTGCCGGCATCGCTGCCGAGCGCGGCGCGAAAACGCTGTTCCGCAAGGTCGCGCTCCGGCCCGGCAAGCCCTTCACCTTCTCGACGGTCGATCGCGGCCGGCGCTCTCTGATCGCGGGACTGCCCGGCAATCCAATCTCCGCGCTCGTCTGCGCGCGGCTGTTCCTTGCGCCGATGATCGCGGCGATGCAGGGCGATGCCGCCGCCGGCGAGGCCGATCTCGAAACGGCCGTCCTCGGCGTCGATCTCCCGGCCAACGACGAGCGGCAGGATCACTTGCGCGCCGTTCTCACCCGCGACAGCGCCGGCCGGGTGATCGCGACGCCGCTTGGCGATCAGGATTCCTCGCTCCTTGCAATCTACGCGCAGGCGCAGGCGCTGATCGTGCGCGCGCCGCTCGCACCGCCGGCGCACGCGGGGGAAACCTGCCCGATCCTGCGGATCTGAAACGGTGCGGTGATGGGAACACTTGCCGAACATGCCTCGGTCATGTTAAGGATGTTCCGGTTTTGTTTATAATGATTCTGCCGCGAGGGGCGCGATGCTGACCAAAAAACAGAGCGAGTTGTTGCGGTTCATTCACGAGCGGCTGTCGGAGAACGGTGTGCCGCCCTCCTTCGACGAGATGAAGGATGCACTCGATCTGAAATCGAAATCCGGTATCCACCGGTTGATCCTGGCGCTGGAGGAGCGCGGGTTCATCCGCCGCCTGCCCAATCGCGCCCGGGCGCTCGAGGTCATCCGCCTGCCGGATGCGCAGGTGCCGCGTGCCGGTCGCCAGCGGTTCTCACCGAGCGTGATCGACGGCGATCTCGGCCGGGTGAAGCCACCCTCGCCCGCCGCCGTCGACCATACGCGCACCATCGCCATTCCCGTGATGGGGCGGATCGCGGCCGGCACGCCGATCTCGGCGATCCAGAACCGCAGCCATACGGTGGAAATCTCGCCCGATTTTCTCAGTCATGGCGAGCATTACGCGCTCGAAGTGCGCGGCGATTCGATGATCGAGGCCGGGATTTTTGACGGCGATCTCGTCGTCATCCGCAAGCAAGAAACCGCCGACAGCGGCGATATCGTCGTCGCGCTGGTCGATGAAGAAGAGGCAACGTTGAAGCGCCTGCGCAAGCGCGGCGCCTCCGTCGCGCTCGAGGCCGCCAATCCGAATTACGAGACGCGCATTTTCGGCCCCGATCGCGTGCGGGTGCAGGGCAAGCTCGTCAGCCTTGTCCGGCGCTACTGAACGGTTGGCTGCGGGCGGAGCGCGGGATCGTCGTCGAGCGTTTCTGCCTGTGCAGGCGGGCTGGCAGGTGTTCGCGCTTCGGTTCTGACGGCCGGTGGCTTCGTTTTTCCTGTGGCTACGACCTTTCGCCGCCATGGTCGGTCAATGCGTGGGTCGAGCGTTGTCGTTGTGCGCCAGATATCGGGCGCGCGGGAGTGGACCAGTGTCGCGCCGTAGCGCTCGAAATAGGCCTTTTCGAAAATGCGATGCTGCCCCTCCACGCAGGTCTGGATCGTGGGCAGGTTGGTGATGATGATATCGGCCCGCCGGCAATCCTCGCGCAGGCTCGCGCGGTCGATCACAAGGGCAACCGTGCGGCCGTCCGCCAATCCGCCGACGCAACCGTTCTTGTCGCAGCGGGTGTCGTTGCGCAGCGTGGCGGCGCCCGGTTCGCGTCCGTCGCCGAGCGCGGGAAGCCATTGACTCAGGGTGAAGCGGTTCGGCGATCCGACCGCGAGCAGGCGATAGCGGCCGTCGGCAGCGCGCACGAGCGCCATGCGGCCATCCTGATTGACGACGAGGTCCGGTAGCGCCGGCGCGCGCAGGAAAGGCACGGCAACGATCAGGGGAAGAAGCGCAGCGGCCCGGAGTCGGGTCCGGAATCCGATGAAGATCAGCAGGGAAAGAACGAGCAGCGCGAAGCCGATGCCGTGGACCTGAGCAGTGGTGACGGAAGCATTTTTGAACGTGGCGACCCAGGCCGCGACGATGAGCACGCCGCGCACCCCCTCACCCATGATTGCCCAGACCCAGCCATCGAGCCCGAAAGGTGCCAGCAGCGTCCCGGCCACCGCGCAGGGCATGACGATCAGCGAAACAAGCGGAATGCCGAGCGAATTGCCGATCAGGCCGAACGGGTTGAGGCGGTGGAAGTGGTGAGCCGAGAACGGTGCGGTCGCGAATGTCGCGATCAGTGTCGTCGCGCCGATGGCGGCAAAGGCCATCAGGAGTTTGATCGCCGCCCGCTGTGCCGGCCCGCGTCGGATTTCGGGGCGGGCCGCCTTCCAATCCTGCCAGACGCGGTTCGCGGCGATGAGGCAGCCGACGGCTGCGAAGGACATCTGGAAGCTCGGGCTGAGCAGCGCTTCCGGTTCGGCGACGAGGACAAGAATCGCCGAAATCGCGAGGTTGCGCATGGCGAGCGCCGGTCGGTCGACCAATATGGCGCCGAGCATCACCAGCGTCATCACCAGCGAGCGTACGGTCGCCACTTCGGAGCCGGAGAAAACGCAGTAGCCGATGGCGCCGAACATCGCGCCGAGGGCGGCGTATTTCTTGATCGGATGGCGGAGCGCGATCGCCGGAATGGCAGCCAGCAGCGCCCGCAGGCTCCAGAACAGAACGCCGGCGGCCAGTACCATGTGCAACCCGGAGATGGAAACGATGTGATAAAGGCCCGAAGCCCGTAGTTCGTCGTTGGTCGTCTCGGAGATGAGGCCGCGCTTGCCGGTGATCAGCGCGGCTGCTAGCGCTCCGGGCTCTCCGCCGATCGCGGTGGCGATGCGCGCCGTCAGCGTGTTGCGCCAGCGATCCACCGCCGCGAGTACCCGCAGGTCGAGCGGTGGCGGGGTTGGTGCTGTGCCGGTCGTGACCGTGCCGATCGCATAACCAACGCCGCCAATGGCACGGAAGAAGGATTCACGCCGGAAATCGTAGCCGCCCGGCAGGGCTGGCTCGGAAGGCGGCATCAGCCGGGCGCGCACGGTGATGAAGGCCCCGGGCTCGACCCCGCTGCGGCCCGGCAGACCGAGGCGGACGCGGTAGGGCGTTGCGGCCCCGGCGACGCCCTCGATGCGGGCGACGCGCAGCGTCACGCGCTGGCGGCTCGGCAGGATATCGACGACCTCCGCGTGGCCGGAAACCTCGCCGAACACCTCGCGATCGAGCATCGGCGAGACCATGAAGGCCGTTCGCAGGGTGGCGCCTGCGAACCCGATCATCACGAAAAGCACGGCGATCGCGACGGCACGCGCCGCGCCGCGCGCGATTACGGCCAGCGGCAGCAGCACAAGCGCGGCGAAGGGGCCGGCCCAGACCGCCGGTTCTTCCGGCGCGGCGAAGTAGACGAGAATGCCAAGGCCGAGCGCGGCCGGCAGCCACAGAAAGCCGCTGCGATGCTCGGCCTCGCGCGCAAGCAGGGCGCGAAGGGTTTGCGGCAGGCTGCTGCCGAACGCGAAGGCGCGCTCCCGGCCACCCGTCGCGGCCAGCGCCAGTCCGATCGCCCGCTTCCTCGCTTCTGCCATACGCTGCCCGTGGGGAGGAGCGCGACAGGCTCTTTCGCGCGCCCCGCCCCCATGCTAGAGCGCGGGCCGGGCGCCGACAATCGACGCGCCCGCCTTTTCCCGCCGCTTTCCGGGCTCCACAACCGATTTCGAGAATTGCCGATGCCTGCCGCTGTCGTCACGCGCTTTGCCCCTTCGCCCACCGGCTTCCTGCATATCGGCGGGGCGCGCACCGCCTTGTTCAACTGGCTGCTGGCGAAGCGCCTCGGCGGCAAGATGCTGCTGCGGATCGAGGATACGGACCGCGCGCGTTCGACGCCCGAGGCCATCGAGGCGATCCTTGACGGGCTCAAATGGCTGGGGCTCGGCTGGGATGGCGATGTCGTCTATCAGTTCGGCCGTGCCGACCGGCACCGCGCGGTCGCCTACGAGATGCTCGCCAAGGGGGCGGCCTACCGCTGCTACGCGACACCCGAGGAACTGGAGGCGATGCGCGAGAAGGCCAAGGCCGAGGGCAAGCCGATGCGCTACGACGGCCGCTGGCGTGACCGGCCGGAGGCCGATTGCGCCGCCGCTGAAGCCAAGGGCCTCAAGCCGGTGATCCGTCTCCGTGCGCCGCAGGAAGGCGAGACCATCGTCGACGATCTCGTGCAGGGCCGCGTCACCTGGTCCAACGACAATCTCGACGATCTCGTGCTGCTGCGCTCGGATGGCAACCCGACCTATATGCTCGCGGTTGTCGTCGACGATCACGATATGGGCGTGACGCATGTCATCCGCGGCGACGATCACCTCACCAATGCCGCGCGCCAGACGCAGATCTATCAGGCGATGGGCTGGGATGTGCCAGCAATGGCGCATATCCCGCTCATTCACGGACCGGATGGCGCCAAGCTTTCCAAGCGCCATGGTGCGCTGGGGGTCGAGGCTTACCGGGCGATGGGCTACCTGCCGGTCGCGCTGCGCAATTATCTCGTGCGTCTCGGCTGGAGCTTCGGCGATCAGGAAATCTTCTCGACCGAGGAGATGATCTCGGCGTTCGATCTGAAGAATGTCGGCCGGTCGCCGGCGCGGTTCGACTTCGCCAAGCTAGAGAACCTCAACGGCCACTACATGCGGCTGGCGAGCGACGCCGACCTGATGGCCGGCATCGAGACCGTGCTGCCGCATATCGAGGGGGGCGAGGCGATCGCGGCCAAGCTCGATTCCGGCCTGCGCGCCAAATGGTTGCAGGCGATGCCCGGCCTCAAGGAGCGCGCGAAGACGCTGGTGGAACTGATCGACGGCGCGCGGTTCCTGTTCGCGTCGCGCCCGCTTTCGCTCGACGAGAAGGCGACCGACATTCTCGCCAAGGGCGGTCGTGAGGTGCTGCGCGGACTTCTGCCGCGTCTCGAGGCCCTGCCCGGCTGGGACGCGGCGGCGCTTGAGGCGGCGGTTCGCGCCGAGGCCGAGGCGACGGGGCTCAAGCTCGGTGCCGTCGCCCAGCCCCTGCGCGCGGCACTGACCGGCCGCTCGACCTCGCCCGGGATCTTCGACGTTTTCGTCGTCCTCGGCCGGGAGGAGAGCCTTGGCCGCATCAGGGACCAGATTTGAGCAACCCAAGCGTGTAAACTTGTTTGCGTTCGCCTGTCATAAAACCTTGGTCGGGGCGGCATATTCACCGGAAGCCCAACTTGAACCTGAACGAATGTTAAGCTAGGTGATCCTCTACGGGATTTGGCGCTGCAACATGGCGAGGTGGAGGCCGCTCAGGCGGTCGTCATTCGCAGCGCCGGATCAGCTTCGATCATGAAGGAGTTAGCCATGACCGCTCACACCACGACGCTGAAGTTCGATGACAAGGTTGTCGATCTTCCTGTTCGAGAGGGAACAATCGGCCCGGCTGTCGTGGACATCGGCAAGCTCTACGCCCAGACCGGCATGTTCACCTACGATCCAGGTTTCACCTCCACCGCCGCCTGCGAATCCAAGATCACCTATATCGACGGTGACGAGGGCGTGCTGCTCTATCGCGGCTACCCGATCGAGCAGCTCGCGGAACACGGCGACTTCCTCGAAACCTGCTATCTGCTGCTTTACGGCGAACTGCCGACTCCGACCCAGAAGGCGGATTTCGATTATCGCGTCACGCGCCACACGATGGTGCACGAGCAGATGATGCGGTTCTTCCAGGGCTTCCGCCGCGACGCCCACCCGATGGCGGTGATGGTCGCCTCTGTCGGCGCGATGTCGGCGTTCTACCACGACTCGACCGACATCTCGGACCCGTATCAGCGCATGGTCGCCTCGATGCGGATGATCGCCAAGATGCCGACGCTGGCGGCGATGGCGTTCAAGTACTCGATCGGCCAGCCGTTCGTGTATCCGAAGAACGATCTCGACTACACCTCGAACTTCTTGCGTATGTGCTTCGCCGTGCCGTGCGAGGAATACAAGGTGAACCCGGTGCTGAGCCGCGCGCTCGACCGCATCTTCATTCTGCACGCCGATCACGAGCAGAACGCTTCGACCTCGACGGTCCGTCTCGCCGGCTCCTCGGGTGCAAACCCGTTCGCCTGCATCGCCGCCGGCATCGCCTGCCTGTGGGGCCCGGCGCATGGCGGCGCCAACGAGGCCGCGCTGCAGATGCTCCAGGAGATCGGCTCGGTCGACAACATTCCGAAATACATCGCCAAGGCGAAGGACAAGAACGATCCGTTCCGCCTGATGGGCTTCGGTCACCGCGTCTACAAGAACTACGATCCGCGCGCCAAGATCATGCAGAAGACCTGCCATGAGGTTCTCGGCGAACTCGGCATCAAGGACGATCCGCTGCTCGACGTGGCGATCGAACTGGAGCGCATCGCACTGTCGGACCCCTACTTCATCGAGAAGAAGCTCTATCCGAACATCGATTTCTATTCGGGCATCACGCTCAAGGCGATGGGCTTCCCGACGGACATGTTCACGGTGCTCTTCGCCCTCGCCCGCACGGTCGGCTGGATCGGCCAGTGGAAGGAGATGATCGAGGACCCCTCGCAGCGCATCGGTCGTCCGCGCCAGATCTACACGGGTTCGCCGCGCCGGGAATACACCCCGATGGCGCAGCGCCGCTGACATTCGGCGGATGCACTTCGAAAGACGATCAGAGGGCGCCGCAAGGCGCCCTTTTTGATGATTGCATTGATTTCAAGCCGTCCCGGCATGTCTGGCTCGGCGGCAGGAATAATATCTTAACCATATCATGCGTTCCTTGGTCCCAAGGTTGATGGGGGATTTCATGAGATTGCATGGTCTGATCGGCATTGCCTGCGGTGTTGCTTTGCTGGCCGGCATTTTCGGCGTTCTGGTCAATTTCCGGACCACGGCGGCCTACGATGCCCATATGGACGCAAGCAGCAATCTTCTCTCCTCGATGCGCCAGCACATGATGGCGGACATGATGCATGACAACCTGCGCGGCACGGTGTTCCGGGCGCTCTACGCCATGCAGACGGACGACGCCGCGAGCGCGAAGGAAGCCGAGGCGGACCTCAAGAAATCAATCGAGACTTTTCGGGCCGCGATCGCGGCGCAGGACAAGCTGGACCTGCCCGCCTCGATCCGGGAGCAGGTCGGCAAGGTCAAGGCGCCGCTCGAGGCCTATATCGCGAAGGCCGAGAAGGTCGTCGGTTCGGCTTCGGCCAAGGAGCGCGACCGCGCGGTTGCCGAACTCGGCGAGTTCACTTGGGCCTTCGAGGTTCTCGAAAAGGACATGGCGCTGGTTGCGGAACAGATCGAGCGCGCCAGTGGCGATGCCGGGCTTGCTGCCAAGACGCTGGCGGATTGGGCGCATCTGATGAACTGGACCATGCTTGCCGCGTCGGCGCTTCTGTTCGGCGGGGCCTTCCTGTTTTTCCGGGCTTTCGTTTCGAAGCCGCTCGCGCGAGCGATGGACAACCTCCGTCGTCTTGCCGAGAGCGACAGCAATGTCGAGGCGCTGCCGCCGAGCCGCATCCGCGAGATCGCTCAGCTTGGCGATGTCGCGGGCGTGTTCCGTGCGGCAACCCTGCGCAACGTGGAACTGGAGCAGGAACGCCAGACGATGCAGACGCGCTCCGAGGCGGAACGTTCGGCCCAGCGCGAGGCCATCGCGCAGGAGCTTGAACGCAGCATCGGCGACGCGGTGGAGAACCTCGGCGGTTCGGTCACCCGTCTGGGCGCGGCCGCGGAGGCCATGAGCCACTCGTCGCAGCAGACGACGCAGCAGGCGGTCGCGGTGTCGGCGGCTTCGGAGCAGACTTCGCTCAACCTGCAGTCGCTCGCGGCCGCGACCGAGGAACTGACGGCGTCGGTCGAGGAAATCGACCGCCAGATCCGCTTCTCGACCGATCGTGCCAAGGAGGCTGCCGAAAAGGCCGACAGGACGGTCGAGCGTGTGACGGCGCTGACGCAGGCCACGCGGCGGATCGGCGATATCGTCGGCATTATCAACGAGATCGCGGAGCAGACCAATCTTCTCGCCCTCAACGCCACCATCGAGGCGGCGCGGGCGGGCGAAGCCGGCAAGGGGTTCGCCGTCGTTGCTTCCGAGGTGAAGACGCTCGCCGCGCAGACCGCCAAGGCGACGCAGGAGATCAGCGGGCAGATTGCCGAAATCCAGCAAGCGACGGATGCGGCGACGCTGGTCATCGCCGAGATCACGGATGCCGTGCGCGAGATCAATACGATTTCCGAGAAAACCGCCGGCTCGATCGGCGAACAGGGTGCGGCGACGCGCGAGATCGCGCTCAACGTGCAGCAGGCGTCGGCAGGCGCCGGTGAAGTCGCTGGCAATATCACTGCGGTCAGCGGCGCGGCTCGGCAATCGTCCGAGGCGGCGGAAACGGTGGGAGAAACCTCCGGCGAGATCAGCCGCCAGACCGAGCGGCTGCGTCACGAGATGCGCGGCGTCGTCGAGCGCATCCGCGCGGCGTGACGCTTTCTAGCGCTGTCACAGGCGGCGCGAGGGAACCCAGCAGTAGCCGTCGGGGTCGAGAAGGAAGCATTCCCGCAGGCCATGCGGCCGGTCGAGGCTCTCGCGCAGGACGTGGTATCCGCCTTCCCGCGCCCGCGTTTCAGCCGCATCGGGATCGCACTCGAACAGTCGCAACTCGACCCCCGCCCCGCGCGCGCCGCTCTCCGGCAACAGGGAAAGCAAGGGATGCGCGCCATAGGTCGCGTCCTCATGGATCTGGACCAGCACGGCGCCGAGGCGAAACAGGCCGAAGCCATCCCCGAGGCGGATCTGCGTGAAACCCAGGACGTCTTTGAGAAAGCCGGCGGTGCGGGTTCCGTTCCGCACCAGCAGATTGACGCCGAACGGCGTGAGCGCCCGTCCGATCTCCGCGCCGGTCGCCGTTGCGAAATCGGGCTCCGCCATCACTCCACCGTGACGCTCTTCGCCAGATTCCGCGGCTGGTCGACGTCTTTCCCCATCACCACGGCGGTGTGATAGGCGAGAAGCTGTACCGGAACCGCGTAGACGATGGCGGCAAAATCCGGTGCCATGTCCGGCATCTCGATCTCGGCCACGGTTGCGATGGCGGCGGCTTCGCCGACCCCCTTGGGGCCGATCAGCACGATCTCGCCGCCACGCGCCGAGACTTCCTGGATGTTCGAAACCGTCTTCTCGAACCAATGGTCCTTCGGCGCAAGCACGATGACCGGCAAGGTCTCGTCGATGAGCGCGATCGGGCCATGCTTGAGTTCGCCGGCCGCGTAGCCCTCGGCATGGATGTAGCTGATTTCCTTGAGCTTGAGCGCGCCTTCCATCGCCAGCGGAAAGGCGGTGCCGCGCCCGAGGTAGAGAACGTCGCTGGCCTTGGAGAGGTCATGACCGAGCGCCTCGATGTCGCCCTCGCGCTTGAGCGCTTCGGCGATGAGCCCCGGCACGGCGATCAGCTGGTTGATGAGTTCCGCCTCGCGCGCCGCGTCGATGGCGCCGCGCGCGCGGGCGGCGGCGATGGCGAGGCTCGCGAGCACGGTCAACTGGCATGTGAACGCCTTGGTCGAGGCGACGCCGATTTCCGGTCCTGCCAGCGTCTGCGCCACGACGTCGCTCTCGCGGGCGATGGTCGAGGTCGGCACGTTGACGACCGAGAGGATGTGGTTGCCCTGCTCCTTGGCGTAGCGGAGTGTCGCGAGCGTATCCGCCGTCTCGCCCGATTGCGAGATGACGATCATCAGTTCGCCCTTGTCGAGCGGCGCGTCGCGATAGCGGAATTCCGAGGCGATATCGATCTCGACCGGCAGCCGCGCGATACGCTCGAACCAGTATTTGGCGATGAGGCCGGCAAGATAGGCCGTGCCGCAGGCGGTGATCGAGAGGCGCTTGAGGTCCTTCCAGGCGAAAGGCGTCTCGAACGGCAGGCGCACCTGCCCTGCCGCCATGTCGACGTAATGCGCGAGCGTGCGGCCCACCACCTCCGGCTGCTCATAGATTTCCTTGAGCATGAAGTGGCGGTAATTGCCCTTGTCGACGAGGTAGGCGCCGGCCTGGCTGCGCTGGGCCTTGCGCTGCACGGGCTTGTTGTTGATGTCGAAATAGGTGGCGCCGGCGCGCGTCAACACCACCCAGTCACCCTCTTCGAGATAGCAGATCGTGTCGGTGAACGGCGCGAGCGCCAGCGCGTCGGAGCCGAGATACATCTCGCCCTGCCCGTAGCCGACGGCGAGCGGCGCGCCGCGGCGCGCGCCGATCATCAGGTCGTCCTGCCCGGAAAAGATGAAACCGAGCGCGAAGGCCCCGTGCAGCCGCGGCAGCGCGGCCGCGACGGCCTCCTTCGGCGACAGTCCCTTGTCCATGTAGAAGGTCACGAGGTGGGCGACGACTTCCGTATCGGTCTGCGTCACGAACTGGTGGCCGGCGGCGACGAGTTCCTCGCGCAGTTCGCGGAAGTTCTCGATGATGCCGTTATGGACGACCGCGAGCCGCGCGGTCGCGTGCGGATGCGCGTTGTTCTCGGTCGGGCGGCCATGCGTCGCCCAGCGGGTGTGGCCGATGCCGGCATGGCCCTGATGCGGCGCCTCGCGGAGGCGGGCGTCGAGGTTGCGGAGCTTGCCCTCGGCGCGCGTGCGCCGGATTTCGCCGCCCTCGATGGTCGCGACGCCGGCCGAATCATAGCCCCGGTATTCGAGCCGCTTGAGCGCTTCGACCACCTGGAAGGCGACCGGTTCCGTGCCGAGAATGCCGACGATACCGCACATGCAGGTGACCTCTTCCGTTCGTTTCGTCCGAGCGAAGTTCTCTGGCGAATGGATGCCAAGAACGTCTCTCTGGCACAAATCACGTTGAAAAACCGTTTGTGACGGCGCGCGTCGTCACTCGGAGGATTTCTTCGCCGCCTTGGCGACGTTCTCGGGCCGAGCGCGGAAATGCGTCGCCCACTCCGCTTTCACCACCTGATGACCGCGTGCCACCGCCAGCGCGTTGTCCGGAACATCCTCCGTCACCACCGAGCCGGAGCCGACGAAGGCGCCGTTTCCGATCGTCACCGGGGCGACCAGCGCGGAATTCGAACCGATGAAGGCGTTCTCGCCGATCACGGTGCGGAACTTGCGGAACCCGTCGTAATTGCAGGTGATCGTGCCGGCGCCGATGTTCGCCTCCGCGCCGATGGTCGCGTCGCCGAGATAGGTCAGGTGCGAGACCTTGGCGCCTTCGCCGAGTTCCGCGTTCTTGATCTCCACGAAATTGCCGACCTTGGCCTTCGCGCCGAGATCGGCGCCGGGACGCAGCCGCGCGAACGGACCGACACTGGCCTTGCGACCCACCTTCGCGCCTTCGAGGTGGGAAAAGGCGTGGATCACCGCGCCCTCCTCCACCGTGACGCCAGGACCGAACACCACATTCGGCTCGATCACCACGTCGCGGCCGATCATGGTGTCGAGCGAGAGGAACACCGTCTCCGGCGCCACCATCGTCACGCCGTTGCGCATGTGGGTCTCGCGCAGGCGCTTCTGGAGCACGGCCTCGCAGGCGGCGAGCTGGACGCGATCGTTGACGCCGAGCGCCTCCTGCTCCGGCACGCGGATCACCGCCGCGCTTTCGCCGCGCTGGCGGGCGAGCGCCACGCAATCGGGCAGGTAGAACTCGTTCTGCGCGTTGTCCGAGCCGACGGAACGGAGGAGGTCGAGCGCGAGATCGCCGCGCAGTGCCATCAGCCCGCCGTTGCAAAGGTGGATTTCGCGCTCCGCTTCGCTGGCGTCCTTGTGCTCGCGGATCGCCACCAGTTCGCCGTTCTCGGTGACGAGACGACCATAGCCGGTCGGGTCGGCAGCCTCGAAGCCGAGGACAGCCACGGCGGAACCACCCTGTCCCGAGTTGCCTGACCCTACCGCATCCGCCAACGCGCGGATTGTTTCGGCGCGGATCAGCGGGGTATCGCCGAACAGGACCACCAGCGCCTTGCAGCCCGCCTCGATCGCGGGGGCGGCCTGGAGCACGGCATGGGCGGTGCCACGCCGCTCCCGCTGCTCGAACACGCGGGCCTCGGGCGCGAGCGCGGCGACCGCTTTCGCCACGTCGGGACGCTCCGGTCCGATCACCACCGCGAGGCTTTCGCAGCCTGCCGCCTGAGCCGAGCGGATCGCGTGGCCGACAAGGCTCAACCCGGCGACCGGGTGGAGCACCTTCGGCAGGGCGGATTTCATCCGCGTGCCTTCCCCCGCGGCGAGCACGACGGCGAGAACGGGCGTTTCTTTCGGCATGGAAGCGGGTCCGATCCTGAGTTTGTCAGCGCCATTTAGCCGGATTCTTGGTCCGTGGCGATCTTTCCGACCCGGTTTGGTGAAGATGAACCCGTCACGGGCAAAAGATGAAGCGATGCCCTTGTTTCGCCACGTCCGGTTGCGTAACCTCGCTTCGCGCGCCGGATGGGGCGTTGTTCGGGAGGTCAGACATGGGTCTTTTCAAGTTCATCAAGTCGGTCGGCGAGAAGGTGTTCGGGTCGAGCGAGGCCAAGGCCGCGACGGCGGACAGCCTCGCGCAGGAGGTCGCCAAGCACGGGCTCGATGTTTCCGGCCTCGATATCAAGGTTGACGGCGACCGCGTGACCGTCGGCGGCAGCGCGGCCGATACGGCGGCGGCAGAGAAGGTCATTCTCGCGCTCGGCAATACACTCGGTGTCGCGGAGGTCGATTCGAAGCTGATCGTGAACGCCGAGGCGCCGGCCTCCGTCATGTACGAGGTCAAGAAGGGCGATACGCTCTGGAAGATCGCCGAGGCAAACTACGGCAAGGGCAAGGGCGCGAAATACGATGTTATCTTCGAGGCCAACCGACCGATGCTCAGCCATCCGGACAAGATCTATCCGGGCCAGATCCTGCGCATTCCGCCACTGGCGTGATGCGGAGCACTCCGCGCGAGAAGCACGAGGCCGGGGGGACCCGGCCTTTTTCTTTGCCGAACTTCGTCAGGGTCGTGCAATCCCGGCCACGGGCATTGACCCCGGCCGCGCGAGCCTCTATCAGGCCCCCTCACCCTGGTGAGAGCTCGTAGCTCAGTCGGTAGAGCACGTGACTTTTAATCATGGGGTCGTGGGTTCGAATCCCACCGAGCTCACCAGGTGTTTCACTGTCCTTTCAAACCCACGACTTGATTTCCGATCCACGGTCGGGCTTTGCCCGGAGTGGAACGGCAGAAGACCCGGGTTCGAATCCCGCCGAGCTCACCAGGTGTTTCACTGTCCTTTCAAACCCACGACCTGATTTCCGATCCACGGTCGGGCTTTGCCCGGAGTGGATCGGCAGAAGACCCGGGTTCGAATCCCACCGAGCTCACCAGGGGTTTCCAGCAGAACATGACACCGATTGGTGACGCACCGACTGCCAACGGCGACGCCTCCAGTCCCTGCACGAAGGTCTGCACGCTCGACGAGGCGACCGGATTCTGCCTCGGCTGCGGGCGTACGGGCGCGGAGATCGGCGGCTGGCTTGCCATGAGCGCCGAGGAGCGGATTGCGGTGAAAGCGCTTCTCCCTGAACGGCTGGCGCGGCTTCAGATCACCGCAGACCCGACCGAGTAAGATACGAATCGAGCGTATTCTCCAGCAGGCACGCTATGGTCATCGGCCCGACGCCGCCCGGAACCGGCGTGATCGCGCCGGCAATCGCCTTCGCCGCCTCGAAATCGACATCGCCGACGAGCCGGCTCTTGCCCGTTGCCGGATCGGCGATGCGGTTGATGCCGACATCGATGACGATCGCGCCCGGCTTCACGTGTTCAGCACCGAGCAGCTTCGGCCGGCCGACAGCGGCAACGAGGATATCGGCCTCGCGGCAGACAGCGGCGAGATCGCGCGTTTTCGAGTGCGCGATGGTGACGGTGCAGCTTTCACCGAGCAGCAGCAGCGCCATCGGTTTGCCGACGATGTTTGAGCGGCCGACGACGATCGCGTGAAGGCCGGCAAGGTCCTTCCGAACGGATTTGACGAGTCGGAGCGAGCCGCGCGGGGTGCAGGGCACGAAGCCGCGCCCGCCGGTCGCGAGCCGGCCGGCATTGACCGGGTGGAAGCCGTCAACGTCCTTCTCCGGCGAAATCGCTTCGATCACCTTGTCGGCGTCGATATGCTTCGGCAGCGGCAACTGGACGAGGATGCCGTCCACCGCCGGATCGGCGTTGAGCCGGGCGATCAGCGCCAGAAGCTCGGCCTCCGGCGTTTCGGCCGGCAGCTTGTGCTCGAAGGAGCGCATCCCGATCTCGACCGTCTGCTTTGCCTTGGAGGCGACGTAGACCTGGCTCGCCGGGTCCTCGCCCACCAGCACCACCGCGAGGCCGGGCGGGCGCTGCCCCTTCGCGGTCAGGTCCGCGACGCGTGCCGCCATCTCGGCGCGGAGGGCGGCAGCGATGGCCTTGCCGTCGATCAGGGTAGCGGTCATGGGCACGGTCCTTCCGGTCGATTTCCGGGAAGGCCCGTCTATACTCCATTGCCGTGCAAGGCCAAACGATTTGACGCGTTCAGACGAGGTCGTGCCGCGCCTCGACGATCATCGCCTCGAAATAAGGGCCGAACGAGCGCGTGACCTCGATGCGGAACAGCGCTGCTGCCATGCGCCAGACCATGAACTCGATCTTGTGGAACACGCTGCGCGTCGCCATGCCGACCGGAAACGCGCGCGGATCGAAATCGAGCGGGCAGCCGGAGGAAAGCAGCGTCGCGGCATCCGGCCCGGCCAGCACGAACCCGACCTGCCGGTGCGAGACATCGACCAGCGAGGAGATCTGCCCCGTCAGCGCCGCCTCCAGCGCCGCGCGGACCGAATCGCCCTCGGCTTCCGGCACGATCAGCCAGAACTCGTCCGGCCCGAGTTTCAAGGCGACGCGCGCGCCCGGCTGGCCGCGCTCGCCTTTGGAGGCGCCGCTGTTGATCGCTGCGGGCAGGTCGAGCCCGTAAGCTGCGCCGGCCCTGGCGGCCGTTGCCGCATCGGCCCGCAGGACGAAACGGGAGAGTGGTGGGGCGCCGGTCAGCGTGGTTGTCGCGGCGTCAGGCATGGAGGCGCGCTCCTTCGGGATCGTGGAACACCGGCGAGACGACGCGGACGGCAATCGCGCCGCCGGGCATCGGCACGTGAAGGGTTTCGCCCATGCGGCCGCGCCCGCCCGCGACGACAGCCAGCGCGATCGGGCGCTGCAGCGCCTCGCTCCAGTAGGAGGACGTCACATGGCCGAGCGCGGCGCTGCCGGTCGCCGGTGCGGCTTGCACGGTGATCTGCGCGCCTTCTTCCAGCACGGCCTTGCCGTCGAGCGTTTCGAGCCCGACGAGCTGCTTGCGGCCGGGCGCAACGAGATCGGCCCGCATCATGCCGCGCTTGCCGACAAAATCACGCTTGGCCTTGCCGATCGCCCAGCCGAGGCCGACATCGTCCGGCGTCATTGTCCCGTCGGTCTCCTGCCCGGTGATGATGTAGCCCTTCTCGGCGCGCAGTACGTGCATCGCCTCGGTGCCGTAGGCGCAGCCGCCGGCCTTCTCGACCGCCGCGAGCAGCAGCGGCCAGAGCCGGGCGCCCTCGCCCGCCGGCACGTTGACCTCGTAGCCGAGTTCACCGGTGAAACTCATGCGGAACACGCGCGCCGGAATGCCGGCGACACGGCCCTCGCGCACGGTCATATGCGGGAAGGCCTCATTCCCCATCGCAATGCCTTCGACCAGCGGCGCGAGCACTTCCCTCGCCTTCGGCCCCTGGATCGCGAAGGTCGCGAACTGTTCGGTGATTGAGGTCTGCCAGGCGTTGAGGTGCGGCCATTCGGCCTGAAGGTAATCCTCGAACATCGCGAAAACGCGCGCTGCGCCGCCGGTGGTCGTTGTGATGTGGAACCGGTCCGGCGCAAGCCGCGCGACGACGCCATCGTCGATCACATAACCGGCCTCGTTCGTGAGCACCGCGTAACGGGCGCGGCCGACGCCAAGCTTTGCGAAACTGTTGACATAGACCCTGTCGAGAAATTCGGCTGCATCCGGGCCGACAAGCTCGATCTTGCCGAGCGTCGAGGCGTCGAACAGGCCGACGGCCTCGCGCACGGCGAGGCATTCGCGGTTGACGGCGGCGTGCACGCTCTCGCCCGTTCGCGGGAAATGATGGACGCGCTTCCACAGGCCGACATCCTCGAAGACGCCGGCCAGCGCCTCGGCACCGGCGTGCGCCGGGGTCTTCCGCACCGGATCGAACAGGCCGGCCCGGTTCGCGCCTGCGAAAATGCCGAAAGTGACTGGTGTATAGGGTTGGCGGAAGGTCGTCAGACCGATCTCCGGCACTGGCTTTTCCAGCATGCCGGAGAGAATGCCGAGCGCATTCATGTTGGAAGTCTTGCCCTGATCGGTCGCCATGCCGGTCGTCGTGTAGCGCTTGACGTGCTCGACCGAGTGAAACCCCTCACGCGCGGCAAGACGGATGTCGCGGGCGGTGACGTCGTTCTGGAAGTCGACAAACGCCTTGGCCGCGCCCTTCTCATCCGGCGCCGGCATCGCGCCGTTGTGGAATCCGCGCATCTTGGGCGGGAAATCGCCCGAGCAAAGCCCTACCGAACGCGTGCGCTGGCCGGTCGCATTGGCGCCCGGCACATAGGCCCCCAGCTCACTGTTCCAGTCGAGCTTGCCACGGGATTGCGAGAACAGATGCACGCTCGGCACCCAGCCGCCTGACATCGCCACCAAATCGCAGGCGATGGTATCGGTTTGCCTGACCAGTCCACACGCGGCGACCTTACCGAGTCGCACTGATTTCACCCGCTTGTGCCCTTCGGTGCCGACGATTACCGTCGAGGTATGGACCGGAACACCGCCTTCGAGTGCCCGCGCGGCGAGCGCGGGGTCCGGCTTTTCGCGCAGATCAAGGATTGCCGCAATCTCGACACCTGCCTCCCGCAGCGCCAGCGCCGCGCCATAGGCGCTGTTGCAGGCTGTCGCGACTACGGCCCGCAAACCCGGCCGGATTCCGTAACGGCGCGCGTAGATCTCGGCTGCGCCGGCAAGCATGACGCCCGGCCGGTCGTTGCCGGGAAACACCAGCGGGCGCTCAATGGCGCCTGTCGCGAGGATGATCTCGCCTGCCCGCACCTGCCAAAGCCTTTCGCGCGGCGCATCGGTGGGTGGTGAGGCGAGATGATCGGTCAGGCGCTGCGCCAGTGCCACTGCGCCCTGTGCGTAGACGCCGAAGGCTTGCGTGCGCAGGAGCAGCCGGACATTGGGCCGGGCGCGAAGCGTTTCCAGCATTCCCGCGAGATCGGCATCCGGCGCATTGAGTTTCCAGCCGCCCATCTCGGCCTGCTCGTCGCAGAGGATCACGCGGCAGGCCGGATCGGCCGATGCTTCGATTGCGGCTTGGAGCCCCGCCGAGCCCGCGCCGACCACCAGCACCTCGCAATGCGCGTAACGGCGGGAATAGCGATCCGGGTCCGGCGCTTCCGGCGCGCGGCCAAGGCCGGCGGCGCGGCGGATCAGCGGCTCGTAGAGCTTCGCCCAGGCCTTGTTCGAGCCGAGAAAGCGCGGGCCCATGAAGGTCTTGTAGTAGAATCCCGAAGCGAACAGCGGCGATGCCAGCGTGTTGACCTCGCCGAGATCGAAGTCCAGCGACGGCCAGCGGTTCTGGCTCTTCGCTTTCAGCCCTTCGTAAATCTCGACCTGCGTCGCGCGCAGGTTGGGCGTGGTGCGACCCTTGTCCCGGATCACGGTCACGAGCGCGTTCGGCTCCTCCGCGCCGGCGGAGAGGATGCCGCGCGGCCGGTGATATTTGAACGAGCGGCCGACAAGATGCACGCCGTTGGCGAGCAGCGCGGAGGCGAGCGTGTCGCCCTGAAGGCCGGTGTAGAGCCGGCCGTCGAAGGTGAAGGTGACGCCGCGCGACCGGTCGATCTGGCCGCCGCTGTCGAGGCGGAAGCGGCTCATGGCGCAACCTCCGGGCTCGGTTCGCCGGATTTGTAGGTGATCACGAAAGCATCCGACACCGTATCGCGGACCGCGTTGAAGTAGCGCCCGCAGCCGTGGATATGCAGCCAACGTTCGGCGATCCGCCCCTTGGGATTGTCGCGCAGATAGAGGAAGGCGCCCCATTGCGCGTCCGTCGTCGCTTCCGGATCATCCGGCCGGGAGATATGCGCGGCGCCGACATTGCGGAACTCGATCTCGGCACGGTTCGATCGGCAATAAGGACATAAAATCATCAACATCTGCTATGTCCTTAATGTGCTACGGCAGCCGCGGCGGCTTCGTCGATCAGCCGGCCGGTGGTGAAGCGTTCGAGCGTGAACGGCGCTGCGATCGGGTGCGGCTCGCCTTTCGCGATGGTCGCGGCGAAGACGTGGCCCGAGCCGGGCGTCGCCTTGAAGCCGCCGGTACCCCAGCCGCAATTGACGAAAAGCCCTTCGACCGGCGTCCGGCCGATGATCGGCGAGCGGTCGGGCGTCACATCGACGATGCCGCCCCAGCTGCGCAGCATCCTCAGGCGCCGCGTGACCGGGAACAGTTCGCAGATCGCCTCGATGGTCGCCTGCGCGATCTGGAGCCCGCCGGTCTGCGAATAGGAGACGTATTGATCCGTGCCGGCGCCGATAACGAGTTCGCCCTTATCCGATTGCGACATGTAGGCGTGGATCGCGTTCGACATCGCGACGCAGGGCATGATCGGCTTGATCGGCTCCGAAACGAGCGCCTGCAGCGGGTAGCTTTCGAGCGGCATCCTGACGCCCGCCATGCCCATCACCGCCGAGGTATGCCCTGCTGCGACGACGCCGACCTTGCCCGCGCCGATGAAGCCGCGCGTCGTCTCCACCCCGGTCACCTTGCCGGAAGTGTCGCGGGTGATGCCCTTCACCTCGCAGTTCTGGATGATATCGACGCCGAGGCGGTCCGCGCCGCGCGCATAACCCCAGGCCACCGCATCATGCCGGGCGGTGCCGCCGCGACGCTGAAGCGCGCCGCCGGCGATCGGATAGCGGATATCCGTTGACGGGTTGAGGATGGGGCAGAATTCCAGCACCTCCTCCCGGTTCAGCCATTCGTTGTCGATCCCCGCGAGGCGGTTGGCATGGACATGGCGCTTGCCGACCTGCACGTCGTGGATCGAATGGGCGAGCATCAGCACGCCGCGCGGCGAATACATCACGTTGTAGTTGAGATCGTCGGAGAGGGTTTCCCACAGCTTCATCGAGTGCTCATAGAGCCGCTCGCTCTCCTCCCAGAGGTAGTTCGAGCGCACGACCGTGGTGTTGCGCCCGGTGTTGCCGCCGCCGAGCCAGCCCTTCTCCAGCACCGCGACGTTGCGGACACCGTGCTCTTTCGCGAGGTAATAGGCGGTCGCGAGACCGTGCCCGCCGGCGCCGACAATCACCACGTCATAGGCCGGTTTCGGCGCCGGATCACGCCATTGCCGCGGCCAGCCGCGATTGCCGGTCATGCCCTCCTTGAGGAGAGAAAGCAGGGAAAACTTCAAGACGGGCTCCAATCCGGATTGATCGGGCGGATGAATTTCCTGCAAAAAGCCTGCGGGCTCGCACGGTTCTTGCGATGATGCGACCGCAGCTTACTATCCATCCGCAAATCGCAACAGGGTAGAGAATGACTGAGTCGACAGGCGAGAGACAATGGCAGCCGAAGGGTCGTCCCCTGGACGATGACGCCCTCGCCGAGCTGCGTTCCGTCCTCGAAACGATGCCCCGGCGCCGCGATCTCCTGATCGAGATGCTGCATCGCTTACAAGACCGGTTCGGCTGCCTCCATGCCCGCCATATCCGCGCCCTGGCCGAGGAGATGCGGCTTTCGGAGGCGGAAATCTTCGAGGTCGCGAGCTTCTACCACCATTTCGACCTCGTGAAGGAGGGCGAAGCGCCGCTGCCTTCGGTCACGATCCGCATCTGCGACAGTGTGTCCTGCATGCTCGCCGGCGCCGAAGAACTCGTCACGGCGGTGCAGGCCGGCGCGGACCCCGCGCGCGTCCGCGTGGTCCGGGCGCCCTGCATGGGGCATTGCGCCGAGGCTCCGGCGGCGATGGTCGGCCGCAAGGCGGTGGGACATGCGAGCGCGCATGCCCTGTTCGCGCTGGCGGCCGCCGGTGACACTGCGCCGGATCCGGTGCGCCACGCCGATCTCGCGGCCTATCGCGCCGCTGGCGGCTATCGCCTGCTGGAAGCCTTGCGCGAACGCCGGACCGACCCCGAGGCGATGATCTCCCGCCTCTCGGACGCCGGCTTGCGCGGGCTCGGCGGCGCGGGCTTCCCGGCGGGCCGGAAATGGCAGATCGTGCGTGGCTTTCCCGGACCGCGCCTGATGACCATCAACGGCGACGAGGGCGAGCCCGGCACGTTCAAGGATCGCGTCCTCCTCGAATCCGATCCCCATCGCGTGCTCGAAGGGGCGCTGATCGCCGCCTACGCGGTTGGCGCCGAGCGCATCTATTTCTACATGCGCGACGAATATCCGGCCGTGCTCGCCATTCTCGAACGGGAGATCGCGGCGCTCGGTGCGGCCGGCCTGACGGATGGCTGCCCGATCGAACTCCGGCGCGGCGCCGGCGCCTACATCTGCGGCGAGGAAAGCGCGATGCTGGAGAGCATCGAAGGCAAGCGCGGCCTGCCCCGTCATCGCCCGCCGTATATCGCCGAGAACGGCCTCTTCGGCAGGCCGACGCTCAACCACAACGTCGAAACGCTCTATTGGTTGCGGGATATTCTTGAAAAGGGGGCGGTCTGGTTCGCTGATCACGGCCGTAACGGCGCGAAGGGGCTACGCTCGTTCTCGGTTTCGGGCCGGGTGCGCGAGCCGGGCGTGAAGCGCGCGCCGGCCGGCATCACGCTCAACGAACTCATCGAGGAATTCTGCGGCGGCATGGCCGAGGGCCACAAGCTCGCGGGCTACCTGCCCGGCGGCGCCTCCGGCGGGATGCTGCCGGCGGGTATGGCGGATATCCCGCTCGATTTCGGCGCGCTGGAGCCGCACGGCTGCTTCGTCGGCAGCCATGCGGTGATCGTGTTCTCCGACAAGGACGATCCGAAGGCGATCGCCCGCAATCTCCTGCGCTTCTTCGAGCACGAGAGTTGCGGGCAATGCACGCCGTGCCGGCTCGGCACCGAGAAGATGGGCGCGCTGCTCGATGCCCCCTCGCCCGATGCCGCGCTCATCGCCGATCTGGAACACGTGATGCGGCAGGGCTCGATCTGCGGGCTCGGGCAGGCCGCGCCGAACCCGGTCGCGTGCCTTCTGAAATACTTTCCCGAGGCCAGCGGAAATTCTCCGAAAACGTCGGGACAAGGGAGCACCCCATGAGCGAGCCGATCCGCTTCACGCTCGACGGTCGCGCCGTCGAGGCCGCGCCGGGCGAGACGATCTGGCAGGTCGCGAAACGCGAGGGCACGGTGATCCCGCATCTGTGCCACCTCGATGCGCCCGGCTACCGGCCGGATGGCAATTGCCGCGCCTGCCTCTGCGAAATCGAGGGCGAACGCACGCTCGCGGCTTCCTGCATCCGCAAGCCGGCCGAGGGCATGGTGGTGAACACCGGCGGCGAACGCGCGGAAAAAGCTCGGGCGATGGTGTTCGAGCTGCTGCAGGCCGATATGCCCGCGCGCGCCGAGGCGCCCGACCCGGACGCCAGCTTCTGGCAATGGTCCGGGCGGGTCGGCGTGAAGGAAAGCCGTTTGCCCAGACGTGACGGCATCGGCTCGCCTTCGGATGCCGGTCTTGTTCTTCATGACGCCTCCCACGCCGCGATCGCGGTCAACCTCGCCGCCTGCATCGCCTGCGGGCTGTGCGAACGCGCCTGCCGCGAGGTCCAGGTCAACGACGTGATCGGCATGGGCTATCGCGGGCACGAGACCCGGCCGGTGTTCGATCAGGCGGATGCGATGGGCCGCTCGACCTGCGTCGGCTGCGGCGAATGCGTGCAGGCCTGCCCGACCGGGGCGCTGTTCGAGAAATCACTGATGGAAGGAAGCGCGACGCGCGGCGTCATCGTGCCGGACCGAGAGGTCGAGTCCGTTTGTCCGTATTGCGGCGTGGGCTGTCTGACGAAAGTGGCGATCAAGAATGACGTTATCGTCCGGGTCGACGGGCGCGACGGGCCGGCGAACGAGAACCGGCTCTGCATCAAGGGCCGGTTCGGGCACGACTACATCCGCCACCCGCATCGGCTCCTGAAACCGCTCGTGCGCCGCGAGGACGCCCCGAAGCGCGGCGATCTCGCCGTCGATCCCGCGAACCCGTGGGATGTCTTCCGCGAGGCGAGCTGGGACGAGGCGCTGACCCGCGCCGCCTCAGGTTTCCGCGCGCTGCTGGCGACCGAGGGCGGCAGTGTCTTCGCCGGCTTCGGTTCGGCGAAGTGCTCCAATGAGGAGGCCTACCTGTTCCAGAAGCTGGTGCGGCAGGGCTTCGGCACCAACAACGTCGATCATTGTACGCGCCTGTGCCACGCCTCTTCAGTGGCGGCGCTGATGGAAGGTGTCGGTTCCGGTGCGGTCTCGGCGCCGTTTACGGCGGTCCGGGATGCCGACTGCATCATCGTGATCGGTGCGCGGCCGACAGAGAACCACCCTGTCGCCGCGACCTATTTCAAGCAGGCGGCCAAAGCCGGCAAGACGCTGATCGTGATGGACCCGCGCGGCTCCGCCCTCACCCGCCACGCGACGCACCACATGCGCTTCAACCCTGGCCGCGATGTCGCACTGCTCAACGCGATGCTCAACGTCATCATTGGCGAAAGGCTGACGGATGCGGCGTATATCGCTGGAAATGTCGATGGCTTCGAGGCGCTCAAGGCGCGCGTCGCCGATTTCACGCCGGAGGCGATGGCCCCGGTCTGCGGCATTGCGCCCGAGGTCATCCGTGATGTCGCGCGGCGCTACGCGACGGCGAAAGCCTCGATCATCTTCTGGGGCATGGGCGTTTCGCAACATGTCCACGGCACGGACAATGCCCGCTGCCTGATCGCGCTGGCGCTGGTGACCGGGCAGGTCGGGCGGCCAGGAACTGGTCTTCATCCGCTGCGCGGTCAGAACAACGTGCAGGGCGCCTCCGACGCCGGGCTGATCCCGATGGTCTACCCGGATTACCGTTCGGTTGAGGATGCGGCGATCCGCGCTAGCTTCGAGGACGAATGGGGCCGCCCGCTCGACCAGAAGCGCGGTCTCACCGTCGTCGAGGTGATGGACGCGATTCACGCCGGCACGATCCGCTCGATGTTCATCATGGGCGAGAACCCGGCGATGTCGGACCCGGACCAGACCCATGCCCGGCAGGCACTGGCGAAGCTGGAACACCTCGTCGTGCAGGATATTTTCCTGACCGAGACCGCCTGGCACGCCGATGTCGTTCTGCCGGCCTCGGCACATGCGGAAAAGCTCGGCACCTTCACTAACACCAACCGGCAGGTTCAGATCGGCCGTCCGGCCGTGCCGCTGCCGGGTGAGGCGCGCCTCGATATTGATATTCTCGTCAGTCTCGCCAACCGTCTCGGCCTCGGCTGGGATTACGGGCAGGCGCTGGACGAGACGGGGGTCGTGGGCGGCGTCGATGTCGCCCGCGTCTACGAGGAGATGCGCGGGCATATGCCCTCGCTCTCGGGCCTGCCGTGGGAACGCGTCGCACGCGAGGGCTCCGTCATCTACCCTGCCCCCGCCGAGGATGCGCCGGGTCACGATATCCTGTTCGACGCCGGCTTCCCGACCGCTTCCGGCCGCGCGACCATCGTCCCGACCGACCTGCTGCCGCCGGACGAAGTGCCGGATGCCGAATATCCGCTGGTTCTGACCACCGGCCGCCTGCTCGAACACTGGCACACCGGCGCGATGACACGCCGCGCCGGCGTGCTCGATGCGCTCGAACCCGAAGGCATCGCCGCGATGCACCCGAGGGAAATCCGCAAGCGCGGGCTCACGGCCGGCGGCAAGGTGCGGGTGGAAACCCGGCGCGGCGCGATCACGGCTCGCCTGCGGGCCGACCGTGACGTCTCGGAAGGCATGATCTTTGTGCCCTTCGCCTTCAACGAGGCGGCGGCGAACGTGCTCACCAATCCGAAACTCGACCCGTTCGGGAAAATCCCGGAATTCAAGTTCTGCGCGGCGAGGGTCTCTTCGTGACGCCTTCGGCCTGACGGCGTGATTTCGGTCGTGGGGGTAATCACTCCCCCCGCGCCCAACCCTCTTTCGTTTCGGCCACGAAATCGGCGTAGCGGCCGGCGTCGATGGCCGCGCGGGCCTCGCGCATCAGGCGCTGATAATAGCCGATGTTGTTCCACGAGAGCAGCATCTGCCCGAGCATCTCATCGGATTTGACGAGGTGGTGCAGATAGGCGCGCGAATAGTCGCGCGTCGCCGGGCAATCGGAGGTTTCGTCGAGCGGACGGGTATCCTCGGCGAAGCGTGCGTTCTTGAGGTTGAACTTGCCGAAACGCGTATATGCCGTGCCGTGCCGTCCGGCGCGGGTCGGCATCACGCAATCGAACATGTCGATGCCGCGCGCGATGCTCTCGATGAGGTCGTCCGGCGTGCCGACGCCCATCAGGTAGCGTGGCTTTTCAGCCGGCAGGAACGGCTCGGTTGCGTCGATCGTCGCGAGCATCTCGTGCTGCGGTTCGCCCACCGCGAGGCCGCCGAGGGCGTAGCCCGGCAGATCGAGTTTCGCGAGAAGCTCAGCGCTTTCCCGGCGCAATACGGGGCTGGTTCCGCCCTGCACGATGCCGAACAGCGCCCGCCCCTCGCCCGGCTTGACCAGCCGCTCGAATGCGGCCTTGGACCGCTCCGCCCAGCGATAGGAAAGCCGCATCGCCCGCGCGACCTCTTCATCAGGCGCCGGCAGGCGGATGCATTCATCGAGCTGCATGATGATATTGCTGTCGAGGAGAACCTGAACCTCCATCGAGCGTTCGGGTGCGAGGTGGTGCTTCGAGCCGTCGATATGGCTCTGGAAGGTCACGCCCTCCTCGGTCAGCTTGCGCAGCGCGGCAAGGCTCATCACCTGAAAGCCGCCGGAATCGGTGAGGATCGGGAACGGCCAGCGCGCCAGCTCGTGCAGCCCGCCAAGCTTCGCGACGCGCTCGGCGCCGGGGCGAAGCATCAGGTGATAGGTGTTGCCAAGGATGATATCCGCACCGGTGGCGCGGACCTGATCCATGTAGAGCCCCTTCACAGTGCCGGCGGTGCCCACCGGCATGAAGGCGGGCGTACGGATTTCCCCGCGCGGCATCGCAATCGTGCCATGCCGCGCCTTGCCGTCGCGGGCCTGAACCTCAAAGGAGAAATCGGTGCTCATGTGGGCGGAAATAGCAGGCTCGCATCGCCATAGGAATAGAAGCGATAGCCGCTCGCGATCGCGTGGGTATAGGCCGCGCGCATCGGCGCGATGCCGGCGAAGGCCGAGACGAGCATCAGCAGGGTCGATTTCGGCAGGTGGAAATTCGTGATGAGCGCATCCGTCGCCCGGAAGCGATAGCCGGGGCGGATGAAGATGTCGGTCTCGCCGACATAGGGTTCGATCGTGCCGGATGCTGCCGCCGTCTCGATCAACCGGCAAGCCGTCGTTCCGACCGCGACAACGCGACCGCCTCGTGCCCTCGTCTCGCGGATCGCAGCTGCGGCCTGGGGCGTCACCTCGCCCCATTCGGCGTGCATCCGGTGTTCGTCGAGGTTTTCGCTCTTGACGGGCAGGAACGTTCCGGCGCCGACATGCAGCGTCACGAAACAATGCCCGATGCCGCGGTCGGCCAATCGCGCGAGCACCTCCGGCGTGAAATGGAGCGACGCCGTGGGGGCCGCGACCGCCCCCTCGCGACGTGCGAAAATGGTCTGGTAATCCTCGGCGTCGTGGCTCTCGTCGGTATCGCCGGCGTGGCGGCGCGCCTCGCGGATATAGGGCGGCAGCGGCATGCCGCCGATGAGCGCGATGGCTTCCTCGAGGAACGCGCCGGCGCGGTCGAAACGGAAGGTGACGATGCCCTCCTCGGTCTTCGCCATCACCTCGGCGACGAGATGGCCGACGAGGCATACGGGATTGACCGAGCCGAACACCACCCGATCGCCGATCTTGAGCCGCTTGCCGGGCTTGGCGAAGGCCTCCCAGGTGCAATCGTCGAGCCGTTTGACCAGCAAAGCCTCGATGCCAACGCGGTTACCCTCCCGATTGCGCTCGCCGATGAGCCGCGCGGGAATGACCTTGGTATCGTTGAAGACGAGCAGATCGCCGGGGTTCAGCAGGTCCGGCAGATCGCGGAAGATGCGGTCTTCCCGCGTCTCGCCTCGAACCACCAGCAGACGCGCGGCGTCGCGCGGGTGCGCGGGGTGGAGCGCGATGCGATCTTCCGGCAGGTGGAAATCAAAATCGGAAAGGGAGAGCCTGCGCCCTCCCTCCTGTGTTTCAGCCATTTCGGATCGGCTTGCCGGCTCACGCATCGGCGGCGATGGTCGCCTTGTTGATGCGGTCCGGGTTACGCACCGGCTCGCCGCGCGCGAACTGGTCGACGTTCTCCATGCCGTCGGTCACCTTGCCCCAGACGGTGTACTGGCCGTCGAGGAAGGTCGCGTCGTCGAAGCAGATGAAGAACTGGCTGTTCGCCGAATCCGGGTTGCGGGCGCGCGCCATCGAGCAGACGCCGCGCACGTGCGGCTCGTCGTTGAACTCGGCCTTGAGGTCCGGGTAGGACGAGCCGCCCATGCCCGTGCCGTCCGGGCAACCGCCCTGCGCCATGAAGCCGTCGATGACGCGGTGGAACGAGAGACCATCGTAGAAGCCCTCGCGCACCAGTTTTTTGATGTGCGCGACGTGGCCCGGCGCGAGATCCGGGCGCAGCTCGATCGTGACCGGGCCCTTGGTGGTGTCGAGGATCAGGGTGTTTTCGGCATCAGCCATGTCATTTTCCTTTTCTTGACCCTCGCAACGGGCCCTCCGGCCCTGCTCGGCGTCGCATTCGCTCCTGGAGCCTGTTGTGTTTCGACGGAAACACGGCATGCTCCTCTCAAATTATCATCGCATGCTTTTTGCGATTAACCGGTTCCCACTTAATCGCAGCATGCTCTAATCCTCCGCCAGGTGGGGAGGACGGTTCTTCGTTTTCTTACTTCACATCGGACAGAAGGCGGACCTTCAGCATCTTGTCGGGGTTGCTGGGGGGCTCGCCGCGTTTGATGCGGTCGACGAATTCCATGCCTGAAACCACCTTGCCCCAGACGGTGTATTGCCTGTCGAGGTTCGGGGCGCGGGCGAACATGATGAAGAATTGGCTGTTGGCGGAGTTGGGATCCGGCGTGCGGGCAGCGCCGACGATGCCGCGCACGAACGGCTCGTTCGAGAATTCGGCCGGCAGGTCCGGCAGGTCTGAACCGCCAGCGCCGGTGCCCTGCGGGTCGCCCGTCTGGGCCATGAAGCCGTCAATGACGCGGTGGAAGACGATGCCGTCGTAGAAGCCCTTCTTCGCGAGCGTCTTGATGCGCTCGACGTGCTTCGGCGCGAGATCCGGCCGCAGCGCGATCAGCACCTTGCCGTCCTTGAGGTCGATCTGGAGCGTGTTCTTCGGATCGAGTTTGGCACCCTGTGCGAGAGCGGGCGCGGCTACCGCGAGAGCGGCGAGACCGGCTAGGAGGCGACGGCGAAGCATGATTTGTCCTTCTCAGAAAGCGTTTTCGGCGCTGGGGTCACCCCTGCGGTTACTCTAGGGGTCAGCCCTTTAGCGGAAATTTGCGCGCCAATGCGGCGCGGACCGGTTCGGGCACGAAACTGGAGATATCGCCGCCCATCGAGGCGATCTGCCGGACGAGCGTGGCGGTAATCGGGCGCATATTGGGCGAAGCGGGCAGGAAAACCGTCTGGATGTCCGGGGCCAGAACACCGTTCATGCCGGCAAGCTGCATCTCGTAGTCGAGGTCGGTGCCGTCGCGCAGGCCGCGGATCATCAGCGTGGCGCCGTAGCGACGGGCGGCATCGACCGTGAGATCGTTGAAGGTGGCGATGGTCAGTGTTCGGCCGCTCGCGATCGGTGTCGCGACCGCGCGCAGCATGTCCGCCCGCTCCTCGACCGAGAACAGCGGCGCCTTGCCGGGATGGGTGCCGATGGCAATCACCAGCGTATCCGCCATCGCGAAGGCGCGGCGGATCACGTCGATATGCCCGTTGGTGGGCGGATCGAACGAGCCGGCGTAAAAGGCGATGGTGTTCATGCGGCGGTTTCCGGTTGTCTCGGCTGCGTCCTGCGAGCGCTAGCGGGAAAAGCAGTGGAAGACAAGGCGAAGCGCGCCTTCAGCGCAGGCAGCGCTGCAATCCTTCGAGCACATTGCCGCCGGGATGATAGCGGATCGTCAGCCCTTTGGCGGTTTCGACAGCGGTGACGGTCTCCTCGGACGACCCCTCGCCGCTGCTGTCGCAGCTTCCCTTCCAGGTTACCCGGTTGCCGTCGCGCTTCACGCTGGTGAACTTGCAGAGCACATCCTCGCCCTGAAGGCTCATCGGGCCGATGGTGATCGTGCCGTCGTCCGCGCCGCAGCCCTGCCCGGGAAAATGCCATTTTCCGACGATCGAACGCGGCTGCTGGGCAAGGGCCGGAGTGGCCAGCAGGACCAGAAACGAAGCGAAGTAGCTGCGTGCAATCATCGTTTCCCCATCGATCTCCAGACGCTTTCCACAGCATCCGGCAAATCGGCCATGCCGGCAACCACCTGCACGGCGCCGGCGGCCACCAGCCGGGCATCCAGCTCCGGGATGCCGTTCGAGGCGCCATGAAAGCCGATCACGGTCATCCCCGCGCGAATGCCGGCCGTGACGCCGGCAACGGAATCCTCGATGACGATGGTGCGTGCCGGGTCGGCGCCGATCTGGCTCGCGGCGTAGAGGAACACGTCCGGCGCCGGCTTGCCGCGTGCGACCTGCGAGGCGGAATAGATATGCGGGCCGAACAGTGGCGCGAGGCCGGTTTTCTCAAGGTTGCGCGTGAGAACCGGCAGCCGCGTCGAGGAGGCAACCGCCCGCAGGCCGCCGATCGCGGCGATGGCGTCGGCGACCCCGGCGACCGGTTCGAGTTCGGTCGCGAAGCGGTGCTGGATTTCGGCGTTGATCGCATCGTTGAAGCCGGGCGGCAGCTCGACCGGCAGCTCGGCGCGAAGGATCGCCCAGGTCTCGGCGACGGGGATGCCGTTGAAACGGGCGTTGAAGGCTTCCATCGTCGTGGGAAAACCGATGGAGGTCAGCGCGTCGGCGCAGACGGAACCGGCGATATGCTCGCTGTCGATCAGCGTGCCGTCGCAATCGTAGATGATGGCATAGCTCATGCCGCTGCTATGGCCTGCCGGGCAGCGGCTGACAAGATGTCCCGTTATATGAACCGGCGCTTGCCGCCATGGCGATTTCGGCGTCTATTTCGCGCCAGAGCGTTACCGGAGTTCGCCATGCCCATCGACAATGCCGCCGAGTTCGTCGCCCCGTTCCGCATCGCGAACGGCAAGAAGTTCCGCCTCGCCGAACACGAACCTGACGACATGGGCGGGCACGAACTCACGAAATCCGAGGGCAAGGCGCTCCTGGAGGAAGGCAAGGTCCGGCTCAAGGAAATGCAGGAACGGCTCTATGCCGCCAACAACTGGTCGGTGCTGATGATCCTCCAGGCGATGGACGCGGCCGGCAAGGATTCGACCATCGAACACGTGATGTCGGGCGTGAACCCGCAGGGCTGCCAGGTGCATTCCTTCAAGGCGCCCTCTACAGAGGAACTCAACCACGATTTCCTTTGGCGCACCTCGAAGGCTCTGCCGGAGCGCGGGCGGATCGGCATCCACAACCGGTCCTACTACGAGGAGGTACTGGTGGTGCGCGTGCACCCCGAATTCCTTGTCGCGCAGCATCTGCCCGAGAACGGCATCATGAAGAAGGCTGGGTCCGACAAGTTCTGGGCCGAACGGCTCGAGGCCATCGCCGATCACGAGCGGCATCTCGCCCGCGCCGGCATTCGGATCATGAAGTTCTTCCTCCATGTCTCGAAGGACGAGCAGAAGGCGCGCCAGCTCGAACGCATCGACAACCCGCACAAGAACTGGAAATTCAACGCCCGCGACGTCAACGAGCGCGCCTTCTGGGACGACTACATGGCGGCTTACGAGGAGGCAATCCGCGCAACCGCCGCGCCCCATGCACCGTGGTACGTTATTCCGGCCGACCGGAAATGGTTCATGCGCCTCGCGGTGATGCAGGCGATCATCGCCGAGATGGAAGAACTCGACCTCGATTATCCCGTGCTCTCCGCCGAAGCGACGGCCAAGCTGGCCGACGCGCGCAAGGCGCTGCTCGAAAGCTAGATCGCGGCGATGTTGTCGATCAGCCGCGTCTTGCCCAGCTTTGCCGCGACAAGAAGGCGCAGCCGGGCCGGGTCGGCACCGCCATAGGGGGTGGCAAGGCTCAGCCCATCCCGGATCGCGAAATAATCGACCACGAAGCCGGCTGCCGTCAGCGCCTGCGCGGACTCGACCTCGATGCGATCGAGGGGCTGGCGATTGCGCGCAAGTTCGGCCGCCTCGCGCAGCACGCGGTGGATCGTCGGCGCGACGGCGCGCTCCTGCGGCGAAAGATAGACATTGCGGGAGGACATCGCGAGCCCGTCCGCCTCTCGCAGCGTCGGCCCGCCGAGGATCTCGACCGGGATATCGAGATCGCGCACGAAGCGGCGGATCACAGCCAGTTGCTGGAAATCCTTCTCGCCGAAAATCGCGACATCCGGCAGGCACTGAAGCAGCAGCTTTGTCACAACCGTCGCGACGCCGGCGAAATGCGTCGGCCGGAACGCGTCTTCGAGACCCACCTTCGCCGGGCCTTCGAGGCTGACCGTGGTCGCGAAGCCGGCCGGGTAGATCTCGGTGACCTGCGGGGCGAAGACCGCCTCGGCGCCGGTTTCCCGCAACAGTTTGATATCGTTTTCGAATGTCCGGGGATATTTGGAGAAATCCTCGGTCGGCGCGAACTGCGTCGGGTTGACGAAAATCGACACGACAGCCTCGTCCACTGCGTGTTTCACGCCCGTCACGAGGCTGAGATGGCCGGGATGCAGTGCGCCCATCGTCGGCACGAGACCAACGCGCTTGCCCGCGGCGCGGCGTTCCTGACGCCACGCGCGCAAAGCCGCAATGGTTTCGAGAATAACCGGACTTGCCATCAAATTCCCCGCGAAAGTCCGGCTGGATGCACCATTTTGCAATGCAATACCAGCCAGCCTTTGGTTGGATCAACCCTGCTCGACGTAGAGCTGGCTGCCGGTTGCGACGAATTCCTTCGACTTTTCAGCCATGCCCATCGCCTTCGCTTCCGCCATGCCTTCCAGCGCGGCCCGTTCGTTAGGTCCAAGCGCCCGAACCTCGTCGCGGAGGTCTTGTGTGATTTTCATCGAGCAGAACTTCGGCCCGCACATTGAGCAGAAATGCGCGACCTTGTGAGCATCCTTCGGCAGGGTTTCATCGTGATAGGCGCGCGCGGTATCGGGGTCGAGCGCGAGGTTGAACTGGTCCTCCCAGCGGAAGGCGAAGCGCGCGCGGGAGAGTGCGTCGTCGCGGATTTTTGCCGCCGGATGGCCCTTGGCGAGATCGGCGGCATGCGCGGCGATCTTGTAGGTGATGACGCCGTGCTTCACGTCGTCGCGGTTCGGCAGGCCGAGATGCTCCTTCGGCGTCACGTAGCAGAGCATCGCCGTGCCGAACCAGCCGATCATGGCGGCCCCGATGCCCGAGGTGATGTGGTCGTAGCCCGGCGCAATGTCGGTGACGAGCGGCCCCAACGTATAGAACGGCGCCTCGCCGCACTCGCGCAGCTGCTTGTCCATGTTGGCCTTGATCTTGTGCATGGGCACATGGCCCGGCCCCTCGATCATGACCTGGCAGCCCTTGTCCCAGGCGATCTTGGTGAGTTCGCCCAGGGTCTCCAGTTCGGCGAACTGGGCGGCATCGTTAGCGTCGGCATTGCAGCCCGGCCGCAGCCCATCGCCCAGCGAGAACGAGACGTCGTATTTGCGCATGATGTCGCAAATGTCGCCGAAGTGTTCGTAGAGGAAGCTCTCGCGATGTTCGGTGAGACACCACTGGGCCATCATCGAACCGCCACGGCTCACGATGCCGGTGACGCGGCTTGCCGTCAGCGGCACATGCGCCAGCCGCACGCCTGCATGGATGGTGAAGTAGTCAACGCCCTGCTCGGCCTGCTCGATCAGCGTGTCGCGGAAGACTTCCCACGACAGCCTGGTCGGATCGCCACCGACCTTCTCCAGCGCCTGGTAGATCGGCACCGTGCCGATCGGCACCGGGGCGTTGCGCACGATCCACTCGCGCGTGTCGTGGATATTGCGGCCGGTCGACAGGTCCATGACCGTGTCGGCGCCCCAGCGGATCGCCCACACCATCTTCTCGACTTCTTCCTCCATCGAGGAGGAGACGGCCGAGTTGCCGATGTTGGCGTTGATCTTCACCAGGAAGTTCCGGCCGATGGCCATCGGCTCGAGTTCAGTGTGGTTGATGTTGGCCGGGATGATGGCGCGGCCGGCTGCTACCTCCTGTCGCACGAACTCCGGCGTGATGAAGGCCGGCAGAGCGGCGCCGAAGCTTTCACCGTCGGCCAGCCGCGCTTCCGCTTCGGCCAGGATCTTCTTGCGGCCGATATTCTCGCGTTCGGCCACATAGACCATCTCCTTGGTGACGATGCCGGCGCGCGCCCATTCGAACTGCGTGATCGGCTTGCCATCGAGGCCGCGCAGCGGTCGCGGCGTGTTGGGGAACGGCCGCAGCGCCGTGCCCTTCACATTGCCATTGTCGATCGGCTGGATGGCGCGGCCTTGATACTCCTCGACACCGCCGCGTTCGAGAATCCAGGCACGGCGCGGGCGCGCCAGGCCCTTGCGAACGTCGATCGCGACCTCGGGATCGGTGTAGGGCCCGGTCGTGTCGTAGACGCGCACCGGCGGTTCGGCATCGGTCGAAAGCGCGATCTCGCGCAAGGGCACGCGGAGATCGGGCGCGGCGTCGGGCACCGAATAGACTTTGCGGGAAGAGGGCAGCTGCCCCGTGGTTACCTTCGGCGGAGTGGCTTGCGGGTTGGTGCTGGTAATGATGGTGTCCATGATGGATCTCCCGTGGCTGGTAGGCAGACGGAGATCCGGCGCAGTCGTGCAAAGGAGGCATATCCAGTCCCTTCGCCGGCATGACCCGGATCAGGTTCAAAGGGTCACCGCGCCACCGCCGTCAGACGGTCATCGGTATCTCAGCCCCTTGACGGGACCCCCCTTGGACAAAAAAAGGATAGGATACGGGCTCGCTGAGAGGAAGCGAAGATGAACACCAGCCCGGCAAATCGGCCATGTTCGGATAGTATCCCTCGCGCAGCCCATGCACGGCGCCTGAGCATTCGGCTCTGGATCCTGACGGCGTTGTCGTCATTCGCGATGACGATGCCGGCCGTGGCGCAATCGCTGGGCGAGGCGCTGAAGAGCTTCATACACGATGACGCGACAGCGACCGTGCACCTGCGCAGCTTCTACATGGACCGCACCAACGTTACGCTGCCGAACTACGTGGCCTGGGCCGGCGGCGGCTGGATCGGCTACCAGTCCGGCTGGCTCTACGACACACTTCAGATCGGCGCCGTCGGCTACACGACGCAACCGCTCTGGGCGCCCCCCAGCACCAGCGGCACCCAGATTCTGAAGACGGGGCAGTACGGCTTCTTCATCCTCGGCCAGGGCTATGCCTCGGTCCGCGCACAGGGCCAGACCTTCACCGCCTATCGTCAGCTCATCGACGAGCTCGAGGTGAACCCCAACGACGACCGCATGATCCCCATCACCTTCGAAGCCTACGCGCTGCGCGGCAAACTGGGGCCCGTCAACTACTTCGCCGGCTATGTCGCGGCGATCAAGCCGAAGGACTACTGGACCTTTATCAACATGGCCGAGCGCGCCGGCGCGCCGAACCACAATGCCGGCATGGGCCTCTTCAGCCTCAAATACGGCGCGGTCGACGATCTCAGGCTGCGCGCCTCCGTCTACTACGTGCCGGACATTCTCACCTCGACCTACGGCGACATCGTCAAGACGTTTACGATCGTCGACGACCTCAAGTTCCGCTTCGCCAGCAACGTGATGGTGCAGGGAAGCAACGGACTCAATCTGCTGACCGGCCGGCCCTTCAGCACCTGGTCGGCCGGCGTGCGCACCGATCTCCTCTGGAAGCAGTTCTCGCTGTGGGGCGCCTATACCCAGACCGGCAGCGCCGCGGCCTACCGCGCGCCTTACGGCCAGTGGATCGGCTACACCAAGCAGATCGCACTGGATTTCAACCGCGCCAACGAACGCGCGTTCCAGGTCGGCATCACCTACGACTTCATCGGCATCGGCATTCCCGGCCTCACCTTTCTGGCGTCAGGAACCTTCGGCAGCGGCGCGCTCGATGCGGCGGCGGGTCTCCCGCTCCCGCAGAACAACGAATACGATTTAGACCTGATTTATCAGGTGGCGACAAAATCCGCGCCCGAATGGTTGAAGCCCCTGCAGCTACGCGGACGCATGGCCCATGTCGACCAGTGGTTCAACGGCGCCTACGCGCAGATCAACGACTACCGCGTGATCCTGAACTACGAGGTCAACTTCAAGGGGTTCAGGCGGTAGCTCAGGCGACCTTGCTGGTGCGAATTTCGGCGATCTCGGCCGGCGAATAGCCGGCTTCCTTCAACACTTCGTCGGTGTGCTGACCGAGCGTGGCCGGCGGCCGTTCGACGGAACCGCCGCCGTGTTCGAGACGGAAGCCCGAGCCCACGACCTTGATCGGACCATGTTCGGTCTCGACCGTCTGCAGCACGGTGCGATGCTTGAAGAGGTCGAGCTGCGCGGTTTCCGGAATGCTGAGCACGCGCCCTGCCGGAATGTCGTTCTTGGCGAAGCGCTCGCCCCAGGTTGCCGAGGTCTCGGTCTTCATCGCCGCCTCGACGATCTCGTGCAGCGCCGTGTTGTTCTGGATGCGCGTGGGCCAGTCGACGAAGCGCGGATCGGCCAGTGCATCCTCGCGGCCCAGCACCTTCATCAGCCGCTGGAACTGCGGATCGGTCATGACAGCCAGCACGATCCAGCCGTCCTTGGTCTTGAAGAGATTGCCCGTGGGCTTTCGCGTCACCGAGAGATTGGCGGCCTGGCCATGGACGCGGCCGGTCATCAGATGCTCGGTGAATTGCTGGGCGAGATAGCCCATCACGGCGTCGATCATGGCGACGTCGACAAGCTGGCCCTTGCCGGTGTGCGTGCGCTGAAAGAGCGCCGAGGCGATGCCCAGCGCCGCGGTCGCCCCCGACATGACGTCGGCGCCGGCAAAGCCCACGCGCGTCGGCCCGTTGTTCTCGAAGCCGGTGATCGACATCAGACCCGACATGGCCTGGATCATGCCGTCGAACGCGGCGGTCTTGGCCTCGGGGCCGACCTGGCCGAAACCCGACACGGCGCAGTAGATCAGCTTCGGATTGATCGCCTTCAAGGTCTCGTAACCGATGCCGAGCTTGTCCATCACGCCGGGGCGGAAATTCTCGACCACCACGTCGGACGTGGCCGCGAGCCGCTTGATGATCTCGATCGCCTTGGGCTTCTTGAGATCGAGCGTGATCGAGCGCTTGCCGGCATTCACCGCCACCCAGGGGGCGGCCAGCCCGCGCTTCTCCCAGTCGTTGGCGCGGCTGCCGAAGCGCATGTCGTCGCCTTCGAGCGACTCGACCTTGATCACGTCGGCACCGAGCAGGGCGAGCTGGTAGGAGCTGTAGGGCCCCGCCAGCACGCGCGTGAAGTCGAGAACCTTGATGCCCGCGAACGGCTTACTCATGACGAAAGGACCCTCAGGCGACTCCGGCCTTCTGACGCTGGCCGAGCGCGACCTGCTTCACCTTGTCGAACTCCGCACGTCGCTTGGCGACTTCCTCGGGGCTCATGCGCTCGATGTTGTTGTAGTCGTTCTTCCAGTCTCCGTCGTCGGTCCAGCGCAGCGGCGACTGCACCGTCGTGCGAGGGCCGACGGCGCTTTCGAGCACCTTCAGGGCGAGGTCCAGCGTGAAACGCTGCGTGTCGGGCTCGTGCGGCTTGCCGCAGGAATTGCCCAGCGGAAAGTCGCTGAACAGAAAGCGCGGCACGCCGGTATACTCGACGATATCCTTCGCCGCCCCCATCACGATCGTGGGGATGCCGTTCCTTTCGAGATATCGGGCGACCAGACTCACGGTCTGGTGGCAGACGGGTCAAGTAGGGACAAGCAGCGCGGCATCGACCGCGTCCTGCCGGCAGCGTGCCAGGATCTCCGGCGCATCCGTTTCGAGAGTGACACGCTGGCTGCGATTGGTCGGCGCGCCGTGGAAGCGGGCGGCCAGTTTGAAGCGCCCCTGATTTGCAAACTCGCGCATCACAGGCAGCGGGAACCAGGTGTTGCTGTCCGCAGCCGTGGTGTGCTTGCGGTCGTAGCCAATGTGGCTGATGCGCGTGTCGTGATCGACCGACGTGTCGCCGGAATAGACGGTGTAGAACTTGGCGCCGGCGTTATAGAGAGCACCAGGCCCCTGATCGCCCTTGTCGGGTTGATAGGGAGCGGCCGTCGTGATCAGCGCCAGGGTGCTGTCCTTCAGCGGCTTCTTCGGCGGTTGAAAGGGGGCATCGACATAGTGCGCCCAACGGTAGGGGTTGTCGTAACCCAGCGCGAGGTAGTACTCACGCGTGCGCCTCATGTACTCAAGCGGCACATCGTAGGCTGGTGCGAAATCCATCGTGTCAGACATGCCTTAAAATTGGCGCTGCAATAGCGTGAAGTCAAATTCGCGTAGCGGATGACAAGGCGTCGGGTGTGCCGTCAGCCCAATCAACGAGAAGACAGGGGGTTCCCATGAAGCAACTGACTCGGCGCACGGCACTGGCCGCCGGCATGGCCCTTGCGGCAGCGCCTCGCGCGGGAGCGCAAGCCTGGCCCAGCAAGCCCAGCCGTTTGCTCGTACCTTATCCCGTGGGCGGCATCGTCGACATCGTGAGCAGGGCCCTGGCGGATCCGATGCAGGCCGATCTCGGCCAGCCGGTGATCGTGGATCCCAAGCCTGGCGGCAACTCCACGCTTGCGACGGCGATGATCCCTCAGGCCCCGGCCGACGGTTACACTTGGTTGATGACGACACTCTCCCACGTCGTCGTGCCGCACCTGCAGCCCGTTCCCTACGACGCGCTCACCGACTTCCAGCCCGTCGCCCTGGTCGCGATCGCCACGTCGGTCGCGGTGGTCAATCCGGAGCTGCCGATCAGAACGCTGAAAGAGCTGGTCGAGTACGGCAAGGCCAACCCCGGCAAGCTGAACTATCTCAATCCCGGCAACGGCTCGTCGATCCACCTTTCGGCCGAGCTGCTGAAGAACCAGTACAAGTTCGACATGATCTCGGTGCCGTATCGCGGCATCCCGCCGGGAATGACCGATCTGCTCGAAGGACGGCTTCAGGTCGGACTGCTGCCCGGCCCGCTCGCCATCCAGCATGTCCTGTCGGGCAAGCTGCGGGCGCTCGCCGTTCTGGCCGACAAGCGCCTGCCGACGCTGCCCGACGTACCGACTTTCGCCGAAGCAGGTTTCGCCAATGCCCAGGTGATGAGCTGGTATGTGATCTCGGTGCGGACCGGCACGCCGGCGCCCATCGTCGATCGCCTGCATGCGTCGGCGATGAAAGCCCTGCAGAGCGACGACACCCAGGGCCGCCTGAACCGCGCCGGCTGCGAAGTGCCTACGCCGCGTTCACCAGCCGACATTCTGACCATGTGGAGGGCAGACTATGCCCGCTACGGCCAGCTGGTGAAGGATGCGGGCATCAAGGCGGACGGTTGATAGAGAGCGGCTGACAGCGATGTAACCCGCCGGCCATAGTGCCGCCCCACTCGGGCACGCTATATACGAAGTGAAGCAAGGCTCGTTACGGGGAGCGCATCGCATGGCGATCAAACGGCGCAACGTATTGATGGGCAGCGCAGCCCTCTGGGTCGGCGCGCCGGCCATTCTGCGGGCCCAGACGTCGCCTCAGGCCGCGGGCAAGATCCACGTCAGCCACGGTTTCGCCATGCATGGCGAGCCGAAGTACAAGGCCGACGCCGAACCGCCGGACTATCTCAACCCGAACGCACCCGCCGGCGGCAGCGTCCGGCTCGGCGCCCGCGGCACTTTCGATTCCCTGCATCCCTTCATCGTGAAGAGCGTTCCTGCCGCCGGCATTACGGCGATCTGGGATACGTTGTGCTGGAACTCGCGCGACGAAGCCTCGACCGAATACGGGCTGATCGCCGAAACCATCGAATGGCCCGAGGATCGTTCCTGGGTGGCCTTCACCTTGCGGCCGCAGGCCCGCTTCCACGACGGCAACCCGATCACCGTCGAGGACGTGATTTTCTCCCTCGATATCCTGAAGACCAAGGGCACACCGATCTACGGCCTCTACTATCACGACGTGGTCAAGGCGGAGAAAGTCGGCGACCGCAAGGTGCTGTTCACCTTCCGCGACAGCACCAACAAGGAGCTGCCGCTGATCCTCGGCCAGCTTCCGATCCTTCCCTCGAAATGGTGGGCCAGCCGCGACTTCGAGAAGGTCTCGCTCGAAGTCCCGCTGGGCAGCGGCCCCTACAAGGTCGATTCCTTCGACGTCGGCCGTTCGATCGCCTATCGCCGCGTCCCCGACTGGTGGGCCAAGGACCTCTGGATGAACAAGGGGCGCAACAACTTCGAGGTCATCCGCTACGAGTACTACCGCGACGTCACGGTGCAGTTCGAAGCCTTCAAGGCCGGCGACCTCGATCTCCGCCAGGAGAACATCGCGCGCAACTGGGCGACGGCCTACGACATTCCCGCGGTGCGCGACGGGCGGATCCAGCGCGCCGAAATCCCGCACGAACTGCCGACCGGCATGCAGTGCTTCGCCTTCAACATCCGGCGCGATTTCTTCAAGGACCGGCGCGTGCGCGAAGCGATCGCCACGATGTTCGACTTCGCCTGGTCCAACAAGAACCTGTTCTACGGGATGTACAAGCGCAACATCTCGTTCTTCGGCAACTCCGAGCTGGCCTCGTCGGGCCTGCCGACGCCCGCCGAACTCAAGTATCTCGAACCGTTCCGCGGCAAGATTCCCGAGGAAGTCTTCACCAAGGAATTCAAGCTGCCGGAGTCGGACGGCACCGGCAATGTCCGCGACCTCGCGCGCCGCGCGCTGGCGCTCCTGAAGGAAGCGGGCTGGGAGATCAAGGACGGCAAGATGACGGAAGTGAAGACGGGCAGGAAGCTCGCCTTCGAGATGCTGCTAAACGACGCCAGCTTCGAGCGCGTCTCGCTGCCCTACAAGCAGAACCTGGAGCGCATCGGCATCGACATGAGCGTGCGCACGGTTGACACCGCGCAGTTCAAGCGCCGCGAGGACGAGTACGACTTCGACATGATGGTCGAGGGCTTCGGCCAGTCGCTGTCGCCGGGCAACGAACAGCGCGACTTCTGGGGCTCCAAGGCGGCCGACAACAACGGCGGCCGCAACACGATCGGCATCAAGGATGCCGCGATCGACCAGCTCATCGAAACCCTGATCGCCGCGCCCGACCGGGAGAGCCTGATCAACGTCACGCGCGCGCTCGATCGTGTCCTGCTGTGGAGCCACTTCGTCGTGCCGAACTGGCACAGCAACACCGCCTATGTCGCCTACTGGAACCGCTTCGGCCGGCCGGCCAAGAGCGCGAAGTATGCGCCGGTCGCCTTCGACACCTGGTGGATCGACGAGGCCAAGGACCGCGCCCTGCAACGCGGCGAGAAGAAGTGACGCGCGTCATCGCGAAGTCACGCTGAGATGCTCGCCTACATCCTGCGCCGTTTGATGCTGGTGGTGCCGACCCTGTTCGGCATCATGGTCGTCAACTTCTTCATCATCCAGGCCGCACCGGGCGGGCCGGTCGAGCAGATGCTGGCCCAGATCCAGGGCACGGCGATCAGCGCGACGGAACGCTTCTCCGGCAGCTCGAGCGGCGGCGAGACGGTCAACCGCGGATCGAGCGACAGCTCCGGCGGCGCCTATCGCGGCGCCCGCGGCATGCCGCGCGAGCTGATCGAACGCATCGAGAAGATGTACGGCTTCGACAAGCCGATGCACGAACGCTTCTTCCTGATGATGGGGAATTATCTCACCTTCGATTTCGGCGAGAGCTTCTTCCGCAACAAGCGCGTCGTCGATCTCGTCATCGAGAAGATGCCGGTGTCGATTTCGCTCGGCCTGTGGACCACGCTGCTGATCTATCTCGTGTCGATCCCGCTCGGCATCGCCAAGGCCGTGCGCGACGGTTCGCGCTTCGACGTCTCGACCTCGACCGCGCTCATCGTACTGAACGCCATTCCGGGCTTCCTGTTTGCGCTGCTGCTCGTCGTGCTGTTTGCCGGCGGCAGCTACTTCAAATGGTTCCCGCTGCGCGGCCTCGTCTCCGACGACTGGAGTACGCTCGGCCTGGTCGACAAGGTGCTCGACTATTTCTGGCACATGGCGCTGCCGATCGGCGCCATGGTGATCGGCGGCTTCGCCACGCTCACCTTCCTCACCAAGAATTCCTTCCTCGAGGAGATCCACAAGCAGTATGTGCTGACGGCCCGCGCCAAGGGGCTGGTCGAGCGCCGAGTGCTCTACGGCCACGTGTTCCGCAACGCCATGCTGATCGTCATCGCGGGCTTTCCGGCCGCCTTCATCGGCGTGCTGTTCACCGGCTCGCTGCTGATCGAGGTGATCTTCTCGCTCGACGGCATCGGGCTGCTGGGCTTCGAAGCGGCGCTCAACCGCGACTATCCGATCATGTTCGGCACGCTCTTCTTCTTCGGCCTGATCGGTCTCGTCATGGGTATCCTCGGCGACCTGATGTACACGTTCGTCGATCCCCGGATCGACTTCGAGGCGCGCGGCTGATGAACCCGCTCAACCGACGCCGTCTCGCGGCCTTCAAGTCGAGCAAGCGCGGCATGATCTCGCTGGTCGTGTTCGGCGTGCTGTTCTTCGTCTCGCTGTTCGCCGAGCTGCTGGCCAACAACAAGCCGATCCTCATCAGCTACGACGGCGCGCTCTACTCGCCGATGCTCCGCGACTATCCCGAGACCACCTTCGGCGGCGAATTCCCGACCAATGCGGTCTACACCGACGAGGAGCTGAAGAAGTCGATCGAGGCGAAGGGCTGGATCCTCTGGCCGCCGATCCGCTACAGCTACGACACCGTGCTGAAGGGCGAGGGACGCATGGCGCTGCTGCCGCCGTCCTGGGCCCATCCGCTGGGTACCGACGACCAGGCCCGCGACGTGCTGGCCCGGCTGATCTACGGGTTCAGGATCTCGGTCCTGTTCGGCCTCGCCCTCACCATCCTGAGCACGGTGATCGGCATCGCCGCCGGCGCGGTCCAGGGTTATTTCGGCGGTATGGTCGATCTCTTGATGCAGCGCTTCCTCGAAATCTGGTCGAGCATGCCGACGCTCTACCTGCTGATCATCCTGGCGAGCTTCATCCAGCCCGGCTTCTGGGTGCTGCTGGGGATCATGCTGCTGTTCAGCTGGATGGCGCTGGTCGGCCTCGTCCGGGCGGAATTCCTGCGGGGGCGCAACTTCGACTATGTGCGGGCGGCCCGGGCGCTGGGCATGATGGATGCCCGCATCATGTTCCGGCATATTCTGCCCAACGCCATGACCGCGAGCCTCACCTTCCTGCCCTTCATCCTGGCCGGCTCGGTCACGACCCTGACGTCGCTCGACTTTCTCGGCTTCGGACTGCCCGTCGGCTCGCCTTCGCTGGGCGAACTGCTGCTGCAGGGCAAGAACAACCTCAACGCCCCGTGGCTCGCCTTCACGGGCTTCTTCATCATCGCGCTGATGCTTTCGCTGCTGGTCTTTGTCGGGGAAGCGGTGCGCGATGCCTTCAATCCGCGCAAGGTACTGGCGTGAGCGACGCCCCTCTCCTCGCGGTACGCGACCTCGCCGTCACCTTCGGCGCCGGCGAACAGGCCGTGCTGGCCGTCCGCGGCGTCAGCTTCGACATCAACCGCGGCGAGACCCTGGCGCTGGTCGGCGAATCCGGCTCGGGCAAATCGGTGACGGCGCTTTCGGTGCTGCAACTCCTGCCCTACCCAGCGGCCAGCCACCCCACGGGGAGCATCCGGTTCCAGGGCCAGGAGCTGATCGGCGCCTCGACCCGTGAGCTCCTGCAGGTGCGCGGCAACCGCATCTCCATGATCTTCCAGGAGCCGATGACCTCGCTCAACCCGCTGCACACGATCGAGCGGCAGGTGAACGAGGTCCTGATCCTGCACAAGGGCCTGTCGCGCGAAGCCGCCCGCAAGCGCACGCTGGAACTGCTCGAACAGGTTGGCATTCCCGAGGCGGCCAAGCGGCTCGACGCCTATCCCCATCAGCTCTCCGGCGGCCAGCGCCAGCGCGTCATGATCGCCATGGCGCTCGCCAACGAACCGGACCTTTTGATCGCCGACGAACCGACGACGGCGCTGGACGTGACCGTGCAGGCGCAGATCCTGGCGCTGCTCAAGGAGCTCCAGCGCGAGAGCGGCATGGCGATCCTGTTCATCACCCACGATCTCGGCATCGTCAGGAAGCTGGCGGACCGGGTCTGCGTCATGCGCCATGGCAAGATCGTCGAGCAGGGGCCTGTCGCCGACATTTTCGAGCGGCCGCAGCATCCCTATACGATCGAACTCATGGCCGCCGAGCCGAAGCCCATGGCGCGCACCCTGCGGGACGATGCGAAGACCGTGATGCAGGCCGACGACCTGAAGGTCTGGTTCCCGGTGAAACGCGGCCTGCTGCGCCGCACGGTCGGGCATGTGAAGGCGGTGGACGGCATCTCCGTCTCCGTGCGCGAGGGCCACACACTCGGCATCGTCGGGGAATCGGGCTCGGGCAAGACGACGCTCGGCCTCGCGCTTCTGCGGCTCATTTCCTCGCAGGGGCCCATCGTGTTCATGGGCCGGCCGATCCAGGGCCTCGGCTTCAAGGCGATGCGGCCGAACCGGCGCTTCATGCAGGTGGTGTTCCAGGACCCCTACGGCTCGCTGTCGCCGCGCATGTCGGTGGCCGAGATCGTCGCGGAGGGGCTCGCTGTCCACCACCCGAAACTCGACGCGGACGAGCGGGATGCGCGGGTGGTGAAAGCGCTGCAGGAGGTCGGCCTCGACCCGGCGACCCGCCACCGCTATCCGCACGAATTCTCCGGCGGCCAGCGCCAGCGCATCGCCATCGCCCGCGCCATGGTGCTGGAGCCGAGCTTCGTGCTGCTGGACGAGCCGACCTCGGCGCTCGACCGCATCGTGCAGGCGCAGATCGTCGACCTGCTGCGCGAATTGCAGGCGCAGCGGAACCTCACCTACCTGTTCATCTCCCACGACCTGAAGGTGGTCTCGGCGCTGGCCGACGACATCATCGTCATGCGCAACGGCAAGGTGGTGGAGAGCGGTGCGGCGGAGCGGGTTTTCAAGGCCCCGGAGAACGACTACACGAAGGCCCTGTTCGCCGCCGCCTTCGACCTCGACACTGTGACCGGAAGAACCGCCCCGTGAATACGCTCCTGCTCGGCATCGGCGCCTGGGACCCGGAACCCTGGCGCGCCCGATTCAAGGCTGTCCTGCCGGACTGGGACATCGTGCTGCATACCGAGCCCTTCGACCGCCGCGCGATCCACTACGCCGCGGCATGGAAGCAGCCGGAGGGCACTTTCGCGGGGCTGCCGGAGCTGGAGGCGATCTTCTCGCTCGGCGCCGGCGTCGACCACCTGTTCAAGGACACGCGGCTGCCCGAGGGCGTGCCCGTGGTGCGGGTGGTCGATCCGGACCTCACCACCCGCATGTCCGAATATGTCGTGATGCACTGCCTGATGGCGCTGCGCCGCGTGCGCATCTATGACGGCTTCCAGCGCGACAGGAAATGGATCGACCTGCGCGACCAGCCGCAGGCGAGCGACTTGCAGGTCGGCCTGCTCGGCATGGGCGTGCTCGGGCAGGACGCTGCCATGAAGCTCCGGACCATGGGCTTCCGCGTCGCCGGCTGGAGCCGCCGGCAGAAGGATGTCGCGGGCGTCGCCATGCATCACGGCGACGAAGGGCTGGAGGCCGTCGTCGCCTCCTCCGACATCCTCGTCGCGATGATGCCGCTGACGCCTGATACCACTGGCATCCTCAACGCCAGGCTGTTCGCCAGGATGCCGAAGGCCGAGGCCATCGGCGGGCCGGTGCTGATCAATGTCGGCCGCGGCGGTTTGCAGGTCGAGACGGACATCCTCGCGGCGCTCGACGCCGGCACGCTCGGCGCGGCCGTGCTCGACGTGTTCGAGACGGAGCCGCTGCCGGAGGCGAGCCCGCTCTGGCTGCACCCGAAGGTGACGGCGACGCCGCACAATTCGGCGATCTCCTCGCCGCCCGCCATCGCGGCCTATGTGGCCGGCCAGATCAAGGCGCACATGGCGGGCGACGCGCTGACCAACGTGGTCGACCCGAAGCACGGCTATTGAAGGCGTCACGCAGGCGTGACTTTCCCGCCCGCAATGCCTTGGCCATGGTGCGCGCCTTGAATCGCCTCCGGTGAAGCCCATGCCCATCACCCGCCGCCCGCTGCTTGCAGCGCCGCTCCTGCTCGCCGCGCCCTCGCTGGCAAGGGCGCAGGAACCGTGGTTCGCCATTCGCGGCGCGGACGGACGCCCGGTGCAGAACCATCGCGTGCCGATCGAGCTGGAGACCGAGTTCTCCGAGCTCGACCACGCCTTCACCATCGGCTCGCCCGATGCCGACGTGACGCTGGTGGAAATCTACGATTCCAATTGCGGTTTCTGCCGCCGCGCCGCCCATGACGTGAAGGCGATGGTAGCGGCCGATCCGGACCTTGCCGTCACCTTCATCAACGCGCCGAGCCTCGGCCTGCCGTCGGTGCAGGCGGCGCGGGTCGAATATGCCGTGAAGCTGGTCGGCGGCGCCGACAAGGTGCTGGCCTTCCATGAGGCGTCCATGGCGGCGCGCGGCGTCTTCGACGGCCTGCGCGCGCTGGAGACGGCCAAGGCCATCGGCCTCGACGACAACCAGATCGAGGATGTCGCGGACAAGCCCGAGACGGGCCAGGTGCTGGTGCAGGCGACCCGCCTCGCCAACGCCACCAATCTCGCGGCGACGCCGTCGTGG
>Ga0102832_1000484_pt1 | contig 62507 bp, 56 predicted proteins | sample EBPBio282013_DNA_FD_88942 | JGI IMG/M metagenome (GOLD analysis project Ga0102832, IMG submission 88942) | Wastewater treatment Type I Accumulibacter community from EBPR Bioreactor in Madison, WI, USA - Reactor 2_5/28/2013_ DNA (Illumina Assembly) | ecosystem: Engineered > Bioreactor > EBPR >...
GCTGGAGCGGATGGGTCCGGACATGATCCGCAGCATCCTCCAGGCGCTGCCGGACGTCCGGATCATCTTCAAGCCGCACCCCGCCAGTGGCGTCCAGCGGCCGGGCATGGCGGCGGCGCGGGTCGAGATCGTCGAGATGCTGGCCGCGGCCGAGGGCGGCCACCTCTACGTCGGGCCCGAGTCGACCATGACGCTGTACGAGTGCTTCGACGCCGCGGACGTGCTGATCTCCGACATCTCCAGCGTGGTCACCGACTTCCTCTACACCGAGCGCCCGCTGGTCACGTCCAACCCGCGCGAGCTCGACGCCGAGACCTACTTCAACACGTTCCCGACCCAGCGGGCGTCCTACATCCTCGAGCGCGACCTGTCCAACCTCGCCGCGATCCTCGACGACGCCCTCGGGCAGGACAGCCTGCGGGACGAGCGGCTCGCGATGAAGAAGTACGTGCTGGGCGACCTCCCGGCCGGGCCGGTGGCGGCGTTCGTCGCCGAGGGCGACCGGATCACCGCGGAGGCGATCACGCACGCCGCGTCGATCGTCAACGAGTTCCGCGTGAAGTCCTGACCGCGGCTGCACCGGCCGCGGAGTATTCAGACCTTCGGCAGGCTGTCGATGACCGTGACGTGGTGGCCCTCGAACCACCCGGCGACCGTCTCGCGGCTCGCATCGCCCGAGCGTGCCTTCTTGAAGGCCTTGCCACTCTTACCGCCGTGGTGCACCAGCACGTCCTCGTAGTCGCGCACGGCGGCAACCCGGTGGCCCTGGCGCAGCAGGCGGGCTTCGAGGGCCGTGACGGACCACCACCACTGGAACGACTCGTCCAGCCCGTCTTCCCAGGCGTCGCGATCAACGAGCAGGCAGAACCCGTCGGCGCGTGGCCAGGGGCCGCTGGTGATGTACCGCAGGCCGGTCGCACCGCCGGCGTGCGCAGCCATCAGACGGGCCAGCCAGTCCGGGCTCAGCGCCTCGCAGTCGGTGTTGAGCAGAAGGATGTGCGTGGCGTCCCTGGGAGCCATCGACACCCCGATGTTGCAGCCCTCGGCGAAGAAGGTGTTGCGGTCGAGCAGCGCGAGGCGATTGATCCGACCACGGAAGCGCTGGAGAGTCCACCACAGCTTGGTCGCCCGGGTGCTGTTGTTGTCGACGACGACGATCTCGTAGTCGACACCGCGCGTGGCGCGCACCGATGCCAGCATCTTGCGGGCGTAGTCGAGAGCGTTGTAGCTGACCACCACGACGGCAACCTTGGGCGGGGTGTTGTCCATGCGCCCAAAGCTAGCGGACGCCCGATCGGGATCGAGCAAGTCAGGCGCGGGTGAACATGGCCGCAGGCAGCCGGGACTGGCTGAGGCCGGTGACCACCGCGGCCGTGCCCTCGACGTCCTCGAGCGCCGCGTTCCCGACCATCTGCGGGGAGAGCGGCTCGCTCGCTCCGGCGAGCAGCACGTTCATCGCTTCGACCCAGCTGGCGCCGTAGGTCTCGATCAGGGGACGGGCGAGGCGTCCCCAGTCGGAGCCCGCCAGAGCCGAGATGTCCAGCACTGCGACGCGCGGGTCGAAGGGCGCGTGCCCGTGGCCGATCCGACGATGGCCCTCCGCGATCAGCGTCAGCGCATCGCTCCACGCCGGCCCCTGCCGGGAGCTGATCCTGCGCAGCAGGACCGCGAGGTTGCGCCGATTGCGGCGGACGTCGGCACGGGCTGCGACCACGGCCCCTCCGAGGTCGGTCTCGAAAAGGGTCTCGAGGGGACCGCGCACCAGCGCGTCCGGCGGCAGCGTGAGTACCCGGGTTCCCTCGGGGAGTGAGGCCAGGACCGATGCCACCAGGAGATTGTGGCGTTGTGCAGCGGAGCCGCGTTCGACCAGGGGGAGATCCGTCACGCAATGCACCCGCGCGGGGAGCCGGGTCGCGGCGGCGCCGACCGCCACTACCGGCACCCCGGGCGCCCAGCGCTCGAGGCCGGCCACGGCGCGGGCGACAGCCGGCTGGTTGCGGCCGGCGTCGATCACGACGACCCGGTCGGCGCGGGGAAGACCCTCCGAGACGTCCGGGAGGGCCTCAGCGGCAATGGTGAGGGATCCGAGGTACTCCTGGGCCCGTGCCACGTCCGGCGCACACAGCTCGCGCCAGCGGCGGTACACGTCGGCCTCGTTCGCGCCGGAGGAGAGCAGCGCGACCATGGCGGCCAGCTTGGACAGGATTCCCTGGCGGATCGCCTCGTAAGCGGCATCGTCGATGTCGATCAGGCCGCCGAAGCGTGGGTCCGACCTGTTCGCCGGGTCGAAGGTCACCTGGCATCCCACGGACCGAGCCGGAAGGTAGCTGTGCAGCCGACTGGTGACGACCTCCCGGTAGTCATCGGCGTAGCGGCTGACCCACTCATGGGCGAGGCGCAGGTTGGTGGGAAGCGGGTCGCGTCGGATGTCGCCCACGGACTGCTCGATGTTGTCGTCGCCCTCGACCTCTTCGCGGGCGTCCACGTACCCGGTCGCTGTGCGCGTGTCCGGGCCTGTGCGTGCGAAGACGGTGTCGACCGTGGTGGTGATGCAACCGGAGAAGAACGCCGGAATGCCGGCCCCGGCCAGCAGCGCCACCGTCTGCCAGTCCCGACACCCCACCGGCCCGTACCGGCGCAGGTAGGCGACGGCCTCGGGGGTGAGGGCTTCGGGCTTGTTGAGGTGGAAGCTGATGAACAACGGGCGGATGGCCGGGTTGAAGGGAAGGTTGTAGCCGCCGGCGAACGTCGGGTGCAGGTACCAGCCGAACATCACCGCCCAGGTCGGCTCCGGGAGGGTCTGGTACACGTTGCCGTCACGCTGGACCTCGACCAGGTGGACGACGGCGGCGGTGTCATTCATCAGGCGCTCGGGCTTGACCGACGTGCGCAGGCCCTCGACGAAGGCGAGCAGTTCGGGTTCGCCGACGAACGTCAGGTTCGCATGGCGCACGAGGTGCCCCAGGGAGGCCAGGGTCTGGATGAAGTCACCGACGTTCCGCGAACTGTTGTCCGGCTGCTTGTAGTCGATCACGCCGAAGCGGAGGTCGGCGTCCAGAGGCTCGGGCGGACGGCGGCGCACCCCGTCGGGCAGCCAGCTCGCGAGCCGGTCGAACTCGTAGGCCTGGTGAGGAGTGAGGGCGCCGAAGGTCCCCGAGAGCCCATCGGCGATCAGCATGCCGGCGCAGTCGTCTCGGCCCACGGAGAAGGCGGTGCGCGCCACCTTCAGCACCCCGGACGGTGCCGGCCGGTCGGTGTTGCGCAGGCCGGGGAGCGCACGCGCCTCCCTCTCTGCCGCCGAGGCGTCCATCACGAAGCCCGCTTCGAAGTACTCGGGTGCCGCCGCGGCCACGACAACGGGGTCCGTGATGCCCGCGAACCGCCGCCAGGCCTGCTCCGGCCCCGAGGTGTGCAGTCTGCAGAGCCCGATCACGGCCGCACCCACCTGCCCCGTGTCACGACCCCCGGCCAACTCGTGACCCAGGCGCAGCGCGGCCGGCAGATTGTCCTGCGCAAGGCACTCGCGCGCCGCAGCGAGTGCTGCCGCAGCAACGGCCTCTCCGGCGTCGACACGTGCAGCGAACGACGTCGTCCCGATCAGCAGGGGGTTCGCCGCGGACAGATCCGAGGAGGGGACGCCACGTCCGGCCAGTCGCCCGGCGATGCGTCGGGCACGGCGGTACTGGCGTCGGAGCCAGGTGCGGGGGGTCACCCGGCGATCCTACCCACGCCCATCGGTCAGGCCGGCACCATGGTCGTGTCGAGGTCCCTGGAGCCATTCGCGGCCGGAGTGGTCAGAGCACTCAGGTCCTTCGTCTTGTGGACGCCGGTCGAGCTGTTGAACCGCACGATGACGGAGGTGGACGGCGGAAGCCCCTTCAGCGTGTAGGTACCCGTGGAGTTGGTCGACGCCTGGCCGACGACCTCCTTGTTGGAGGTGAGGCGGGCGGAGACGTTCACGTCACGGATCGGGTTGCTGGTCGCGGAGCTCGTCACGGTCCCGGTGATGGTCGCGCCTGTCCCGACAGCAACGGTGCCCGCGGCCGTCGTGGCGTCGAGCTTCACCGTCTGGGCGTCGGCATCGGCGCTCGAGTAGGCGGTCGACCCGTCGTTGGTGAGCCAGACGGTGGTGAAGTTGCCCGTCCCCACGTAAGCCAGCTGGATCAGGTACGTCCCCGGCCGCAGCTCCAGCTTGAACGTCCCGGAGCCGGACACGTTCGCCGTGCCCTTCACATCGTTGGGAACGCCGGTGCTCGAGCGCCCGTACGCGGTCGCGACGTAGTCGTTCAGGTCGCTGGACCCCAGACCTGTGATGGCTCCGGTGAGGAATCCCTTCGGTGAGCGGGTCTTCACCATGATCGCCTGGGTGCGGTCGGAGATCGCGGTGACCACCGCCACGCCGTTCACGACGGTTTCGCGCACCATCCGGATGCGCACGTAGTAGTTGGTGTTGGACTCCAGGCCAGTGACCTTGCCACTCGTGCCGGTCAGGCTGCTCTTGGTGTACCCGTCGTTGTCGGTCATCTCCTGGTCCTCGGCCCAGTAGACCCGGAACTTGTCGGTCGCGGGGTCGTAGCCGGCCGGGGGCGTCCACGACAGGGAGACACTGCTCGAGTCGCGGTCGGTCATCGCCAGGTCGGTGGGAACGTCGCGCATGGGGGACGTCGTCGCGTCGGGGAGGGTCACGGTCGTGGGGTTGGTCGACTTCGTCGAGCTTGCCGAGGACCACCCGCTGACCCGCACGCCGGGGACGGTGTCGTAGCCGCTGATCAGGAGCCGGTTCGCCACCGTGAACTTGTACTTCGTGTTCGGCGTGAGCCCGGTGAAGATCGCGCTGCCGTCGTACCCGATCTGGTAGGAGTACTTGCCGGTCGTGTAGTTGTACGCGCGCAGCACGTACCCCGGAGAGCCGGTGACGGTTCGCCAGGTGATCTCCATGGAGGTCTTCGTCGGGTTCACCGCATGGATCTCGATCGGGGCCTTGTAGGCGTACCCGGAGGTGGTCACCTTGTCGGCGGAGCTGATGGCGCCCGTCGCCGTCCCGCTGCTCTTCGCCTCGCTCCAGGGCGTGACCCACACGTAGTAGGCCTTCTTCGTGAGCATGCTCGCCGAGGAGAGGGTGGCGGAGGTGCCGGTCACGTAGGTGTTGAACGATGCGCTGGTGGCCTTCGAGCTGGTGCCCCAGGACACCTTGTAGGCCGCGGGCGCGGGGGTTCCGCTCGGAGCCTTCCAGGTGACCTTGATGCCGTTGGAGCCGGAGATCTTCACCGCGCTCACGCTGGTCGGCTTGCCGTAGGTGAGCTCGGCGCGTGCCGCGGAGACCGGAACGAGCAGTCCGGCGAGGAGGGCGATGGCGGCCAGGAGGCCGGAGAGGTGCCGCAGGCCCCGCGGGCGGGAGGTCATCGTATTGCTGGTCGTCAGTGGCATGCCCGGTTCCCCTGGTTGAGTTCGTTCCAGCCTGCCTGGTACACCGCGATGACCCGCTCGATGTCAGCCGACGTTGCCGCGTCGGCCCGCCTGCTGTCCACGGTGATCACGTGCTCCTCGCTGTAGCGAAGGCCGGAGGTGGTCATGTTCGCCGTGCCGAACAGCGCACGTCCGGCGCTGCTGGTCGACGGGGTGATCAGGATCATCTTCGTGTGGATCGGGATGCGCGTGCAGCGGACCATGGTGGTCGCGTTGTACTTCTTCAACACCTTGACCACGTCCTTGGAGACCGTCTGTGCCCCACCCTTCTGCGACAGCAGGATCTTCACGTCACACCCGCGGTTCTTCAGGCTGGCGAGCGCCTTCACGAAGATCGTCGCGCGCGTGATCGTGAGTCGGTACATCGCGACCCGGATCTTGCTGTCGACCGCGCAGTCCACATCGTTGAACTGCGCGGTGTAGTAGTCGTCCACGCCCTGGGGTTGCGGGCTGAACGAGACGAAGGTGCCGCGCCCGGAATCAGTCCCGTGGCGGTACAGGCTGTCCACCCAGATGCCGCGAGCCTTCCGCAGGGTGGGCACCACGTCGCCCGAACCGGACCAGGCACTGCCGGCCTTGCAGTCCGATCCGCCGGAGTAGGACCCCGTGCAGACCCTCATGTTCTTGTAGCGGGAGACGAAGTAGTCGTACAGCTTCTGGTCACCGTAGATCAGCGACGCCTCCTGCCAGTAGGTGCGCACCTGGCTGCGGGCGAACTGGCCGGACGAGGAGAAGACCACGGGGTGCGTCTTGCCGTCGTTCTGCCAGATGGTGTCGGAGATCGTCAGGAACTTCTCGTGGTTGATGGCGTAGGGGAACACCTTCTTTGAGTTGGTGTTGAAACAGCCGTTGTAGCACCAGTAGACCTTGGCGATACCGGAATCGACGAGGCGCTTGTAGATGTTGGACTTTGCCGACGAGGGGGTGATGCTCCCGCCGTCCATGACAAAGCCGATGCTCACGCCCCGCTTGCTGCGCACATAGTCCATGGCCCGCCAGATGATCTCTGCGTCGGACTCGGGACGGGCTGTGGTGCCGATGGCCCGGATGAAGTACATCCCGATCATGATCGAGGAGCCCTGCTTCGCGCCGCAGATGACCTGGGCCATCTTGTTCGCGTAGCTCCAGGGGGACTGGTTGTTCGCGTCCAGGTAGCCGCGGTACTCCATGTCGTCGGTGTTGAACCACGCCTCGAAGGCCCGTGGGGTGGACGTGAGCGTCGGGCAGGCACTCAGGTCCTGGGGAACGGCCTGCGCCTCCTCGGTGGTGCCGTCGATCGTGAAGCTGATCGCGGACGCCGGGGAGACCGAGAGCCCCGTCACCAGCGCCAGTGTCCCCACCGCCGCGATCGCGCGCTGGAGCCAACTCGTCTTCCGGGCCGTGTTCGGCATCCGTCCCCCTGCTGTCGACGCGGCTCACGCAGGGTCCTTCTCTGCGCCGCGACGGGCGGGCGGGTCCTGGGAGACAGCGTTTTTCTTAAGGATTTCCTCAGGGATCATAACCCACGAACCTGAGAGGAATGGCCTTCCTGGGGTGCGGGGGTAGGGTTGGCAGCGGATTTCGTAGGGAAGGTCGTGGCTCGGAAATGCTGTGGACGCGGATCGTTGCCGGTGTCGGCGCTGCCCTGATGATGGCCCTCGCAGTGCCCACCCCGGCCGCCGCCGTCGATGACTACCTCGTGGCGAGCGAGCCGGCCGCGCGACAGGAACTGAAGGCCGAGCCCGGCTGGGTCACGCTCGCATTCCGCACCAAGGCGAACGCCAAACTGGCGAAGATCCTTGTGCTGGACGCCGACGGTCGGAACGTCACGTCTGGTGCTCTCATCGTCGAGGGAACAAACGTGACCACCCAGCTCGCGTTCGACCTTCCCAAGGGCACCTACACCGTGATGTACCGCACGAGCGGCGCCGATGGGCGCGTCCGGGGCGGTTCCTTCCAGTTCGCCTACGGAAAGGGCACGTGGAGCCAGTCACAGAAGGAGGTCTGGATCGGCGAGGAGGAGCAGCCGCCCGTGCTGGCCAACCCTGATCCGAATGCCACGTCCACGCCGACGGCAACCCCGACGACGTCGGCCAGCGAGATGCCGACCCCGTCCACCGGGGGAAGCAGCACTCCTGGCGGGCCGTCGTTCAGCACCACGCCGGAGCCCACCGGCAGCAGTGACGGGTCCGTGGCCGTGGGATGGTTCGTCGCGGGCGGCGTGCTGCTGCTCGGTGCGGCCGGCGCCGCCGTCTGGCTCGCCCGGCGACGCCGGTCCTGAGACGGCTCTTCCCGGCTCGGCTCGCCGGGAGTCGGCGGTACGGGAACTTCCCCTATCCCGGGGCGGCCGACTGCCCGGGGCGCAGGCGGCGTCCGAGCCCGCGACGCACGCGGTGGGCCCATCGGCGTATCGCCTGGAGTGAGCGGCGCAGCGATCTCGTCCACGTCCGCAACCCTCCGCGAAGGGGGGCGAGGGCGAGGGCGAGGGCCAGTGCCCACTCGATCCGCCGGTCGCGCACGGGCATGCTCCGCAGTTGGGCGAGATTCTCGCGCGCGAAGTCGATCCCCCCGGCCTTGAGCTCCAGCCCGGCGATGGCCCGGGGGCTGAGTGCGTGGGGGAAGGTGTCCGATCGCTCGAGCGCGCCGACGCCGTAGAGAGCGATCATCGTCCGCAGGCACTTCTCGCAGCGCCCGCAGTTGTACTCGCCGGGATGGGTGCAGTAGCAGACCCGGAGGTGGCGCATGGCGAGGTCGGAGTCCGCGACGCGGGCCGTCTTGGCGAGCCGGCTGGCCGGGCGATCGTGGAGGATGCGCACCGTGCTGGACCACAGGGGATCGAGTTCGGGATCCGAGCCCCACGGGTGGGCGTGGCTGGACGGGATGATCGCCGTCCCGATCACCGGAGAGAAGAGGTGGGCGATACCCGCCAGCGCGGCCCCGTGGTACTGCTTGCCCCAGCTGCACCAGCGGTTCGAGAGTCGTCGAAGGTTCGTGCGCGCGGTGAGGAGCTCCACCCCGAGCTCCTCGGCGATCTCGCCCACTGCCGCACGCGCGCGCTCGTCCAGCCAGTCCTTCCTGAGGCCGATGTCGAAGCCGGTGACGAAGATCAGGTGCGTCACTTCGCCGCTGTGGTCGAGCGCGCTGTAGAACGAGTCGACGCCCCCGGAGAAGAACAGCCCCACCCCCGTGCCGCTGGGCGCCGGGTCCACCCAGGTCGCCTCGACGTCGACCTCCGTGAGGTTGGTGTGCCATCCGGCGAGGATCTTCTGGGCAGCGCGGCTGGCGGGCAGGGCACCGGTGGCCACCGGGCCGTCTAGCCGGAGGCGTGCGCCGCGGCGCATCGCGATCGGGGTGAGCAGCGGCACCCACGGCGTGAGCGAGGTGTCAATCGGGGAGTCGGTCTCGATGAAGAGGTGCCCGCCAGGAAGGACGTCCACCGCGTTCCGCCCGGCTTCAGCCCGGGTCCGGACGATCAGTTCCTCGACCACGCGGCCCTCCCCGAGACGTGCGGGCACCCGCCTGTGGAGCCACGCCCGGGCGCACTGCGCTCCGCGCCCGGGCGTTTACCCTAGTGCGGGGACGCGGCAGGGTGGAAGGGCCGCCCTGTGTGGGACTAGTCCCAGCCCTTCGCGTCGAGCTCGGTGAACAGGGCGCTCCACCGCGCGGCGAAGGCCTCCTCGCTGAAGTCCGCCGCCCGCACGCGGGCCGCCGCAGACAGCCGCTGGAGCAGCGCCGGGTCCTGGAGCGTGGCGACGATCCGTTCGGCGAGTGCCCTGCGGTTTCCGTAGGGCACGAGGAGGCCGTTCACGCCGTCGTCGATGATGTCGGCCGGGCCGTAGCGCAGGTCGTAGCTGATCACCGGGCACCCGTAGCTCATCGACTCCTGGAGCGTCAGTGGTGCCCCCTCGTAGCGACTGCTCATGATGCACAGGGACGCCCGCTGGTAGGCCAGGTTCGGCTGCTTCGTGAACCCCATCAGCTTCACCTGCCGGCCCAGGCCGAGATCGGAGACCAGGTTCTTCAGCGCGGGCAGGTCGGGGCCCTTGCCGTAGATCTCCAGCCGGGCCTTGGGCAGCTTCGCCACCACCATGGCGAACGCCTCGATCGCGTGGTCGACCTGCTTCTGGCGGTCGAGCCGGGCCATCATCACGACCAGGTTCGGGTCGCGTTCGACCCCGGGCTCCTCCTTCGGGGGGCGCACCGAGTGCGGCAGAACCTTGAACGAGTCGGCGCGCCCGTACCTCGCCTCGGCCTCCGCCCGCTGGGTAGCGGTGAGGAAGACCACGGCGTCCACGCGGTCGCGAGCCTCCAGCACCGGACGGAAGCCGGGGCGGATGGCGGTGATGTCGTTGTACGGCTCCTTGATGTGCGCGTTGTGGAACACGTAGATGGACTTGGCGTTCGCCCGGGAGTAGCTGAGCAGGTAGCGGTCCAGGTAGCGGTCCTCGCACATGATGAAGGCGTGGTCGTCGCCGATCAGGCGGTCCAGGCACAGGTGGTTGATCGGGTCGAGGCTGTCGTGCACCTCCACCGGACGGGCCTCGTGGTCGAAGACCGTCACCCGCTCCACGCTGCGCTGCTGGGTCTCCGGGTCGATCACCCACCACACCGTGAAGGACGGCGTCTGGTCGGCCCGGTAGTGGATCTCCTGCCGTGGCAGGTTGTGGTGCAGGTCCATGTACACCCGTCGGCGCAGCGTGCCGTTGGGGCGGAACTCCTCCCGCAGCGTCCGGGCCCGGTTCGGGCTGAAGAAGTCCCGGACGATCATCCGCCCGGCGTAGTCGTAGCGCTTGTAGAAGCGGTAGACGCCCTCGGCGTCGAAGAACCGGTAGATCTCCCAGTCCGGGTCCTTCACCCAGTGCAGGCCCGGCTCCTCCAGGGGGTGCTCGACGTCGGGGCCGTCCCAGGTGGTGTCGTCGGGGTAGTAGTCGTGCAGGCACTCCAGCCGCAGGGTGTCCCCGATCACCCCGCGCTCCCGCAGGTCGTGCTCGATGTCCGCGAGTTCCGTCGAGTGCAGGAACGTCACCAGCCGTGACTCCACGCCCGCCTGTTCGGCGAAGATGCGGGCCTTGGCGATGATCGACGCGCTGCGTCCGGCGTAGGCGCGGGGGAGGGCGTTGACCGCGTAGAGGTAGAGCGCCTTCGGGAACGGCGTGAGCTCCGGCACCGGCTCCAGCGGACGGACGGCGGGCTTCGGCGCATCCTTCTTCGCGGGCGGTCCCTGCACAACGGTGCGGGCCTTGCGGGCGAGACGGCGCAGGGGGCCGGGCAGCTTCACGTCGCAACTCCTCGGGTGCGGATCTGCGACAATCTAAGCATGGCGGCCCCCGCGCCACGGGGCTCCGACTCCACAGGCCGGGGCGGGGCCGGGCGACGACGACCAGCGGGAGGACGCGCATGCGGGTGATCACGTACGGAACCTTCGACCTGTTCCACGAAGGGCACCGGCGCCTGCTGGAACGAGCGAAGGCGCTGGGCGACTACCTGATCGTCGGCGTCACGACCGAGAACTACGACGACTCCCGCGGCAAGCTGAACGTGCGGCAGAGCCTGATGGACCGCATCCGCAACGTGCAGGACAGCGGCCTGGCCGACGAGATCATCATCGAGGAGTACGAGGGCCAGAAGGTCCAGGACATCCAGAAGCACGGCGTCGACATCTTCGCGATCGGCTCGGACTGGCTGGGCAAGTTCGACTACCTCAACGACTACTGCAAGGTGATCTACCTCGACCGCACCAAGGGCGTGTCCAGCACCCAGCTCCGCAACGAGAGCGCCGGCGTGATCCGGCTGGGCGTCATCGGCTCCGGGCGCATCGCCGCCCGCTTCGTCGCCGAGGCGCGGTACGTGTCCGGGGTCTCGGTGGAGGCCGTCTACAGCCGCCGCTTCGAGTCGGCGAAGGCGTTCGCCGAGCGCCTGGAGCTCGAGTGGGCCAACGAGAACGTCGAGGACCTGCTCAAGCACGTGGACGCGGTGTACGTCGCCACCCCGCACGACACCCACTACGCCTACGCACGGCAGGCGATCGAGGCCGGCGTCCACGTGTTGTGCGAGAAGCCGATGACGCTCACCAAGGCGCAGACCACCGAGCTGTTCGAACTGGCGACCCGGCACGAGGTCGTGCTGCTGGAGGCCGTGAAGACCGCCTTCGCCCCCGGCTTCCAGCGCATGGTCGCGGTCGCCCGCAGCGGCTCGATCGGCCAGGTGCGCTCGGTCGACGCCACCTTCACCAAGATCGTGAAGTCCGGCCGCGAGCTGGAGGGTCCGGACGGGGGAAGCATCTCCGAGCTGGCCACCTACCCGTTGCTCGCCGTGGTCAAGCTGCTGGGCACCGACTTCACCAAGGTCACCACGCGGTCGCTGAAGCCGGCAGACTCGCCGGTGGAGGTGTTCAGCCGCATCGACGTGGACTACCCGCACGGGACCGCGTCCGCCCGGACGGGGATCGGCGTCAAGGCCGAGGGCGAGCTGATCGTCGCCGGCTCGGCCGGCTACGTCTACGTCCCTGCGCCGTGGTGGCTCACCGAGTACTTCGAGACCCGTTTCGAGGACCAGTCGAAGAACAAGAAGTACTACTACAAGTTCGACGGCGACGGCCTGCGCTACGAACTGGCCGAGTTCGCCTTCATGATCCGCAACCGCACCCCCGAGTCGTTCAAGCTGAGGGCCGCCGAATCGATCGCCATGGCGGACATCATCGAGCAGGCGAGGGCCGGCGCGGCTATCTTCGAGTGAGCAGCCCGGTCACCAGGGACCGGGCAGGACACCGCTGAATCGACGAGGAACGCATGGCGCAGAAGTTCAACCGGGTCGAGACGCTGGTTCGCAAGGCGAAACGGTCCCGGTTCTCCTTCCTCTACTCGGGCTACCTGCTGGGCCGGCGCGCCTACCGCAGCGTGGTCAACCGCTTCACCGACCAGCAGGTCGGCTGGGTCGCGCGCCTCCAGTCCGGACGGTGGGTGGACGAGACCCGCTTCGAGCTGTCCGGCTGGGCCTTCGAGCGCGGGACGGGCAGCAACGACGTCGCGCCCACGATCACGCTGGTCCTCCGCAACCACCGCACGGGGCGCAGGACCGAGGTGCCCGCCACCCTGCGCTACGACAGCGCGGCCAACATCGGTGCCCGGCTGATGCCCGTGGACTACGGCGAGTTCGCCTTCGTCGCCACCCTCGACCTCGCGCCGCTGCTGGCCGGCCGGGCCGGTGACGCGTGGACGGTCTCGGTGCGCGTCGACAGCGGCGACCGCGTGGTCACCGGCACCTTCCGCACCCGGGCGAAGACCGGCACCGCCGGCTACCTCGTCGCCCGGACCGCCGGTGATCGTCAGGTGCTGCCGGTGTGGGACGCGAAGACCGGGCTGGGCTTCCAGCTGCGGGTGCCCGAAGCGCTGGGCCTGTCGACCAGCTTCGCCGGCGACCGGGTCGAGGTGGTCGTGCGGGCGCCGCAGTTCCCGGTCGCGCACGCCGCGCTGGTGTCGGAGGGGGGACGGGTGGCCCTCGCGGTGGCGGCGGAGGCCGACGGCACCTACCGGCTGGCGGGCGAGCTGCCCGCGCCCGGGCTCCCCGCGATCAGCGAGTACCCGGAGGAGGAGCGCGAGGAGGCGAACAACCCCGAGGACCTCGGAGCGTCCCTCGCTGTGGCCGACCACCGGATCGAGGTGACCGACACCGCCGGCAACAGGGCGGTGGTGGCCAGCGGGCTCGACGAGCACGACGCCGCGCCGGCGGCCGGGGAGGTCCGCTACGCCTACACCGGTGAGGGCGGCGCGCTGTGCGTGCGCGACACCACGGCGATGCTGCTGGTCGAGGACGTCGAGCTCACCGACGAGCCGTTCGGACTGCGCTACCGCGGGCGGGTGCTCGGCGATCTGGACGGCGCGAGCCTGGTGCTCACCGGCCCCCGGCAGGACCTCGAGGTCGACCTCACGCTGGACGGCGACCGCTTCGAGGCGTTCGCTCCACTGCTGATCAGCACCTGGGGCCAGCCCGAGCTGCCGCCGCAGACCGGCTCCTACGTGCTGCGCGGGCGTACCGCCGGCGGCGCCTGGTTCCGCGTCGGGGCCGCGTCCGGCCTGATCCAGCGCACGCCGATCCGCACGACCGGGATGTGGCTCAAGGTGCGCATCGGCGTCACCACCGGACGCCGCGTCACCTGCCTGCTGAGCGCTCCGCTCGAGGACAAGTTGGTCGGCGACTACCAGCAGGCCCGGCTGAAGGCCGAGTACCACGCGCGCACGTTCGAGCCGCAGGAGGCCATCTACTTCGAGAGCTTCAACGGCCGCGCCGCCACCTGCAACACCTACGCCCTCGACCGCGAGGTCGCCCGGCGGTTCCCGGAGATGACACGGTACTGGGGGGTGCTCGACCTGTCGGTCGCCGTCCCCGAGGGCGCGGTGCCGGTGCTCAAGGGCACCCTCGAGTGGTGGGACGCCCGCAGCACCTGCCGCTACGTGATCATCAACGAGTGGATCCGGCAGAAGTTCCGGCACCAGCCGTTCCAGGTGGTGCTCCAGACCTGGCACGGGTCGATGTTCAAGCGGATCGGCCTCGACCGTCCCAACTTCAGCAAGGACGAGCAGCACTTCCTGGCCCTCGAGCGCGCCAAGTGGGACATCCTGCTGAGCCAGAACGCGCACAGCACCGGGATCTTCCGCTCGGCGTACGCGTGGGACAAGCCGATCTGGGAGGAGGGCTACCCGCGCAACGACGCCATGTCGACCTCCTCCGGCGAGGCGATCCGGGAGCTGCTCGGCATCCGTCCCGACCAGAAGGCGGTGCTCTACGCGCCGACGTGGCGGGACGACCACGAGGAGACGATGGTCGACTTCCTCGACCTGCCCGAGATGGCGCGGTTGCTGGGCGACGACTACGTCCTGCTGCTGCGGGGGCACTCGCGGACGCTGCGCAGCGGGTCGAACGTCCGGGTGCCCGGCGTGATCGACGTCACCAGCTACCCGCACGTGACTGATCTGTTCCTCGCCGCGGACGCGATGATCACCGACTACTCGTCGGTGATGTTCGACTACTCGGTGACCGGCCGGCCGATGATCTTCTTCGTGCCGGACCTCGAGAAGTACCGCGACAAGACCCGCGGGGTGTACTTCGACCTGGAGGAGCTGGCCCCCGGCCCGGTGCTGTTCACCCAGGACGCGGTGGTCGCCGCCGTCCGGGCGCTCGACGCCGAGGCGCCGGGCTATGCCGCCAAGTACACCGCCTGGCAGGAGATGTTCAACGCGCACGACGACGGGCACTCCGCCGAGCGCGTCATCGACCGGCTGTTCGCCCTGCCCCGGAGGTAGCGGCCGCCGGGAGGCCGTGCGGGCTCAGGGCAGCCAGACCGTGGCCCGGATCAGGTTGTGGTCGGACGGGATCACGCCGACGAAGTTGTTGCTCGCGTCGACGTCGACGACAGTCTCCCACTCCGAGACCCGCATCGGCGTGGTGAAGATGTAGTCGGTGTAGGTGCCGTTGACGTTGCCCGAACGCCGGGCGTACCGCTCGAAGTTGTTGTAGCTGTTGAAGCTGGTGCCGATCCGCTTCTCGACGGTCGCGCCGACAGGGGTGGACGACCGGTAGGTGTTGCCGAGCGGATCCACCAGGCCGGACGCGACGAAGAGGTCGTACGGGGCGTTGCTTGGTGCCTCCCATTTGTTCGAGTTGGGATCGCCGACCAGCACGACGGGCAGCTTGTCGGTGTTCAGCTTCGCGATTGCTGCGACCACGGTGGCGGCCTGCTCCTTGCGCAGGTTGTAATACAGCAGTGAGCCGCCGGTGTCGTTGTTGGGCTCGAAGTGGATGTCCCCGAAGAAGAAGCTCCGCCCGGTGGACTTCTGGGTGAAGACCGCCCAGGCGAGCCAGCGCGGGTAGGTGTGTTCGGGGCTGAGCGGGAGCGAGACCGCGCCCTTGTCGACCAGCACGAGGCGGTCGGTGCGGTACATGATCCGGGTGCCGTTCGTCGCGCCGCGGTCCTTGTAGACGCAGTCGGTCGGGGTCGTGCTCTTCACACAGTTGTTGCGGTACGCGTTGGTGATGGCCCACGGCTCGCCGAGGCGGTCCAGCAGATCTTCGAACTGCGCACGGTTGACCAGCTTGCCGTCCTCGGTGATCCACGACTGCTGGGCCTCCTGGAAGCCGATCACATCGGGGTCGGCCGCGTTGATCGTCGACACCACGGCGTCACGCCGCTCGGTCCAGGGGCGCTCCTCCGTGCGGCTGGAACTGCAGGTGGCGCACCGGACGTTGTAGCTCGCGACCCGGAGCGGGGCCGGCTCGGACGGGGTGGTGACGGTGACGGCCTGGGAGTAGTCACTGGCGAAGTCGCCGTACTCGTCGAGAATGCGCACCTTGACCGAGTAGGTGGTGGACGCCCTGAGCCCGGTCAGCGCGACGCTCGTCCCGGTGGACGAGGCGTATTGGGAGTTGGTCCACGGCGTGGCGTCGTACTTGATTCGGTAGCGCGTGGCGCCCGGTACGGCCTTCCAGCTGACGCTGGCCGTGGTGGTCGCGGTCGCCCGCGCGGCGAGGCCGGTCGGCGGAGCGAAGCTGGCCTTGCCGGTCGTCTTCACCGCGAGCATCGGGGAGTACTGGCTGAGGTTGGTGCCCTCGGGGGTGATCACCCGGACACTCACGTAGTAGGTGACGCCGGGGCTGAGGTCGGTGAGCTCTGCGCCGGGGCCGGTGACCCGGACGAACGACTCGTCGGTGAGCTTCGAGCTGGTCGCCCAGCGCACCCGGTAGTTGTCGGTGTCCCCCCGGGGCGCCCAGGCCAGGGTGAGGGTCGAGTCGCCGACGGCGGTGGCGGCCAGCCCGGAGGGGCTGAGCAGCCCGAAGTCGCCGGTCTTGCGGGTGGTGACCTTGATGGTGGCGCTGTAGGAGCTGAGGCTCGCGGACTTCGCGCTGATCACGCGCACCTTGAACCAGTAGGTCCGGCCCGGCTTCAGCCCGGTGACCTCGATCCCCGCGCTGGTCGCCTTGAGGTACGCGGGGGAGCGCATCGAGGAGTTGTCGTCGTACTTCACGCGGTAGGCCGGCGCCTTGCTCACGGCCTTCCACGCCAGCCGTACCGACGTGGTCGCGGTGCTGGTGGCGGTCAGCCCGGTGGGGCGTGACCAGGCCGCCTGCGCGGGGGCCGGGTTGGCGAGGGCGCCGGTCAGGGCGAGCAGGACGGCGAGCACCGTCGCCACGGCGTTCCGGACGAAGGTCGGACGCACACGTGACATGGGGGGACTCCTGGGACGGATGCTGCGGGCGTGACGGACGCTAGCAGCGTGCCCGCCGAACCCGGGAGTTACAGGAGTGGAACTCTCAAGGCACGCTCAAGGGGAGCGTGTCGCCTTGTCGGAGCGTTGTGGCGGGCGGCGCGCGCCTACGGGAGGTAGGCGGTGGCCCGGATCAGGTTGTGGTCGGACGGGATGACGCCGATGAACCGTCCGGCCGAATCCACCCGCACGACGACCTCGTACTCGCTGACCCGCATCTTCGTCATGAAGATGTAGTCGGTGTTGGAGCCGTTCACGTCGCCGGGGAAGTTGCGGGCCTTGCGCTTGTACATGTTCAGGCTCGCGTAGGAGGTGTTGATCCGCTTCTCGACGAACGCGCCCGGCGCGGAGTTGTGGGACCGGTAGGCGTTGCCCAGGGGATCGAGGTAGCCCGCGCGCTGCATGACGTCGTAGGGCGCGTTGCCCCACTTCTCCCACTTGGTGCTGGCGTAGTCGCCGACGGCGATCACCGGCAGGCCGTCCCGCAACCGGGCGGTCGCCGCAACGATGGCGTTCGCCTGGCGCTTGCGCGCCGTCCAGCCCTTGCGCCCGTCATTGGGCTCGAGGTGGGTGTTGGAGAAGAAGAACCGCTTGCCGGTGGACTTCTGCTCGAAGATGGCCCAGCCGAGGAACCGCTTCGACGCGCCGCGGGGGAGCGCGATGGTGCCCTGCTTGATGAGCTTCAGGCGGTCGGAGTTGTAGATCGTCCGCACGTCGGGGGACGCGCTCCTGCGGTACTCGGTGAGCTTGTACGGGCTGCCGAGCCGTCGGATCAGATCCATGTACTGGGTGCCGCCGCCGGGGATCCCGCCGATCGAGGCCTCCTGGACGCCGAGCACGTCGAGGTCCTCCGCGCGGATCTGGGCCACCAGCGGCCCGCGCCGCTTCGCCCAGGTGGCCTTCCCTGCCGAGCAGTTCTCGCACAGGATGTTGTAGCTGCCGACCCGCAGGGGCAGCGACTCGGGCGTGGTGAGGGACGTCGGCTCCGACCACGCCGTCACCGGGTTGGCGGCAGCATCGACCGCACGCACGCTCACGTAGTACTTCGTCGTACGTTCGAGCTTCTTGAAGGTGACGTGGGTGCCGTCCACGTCTGTCTGCCCGGACAGGCTGGTCGGGTCGGTGCCCATGATGACCTGATACGCCAGGCCGGGCTCGGGCTCCGTCCAGTCGGCGCTGACCGAGGTGCTGGTCTGGGCGGAGAGATTCACCAGTGGGGCAGCGAGGGGGTACTCCCTGTCGCCCGTGGTGAACGTGATCGTGGAGCCCCAGTCCCCGGTCGTGTTGGTCGAGGGGTCCCAGGCCGCGACGCGGACGAAGTAGGGGGTGTCGGGGATCAGCCCGGTGAGCACTGCGACGGTGTCGTCCGAGGTCGCCCGCGCGGCCGTGAGGAAGCTCGGGGAGGTGTCGTAGTCGACGGCGTAGCCGGCGGCGTGCTCCGCGGCGGGCCAGGTGAGGATCGCCATGGTCGAGCGCTGGCTGACGCTCACGGCCGGAGGCGGCGCGGGGAGGACAGGCTCGGCGATCGCTGCGTCCGTCGGGCCGCTGCACACCAGGAGGCCGACGCCGGCGAGCATGGCGAGCAGCCGGACGAACCGACCCCTCCGCGTGCCCACGCGACCTCCCAGCACTTCCGGCGGCCGTCAACCCCTCCGTTGTGGCCTCGCCAGCCCGCGTTGCGGACGCGTGGAATTTACCATGGTGAGCCAGTCCTGCCGAGGGGTCGGGGTCGTGGACGAGAGGGCGACAGGGAGGCGTCCTACGCTGGCCGGGTGATTGTGCACACCCTCCGCCGTACCTGCCCGCTGGCGGCGCTGGTCGTCGTGGCGGCTGGCGGCCTCGGCGGCGTCCTCGCCCTGGGGCTGGCCGTCCGCCTGCTCACACGCGGGCGGATCGTCCCGCCCGACCGGCTCCCACCGCTGCCGGTGGCGCTCGTGCTGGGCGCGGAGGTCTACGCCGACGGGCGCCCGTCCCGCTTCCTGCGGGCTCGGCTGGACGTGGCGGCGGACCTGTACCGCCGCAGCCTTGTCGGCCGCATCCTGCTGTCCGGCGACGGACAGTCGCCGTTCTACGACGAAACGGCGGGGATGCGCGACTACCTTCTCGCTGTCGGCGTGCCCGCCGGGCACATCGTCCTCGACCCGTCCGGGTTCGACACCTACGACTCCTGCCTGCGGGCACGGGACGTCTTCGGGCTGCGGCGCCTGGTCGTGGTGAGCCAGGCCTACCACCTGCCCCGGGCGCTCGCGATCTGCCGGGCGCTCGGCCTCGACGCCTGGGGTGTGGGCGACGACTCCGTGCGCCGCAACGTGACGGCATGGCGGGCGTCGGTCGGCCGGGAGCTCGCGGCCAACCTCAAGCTCGTCTGGGACGTGGCCACCCGCCGTCCCCCTCGGGCGCACACGCACTGACGCGGGGACGGGAGCGCGCCGCGGGCGTGGGAGGATAGCGGCCATGCTGTCGCTGCCGTCCCTGCTGAGTGAACGCATCCGGTCCGTCGCCGGAGTCGACCCGGAGCTGCGTCCGGCCACCCGTCCGCAGTTCGGCCACTTCCAGACGAACGTGGCGCTGCGCCTGGCCAACGCGGAGGGACGCCCGCCGCGCGAGGTCGCGACCCGGCTCGTGGAGCAGCTCGACCTGTCCGACCTGTGCGAACCGCTGGAGGTTGCCGGTCCCGGCTTCATCAACCTGCGGCTGCGCGCCGACGTGCTCGCGCGGGTGGCCAGCGAGGTGCTGGCCGAGCCCGGTGCCGGCATCGCCGCCGCGGCCGAGCCGCGGACGGTCGTGATCGACTACTCCTCGCCCAACGTCGCCAAGCAGATGCACGTCGGGCACCTGCGCTCGACCATCATCGGCGACTGCTTCACCCGCGTGCTGCGCGCCCAGGGCCACCGGGTGATCCCGCAGAACCACATCGGCGACTGGGGGCGCCAGTTCGGCATGCTCGTCGAGCAGATCCTCGAGGAGGGCCTGGACGCGGCGTCGCTCGACCTTCCGGCGGCCGAGGCTCTCTACCAGCGGGCCAACACCCACCTGAAGGAGTCGGAGGAGTTCGCCGCGCGGTCGCGCGACCGGGTGGTCCTGCTCCAGTCCGGCGACGCGGAGACCCGGCGCATCTGGCAGCAGCTGATCGACATCTCCCTGACCGGCTTCAACGCCACCTACGCGCGGATGAACGTCCTGCTGTCCAACACCGACCTGGCCGGGGAGTCGATCTACAACGCCGACCTCCCGGTGGTCGCCGCGGACCTCGCCGACCGCGGGATCGCCGTGGTGGACGACGGCGCGCTGGTCGTGTTCGTCGAGGGGTTCACCGCGCCGGCGATCATCCGCAACGCCCAGGGCGGCTTCGGCTACACCTGCACCGACCTCGCCGCGATCCGGCACCGCGTCGGCGACCTGCGTGCCGACCGGCTGGTCTACGTGGTCGGCGCCCCGCAGACCTTCCACTTCGAGCAGGTGTTCGCGGTCGCCCGGATGGCCGGCTACCTTCCCGACACCGTCAGCGCGGAGCACGTGGGCTTCGGCCAGGTGCTCGGGGCGGACGGCAAGAAGTTCTCCACCCGCGAGGGCACGGCGGTCACGCTGAACTCGCTGCTGGACGCCGCGGAGGCGGAGGCGGCCCCGTCCATCGCCCTGGCCGCGATCAAGTACGCCGACCTCTCCAACGGCCTCCAGAAGGACTACACCTTCGACGCCGAGCGCATGGTGGCCACCACCGGCGACACCGGCCCGTACCTCCAGTACGCGCACGCCCGGGTGAACCAGATCCTGCGCAAGGCCGAGGCCGAGGGCTTCGCCTTCGACGCCGTCACCGTGCTCGCCGAGCCCACGGAGCAGGCGCTCGCCCTGCAGCTGAGCCGCTTCGGAGAGGTCGTCGCCGCCGTCGGCGACACGCTCCAGCCCCACCGGTTGTGCGGCTACCTCTACGAGACCGCCGGAGCGCTCAGCTCGTTCTACGAGCAGTGCCCGGTGCTGAAGAGCGAGGGCGACGTGCGCGCGTCCCGCCTGGCCCTGTGCGCCGCCACCCGCAAGGTGCTGGCGATCGGCCTCGACCTGCTCGGCATCGAGGCCCCCGAGCGCATGTGACGCCGCGGGGGCCGCTGCCTCCGGTCAGGACGGACGGTCGGGGTTCTCGACCTTGTCCACGGCCAGCCAGGCGGCACCGATGATGCCGGCGCGGTTGCGCAGGTGGGCGGGGACGATCGGGGTCTTGAGGTTCAGCTTCGGCAGGAACTTGTCGGACGCCTTGGAGACGCCGCCGCCGACCACGAGCAGGTCGGGCCAGAACAGCGCCTCGAGCGTCTCGTAGTACCGCTGGAGCCGCGGCACGTACTCCTCGTAGGAGAGCCCGAGCGCGGTCTTCACCGACGCGGCGGCCTGGGTCTCCGCGTCGTGCCCGTCGATCTCGAGGTGCCCGAGCTCGGTGTTCGGGATGAGCACGCCGCGGTAGATCAGGGCGCTGCCGATGCCGGTGCCCAGCGTGGTCACCAGGACGAGGCCCTCGTTGCCCTTGGCCGCGCCGAACTTCACCTCCGCGACGCCGGCGGCGTCCGCATCGTTGACCAGCACGACCTGGCGTCCGAGGTGGTCGCTGAAGATCTGCTCGGCGGGCGCGTCGATCCACGACTTGTGGATGTTGGCCGCGGACCGGCTGATGCCGTGGGTGACCACGGCGGGGATGGTGATGCCGATCGGCCCGTCGCCCATCTGGTCGGCGAACCCGGACACGATCTCGGCGACGATGGCCGCGACGTTGGCGGGGGTGGACTCCTCGGGGGTGGCGATCCGCACGCGGTCGGTCACGAAGTCGCCGGCGGCCAGGTCGACCAACGCGCCCTTGATCCCGGATCCGCCGATGTCGATGCCCAGCACGGGTTGGTTCTGCATGGCACCACCCTAGAGGTCGAGCGCCACGGGCGCGTCCGTGACCGTGAAGCGCGAAATCCTGGCCGGGCCGCAGGCACTCGCGGGACGCCGCGCGGGTCTTCGTCGGCGGAACCGGCGGGCGCGCGGACCCCGTCCGCCTAGACTCGACGACTGTGACGACATGGCTGGTGACGGGCGGGGCGGGCTACATCGGGGCGCACGTGGTGCGGGCGCTGCAGGCGAAGGGCCTGCAACCGGTGGTGCTGGACGACCTGTCCTCCGGGATGGCGTCCTTCGTGCCCGAGGGCGTGCCGTTCGTGCGGGCGAGCATCCTCGACACCGCGACCGTCACCGACGTGCTGCGCGACCACGACTGCCTGGGCGTCATCCACGTGGCGGGGTTCAAGTACGCGGGCGTCTCGGTGCAGCGCCCCCTGCACACCTACGCGCAGAACGTCACCGGGACGGCCAGCGTGCTGTCGGCCATGGTGGACGCGGGGGTCTCGAACATCGTCTTCTCCTCCTCGGCCGCCGTCTACGGCACGCCCGACACCGAACTGGTCACCGAGGCGTCCCCGAACGCGCCCGAGTCTCCGTACGGGGAGTCGAAGCTCATCGGTGAGTGGCTGATCAGCGACGTGGCGCGCGCCACCGAGGGCTTCCGCGGCGTGAGCCTCCGCTACTTCAACGTGGTGGGCTCTGCCACCGACGAGGTGTACGACGCCAGCCCGCACAACCTCTTCCCGCTGGTGATCGAGGCCCTGCTCGCCGGGCGGACGCCGCGGATCAACGGCGACGACTACCCGACCGAGGACGGGACGTGCGTGCGCGACTACGTCCACGTCGGCGACCTCGCCGACACCCACGTCGCCGCGGCGCTCGCCCTGGCCGAGGGACGCGAGCTGCGCACGGCCTACAACCTGGGCAGCGGCCTGGGCCTGAGCATCCGGCAGATCATGGACGCCATGGCGCGGGTCACCGGCATCGACTTCGTCCCCCAGATCGCGCCGCGCCGCGCCGGCGACCCCGCGCGGATCGTCGCCGACGGCACTGCCGCCGCCGCCGACCTCGGCTGGCGGATGAGCTACTCGGTGGACGAGATGGTCTCCTCCGCCTGGTCGGCGCGCAGGGTCTCCGGCCCCGCAGCCTGATCGTCACCGCCGTTCGCGGCGCCGTCCCCGTCCCCGGCCGGCAGCGGGTCCGGCTCGGACAGGTCACGGCCGGGCAGGTGGTGCACCAGCCGCAACAGCTCCGCCTGGCGCTGGAGCACCTGGCCGGCGTCCAGCCCCGCGGCGTGGGCGTCGATCTGCGCGCCGGCGGTGTGGAACTCGAGGTCGGCCAGGCCCAGGCGCCGGGAGGCCGGCCCCTGGGTGATCCGCACCGACTGGACGCGGGCGTGCGGCACGAGCTGCCAGCGACGCACCAGCCACCCGTGGCGTGACACCACGAGGCGGTCGTCGTGGCCCCAGCGCAGGAACGGCTGGGCGAGGGGGTGCAGCCAGCGGGCCCGGGACGGCGCCCGGTGCAGCTCGACCGACTCGAAGTCCGCGCGCGGCCAGATCGCGCCGAGCGCGACACGCACCTGCTCGATCGTCCCGGCGGGCATGAGGATCGTCGAGACGCCGGTCTTGTTCTCGTCGTCGGTGACCGCCCCCCAGCCGATGACCTCGATGTCGATGCGGTAGAGGCCGAGCCTGCGCCACACCGGCGACTGGCTGAGCTGGACGGCCTGGATGCGCCGCGGCGGCAGGGACTGGCTGGTGAGGCTGGTGAGCCCGCGCGAGACCCTGAGCCCGTGGGCGCGGCGCGACAGCGTGTAGTTGAACTGCCCGGCCACCCGGCGGACCGTGAAGCCGAACAGCATGCTGATGGTCGGGATCGCCAGCGCGAAGAGCACCCACGGCTGGCGGAACACCAGCCCGGCGACGGCGGAGACCACGCCGAGCGCGACGATGCCGAAGAACTCGTGGGAGGTGACCGCTGCCAGCACCAGCGTCTGCGGGGAGACCCGCACCAGGACCTCGTCGTCGGCGCCGAGGTCGACCAGCAGGGAGTCCGTGGGCGCGTGTGCCACCGCCTCGGCCTGCACCCCGCGCGCCCTAGCCAGCAGGTAGTCGCGCAGCGCGTAGGCGCGGCCGCGCTGGAGGTAGCGCAGCTTGGACCGCTCCGAGGAGCCGACGTCGATCTGCAGCTCGGCCAGCCCGAACATGCGGGCGGCGAAGGGCTGGACGACGTCGATCGACTGCACCTTGTCGAAGGCGATCCGGACCGAGCGGCGGAACAGGGCGCCGGTGTCGATGCGCAGCTCGTCCGCGTCGATCACGAAGCGGGTGAAGCGCCACGACACGAAGCCCACGGCGCCGCTGATGGCGGCGATGGCCGCGACCCCGGCGACGATCCACTCCAGCGGGGGCAGCGGACGCGGTTCCTGCCCGATGGGCAGGTAGTCGCGCCCGAAGCTGAACGCGACGGCCAGGAGCACGATCCAGCCGCGGATGAACGGGGTCAGCGGGTGGGGGCGCTCGGTGAGCTTCTGCCCCGGCGGCGGACCGTCCGGCGGCAGGGTGGCGGCGGGCTCGCTCATAGGGGCAGCGCCTGTGCCTCCCCGGCGGTGATCAGCCGGTCGCGCAGTGCCGCAGCCTCGGATGCGGTCAGGCCCGGGATGCTCCCGCCGGACTGGGCGCTCGCGGTGACCAGCTCGACCCGCGCGAAGCCCCAGACCCGGTCGATCGGCCCGGACTCCACGGTCACCGAGAGCATCCGGCCGTACGGGATCGCGGTGAGCTGCTTGTGCCACAGGCCGTGGGTGATCAGCAGGTCCTGCTCGCGCTCGGCGTAGCCGAAGGAGCGCACCCAGCGTCCGGCGCGCACCACCCGCCAGGTCGTCCAGGCCAGGCCGGCCGCCGCGGCCGCTGCCGCCCAGGCCCAGTCCACGAACAGGCCGACGCCGAGCGTGACCACGATCGTGGTCGCGACGTTGTACAGCAGCGCGCCCAGGCGGCGGACCACGGCATAGCGGTCGGGCAGCCGCCGCCACTCGGCCGTCGGGGTGAACAGGTCGCTCATACCGACGAATCTAGTGGCGCCGGTCGCGAGCCTTCGGGTTGCGCACCTCGACGCCGCCGAATCCGCAGAAGCCCTTCACCACCAGGCGCGGCGCGGAGCCGTCCGGAGGAGTGAGCTTGCGGACGTCCGCCCCGCCGAACACGGCCATCACCTGGCTGTCGACCTCGGTGCCCGGCGGGACGACGACCTCCACCCCGCCGAAGAGGCAGAACACGTTGAAGGTCAGCTCGTGCGCCTCGAAGGTGGCCCTGGTCAGGTCGAGCTCGACGCCGCCGAACATGGCCAGGATCGAGGTGTTCCGGCGCACCCGCCACGTGTGCTTGCGGGTGGTGCCGGCGAAGATCGCGACGATCTGGTCGGCGGCATCGGTGGCGTTGGCCTCGTCGTAGGTGACGACCGGGCGCGCGGCCGGCCCGGTCGGGCTGACCAGGTCACGGGTGAGCGGCACGAGGTCGTCGAAGGTCTCGGCCAGGCGCGCAGCGGCGATCCGCTGGTCGCGTTCGACGGGGGTGAGCCGGCCCTCGGCCTGGGCGGCGTTCAACAGGGAGATCACGTGGCCGCGGTCGGCGTCCGACGCGGTGAGGTCGCCACCGGCGGCCGGGCCGACATCGCTGGGCTCAAGGGGATTGGACATGGGAAGAACCTAAGCCCGCCGAGTGCCCCGAGACACCCCGGACGGGGGCCGATGGGGGTGCAGTGGGTGCCAACCCTTAGCGGGTCGACGCCGGGTGGACGCGGACGCCACCGGCGGGGCGGGGAGGCGCTAGCCTTCGGGGATGCGGAAGATCCTCATCCTCGCCGCGATCTTCTTCGGCTCCTCGGTCGTCGGACTGCTGCTCGCCGGCCTGCTGGTTCCCGGCATCGGCGTCGGGATCGGGGGCTTCATCGTGGCCGTTGCCGTGTTCACCCTCGCCCAGAGCCTGCTCACCCCCCTGACCAGCAAGCTCGCCGCGAAGTTCTCTCCGCCGCTGGTCGGTGGGGTCGGGTTGCTGTCGACCGGCCTCGCCCTCGCGATCGCCAGCTCCTTCGAGGGCGGCATCACCCTCCAGGGGCCGACGGCCTGGGTCCTGGGCACGTTGGTCGTGTGGCTGGTCACGGCGCTGGGCAGCTGGCTGCTTCCGCTGTGGCTGCTGAAGAAGACGGTGAAGAAGGTCCGCACGCGCTGACGGCGGGGGGACGGACCCCGTCGGTTCAGGCGGCGATCAGGCCCTGGGCGCGGGCGATGCTGACCGCGACCAGCCGGTCGTGCACCCCGAGCTTGCTGTAGACGTTGCTGAGGTGCTTGTGCACCGTGCGCGGCGACAGCCCGAGCCGGGCGGCGATCGTCCGAGCCAGGAGGCCCTCGGACAGCAACTGGAGCACCTCGACCTCGCGTGCGGTGAGGTTGAGCGCTGCGGCGGCATCGGCCGCGGACCGGGCGCGCTGCTCCCGGCGGCACGACTCCGCGACGTGCGGCATGAGCAGCGTCAGGGCGGTGGCCGACTCGGCGAACAGGGCGTGCGCCTCCGGGCTGAAGCCACCGCGCCGCGACAGCGCGAGCACCCTGCCCAGGTCGTGCACCTGGTGCTGCTCGAGGTCCGGCCCGATGGTGACGATCTCGCCGAGGACGGGATGCTGCGCCAGGTGGACGTTGCCCTCCGAGTGCCGGCCGCCGTGGGCGGCGGCCTCGGCCAGGACGCCCGCCCTCCGCTGGTCGGGGAAGCCGGCGTGCACGTGCAGGCGGCGTCCCACGTCGAGCCCGATGAGCACGGCGGTCTCGGCGTTCCCGGCCTTGGCCAGCGTGGTGCACACCAGCTGCTCGGCGCGCTCGCCGCCGTCGATGGCGGCCATGGCCTGCGTCATCAGTTCAACGATGGTGATGGCCCGATCCTGTCTGGTCACCCGCCTCCGCTCCTCAATGCCCCAACGCACGGTCGTCCGCCACGTACCTGTCCAGCAGCAGTCTGTCAGACGCGCGGCGCGGACTGGCGCGGTTTCGTCCGAGTCGCCGTCGCGTCGCGCTCCCCGCAGCGAGTTCGCGAGCCGCGTCGGGCTGCGGCTAGACTGCTCCACGCACGCTCGTCAGGCGTGCCCTGCGGATGTAGTTCAATGGCAGAACATCAGCTTCCCAAGCTGACAGTGCGGGTTCGATTCCCGTCATCCGCTCCATATCAGTAGGGCCTTGTCGGGGCACGCCTTCAAGGTCCGGCAGACGCCGTAACCGGCAACCGTGCGACCTCAAGTCGTCGTCTGGTGAGGTCGCATTCTTCGAGGCAGCACGGTCGCGTCGGCCATGAGCGCCGAGCCAGGCACGGGTCCTCCGGCCGGGCCGAACTCCGCCTGGAGTGCCTGGACAGCGCTACGGGTGGTGAGGACCACCTAGCATCGCAGCACCACGAGGGGACGAGGTGCGATGAAGGTGGTGGCACGGGTAGGCGAGCGCCTGGCACACAGGGTGCGGGGGTGGATGGCGTTGGCGGCAGTGGTGCTGTTCACGTTGTTCACCGCGATGGTGCTGCCCTCCCAGGCTGAGGCCGGGGCCTTCTACACGGTCCGCTACCCCGCGCCGGACACATCCTTGTGGTACTCCCCGGGCGACCTCTACGCGGCGGCCGAGGCGTGGGGGCAAGACGGTCGAGCTGCCTATGTCCGCGCGCGCGTGACATTCGATGTCATCTGGCCGATGGTGTACGGAACGCTCCTGCTGACGACGCTCGCGTGGGTCTGGGCGCGAGGGACGGTCTCCGGGAGTCGTTGGCGGGTGGTGGCCCTGCTGCCGGTCGTCGCGGTCGCGCTCGACTACGCCGAGAACATCTGCACCGCAACGGTGATGGCACGCTATCCCGCCCGGACGCCGGTGCTCGCGGAGCTGGCCCCGATCTTCACCGCCGGCAAGTGGCTCACCCTGTCGGCAGGTTTCCTGCTGCTCGGGATCGGCGTGGTGTCGCCTTCACCGCACGGTGGCGTCCACACGGTCCGCGCCCCCCCGGCCCGGGTCCGGGCGAGGTGTCGGCACAGCTCAAGGGCTGAACGATGGCCGGCCGGGTGACGAAGGCAGAGGCCTGTCGGGCGTCGCCCGTCACTGCTGACCGGGCCAAGTCACCCTCGCGGGGTCTTGGCCCGGTTCGATCGCGCCCGATACCTTCTGCACCTGGCCTCCTGCAGAGTTCCGCCAAGCTCTGCAGGCGCAACTCATGCCGAACACCGGGGGGCGTCGGCAGGCGGGTTGTGTGCTGGCAGCTACCTCCAGGAGGGATAGCCTGCGAGCCGCTCCCAGCAGGTCTTGGCGGGCCCCAGCCGCGCCGGGCGGGAGCGCGTCCGTCGTACGGTGGCGGGTGCAGGGCAGCGAGCAGCCGCAGCCCCCGAGCACCAAGGACGGTCACCATGATCGAGCACCCGGGAGCCCACACGCCGGTCACCGTCGACAACTGCACCCAGGTCGAGGGCCCGTTCTACCACGGCACGAAGGCCGTCCTCGAGGCGGGGGCGGAGCTCGTCCCGGGCCGCGGCTCCAACTTCCAGCAGGGACGGATCTCCAACCACCTCTACTTCACCACGCTCGTGGAGACGGCTGCGTGGGGAGCGCAGCTGGCGGCCGCCCTCGCGGGCAGCAGCGAGCGGGGCCACATCTACGTCGTGGAGCCCGCCGGGCCCTTCGAGGACGACCCCAACGTGACGAACAAGCGGTTCCCCGGCAACCCCACACGGTCGTACCGCACCCGCCACACCCTCCGCGTCGTCGCCGAGCACGAGGCCTGGGAGGGCCACTCCCCGGAGGCCGTCAGGACCATGCTCGACCACCTGGCGCAGCTCCGTGAGCAGGGCCTCGACGTGATCGAGGACTAGGGCGTTCCGCGTCCCACAGGCTGCACCGTTGTGAACCGAACTCGGTCAAGAACGGTGCTCGTTGTCTGGTCCGTGCGTGCGGCGGCGACGGTCGCCAGGAGCGCTACCAGCGTCAGGGCGCCGGCCAGCACGGCCACCCCGGCCCAGCCGACGGCCTGCCAGAGCAGGGTGGCGAGCGCCCCCGCGATCGTGCTGCCCAGGTAGTACGTGCCGAGGTAGGCGCTGGACGCCTGTGCGGTGCCGCGGCCGCGGCGGAGCGCGCGGTCGACCACCCAGCCGCTGAGCAGCGAGTGGACGCCGAGGAAGGCGAAGCCCACCAGGGCCAGTCCGGCGACGACGGCGGCCAGGTCGGGTACCGACAGCAGCGCGAGGCTGCCGGTCAGCAGGAGCATCCCCCCGCCCAGAGCGCGCCCGCGTCCGGCGCGTGCGGCCAGTGCCCGCGCCACGAGCGGTGCGGCGATCCCCACCGGGTAGGCGAGGTACACGAGCGAGGCCCGGGCGCCCAGCTGGAACGGCGGCGCCTGGAGGCGGAACCCGATGGCGTTGTACGTGCCGACGAACGCACCCATCGCGGCGAAGCCGGCCACGCAGAGCAGCGCGACCACACGGTCACCGAGCGCCGCGAGCGTGCCGAGGACGGCCTCGCGCAGCTCCACGGGCCCGGGAGCGAAGCCGGCCGACGATGGCAGCAGGACCGACATCAACGCGCCGGCGACCACGGTGACCAGGGCGACGACGCCGGCGGCCAGCGGCCAGCCACCGAGGGCCTCCAGAGGCACGGGCAGCAGGCGGGCGGCGGCCCCGCCCGCGGCCGTCCCCGCGATGTAGGCGGCGTTGGCCCGGGCATGGGAGCCGGCGGCCACCTCCTCCCTGAGGTAGGCCAGTGCGGCGGCGGGCAGGCCGGCGAGGGTGAACCCGAGCAACCCGCGGGTGACCAGCAGCGTCGTCCAGTCCGGGGCCAGCGCCGAGGCGATCCCGAGGACGCCGGAGGCGAGCAGGCTCCAGCGCATCACCGGCACGCGGCCCACGCGGTCGGCGAGCGGCCCGGTGACCAGCAGCCCGGCGATGATCGTGAGCGTGGTCACCGAGAGCGCGTGGGACGATTCCGCTGCGCTCACCCGGTAGTGCGCGGCCAGGGCCGGCAGGAGCGGCTGCACGAAGTACATCAGCGAGAAGTTGGCGAGCCCGCCGGCCATCAGGGCGACCACGATCCGCCGGTAGGACGCGCTGCCGGCCACGTGGCCGGTGTGCGCCCCAACCGGCCCGGGCGCGGGGAGTCCGACGGTGGTCACCCCGGCAGTCTCGCGCGCAGCCGTCGATGCGAGAAATGATCGGAACGCCACACCTGATGCGGAGTATGCATCAGTAGGGTGGGATCGTGGACGAGCAGACGTTGCAGGTCTTCCTCACCCTCGCCGACACCGAGAACACCAGGGACGCGGCCGCCCTGCTGCGCGTGAACCAGTCGAACGTGTCCCGGGCCCTCGCCCGGCTGGAGGCCGAGCTGGGCGCGGAGCTCTTCACCCGCCGCGGACGCCGGGTCGAGCTGAACCGGGCGGGCGAGGTGTTCCGTGCGGACGCGCTGCGCCTGCGGGAGGGCTTCGAGACCGGGCGCCGGCACGTCCGCCAGCTCACCGGCCCGCTGGCGACGGTCCGGCTGGGCTTCCTCCAGTCCGCCGCGCTGTGGGCGGTCCCGCGCCTGGTCGGCAGCTTCCGGTCCGGTGCCCCCGAGTGCCGCTTCGAGCTGCGCCAGGGGTTCGCCCGTGACCTCTACGGCTGGATCGCCACCGATGCGCTCGACGTGGCCTTCGTCACCGCTCCCGGCCCGGCGCGCGTCGGCTTCGGCTGGCGGCAGCTGGTCGAGCAGCGCCTCACGGTCGCGGTGCCCAGCGGTCACCGGTTCGCTGGTCTGGCGAGCGTGTCCGCGTCCGACCTCGACGGGGAGGACGTCGTCGCGTTCGCCCACAGCACCGAGCTGCGCACGGTGATCGACCCGTTGCTGGCCGAGGCGGGGGCCCGCGTCCGGATCGCGTTCGAGTCGAGCGAGATCGACACCATCCGCGGGCTGGTCGGCGTGGGCCTCGGCATCGCGATCATCCCCGAGCCGACCCGCCCGGCCGATACCGACATCACCTACGTGCCGCTGGAGCCACGCCGCTCGCGTGCGCTCGGGCTGGCCTGGAGCACTGAACGGGCGCTGCCGCGCAGCGTCGCGGACTTCCTGGACCACAGCACGGAGGAACGGTTCGTCGCGCCGTCATGAGTCGCGGGCGCGTCCTCTGCCCGCGGCGCCCGCGGACCGGGAGGATGGACGGGTGAGGCGAGCGGCCCGGGGCCCGGCAGGGGGTGCGGCGTGGCGTACGTGAACGAGCACCACGCGTATGCAGACCTGCGCAAGCCCGACCGGCGAGCCCTGCGCGACATCCTCAAGACGGCATTCCCGATCGGTGGGTCGTCGCACAGACTGTGGAGCGACTTCGTCGACACCACGGCGTTCCTGAGGCGGTCCACGGACGCGGACGCCGTCGGGCTCCCCGAAGGGATCATCGGCGGCGCGATCGTGATGAGCCACCCCGAGGACCAGTACGACTACCTCGCCTACATCGCCATCCACCCCGATCACCGGTACCGACGGCGGCTCTTCGGACGGGCGGACGAGCCGCACCACGGGACGGAGCTGCTCCACGACGTCTACGACGTCATGCGCAGCCGGGTCGGTCCCTCCCGGCTGCAGCGCTACCTGATGATCGAGCCGGCCGGCAACGACGCGCTGCGGTTCTACCTGCGGGCCCTGCCGTCGAGCGAGTACCCCGTCCGGTTCGACGAGGTCGACCGGGTCATCGCGGTCAGCTACGACGGCCTGGCCCTCTGAGCGGGACTCAGCCCAGGGGCTCCAGCATCTGGAGGCTCGAGCCGCCCCCGTCCAGGACCTCGGCGAGCTTTCCGTTGAACTCCGCGTTGGCCGGATTGGTGAGGTGGGCGTCGAAAGCCGCCTGGTCGCGGTAGCGCTCGACGACGACCATGGCGCCGCTGTCGCGGTCGCGGTAGGCCTCGAAGCGGAGGTTGCCGGGCTCGGCGCGCACCAGCTCGCCGTAGGCCAGCAGCAACGCGGACGCGGCCGGCAGCCGGTCCGCCGGAACCGGGATGGTGGCGATCAGGTCGATCTCGGACATGGCGTCCCTCCTCGTGGTGGCCCGCCCGGGAGTCTAGTGACGCCGTGTCCCCCCGCGGGCGGACGGCGTCCGATCGCCCGCGCCTCAGTCGACCCGGATGCCCAGGCGCGCGGCGAGGGCCGGCGCGAGGTCGAGCAGCTGTGTCGTGGTGATCGTCGCCCCGCGCAGACCTTCTGCGTCGCCGACGTCGTCCAGGGCGGCGCCGCGGAGGTCGACGTCGACGAGCCTCGCCCCGGTCGGCTCCAGGCGTCCGATGCGGGTCCCGGGGAACGCCACCCGGGTGGCGCTCGCGCGGGCGAGGTCGAGGTCGGTGATGACGCAGTCGGCGAACTCGACGTCGGTGAGCCGGGCGCCCCTGAGGTTGAGGTAGCCGAGCTTGCACCGGCGGAACCGCACGCCGCGCCACGTGCTGTCGTACAGCTCCGCCGAGCCGATCCGGCTCGCGGTCACCGTGACGTTCCACCAGCTCGAGCCGGCGGCGTCCAGGGCGGTCACCTCGAGCCCTTCGAGGAACGAGTCGACGAAGGACGCGGCGGGGGCGCTCCAGCTGGCCGCGGCCAGGTCGTCCACCCGGGAGGAGCCGAGTCGGCGTCGTCCCGTCCAGCTCAGCGACTCCGCCCGCACCCCGGCGACCGAGACCGCGTCGAGGTCTGTGTCGCCGTCCACCACGTCCGCGAGCCCCGCCTGGGCCAGCGCGCCGAGCCGCACGCGCGGGAAGCGCGGAGGTGCGGGCTCTGGGTCGGGGACGGTCGGCACTCCCGCACCCTAGCCCCGGGGGAGGGAATGCCGCGCGCGGGCGAACGGTTGGCCCTGGGGTGAGAGCACTGCACTACAACGAATTCGGCGGGCCCGACGTGATGACGGTGGGCGAGGTCCCCGACCCCCACATCGGCCCGGACACCATGCTGGTCAAGGTGGTCGCCGCGGGCATCAACCCGGTCGATTACAAGGTGCGCGAGGGCTACCTCGCCGGGCTGATCGACACGATCTTCCCCGCTGTCCCGGGGTGGGACGTCGCCGGAGTGGTGGTGAGGCCGGGTCTCGACACCCCGGAGTTCGCCGCAGGAGACGAGGTCCTCGCCTACGCCCGCGCGGACGTCGTGCACTCCGGCACGCTCGCCGAACTGGTCGCCGTGCCGGTGCGGACGGCGACCCGCAAGCCCGCCGCCGTCAGCTTCGAGGACGCGGCCGCCCTTCCGCTCACGGGGCTCACCGCCCTGCAGAGCATCCGCCGTTCCGGGCTCCGCGAGGGCGACACGGTGCTGGTGCACGCCGCGGCCGGCGGCGTCGGGGCGTTCGCCACGCAGCTCGCCGTGCTGGCCGGTGCCCGGGTGGTCGGCACGGCCGGCCCGGCCAACCACGAGTTCCTCCGCAGCCTGGGCGCCGAGCCGGTCGCCTACGGGGAGGGTCTGGTGGCCGCCGCGCGCGCCGTCGCCCCGGACGGCTTCGACGTCGTTCTCGACTACGTCGGAGGCGCGGCCCTCGACGTCACGCCCGACCTGCTCAGGCCCGGCGGCTCTGTGGTGTCGATCGCCGACGGGCGGGCGGCGTCGGAGTTCGGCGGGCAGTACGTGTGGGTCCGCCCCGATCGGGACGACCTCGCAGAGCTTGCCGGGCTGGTCGCCGACGGTCGACTGCGCGTCCACCTCTCCGCGGTGTACGACCTCGAGCATGCGGTGGACGCCTACCGCGCGCTCGAATCCGGGCACACGCGGGGCAAGATCGTCGTCACCCCCTAGTCGCGGCTAGCCGTAGTCGTAGAAGCCCCGGCCGCTCTTCACCCCTGCCCGGCCCTGGTCGAGGTAGCTCTTGAGGTAGGCGGCGTTGCGGGTGAGTTGCGCGTCGCCCAGCGTGCGAGCCCAGTAGTCGGTGATGTGCCAGGCGGTGTCGATCCCCACGTGGTCGAGCATGCCGAACGGCCCGTTCGGCATCTTCGTCACGGTCGTCCACGCGCGGTCGATGTCCTCCACCGTGGCCACCCCGTTCGCTGCGAGGGTGATCGCCTCCCGGTTGAGGGCGTTGTACATCGCGTTGAACACGTAGCCCGGGCTCTCGCGCAGGAGGCGGATCGGGACCTGGCCGATCCTCCCGGCGAACCCGACCAGGGTCTCGACGGTCTCCGGGGAGGTGCCCGGGTGAGGCATGACATCGACGATGGTGGCCGACCACACCGGCTGGTGGAAGTGCAGCGCAGCGAGGCGATCGGGCCGGCCGGTGGCGTCCGCGAACAGCGACGGCACCAGCGAGGACGTGTTCGTGGCGAAGATCGTGCGCGCCGCGCAGAGCCGGTCGAGTTCGGCGAACACACGGCCCTTCAGCGCCGGGTCCTCCGGCACCGACTCCGAGACCAGGTCGGCCGCGTGCGCGGCCTCGGCCGGGTCGGTCGTCGCGCTGATGCGGGCCACGTCGGCCACCACGTCGGTGTGGGCGAAGGCGGGGTCGGACGCGACGTGCCCGGCGAGCGCGTCCAGGCGGGCGCGAGCCCGGTCGAGGGCGGCCTGTTCGGTGTCCAGCAGCGTCACGGCGAAGCCGTGCGCCGCGCACTGCAGGGCGATCTGCTGTCCCATCGTCCCGGCCCCCACAACCAGCACGGTGCGGATGTCGTCGGCGTCCATCTCGGCGTCCCTCTCCCTTGCCCAGGGCCATGATGCACCCGCCGCGGCGACGGTGGGGCGGGAGTGGAGGAGGCGCGCGAAAGGGCCCCAGAAAAGGGTTCAGCCCCGCCTTGGATGGAGGCGGGGCTTGCGTCCCCTATCCCTAAAGGACTGCTGTGAAGCAAAACACCTGTCGGAGATTGTAGTCCCCACGGCGGGGGACACCACGCTGATTTCCTGAGAGTTGGCTTTGGATTTCGTCCATTCGGTCGAGTTCGTACACCCTTCCGGCGCCGGTCACCGGTGCGGCTCGACGCCCCGAGAACGGCGTCCGGTTCGAAGGGGCGGGAAGTGTACTGCGCTCGCGCTCCCAGCGGAAGGGGGAGCGCCGGACGGCACCGAAACCGATCGGTGGGACCGTCCCTTCACAGCCCGTCCCGGCAGGACTAGTGTCGGCACCGATCCAACCGGAGGCATCAATGGCTGAGCTTGGGATTGGGGCGGTGCTGGACCTCGGCCAGCTCCAGAAAGTGCTTGAGGACTTCTCAGAGGCAACGGGCCTCGCGACTGTCGCCGTCGACACGCGCGGGGTCCCAGTGACCAGCGTCTACGCGTTCACGGACTTCTGCCGCCTCATGCGGAGCGACCCCGTCCGCAGCAAACTGTGTTACGGGTGCGACGCCCACGGCGGCCTGCAGTCGCTGATCGAGGGCGCGCCGCACATCTACCGGTGCCACTCGGGCCTGGTCGACTTCTCGGTGCCGGTCACCGATGGCGACAAGTACGTCGGCGCCATCCTGTGCGGGCAGGTGCGCGTGCCCGAGGCCGAGCAGCCGGGCTACCTCACCGGCCTCTCCTCCTGGCACGGCGACGGCCAGCTCGAGGAGCTGTACAAGCAGGTGCCCGAGTCGAACCTGCGGCGCGTCGCGGCCGCGGCCAAGACGTTGCTCGGCCTCAGCGAGAGCATCGAGGGCGTCCGGCTGCCGAAGCGCCTCGGCCCGCAGCACCCGCTGCCCGCCTCCGGGACGCCCGAACGGCCGCTGCCGCGGATCGTCCCCGTCCAGGTGGTGCCCAGCCCGAACGCGCACCGTCCGGCGCCGGCACGGCCGCACGGGGCCCTGCAGGCGGCGCTGGAGTCCGAGGACCTCGCCGGCGCGTACGCCGAGGTGAGCCAGCTGCTGGACACCGTCTACGCCGAAGCCGAGGACCTGAGGGAGGGGATCGCCCGGCTGGAGGACCAGGTCGTCGACATCGCCAGGGACTGCGCGCCGCGACTCGTCCCGCACCTGTCGCAGATGGTGGAGCGCTACCGCGAACGCAGGGCCGCGTCGGTCAACCGGTACCAGATGCAGCTCTACTTCGAGCGCCTGCTGGGCACGGTCCTGGACGAGATCCTGCGCGGACGGCCCCACCGCAACCGCGACCTGCGCGACCTGCTGAACGACATCGCGCGGCACCCGAACCGGGCGCTGTCGCTCACCGAGGCGGCCGCGGCCACGCACTGGTCGCCCGGCCACCTGTCGAAGTTGTTCAAATCGGTCACCGGCTACACATTCGTGTCGTATGTCACAGCGTGGCGGATCTCGCGTGCGGAGCTGATGTTAGCTTGCACGCAGATGCCGGTTCAGAGGATCGCAACGGAGCTCGACTTCAACCAGGTGAACTACTTCTCCAGGGTGTTCCGGGCGCACACCGGTGTGTCTCCCAGCGAGTACCGGCGTCGGGCTTCTACGCGCGACGGGAGACCAACCGGTGTTTCGCTTCCAGCTCACCACAACGCTCTGCTACGGGCCTGATTCGCTGTCGGCACTGTCCGACCTCGACGGGCGCCGGGTCCTGATCATCACGGACTCGTTCATGGCGACGACGCCGCTGATGGCCCAGGTGCGCAACGCGCTGTCTGCGGCGACCGTCGAGGTGTTCGACCAGGTCATCCCGAATCCCGACATCACCGCCGTCGCCGCGGGGTTGCGGGCGTTCCTCGCCTTCGGGCCGGAGGCGATGGTGGCGCTCGGCGGCGGGTCGCCGATCGACACGGCCAAGGCGGTCCGCAAGCTCGCGCTCGAGCAGGGCCACCGCACGGACGCCGGCTTCTACGTGATCCCCACCACGAGCGGCACCGGCTCGGAGGTGACGTCGTTCTCCGTCGTCACCGACCCGCACAGCCACGTGAAGCTCCCGCTGTTCTCCGACGACATGCTGCCCGACGTGGCCATCCTCGATCCCGAGGCCGTCGCGACGGCGCCGCCGCGGCTGGTCGCCGACTCCGGCATGGACGCGGTCAGCCACGCCATCGAGGCCTACGTCGCGCTGGGGCACAACGACTTCTCCGACGCCCTGGCCGAGAAGGCGCTCCGGATCGCCGACACCTACCTGGTGCGTAGCTTCCGCAGCAACACCGACCTGAAGGCCCGCGAGCACCAGCACACCGGGGCGACGATGGCCGGGATCGCCTTCCAGAACGCCGGGCTGGGGATCGTGCACAGCTTGTCGCACTCCATCGGCGGGTCGTTCAAGGTGGCCCACGGCCGGCTCAACGGCATCCTGCTGCCGCACGTGATCGAGTACAACGCCGGCGTGCTCGGCGTCCGCCCGAGCTACGTCTCCGACGTCGGCCGTCGTTACGTCAGCCTGGCGAAGGCGATCGGCCTCACCGCGTCCAGTGACCGCAACGTCGTGTTCGGCCTGGTGGGCTGGCTGGAACGGCTGCGCCGCGAGCTCGAGATGCCGGGCAGCATCACCGAGGCCGGCATCGACGCCAACGAGTTCCGCGCAGCGATCCCGACCCTGGCGTCGACGGCCCGCAAGGACTTCTGCACGTCCGGCAACCCCGTCCCGGCGACCGAGGGCGACCTGGCCGGCATCCTCCACGCCATCGTCTGACGGACGCGGTCAGGCGAGCCGCTCGGTGAGGGCCGCCATGCCGTCCCCGGTGAGGGCGGAGACCGACAGCGTCTCGGTGACCCCGGCGAGCCGCAGGTAGTCGCCGGCGATCGAGACCTGCTCGGGGGTGGCGATGTCGGTCTTGGTCACGACGCCGATCGAGGGCGGCATGAAGAAGGTCGTGAAGCCGGGCGGGAACTTCGCCTCATAGACCGTCGCGGAGGCGAGCAGCACCACCAGCTCCACCTCGAAGGACGCCAGCCGCAGCGCGTGCTTGAACCACGGCAGTTCGAGGTACTCCCCCGGGGTGTCGACCACCTGGCCCTCCGCGTAGATCGACTCGGTCTTGGAGTACACCAGGTCGTCGCCGTGCAGCCGCTGGAGCAGGGTGGTCTTGCCGCAGCCGACGCTGCCGACGAGGAGGATCCGCTTCACGTGTGCGTCAACGGCGGACGCGCGAAGCCGAGCTCGTCGCACAGCGTGCTGACCACGCTCTCCACCGCCGACTGGACGTCGGTGAGCCGGCCGATCACGACCAGCGAGCCGGAGAAGCGGTCGACGAAGCCGAGCTCGACGGCCGCGGCCTTGGTGGCGACGTCCGCGGCGATGATCGAGGCCTCGCTGGGCGTGATGGTCATCACCCCGATCGCACCGCCGCCGGGCGGCAGGCCGATCTTCGGGTACAGCCGCGCGTCGGGGTTCGCCACGACGTGGGCGAGCGTCACCTGCTTGCCCGGGACGAACTCCTGGATGATGCGCTGCTTCTCCGACATGACACCTCTCCTCGGGGCCGGAGCGGGGGCAGCGGCGCCCGTCCCGACGAGCCCATCGTGAGCAGGAGGGGCGGCAGTGTCAACCGCCCGGACCGTCCTGTGCTGACCTGCACGAATTGGTCGCGGCAGGTGCACTTTTTGGTCGTCCTTGGGTCCAGAAAGCGACCCGAAAGGGATCGCCCGAGGTCCGTTTCGTGCCGTGCCCGCGACCTAGCCTCAACAACGACCGGGGCCAGTGTCGGCTCCGGTGAAGCACCGACCCAACGGAGGAGTCTGGAATGCAAGAAGCCCTCGGAATGGTGGAGACGAAGGGTTTTGTCGCCGCCGTTGAAGCCGCAGACGCGATGGTGAAGTCTGCCAACGTCGTTCTCATCGGAAGCCAGCGAGTGGGCTCGGGTCTGGTCACCGTGCTCGTCCGCGGCGATGTCGGCGCGGTCAAGGCCGCCACCGACGCCGGCGCCGTTGCCGCCCAGAACGTCGGCGAGCTCGTCTCGGTCCACGTGATCCCGCGCCCGCACACCGATGTGGAGAAGATCCTCCCGTCCGCGGACAAGTGAGGGAGTGAGTCCCCATGGCAAGTGAAGAACTGGTCAACCAGATCATGTCCGCCGTCATGAAGAAGATCGACGGCGGCGCTGCTCCCGCAGCAGCCCCCGCACCCGCAGGTGCCCGTCCGGCCAGCACCGAGTACGTCGGCTGCAACCCGCTGGGCGACACCATCGGCCTGGTGATCGCCAACGTCGATCCCCAGATCCACGCCCTGATGAAGATCGACCCGAAGTACAAGTCGATCGGCATCCTGGGTGCCCGCACCGGCGCCGGCCCGCACATCTTCGCCGCGGACGAGGCCGTCAAGGCGACCAACACCGAGATCGTCACCATCGAGCTCCCGCGCGACACCAAGGGTGGCGCCGGTCACGGCTCGTTGATCGTCTTCGGTGCCGTGGACGTCTCCGACGCCCGCCGGGCCGTCGAGGTCGCCCTGAGCGAGCTCGACCGCACCTTCGGCGATGTCTACGCCAACGACGCAGGACACCTGGAGTTCCAGTACACCGCGCGGGCCTCCTACGCCCTGAACAAGGCGTTCGGCGCTCCGCTCGGCAAGTCCTTCGGCATCACCGTCGGCGCCCCCGCCGCCATCGGCGTGGTCCTGGCCGACACCGCGGTGAAGGCATCGACCATCGACGTCATCGGGTACGCAAGCCCCGCCGCCGGCACCAGCTACTCCAACGAGGTCATCTCGTTCTTCAGTGGCGACTCCGGTGCGGTCCGCCAGGCGATCATCGCCGCTCGTGAGGTCGGCCGTGGCCTGCTCGGTGCGCTCGGTGCGTACCCCGGCTCCGTCACGACCCCCTACATCTGAGACGAGGCTTCTTCGTGAAGAGCAAGCGTTTCGAGGCACTCGATGCCCGGCCCGTCAACCAGGACGGGTACGTAACCGAATGGCCTGAGGTCGGCCTGATCGCGATGAGCGGCCCGAACGACCCCAAGCCCTCGATCAGGATCGAGGGTGGCAAGGTCGTGGAGATGGACGGCAAGCAGCGCGCCGACTTCGACATGATCGACACCTTCGTCGCCGACTACGGCATCAAGCTGGACAACGCCGAGGCCGTCTGCAGGATGGACTCCCTCGACCTGGCCAGGAGGCTGTGCGACATCAACGTCCCGCGCTCCGAGGTGGTCCAGCTGACCACCGCCATGACCCCCGCGAAGATCTGCGAGGTCGTGGGCAAGATGACGGTGCTCGAGATGATGATGGCCGTCAACAAGATGCGGGCCCGCAAGTCCCCGGCCAACCAGGCGCACGTCACCAACGTGAAGGACCACCCGGTCCAGATCGCCGCTGACGCCGCAGAGGCCGCCCTGCGCGGCTTCGCCGAGCTGGAGACCACCGTCGGCGTCGCGCGCATCGCACCGTACAACGCCATCGCGCTGATGGTGGGTGCGCAGGTCGGTCGTCCGGGCATCCTCACCCAGTGTGCGGTCGAGGAGGCCACCGAGCTGAACCTGGGCATGCGCGGCTTCACCGCGTACGCCGAGACGGTCTCGGTCTACGGCACCGAGCCGGTCTTCATGGACGGCGACGACACCCCGTGGTCGAAGGCCTTCCTGGCCTCCTGCTACGCGTCCCGCGGCCTGAAGATGCGGTTCACCTCCGGTACCGGCTCCGAGGTCCAGATGGGCTACGCCGAGGGCAAGTCGATGCTGTACCTGGAGGCCCGCTGCCTGTACATCACCAAGGCAGCCGGTTCCCAGGGCATCCAGAACGGCTCCGTCTCCTGTGTGGGCGTCCCGGCCGCGGTTCCCGGTGGTATCCGGGCGATCCTGGCCGAGAACCTGATCGCGATGGCGCTCGACCTCGAGTGCGCGTCGTCGAACGACCAGACCTTCACCCACTCCGACCTGCGCCGTGTCGCCCGGTCGCTGATGCAGTTCGTGCCCGGCACGGACTTCATCTGCTCCGGCTACTCGGCCACCCCGAACTACGACAACATGTTCGCCGGCTCCAACTGGGACGCCGACGACTACGACGACTGGCTGATCATCCAGCGCGACCTCAAGGTCGACGGTGGCCTGGTCCCGGTCCTCGAGGACGACGTGGTGCGGGTGCGCAACAAGGCCGCGAAGGTGATCCAGGCGCTGTTCCGTGAGCTCGGGCTGACCGATGTCAGCGACGCCGAGGTCGAGGCCGCCACCTACGCACGTGGTTCGCAGGACATGCCGAACCGCAACATGGTGGAGGACCTGAAGGCCGCGGAGGACCTGCTCAAGCGGGGCCTGACCGGTGTGGACATCGTCAAGGCCCTGGCCAAGACCGGCTTCGAGGATGTCGCCGGTTCCGTCTTCGGAATGCTCAAGCAGCGCGTGGCGGGCGACTACCTGCACACCTCGGCGATCCTCACCAAGGACTTCGAGGTCGTCAGTGCGGTCAACCAGCCCAACGACTACCGCGGGCCGCAGACGGGCTACCAGATCTCTGACGAGAAGTGGGCGCAGCTGAAGAACATCCGCCAGGCCATGAGCCCCGAGAACGTGTGAGGCGAGAGCGAGATGGACGAAAAGACACTGCGCAGCATCATCGAAGGCGTCATCAAGGAGTTCACCGAGGGCTCGGGGAAGGCGGCCACGGCCGTCGCCACCGCGCCCAGCGTGGTGGGCACCGCCGGTGAACTGAAGATCAGCGAGGCCGGGGCGGCCGAGCGCGGCACCAACCCGCGCGAGGTCGTGATCGCCCTGGCACCGGGCTTCGGTGGCCGGATGGTCAACACGATCGTCGGCATCCCGCACGCCGACGCCATCAAGGAACTGTGTGCCGGCATCGAGGAGCAGGGACTCACCTACCGGTTCATCCGGGTGTTCCGCACCGCGGACGTCGGCTTCATCGCCCACGAGGCGGCGAAGCTGTCCGGCTCCGGCATCGGCATCGGCATCCAGTCCCGCGGCACGACGGTGATCCACCAGAAGGACCTGCCGCCGCTGTCCAACCTCGAGCTGTTCTCCCAGGCTCCCCTGGTCGACCTCGACACGTTCCGGGCCATCGGCCAGAACGCTGCCAAGTACGCCAAGGGCGAGTCGCCGGCCCCCGTGCCGGTGCGCAACGACCAGATGGCACGGCCGAAGTACCAGGCCATCGCGGCGCTGTGGCACATCAAGGAGACCCAGCTGTGCGACCCGAACAAGAAGACTCAGACCCTCCGGGTCGAGTACCGGTAGGAGACGAGGATATGGAATCCGAAGAACTGATCCGCCAGATCATGGCCGAAGTCATGGCCAACCTCGGCTCCGACCAGGTGTCGTTCGCGAAGAAGCCGGCGGCCGCCGGTGCGGTCGACGCGTCCAGCTACCCGCTGGGCGAGCGGATGCCCGAGAAGATCAAGGCAGCCACCGGCAAGGTGCTGGCCGACTTCAGCCTCGACAAGGTGAAGTCCGGCGAGCTCACGGCCGATGACTTCCGCATCGCGCCCGAGACCCTCGAGATGCAGGCCCAGGTGGCCGAGTCCGTCGGTCGCGACACGCTCGCCCGCAACATGCGGCGTGCCGCAGAGCTGATCAAGGTCCCCGACGCAGAGCTCCTGCAGGTCTACAACGCCCTGCGTCCGTACCGCTCGACCAAGGGCGAGCTCTACGGCATCGCCGAGGGGCTGGAGACCAAGTACGGGTGCAAGATCAACGCCGCGTTCATCCGGGAAGCGGCGGACGTCTACGAGAAGCGCGGCCGTCTCAAGGTCGACTGACCCTGACCTGTCCGCACGACCTGGGAACTGAACCGACATGGCACTGATCGCCGGTATCGACATCGGTAACGCCACCACCGAGGTGGCACTCGCGGAGATCTCCTCGGGTGCCACCCCGGTGTTCCTGGCGTCCTCGATCGTGCCGACGACCGGCATCAAGGGGACGGCCCAGAACACCCAGGGTGTGTTCCACGCGCTCACGATGGCGCTGGACGCAGCCTCCCGGAAACTGTCGGATCTCGACCTGATCCGGATCAACGAAGCGGCGCCGGTCATCGGCGACGTGGCCATGGAGACGATCTCGGAGACGATCATCACCGAGTCGACCATGATCGGGCACAACCCGACCACTCCTGGCGGTCTCGGGATCGGCGTGGGGACGACCATTCCCCTCGCCGAGCTCGAGCACGCTCCGGCCGGCACGCCGTACATCGTGGTGGCCGACCGCGGCTACTCGTTCGAGGAGGTCGCCTCCCGGATCAACGCCGCGGCCGGCCGGGTCGACGTCACCGGGGCGATCCTGCAGCGCGACGACGGTGTGCTGGTGCACAACCGCCTGCTGCACAAGATCCCCATCGTCGACGAGGTCGGCCTCATCGAGAAGGTGCCGCTGCACATGCTCGCGGCCATCGAGGTGGCCGAGGTCGGCCGGATCATCGAGACCCTCGCCAACCCGTACGGCATCGCCACGCTGTTCGGGCTGGACTCCGACGAGACAGCATCGGTCGTCCCGATGGCGCGGTCGCTGGTCGGGAACCGGTCGGCCGTGGTGATCAAGACGCCCAAGGGCGACGTCACCGAGCGCCGGATCCCGGCCGGGTCCCTGACCTTCATCGGCGACCGCACCGCGGACGTGGACGTGGACCGTGGCGCGGAGGAGATCATGCGCGTGGCCGGCTCGGTCGGCCGCATCCAGAACGTCCGTGGCGAGGCCGGCACCAACATCGGCGGCATGATGGAGAAGGTCCGTGTGGTCATGGGCCGGCTCACCGAGCGGGACCCGGCCGGCATCGAGGTGACCGACCTGCTCGCCGTCGACACGCAGGTGCCCCAGAAGGTTACCGGCGGCCTGGCCGGCGAGTTCTCGCTGGAGGCGGCCGTCGGTATCGCGGCCATGGTCAAGGCCGACCGGCTGCAGATGCAGCGGATCGCCCACGACATGACCGCACAGTTCGGCATCCAGGTCGAGGTTGGCGGCGTAGAGGCTGACATGGCCGTACGTGGCGCGCTGACCACGCCCGGCTCGTCCGTCCCGATCGCCATCCTCGACATGGGTGCCGGCTCCACCGACGCGTCGGTGCTGCGCGGGGACGGGATCGCGCGGTCGATCCACCTGGCCGGCGCGGGGAACATGGTGACCCTGCTGATCCAGTCCGAGCTCGGGCTGGAGAGCTCAGAGGACGCCGAGAACGTGAAGCGCTACCCGCTGGCGCGGGTGGAGACGTTGTTCAACATCCGCCACGAGGACGGCACCGTCCAGTTCTTCGACACCCCGCTGCCCCCGCACGTCTTCGCCCGGACCGTGGTGCTGCACCCGGAGGGCATGATCCCGCTCCAGATCACGCACCCGCTGGAGGTCATCCGCCAGGTGCGGATCCGCGCCAAGGAGCGGGTGTTCGTCACCAACGCCCTGCGGGCCCTGGCCGCGGTGAGCCCCACGAGCAACGTCCGCGACATCGCGCACGTCGTGCTGGTGGGCGGTTCGGCGCTGGACTTCGAGATCCCGCAGCTGGTCACCAAGGCCCTGGCCGAGTACCGCGTGGTCGCCGGACGCGCGAACATCCGCGGCACCGAGGGCCCCCGCAACGCCGTGGCCACCGGCCTCGTGCTGGCCTGGGAGGCGCAGCGATGAGCAACGCCAACCGTCCCACGATCCGGCTGCGGCTGAACGAGCGCCTCGCCGACACCCACATCCTCGAGGTGCTGCACGGCATCGAGGAGGAGGGCGTGCCGGTCGAGGTGACCCGCCACGCCGAGCTCAACCCCCTCGTGCTGGCGCACGAGGCCAGCCTGGAGTCCCGCCTCGGCATCGGCATCGGGGTCAGCCTCGACTTCGTGGTCGTGACCACGGAGAAGCTCCCCGCCTCCGCCCCCTACCTCGCCGCGCGCCTGAACGCGACCGAGGCCAACGACCGCGCCGCCGGCGCCAACGCCGCCCGGCTCGTCAAACGAATGCCACTCATCGAGCTGACTGCCTGAAGGAGCACTCATGCCACAACTCAGCCTCGGCACCATCGAGGTGCTCGGCCTGCCCGCGGCGGTCGAGGCCGCCGACGTCGCCCTGAAGACAGCGGACGTGAAGCTGATCGGCTACGAGACCACCGACGGCATGGGAATGGTCGCGGTGAAGATCGAGGGCCAGGTGTCCGCGGTCACCTCCGCCGTCCAGGCCGCCTGCGCCGCGGCGTCCCGGATCACGAAGGTGTTCGCCACCTCGGTGATCCCGCGCCCGTCCGACCAGCTGTCGCCCGTGGTGCTCACCGACGTCACCGTCGGCCTCGCGCCGAAGCCCGCGCCGGCTCCCGAGCCCGAGCCTGAGCCCGTCCCCGAGCCGGAACCGGAGCCTGAGCCGGAGCCTGCCCCGGTCGCCGAGCCCGAGCCGACCCTGGTCGAGCCCGAGCCGGAGCCGACGCTGGTCGAGCCGGAGCCGGTGGCAGCGGCCGAGCCCGCCGCCGAGCCGGCCGTGGCCGAGGCGCCCGCGCCGCCGGCTCCCAGGAAGGCCTCCACGCCGGCATCCCCGCGCCGCCGGTCCTCCGGCACCCGTACTCCCAAGAAGTAGGAAAGGAACGCAACCATGAGTGAGGCACTCGGCATGGTCGAGACCAAGGGCTACGTCGGCGCCGTCGAGGCGGCGGACGCCATGGTCAAGTCGGCCAACGTCACCCTGATCGGCTACCAGAAGGTCGGGGCCGGCCTGGTCACCGTCCTCGTGCGTGGCGACGTCGGCGCGGTGAAGGCCGCCGTCGACGCCGGAGCCGCCGCCGCGGCGAAGGTGGGCGAAGAGGTCGTCAGCAAGCACGTGATCCCGCGGCCGCACGCGGACGTGGAGCAGCTGCTCCCCAAGAAGGCCTGACATGGCCGCTCCGGACACCCGTCAACTCGTCGAGGAGGTGACCCGAACCGTGCTCAGCCGCCTGCAGGACATGCAATTGCAGATCGTGGTGGGAGTGTCGAACCGCCATGCCCACCTGAGCAGGGAGGATCTGGCCACCCTGTTCGGGCTCGACGCCATGACCGTGTACCGGAGGGTCCGCCAGCCCAGTGACTTCGCCGCCGTCGAGACCGTGTCGGTCTCGGGGCCGCGGGCCACGTTCCCCAAGCTGCGCCTGATGGGGCCCTGCCGGGCCAAGACGCAGGTGGAACTCAGCCGCACCGACTGCGTGACCCTCGGCATCGACGCGCCGATCACGCAGTCGGGGCACCTGGACGAGGCCGGCCCGATCGACATCGAGGGCCCGCGCGGGAAGATCCACGTCCCGCACGGGGTGATGGTGGCCGCCCGGCACATCCACATGGGCCCGAGCCACGCCGAGGCCCTCGGCGTCAAGGACCAGGACCTGGTGAGCATCGAGTTCGGCGGCCAGCGCGGCGGCGTCCTCGACAACTTCATCATCCGGCTCAAGGACGACTGGGTCCCCGAGATCCACCTCGACACCGACGAGGCGAACGCCCTCGGCGTGAGCGACGGTGACTTCGGGAAGCTGATCAGGAAGTGACCGCGACCATGGCACCGGCCATCCGTTCCATCGAGGCGCCCGAGGCGGCCATCCGCCGCTTCGCGCACCTGGTGCGCACGGGTGAGGTGGACGAGCCCCTCGGGGAGATGCGCCTGGGCATCGACCTCGGCACCGCCAACATCGTGGTCTCGGTGGTCGACGCCCGGAACCGTCCGGTGGCCGGCGGGTGGGTGCACTCCACCGTGGTCCGCGACGGTGTCGTGGTCGACTGGCTGGGCGCGACCACCGCGGTGCGCCGTCTGAAGGAGGACGTCGAGCGGCGCCTCGGCCACCGCTTCACCGCGGCGTCGGTGTCGATCCCGCCGGGGATCAGCGAGGGCGACATCAAGGTGTTCCGCAACGTGGCCGGAGCCGCGGGCCTCGACACGGCGGAGGTCGTCGACGAGCCGGTGGCCGCCGCGCGCACCCTCGGCATCACCGACGGCTGCGTGATCGACATCGGCCACGGCACCACCGGCGTCTCGATCCTGGACGACGGCGAGGTCGTGCTGTCCGTGGACGAGGCGACCGGCGGCCACCACATGTCGCTGGTGCTCGCCGGGGCGTACCGGATCGACTACGACGAGGCCGAGGCCATGAAGAAGGACCCCGCCCGGCGTGACGACGTGGTCGGAGTCATCCGGCCGACGCTGGAGAAGATGGCGTCCATCGCCGCGGCGGCCCTGGCCGGCCGCGACGTGCCGATGGTCTACCTCGTCGGCGGGTCGAGCTCGTTCCCCAACGCGCCGGACGTGTTCGCGTCCCGGCTCGGACGCCCGGTCGTGCGCCCGATCGAGCCGCTGTTCGTGACGCCACTGGGCATTCCGATGAAGGAGGTCGGCGATGACCGAGGCTGAGCTGCGCGACATCGTCCGCGCGGCGATCCTCGAGGTGATGGGGCCCTCCCCGCGACGGGCGCTGGTGGTGTTCACCGGTGGCCTGCTCGGGTTCGAGGACGCGATCGCCTCGCTGCGGGTGCTCGCCGCCCAGGGGGTCCAGCTGGACTACCTGCAGACCCCGAGCGCGGAGCGGATCCTCGACCAGGACCTGATCCGGTCGCTCGGCATGCGGGAGGTGTCCAAGAGGATGGTCGAGGAGCACGACATGCTCATCGCGCCCACCCTGACCTCCAACATCGCGGCGAAGGTGGCCCACGGCATCGCCGACTGCCTCGCCAGCAACCTGTTCAGCGAGTTCATCATGGCCAACCGGCTGGTGGTCGCCTCGCGCACCGCGATCTGCCCCGACGGGTCGGCCAAGCAGTCCTGGTTCCCGCACATGCCACCGGCCTACGCCGACCTGCTCCGCGGCAACCTGTCCGCCCTGGCGGCGTTCGGCGTCCGGCTGACCGAGTCCCGCTTCCTGTGCCGGACGGCGCTGGCGGCCTGGGACCGCCGCGACCAGGAGCGCCGCGCGCCGTTCGTCGCCGAGCTCGGCACCTCGGTGGCCGGCGTGCTGGCCGGCCTCGACGGCCCCGCCGCACCGGCGACGGCCTCGCCAGCGGCGGCCACGCCGGCCCCCGCTCCCGGCGTGGTGCCGTGCGCCCGCAGCCTGATCAGCCAGCAGGTCGTCCAGCAGCTGCCGAACGGCGTCGAACTGCGGGTCACCGCCGGCGCCCGCGTCACCGCCCTCGCCCGCGACCTGGCCGCGGCCCGTTCCATCCGTATCACCCGGGAGGTCTGAGATGTTCCTGGCCAAGGTGCGTGGCACCGTCGTCTCCACCAGCAAGGACGAGCGGCTGGTCGGCTTCAAGCTCCTCGTGATCCAGCGGATCGGGATCGAGGACGAGTACGTGGGCATGCCGCAGGTGGCGGTCGACACCGTCGGGGCCGGCGTCGGGGCCACGGTCATCGTGACCGGGGGCAGCTCGGCGCGGGTGTCCTCGCGCCCCGACTCGCCCATCGACTCCACGATCGTCGGGATCGTCGATTCCGTGGAGATCGGCGGCGAGTAATGCCGAACGTCTACACGCGCACGGGCGACAAGGGCCTGACCGGCCTGTTCGGTGGCTCGCGCGTGCCCAAGCAGGACATGGCCGTGGAGGCCTACGGCACGGTGGACGAGGCGAACTCGGCCATCGGCGAGGCCAAGGCCGTGGCGATGGACGAGGCCGTCCGCGCCACCCTGCACGGGATCCAGCAGCGCCTGTTCGTGCTGGCCGCGGAACTCGCCAGCGACGAGCGGGGACGGGCGATCCTGGACAACACGATCAGTGACGCCGACGTCGCAGACCTCGAGGGCCTGATCGACATGTGCCTGGAGGTCACCGGCCCGCAGCGCGCGTTCGTCGTCCCCGGACGCGACATCCCCTCCGCAGCCCTGCACAAGGCGCGGACCGTGACGCGGCGCGCGGAGCGCCGCGTGCTCACCATGGCCGAGACCCACCCCGTCCGCCCGGAGCTGGTCACCTACCTGAACCGGCTCTCCGACACCCTCTACGCCCTGGCCCGGCTCACCGAGCACCACCACGACCTCGGGCGGGTGGAGACCCTCGTCCGCGACGCGGTGGCCAGGGCACTGGGTGCCGCCCCGGCAACCCCGGGGACGGTTCCCGGCCGGCCGGGACCGGCCGGCGTGTTCGACCTCGCGGCCTGCAAGGCCATGGCAGAGGCGGCCGAGGCCGAGGCCGCGGCGATGGGGGTCCCGATCGTCTTCGCCGCCGTGGACGAGGGCGGCAACCTGATGCTGCTGCACCGCATGGCCGACTCGCTGCTCGGCAGCATCGACATCGCGGTCAACAAGGCGTTCACCTCGGCGGCGTTCAAGCTGCCGACGTCGGCGCTCAAGGACCCGTCCGCGCCCTCGGGCGACCTGCACGGCATCCAGAACTCCAACGACGGCCGGGTGGTCGTCTTCGGCGGTGGTCTCCCGGTCTTCGTCGACGGACGGATCGCCGGCGGCATCGGGGTGTCGGGGGGAACCGTCGACGAGGACGTCCGCATCGTCACGCACGCATTGAACACAGCCCAGGAGGCGAGCCACTCATGACCGATATCACCCCTGAGACCGTCCGCAAGGTCGTGGAAGAGGTCTTCCGGGAGGTCCTCGGCAACCAGCCGCCGGCCCCGGTGAGCGACGGCATCTTCCCCGACATGGACAGCGCGATCGTCGCTGCGGACGCCGCCTGGCGCGCGTACCTCGACTGCTCCATGAAGGACCGGGCGCGCTTCGTCCGGGTGATCCGCGACGTGGCCCTCGTGCCCGAGCACCTGGAGTACATGGCCCGGTGCGCGGTCGAGGAGACCGGCATGGGCAACATCACGGACAAGATCGCGAAGAACCGCGCGGTGGCCGAGCTGACGCCCGGCACGGAGGACCTGACCACGGAGGCGTGGTCCGGTGACGACGGCCTGACGACGGTGGAGATCTCCCCGTTCGGCGTGATCGGCGCCATCGCCCCCACCACGAACCCGACCGAGACGATCATCAACAACGGCATCGGGATGCTCGCCGCCGGCAACGCCGTCGTGTTCAGCCCGCACCCGCGGGCCACGAAGATCAGCCAGTGGCTGATCCGCGAGCTGAACCGCGCGCTCGCCGAGGCCGGGGCGCCGCCGAACCTGATCGTGACCGTCGCGGAGCCGTCCATCGAGAACACCAACGCGATGATGCAGCACAAGCTGGTGCGCCTGCTGGTGGCCACCGGCGGGCCGGCGATCGTGAAGGCCGTGCTGTCCAGCGGCAAGAAGGCCATCGGCGCCGGGGCCGGCAACCCGCCGGCGGTCGTCGACGCCACGGCCGACATCGAGAAGGCGGCCAGGGACATCGTCAACGGCGCCAGCTTCGACAACAACCTGCCCTGCACCGCGGAGAAGGAGGTGATCGCCGTGGAGTGCGTGGCCGACCTGCTGAAGTTCGAGATGGCCAAGAACGGCGCGTACGAGCTGCGGGATCCCGCCCTGATCGCGAAGCTCGAGGCGCTGGTCGTCAACGGACGCCACGCGGTGACCGACTGGGTGGGCAAGGACGCCTGGCGGATCCTCGAGGCGATCGGCGTCGTGCCGCCGCCCGGGACGCGCCTGATCATCGCCGAGGTGCCGTTCGAGCACCCCTTCGTGCGGGTCGAGCTGATGATGCCGATCCTGCCGATCGTGCGCGCGAAGAACGTGTCCGAGGCGATCGACATGGCGGTCATCGCCGAGCACGGCAACCGCCACACCGCGATCATGCACTCCACCGACGTCAACGCCCTCACCCGGATGGCCAAGCGGATCCAGACCACGATCTTCGTCAAGAACGGCCCGTCCTACGCCGGCATCGGGATCGGCGGTGAGGGCTACTGCAGCTTCACCATCGCCGGCCCCACCGGCGAGGGGCTGACGTCCGCACGCACCTTCGCCCGTCGTCGGCGCTGCGTCCTTGTCGGCGGACTCAACGTCCGCTGAGGTGGGTCCCGCCCGGGGGCATCAGCCAGCCAGTCGGGTGGGACCCATCCAGGACCGCACGGTCCCGGGGGACACGCCCTCCTCCAGCCACAGGTAGGCGGCCGTGTGCCGCAGGTCCGGCAGGTGGCGGCCGCGTCCGGTCACCGGCCAGTTCAGCCGGCGCAGCACGATGGCCCGGTTCAGCGGCGTCCCGAAGCTGGTCGTGAACAGCAACTCGTCGGCGTCCCGCCCGGCGACGATCCGGCGCATGATCGGGCGCACCCGCGGCGACACCGGGACGTGCCGGACGCGCTCGGGCGGCAGGGCGTGCAGGCCGCTGCGCTCCCCGGAGGCCTTGTCGACGACGATCTCCTCCGGGTCGGCGTCCGCCACGGTGATGGCCCTCGCCTCGCTCCAACGCAGGCCGGTGCGGGCGAGGACGAGCATCACGTCGGCGAGGACGGGGGAGTAGCAGGACCAGTCCGACCAGGCCTCCTCGAGCTCGAGCGCCGTGAACGGGCGCACGGCGAGAGGGGCCGGGACGTCCTCGAACCGGCGGGAGGTGTCGGCGTGGCTCACGCCGAACGGTCGGGCAACGCTCATCGTCGTCATCCTTCTGCTGCTGCACGGACGACGGGTCTCGCCGCCTCCCGTGCGTGCGCGACAGCGGGTAAGGGCCGAGCGCCGAGCAGAGTGACCCGACTCGCCGGCGAGCCGGCTCACGGTTGCGCGTCAGTGCCGGAATCCCACCGGCTTCCCTCTGCTGGGCGCAATTGCTCCTTCAGGGTACGCCCGGCCCCCGGGGCCGGGGTGGGCGGTTGGCCCGCACGACCAGAAAGGATCCATCCATGCCGGTTTCTGTGCGCAGCCGGGACCGTCCGGTGGCGTCGCCCACCGGCGTCGCGGCTCACCAGTGCCGGCGCACCCCGGCGGCCACGCGTTCGAACACGTCCCTGCTGACCCGGTCGGACACCCGGCGGATCTTCTCCGGGTCGACGCGGACGATCCGGTTCACGCGCACCTCGCTGACCCGTCCGGAGGAGTCCCAGGACCCCCGGCCGATCTCCACCCAATAGCGGCCCTCCGACGCCTCCTGGCCCGCGTCCAGGTCGTGATCCTTGCTGGTCATCGGCAGCGCGAGCAGCCAGTGGCCGTCCCGGGCGATGACCAGGACGGGGCGGTCCTTGCCCCTGCTGTGGTCCTCCTCGTACGGCACCCAGGTCCACACGACCTCCCCGGGGTCGGCGAGCCGGCCCGGGTGCGGGTCGTAGGACAGCTCGCACCGCCCGGTGAAGTCGCCGGGATAGCCGTCGGTCCGGGGGTTTCGGGCACGCGGACGCGGGGTACTCCGCCCGGGCCGGCGCCTGCCGGCCGGCCGGGGGGAGAGCGCGTCGATGATCGCCTGGCCGATGGCCTTGATGATGTCGCTGGTCGCCACGGCGGTAACGGTAGCGGTCGGCGCCGTCTGCCGCGCCTGCGGGTGCCATGGCTAGTCTGGCACCGCAGACCCGAGGAGGACCGATGCAAGTCTGGCCAGGATCGCCGTACCCGCTGGGTGCCACCTACGACGGGCGGGGGACGAACTTCGCCCTCTTCAGCGAGGTGGCCGAGCGCGTCGAACTCTGCCTGTTCGACGAGGTGCACAACGAGACCCGTGTCGAGCTGACCGAGGTGGACGCGTACGTGTGGCACTGCTACCTGCCGCAGGTCGACCCCGGGCAGCGCTACGGGTACCGCGTCCACGGACCCTACGACCCGGCACGGGGGCTGCGGTGCAACCCGAACAAGCTGCTGCTCGACCCGTACGCCAAGGCGACCGAGGGTGAGATCGCCTGGGGGCAGTCGCTGTTCGGCTACACCTTCGGGGACGAGAACTCGCGCAACGACGACGACTCCGCGGACAAGATGATGTTCTCGGTGGTCATCAACCCGTTCTTCGACTGGACCGGTGACCGCCGGCTGAACATCCCCTACAACGAGTCGCTGATCTACGAGGCCCACGTGAAGGGCCTCACCCAGCTGCACCCGGACGTGCCGGAGGAGATGCGCGGCACCTATGCGGGGCTCGCCCAGCCCGCGGTCATCAAGCACCTCCAGAACCTGGGCGTGACGGCCGTCGAGCTGATGCCGGTGCACCAGTTCATCCACGACGCCCACCTGCTCGAGCGCGGGCTGCGCAACTACTGGGGCTACAACACCATCGGCTTCCTCGCCCCGCACGCCGACTACTCCTCGGTCAAGGACCCGGGCAGCCAGGTGCAGGAGTTCAAGGGCATGGTGCGGACGCTGCACGCCGCCGGCATCGAGGTGATCCTCGACGTGGTGTACAACCACACCGCCGAGGGCAACCACCTGGGCCCGACGCTCAGCTTCAAGGGCATCGACAACCCGGCCTACTACCGGCTCGTGGATGACCAGAAGCAGTACTACATGGACTACACCGGCACGGGGAACTCGCTCAACGTCGGCCACCCGCACTCGTTGCAGCTGATCATGGACTCCCTGCGCTACTGGGTGACCGAGATGCACGTGGACGGGTTCCGGTTCGACCTCGCCTCCGCGCTGGCCCGCGAGTTCTACGACGTGAACCGGCTGGCGGCGTTCTTCGAGCTCGTGCAGCAGGACCCGGTGATCAGCCAGGTGAAGCTCATCGCCGAGCCCTGGGACGTCGGTCCCGGCGGCTACCAGGTGGGCAACTTCCCGCCGCAGTGGTCGGAGTGGAACGGCAAGTTCCGCGACGCCGTCCGCGACTTCTGGCGGGGCGAGCCGAACCTCGGCGAGTTCGCCGCCCGCATCGCCGGCTCGGCCGACCTGTACGAGCACTCGGCGCGGCGGCCCGTGGCCAGCGTCAACTTCGTCACCGCCCACGACGGCTTCACGCTGCGCGACCTCGTGTCCTACAACGAGAAGCACAACGAGGCCAACGGCGAGGACAACCGTGACGGCGAGAGCTTCAACCGCTCCTGGAACCACGGGGTGGAAGGGCCGACGACCGACCCCGACATCCTCGCGGCGCGGGCACGCGAGCAGCGCAACCTCGTCGCCACCCTGCTGCTGAGCCAGGGCGTGCCGATGATCCTGCACGGCGACGAGCTGGGGCGCACCCAGGGCGGCGACAACAACACCTACGCCCAGGACTCCGAAATCTCGTGGGTGCACTGGGACGAGCTGGACACGCCGCTGATGGAGTTCACCGCGACGGTCGCCCGGCTGCGGGCCGAGCACCCGATCTTCCGCCGCAAGCGGTTCTTCACCGGCTCAGCCGTCCGCACCGACGACGAGCAGCGCCTGAACGACATCGTCTGGCTGCACCCGGACGGCCGGCCGATGGAGGACGGCGACTGGCACGCCCCCGGCGCCCGGGCGCTGGGCATGTACCTGAACGGCGACGGCATCCCCAGCACCGATGCCACCGGCAACCGGATCGTGGACGACCATGCGCTGCTGTACTTCAACGGCGGCTCCGACCCCGTCCAGCTCACGCTGCCCGCGGAGGAGTACGCCGCGTCCTGGAACGTCGAGGTGGACACCGCCGCCGACGTCCTCGACGATGCGCCGCTGCCCGCGGGGTCGACGCGGGAGCTGCCGGGCCACAGCGTGCTCGTGCTCATGCAGCACACCGGAGTGACGCCGGAGGTGGAGATGTCGGCCGCCGCGTCCGTCGCGGTGATGGCAGAGCAGGCCCGCTGAGAGGAACCCATGCCCCGCACCCCCACCAGCACCTACCGGCTCCAGATCACCGAGGACTTCGACCTGGTCGCCGCCGCGCGGATCCTCGGCTACCTGCACGAGCTCGGCGTCGACTGGGTCTACCTGTCGCCCCTGCTCGCATCGGAGTCGGGGAGCGAGCACGGCTACGACGTCGCCGACCACCGCGCGATCGACCCGTCGCGGGGACGGGCGTCCGGGCTGGCGGCGCTGGCGACGGAGGCCCGGCGCCTGGGCATGGGCGTGCTGGTGGACATCGTGCCCAACCACGTCGGCGTCGCCCGGCCGTGGGAGAACGAGTGGTGGTGGCACGTGCTCACCCACGGGCAGGACTCGCCGTACGCCTCCGCGTTCGACATCGACTGGGAGGCCGGGGGCGGCAAGCTCCGCATCCCGGTGGTGGGGGACGACGACCTGCTCGTCGAGCCGGGCTCCGACGCCGTCCGGATCGACCACCTCCAGGTGCTCGGCGGCGAGCTGCACTACCACGACCAGCGGTTCCCGCTCGCCCCGGACACCGTCCGCGGCGGCGACGAGGACCCCAACGTGGTGCACGCCCGCCAGCACTACCAGCTGGTCGGCTGGCGGGAGGCGGACCGGACGCTGAACTACCGGCGCTTCTTCGCGGTGAACACCCTGGTCGCCATCCGGGTCGAGGACCCCGAGTGGTTCGCCCGGTCGCACGCGGAGATCCGCCGCTGGTTCGACGAGGGGCTGGTCGACGGCCTGCGGGTCGACCACCCGGACGGGCTCCGCGACCCCGGCCGCTACCTGGAGGACCTGGCCGGGCTGACCGGCGGCGCGTACGTGCTGGTGGAGAAGATCCTCTCGATCGAGGGTGGCACGGACGGCGTCGAACTGGAGGAGCTGCCGTCCACCTGGGCGACCGCCGGCACCACCGGCTACGACGCGATGGCCCTGGTCGACCGGGTGCTCGTCGACCCTGAGGGCGAGGCCCCGCTGACCGCCCTGGAGGACCGGCTGCGTGGCGGTCCCGTGGACTGGCGACGCCTCGTCCACGACGGCAAGCTGGTCGTCGCCGACGGCATCCTGAACTCGGAGGTGCGCCGGATCGCCCGCGAGGTGGTCGCCGTCCTCGATCCCGCCGATCCCCCCGACCTCGAGCGGCTGGCGGCAGCGGTGGCCGAGCTGCTCGCCGACTTCGAGGTGTACCGGTCCTACCTCCCCGAGGGCAGGGAGTACCTCGACCGGGCGTTCGGGTTCGCGTGGGAGCACCGTCCCGACCTGGGTGCGCTCCTCGACGCCCTGTACCCGGTGCTGGCCGACGGCGCGTCCGGGCCTGCCCAACGCTTCCAGCAGACCTCCGGCATGGTGATGGCCAAGGGGGTCGAGGACCGCGCGTTCTACCGCTGGGCACGCCTCACCTCGCTCAACGAGGTGGGGGGAGACCCGAGCCTGTTCAGCGTCGGGGTGGACGAGTTCCACGCGCTGATGCAGCGCCGCCAGCTGGAGTGGCCGCAGGCGATGACGGCCGGCACGACCCACGACACCAAGCGTGGCGAGGACGTGCGGGCCCGGATCAGCGTGCTCGCCGAGGTGCCGGCGCTGTGGGAGGAGGCCCTCGCCGAGCTGCTCGCCCTCGTGCCGGTGCCCGATCCCGGCTTCGCCAACCTGCTGTGGCAGGCCGTGCTCGGCGCGTGGCCCGCCGACCGCGAGCGCCTGCACGGGTACGCGGAGAAGGCGATGCGCGAGGCCGAGGAGCGGACGGCCTGGACCGCCCCCGACGCCGCGTACGAGGCCGCGCTCCAGGCGTGCGTCGACGCGGCCTTCGACGATCCCCGCGTGACCGCCGTGCTCGAGCGCGTGCTCGACGTGGTCGCGGCGCCGGGACGCAGCAACGCCCTCGCGGCCAAGCTGCTCGACCTCGCGATCCCCGGCGTCCCCGACCTCTACCAGGGCAGCGAGCTGTGGGAGCTCAGCCTGGTCGACCCGGACAACCGGCGCCCGGTCGACTTCGCCGCGCGGGCCGACCTGCTCGACCGGGTGCGCACGGGCGCCCGTCCGCCCCTGGGGGACGGGCGGGAGGACGACGGCGCGGCCAAGCTCCTGCTGTGCCACCAGGTGCTCACGCTGCGCCGCGACCATCCCGAGTTGTTCACCGGGTACACGCCGCTGGCGGCACAGGGGCCGGCCGCCGGACACCTGGTCGCCTTCGATCGTGGCGGGGCGATCGCTCTCGCCACCCGCCTCCCGGTCGGACTGGCGGCGTCCGGGGGGTGGCGCGGCACCTGGCTGGCGCTGCCCGAGGGCCGCTGGCGCGACCTGGTCTCCGGACGCCGGCTGGCCACGGACGAGCAGGGGGCCGTGCTGCTGGCCGACGTGCTCGCCCAGTACCCGGTGGCCCTGCTGGTCCGCGAGGAGCGTCGCGCCGGCGAACGCGGGCGCTTCGACGTGTGGGCGCCACTGCCCGAGCGGGTGCGGCTCCAGGTGGGCGACCGGGTGGTGCCGATGACGAGGTCGGCCGACAGCTGGTGGACGCCGGCCGAGCCGGAGCCCCTGGGGCGGGTGGACTACGGGTACCTCGTCGACGACCGCACCGCGCCGCTGCCCGACCCGCGGACGCGGTGGCAGCCGTACGGCGTGCACGGGCTGTCGCGCACCTTCGACCCGGCCGGCTTCACCTGGCACGACCAGGGCTGGACCGGGCGCCAGCTCGCCGGCGGCGTCGTCTACGAGCTGCACCTGGGCACCTTCACCCCGGAAGGCACGCTCGACGCGGCGATCGCGCGCCTGCCGCACCTCGTCGAACTGGGCGTGGACTTCGTCGAGCTGATGCCGGTGAACGCCTTCAACGGCGACCGGGGCTGGGGCTACGACGGCGTCGCCTGGTTCGCCGTCCACGAGCCCTACGGCGGGCCGGACGCGTACCGCCGGTTCGTGGACGCCTGCCACGGCCTCGGGCTGGCCGTCGTGCAGGACGTCGTCTTCAACCACCTCGGGCCGAGCGGCAACTACCTGCCCGTGTTCGGCCCCTACCTGCGGGCTCCGGGCGAGGACGGAGAGAGCGGCTGGGGCACGCGGATCAACACCGACGGGCCCGACAGCGCAGAGGTGCGCCGCACGCTGTGCGACAACGTGCGGCACTGGTTCGTCGACATGCACGTGGACGCCCTGCGGCTGGACGCGGTGCACGCGATCGTCGACCGCTCCCCGACGCACATCCTCGAGGAGCTGGCCCTGGTCGCGTCCGACCTGTCGGCCCACCTGCGACGCCCGCTCACCCTGATCGCCGAGTCCGACGAGAACGACCCGCTGCTGACGCGCCCGCGGGAGGCCGGCGGGCGGGGGATCGATGCGCAGTGGAGCGACGACTTCCACCACGCGCTGCACGTGGCGCTGACCGGGGAGACCGAGGGGTACTACGCCGACTTCGCCCCCCTGGCGGCATTGGCGAAGGTGTGCGAGAGCGGCTTCTTCCACGACGGCAGCTGGTCGAGCTTCCGCGGTCGCGAGCACGGCGGGGCGCTGGACCGCGCGACCGTGCCGGGCTGGCGACTGGTCGTCTGCGCGTCCAACCACGACCAGGTGGGCAACCGGGCGGCGGGTGACCGTCCCGCCGCACACCTGGACGACGACCAGCTGGCGTGCGCAGCGCTGGTGACCCTGACCGCGCCCTTCACGCCGATGCTGTTCATGGGGGAGGAGTGGGCGGCCGGCACCCCGTTCCCGTTCTTCTCCGGGCACCCGGAACCGGACCTCGCCGCGTCCATCACGCGGGGCCGGCTGGCGGAGTTCGCGCGGATGAACTGGGACCCCACGACGGTCCCGGACCCGATGGACCCGGCGACCTTCGTCTCCGCCCGTCTCGACTGGGGCGAGCGGGACCGCGGCCGGCACCGGGTGGTGCTCCAGGCCTATCGCGAGCTGATCGCGCTCCGCCGGCAGTACGCCGAGCTGTCGAACCCTTCGCTGGCGACGACCAGCTGCCGGGTCGACGAGAACGCCCGCTGGTTCCTGATGCGACGCGGCGGGCCGGCCGTGGTGGTCAACTTCGGCGACGCGGAGGCGACGGTCGACCTCGGCGGGCGGCACCAGCTGCGCTGGGCGACGCCGTCCGGGGCACGGCTGCTGGGCACGTCCGTGGTCCTGCCGCCCCACGCGGGCGCCCTGCTGCTCCCGCTCGAACCCTGAGCCCAGCTGAGGAGGCGGTCACCGGTGGCCGTCCCGCCGGGCGCTCCACCGGCACGCGCACCGGCGGCCGGCCCCAGGGAGAGGGCCGGCCGCCGGTGGAGTGGGGGTGACGGGTCAGCGCGGGGTACTCATCCGACGCGCCGGCCCGGAAGGGGTCACCTGACGGTGACGAAGGCCTGGAGGAACGAGCCGTCCTGGGTGGTCATCCGCACGTCGTAGCAGGGCTTGGCGAGCTTCTTGGTGCTGCCCTTGGCCTTGACCGCCGGCACCTTCCAGTTCTGGTGGAACGCGCCGTCGCGGTACTTCAGCGTGAACCCCTTGTGGGTGGAGGTCACCGTCACCGGGGCGCCCTGCGCGACGAGCGTCGTGCAGTCGACCGGCTGGGCGAGGAAGCTGGCCACGACGGCCTTGTCCTTCTCCTTGACGCCGTCGACGTAGACCTTGAACTTGAAGGGGATGGTCGAGCCGGCCTTGCGGGTGATCTTGCCGTCCTTCACGGGGGAGTAGAAGCCCTTCAGCTTCCACGCCTCGACGGTGTAGGAGGTCGCCGCGGTGGTGACGGCCTCGGGAGCGCCCCAGGTCAGGTCGGGCAGCTGGGTGCTGACCATCGGGGTGAGCGTGTGCTGGCCGACCTCGACGCTGTAGCCGTCGACGTCACACTTCAGCACCACGGCCGGGTCCTCGGAGGTCGCCGTGCAGGTGGGCGCTGCCGGGACGGCACCGTAGGTGAACGTCGCGCCGTCGGCGATCGGGTTGGTCCAGGTGATCTGCGGGGGCAGGGTTTCCGCGAAGACCGGGGTGAAGGTAACCATGCTCATGGAGATGGCCACGGCGGTGCCGAGAGCGGCGCCGATGGCGCTCCGGCTCAGCTTCGAGCGGGTCATGTGAACCTCTTTCGGGGGTCGGGTGTCACGAACCTGACGAGGCGTGGGGAGCGCCTCACACACAGGTAACCGCTCCGGGCCGTACGAAGGTTACGCAGCGCCCCCGGGATTTCGCCGGGTCGCGGCTCCGGGTCAGCGGTAGCGCGGGAGTGGCCCGTAGTAGACGTCGGTCGTCGGCGGCGCGAACACCTCGGCGGGGTGGCGGCGTGCCGTCCAGGCGGCGAAGTAGCGGGTGGCGGCCGGAAGCCACAGGAGACCCGCGGCCACTGCGGCCAGCGGGATCGCCGCCCAGGCGGGCGGGACGAGGGTGAGCGCACCGAAGCTCACCGCGGCGCCGATGAGCCCGCTCACCCGCGTCCACCGGTAGCCCGTCCACGCGTAGTAGCCGGTGATGGCCAGCGGGGCGCAGACCACCAGGGCGATCACCGTCACCGCCACCGCGAGCAGGACGCGGCCCAGCGAGCCTGGCTCGGTGACGAACTGGCCCATCAGCCACGACGCGGAGGCGAAGCCGTCGACGTCCACGGCCCTCCAGTAGACCCACAGCAGCGACCCGATCACGACGGCGACGGCCAGCTGGCTCAGCACCGACGCGATCCGGACCACCCACGGGATGCGGGGCTCGCCGGTGCGCGGGTCGTCGGGCACGATCGCCACCGGGACGGGCGGGGCGTCCAGGGTGGCGATGGGCTCGGGGACGGCGGTCTCGTCCGTGGTCATCCAACCTCCTGCCGGGTGGCCCAGCCTACGTCGTCACCACGGGTCGACGAGCTGGGTCTGCAGCGCCCGTCCCAGCACCTTCACCAGCACCGGGTTGCGCGCCTTCACCAGCGACGGGAGCTCGAGGATGTCGCGGCTCAGCGCGAGCCCCAGCAGCATGCTCACCGCCAGCTGCGCGCGCAGGCGTGCGTTCGGGTGGCCGAGTGCCTCGGCGACCTTCACCAGGATCTCGCGGGTCATGAACTCGCTGAGCGGCCGCCGGGCGTTCGGGACGGTGACCGCCGCCCGCAGCATCGCGGTGAACCGGTCGCCGGCCCCCGGCTGGTCCCAGGCGCTCAGGAACGCGTGGATCGTGCGCTCGCCGATCCCCTCGACGGGGCCCGCCAGGATGTCGGCGACGATCCGCTCTGCGTCGAGCGGGATGTCGAGGACGGACCGGGCGAACAGGTCGGCCTTGTTCTCGAAGTAGTGGTGGATCAGGGCCGGGTCCACGTCCGCGGCGCGGGCGATGGCTCGCAGCGAGACCTTCTCGTACCCCATTTCCGAGAACAGGGTGAGTGCAGCCGCCTGGATCGCTGCACGGGTGTCCGTGCGGCCGGGGCGCCGGCCTCGGGGCCGGTGCGCCTGGATGGTCACCTGCGTTCCTCCCTGTCGCGGGGTCGTATCCTCACGGTCGTGTCCTCACCACGCTGGCCCGTCGTCGTCTTCGACCTGGACGGCACGGTGGTGAACACCATCCCGCTCATTATCGCGTCCTACGAGCACGCCATGCTGGATGTCTTGGGGGAACGGCCGCGTCCGGGGGAGGCCAGGGGGTGGATCGGCGAACCCCTGTACACGACCTTCGGCTCCCGCTACCCCGAACGCGCCCAGGAGCTCATCGACAGCTACGTCACCTGGAACCTCGCCCACCTGCCGGAGTTGCTGGAGGACTTCCCCGGGACGCCCGGGCTGTTGCGCTCCCTGAGGGATGCCGGTGCCCGGCTCGGCGTCGCCACGTCGAAGCGGCGCTCGTCCGCGGAGACCACGCTCCGGCACGCCGGGCTCGAGGGACTGCTCGAGGTGACGGTCGCGATGGAGGACACGGCCGTCCACAAGCCCGAGCCGGACCCGCTGCTGCTCGCGCTCGAGCGGCTCGGCGCTCGTCCCGAGGAGGCGGCCTATGTGGGCGACGCCGCCGTCGACGTCCTCGCCGCTCGCGCTGCCGGCATGGCGGCGATCGCCGTCAGCTGGGGCGCCGCCACCCGCGACGCGCTCGTCTCCGCCCGCCCGGACGCGCTGGTCGACACCGTCGAGCAGCTACAGGCCCTCCTCCTCCCGTAGCCCCGTCCGCTTCCCTCTCCATCTCTCCTTCCCCTCCCTCGCCCCCTTCCCGCCCCGCGTTTGCCCCCGAATGCAACTCGTGCTGCCGGAACTCCGGCAGCACGAGTTGCATTCGGGGGCGCGGACGGAGATCGCGGGACGCCCCGGGGAGGGGAGGGGTGCCGCGCCGCGTCTGGGCGCGCCCGGCGGCTGTCGGCCGTTCGCCCCTGGCCTTCCCGCGCCAGCCACTCCCCGTCCGCGTTGGCTGCCGACCGCAACTCGCGCTGCCGGAATTTCGGCAGCAAGGGCTGCATTCGGGGGCGCGGACGGGGATTGGGGACGCGGGGGCGGGACGAGTGTCGCGCCGCCGGGGCTCCCGGCGTGGACGGGCCCGGTCGTCGGCCGTGGCGGCTCAGCCGTCGGGGACCGGCTCAGTCCGCCGGCCCCCATTGCCCTCCGCCGCCAGCCACGCCCCGTCCCGCGTTCGCTTCCGATCGCAACTCGCGCTGCCGGAATTTCGGGGGCGAGCGTTGCGATCGGGGGCGCGGACGGCTCGTGGGGCTCGTGGGGCGAGTGGACGGGTGGGCGGCTCGGACGCGGGGCGAAAGGCAAGGGGCCCGGCACCGATGGACGGTGCCGGGCCCCTTGGCCGGAATCAGGCCGGGAGCATCGTCCCGGTCTCGAGGAAGCGGACGTGCCAGCTGTGCGCGGTCCGCAGGTCGTGCGGGGTGTGCAGGCCGTTGGCGACGGTGAGCGCGAAGTCGTAGTACTCCTGCAGCATGTCCTTGTAGGCCGGGTGCGCGCAGTTGTTGATGATCTTCTTTGCCCGCTGCTTCGGGGAGAGGCCGCGCAGGTCGGCCAGGCCCTGCTCGGTGATCAGCACCTGCACGTCGTGCTCGGTGTGGTCGTGGTGCGACACCATCGGGACGATCGCGGAGATCGCGCCACCCTTCGCCGTGGACGGGGTGACGAACGCCGAGATGTAGGCGTTGCGGGTGAAGTCCGCCGAGCCGCCGATGCCGTTCTGCATCTTCGAGCCCATGATGTGGGTGGAGTTCACGTTGCCGTAGATGTCGGCCTCGATCATGCCGTTGCAGGCGATGACGCCCAGGCGGCGGATCATCTCGGGGTGGTTCGAGATCTCCTGCGGCCGAAGGATGATCTTGCTGCGGTAGGCCTTGGCGTTGTCGTTCATCTTGGTGGCGTACTCGGGGCTCAGCGAGAACGCGGTCGCCGAGGCGATCGTCATCTTCCCGGAGTCGAGCAGGTCGACCATGCCGTCCTGAATCACCTCGGTGTAGGAGGTGAGGTAGTCGAACGGGCCCTCGAGCAGGCCGGCGAGCACCGCGTTGGCGATGTTGCCCACGCCCGACTGCAGCGGCAGCAGGTTCTTCGGCAGCCGGTGCTGCTTCACCTCGTTGGCCAGGAAGTCGAGCAGGTGGTTCGCGATCGCGCGGGAGTCGTCGTCCAGCGGCTTGAACGGGGTGTTGCGGTCCTCGGAGTCGGTCTCGACGATCGCGACGATCTTCTTCGGGTCGAT